>JAABUR0100005906.1_pt1 | contig 15296 bp, 20 predicted proteins | sample 5560091 | NCBI WGS metagenome assembly JAABUR01 (sample SAMN10711879, study PRJNA513375) | rock metagenome | isolation source: Antarctica rocks | place: Antarctica: Victoria Land, University Valley sud
GGCGCGTGCCCTTCGACAACAACCAAGCTGAGCGTGACCTGCGCATGATCAAAGTCCAGCAGAAGGTCTCCGGCTGTTTCCGCAGTGCCACCGGCCCCGTCGCCTTCTGCCGACTGCGTGGCTACCTTTCCACCCTCAAGAAGCAGGGACAGGCGGTGCTCCCTGCGCTCCAGCGTGTCTTCGCTGGTCATCCGCTCCTCCCTAACCTCGCCGCTGGATAGTCACATGTTATGTCATAATGTGAATCGGGAATCGGGAGGGTTGCTAGACCAAGTGTGCCCCTCCTAACGATTAGGACGCACTTCTCTCCTTTGGCACTCTCTGCTAGATGACAATGTGTTGCCAAGCCCGCTGTGTAGCAGCCCTGTCCTACATCTCACCGCAACCCTGCCAGCTTGACCGCGCGGGGTTTCTTGTTGCCTGGAACGTCAAGGCGAGGTGAGTTCCTGCGGCCGCGTGCCCGTTATCATCAGACGTTGCCATATACTCCCCTGGCACGACGTGCAACAACGGTGTACGTTTTGTGGCGACTACGCTACAACGATAGTATGAGGATTGCTGTAAGCGCCGTTTATGTCATCGCGCTGTGCGTGTGTGGGTGGCGTGCCATCTATCGAGACGTGACGCGCCGCAGGGGAGAGTATCGGCGGTACGATGCGCTCCTTTGGCTGTCTGGGGCCGTGCTCGTGCTCATCCCTGTGGTTGCCGACGTTACCAACGCCGTAGGCTGGAGCGATCCCGATATACTCTATCCAACGATCTTCAGTGTCGGATGGGTGGTCGTGCTCCTCGCCTGGGATGTATGGTCCGTGTGGTCTAGGGCGCGCGAGCATAGGCGCGCGAGCGTCGGCGAGGACGCGTCATGCGACAGACGACTCAGGGAGGCGACACGCAGAACGGATGCTAGACAGTGACTATATCAACCTAACGGAGGCCAGCAAACTGGCCGGCCTGAAAGACTACAGTTCCCTCTATCGGGCGGCACGAACTGGCCGCCTCAAGACAGTGACGATGGCGGCGGGACCACGGACGGTGCGCCGGACGACGCGGGCGTGGCTACGCGAGTACCTGGACGGCCAACGCGGCGAGACGTAGGGCAGGGTCACGCCCCAGCGGTCACGCCCTGGCGTTGAGCGTGTAGACAGCCCCATGACCAATCCCAAACTGGTTGAGAAGGCCACGATCAACCAACTCCTCCAGCGTGTCCCGCATTAACGTCTCGTCGAAGCCCAGACCAATGGCACGGGCGACCTGAGCGGCGGTCGCGCCACGGGGTTCCTCCCCCGCGATGACGGCGAGGATCTCATCGGTCGCCGTATCATCGGCGCTCGATCCGCCCGTGGCGCGTGTAGGATCGGGATAGTCGGGATAGTCGGACATGGGATTGCCTGCCTTTCGTCTACGGGGCCGCTGATGTCTCAGCGGCTTGATCGCTCACATCCCGCTGGCGGGAGCGGGTTCCCGTCCTGGGTCATCATCCGCGCCCTGCTCACCCTTGTTGCCCAAAGCCGTCGCCAGCGCGGTGACAAGTGGGACCACCCCCTTTTTACCGTCCATCGGCAGTTCCCCTATCTGCCCGAACGCTTGCCGCAGGCGCAAATCATCCGGCCCTGCATGTCCCGGCGTGTCCGGGGACCACACACCCGCCAGTTCGAGCAACTCCGAGGGGGTCGTCTCCAGGGCGATGCACAACTGGACGAACGTGACCAGCCGCGGCTCTGTCGTCGCGCCGTTGAGCATACGGTAGAAGGTGGTGCGGTCTTGCGCCATCCCTAAAAGTGCGGCAATCTCGGCAGTCTTCAGTCCGTGCGCCTGCATCGTCTGTGCGATCGCATGTGCGAGTGACATCAAGCCCTTCCCTCACGCGACGTCCGCGTTCCTATGCGCGGCCCCACGTTACTGCTCGCCTTCCTGCGTGCCTTGGTTCTGGCGCGTCTCATGCGGCGTCTCGCGCTGTGCTTCATCGGCGCGGCCCTCGACCGGGTGCTCCTCGGTGCCGCCGGTCCGTTTGCGTCGCACGTCCTCGACGTTGTCTGCGACCGTGTCGTGCGGGGGCGCTGCGCCTGCGGTGTGCTGTTCGTTCATCAGGGGTTCCTTTCTCTGGATGATAGCCACGAGCACGGGCGTCAGGAGAATGGTGGCGAGGAAAATACCGGCAACGTATACCACCACATCTCTCCTGACACACTCCAGCGCTAGCTCGTCGTCACCGTCTGTGCCGCTCTCTTTCCCGCTTGGATGCCCGTTGTGGTCGCCGACGTCGCATACACCGTGATCCCGGCGAACTCCGGTTGGATGGTGGGGTAGCCCTCGATCAGCAGCTTATCGGCCGGGTCCACGGCGAGGGGCTCAGCGACCTTGCGCCACTGCTTCATGCCCACCAGCACCATGTAGTCGGTCTGCGGCGACGGTGGCGCGGGGACGCCTTTCGGCAAACTAGGTACTTTCTCCGAACGCATCGCCACGAGCGCGACGTCGCCGCGCTCCACGATCTTGCCGGGCCGGCCGATCACTGTTAGCTTCACTGTCGTCGCCTCCCCTGGTTCACTCATCGCCTCCGTGGCGTCCGCGCTAAATGCTGCCCACTCGTAGGCCACGATCGGGGTCTTGTTCTTGGGCGCTTTAGGCCCGCCCTGCCCTTTAGGCCCGCCCTGCCCTTTAGGCCCGCCCTGCCCTTTAGGCCCGCCCTGCCCTTTAGGCCCGCCCTGCCCTTTAGGCCCGCCCTGCCCTGTGGGCGAAAGATGCGGTACGCGGCCTGGCGGCCAACCTCATCCGCCATCAGTTCGTCGCGCATCAATCGAAAGAAAATCCCCCCAACCGTGTGTCGCCGGCTGCCGTCGGGCAACATCAGCCCGCCCGAGGCCTCGATAGCGAGCGCCTGGGCGGCGAAGGCCCGCGTGCGCTCCTCGCCGATGACGCGCAGCGCGCGCATGATCTGACGTCGAGCCTCGATGTCCTGCTCGCCGAGTTGGGCGGCGATCTCCACGAAGGCCGTGTGCGGGAACACGCTTGCCAATGGAGCTGGCTTATCCTGGGTTGGCATGACCATACACCCCTCCTGTGGCTATTGTCTCACTCCGTGACGTTAGAGGGGGGCGCGGCGGTGAGATGCGGCTGGGATGGAGCGTGATGGTAACGCGGGTGTGGTCTGTCTACAGCCCCGCCGTATTGATGATACTTACGCTATTGCTATCGGTGTTGACAACGAACGCGCGGCTCGTCACATCGTCGATTGCCACGGCGCTGGGCGCGTGTCCCACATCGAATGTGCGTAGCGCCGCTCCAGTTCGCGCATCGATGACCGTCACGCTGCCTGGACTGTCACTGAGACCACCATTGTTGACGACCACAACGCGTTCGGTTCGGCTGTCCACAGCGGCGGCTAGCGCTAATGCGCCAACGGGGGCGGTTCGCAACACCCGACCGGTCCGCAGGTCAACCATCGAGGCGTGGTCCGGGCCGTTGTCACTCGCGCCAACGAGCACGAAGGCGCGGTCGGTCTGCGGATCGAGGGTCACCGCAGTGGGGCCGTCGATGGGCACACTGCTCACGATCCGCCCGGTCCGGGTGTCGAGCAGACGTGTCTCCGACAGATCGAGCACGATGGCGCGACCAAGCCGCGCGTCGACCGCGATGTCCTGCGGCTGGCTGCCGACCGAAAGTGTATGTAGCAGCGCGCCCGTGCGGGTATCGAGCATACTCACGGTTTTCGTATTGATCGTGAAGGCGTGACGTGCCTGGCTATCGACCGCGATCGTGTTCGGCCCTGCGTCAACGCGGGTTGTGTGCAGAACCATGCCGGTCCGGGTGTCCAGCATGCTCACACTGTTTGCTAGCCCGTTGACGACAAAAGCATGTGAGGTGCGATCATCGAACGCCATGGCGACGGGACCCTTCTGCACCGTCACTTTCTTAACCACGGTACCCGTATGCGCATCCAAAATAGTTACTTTGGTCAGCCTGTTATTGATGACAAAAACATGAGCCGTTTGTGCATCGACCGCGATCTCATGGGCATTTTGGCCCACCGGCACAGTTCGGATGACCGCGCCACTACGCGCATCAAGCACACTCACCGTGTCGTCATCGTTATTGAGGACAAAGGCATGTCCCACGAGCGCGTCGACCACGACATATTGTGGTCCGTGCCCAACGGGAATGGTGCGCATGAGGGGGCTGCTAGATCTGGCGATGCGGAGTACGGGCGGCGGCGCGTTATCCGCAGCGTGAAGTAAGAGATATGTAGGTAGCAGGAAGGTGGTCAGAATAGTACGCAGCATGAAACCTCCTCAGTCTCGCGGTTTTCTATTATGCCAGGTGTGATCGTCGTCGATGCCGGCTTTATACGTCATAGTCCAATACATAGCAAAAGCCGGACAGGGGAACGTCATTGTTCCCGTGACCGGCTCTTCGAGGCTACTGTCAGCGCACAGCCCTCAACGCTGGCAGTCGTCTTACTCTGTGTATCGACACTGACCGCCTTGCCCTTTAACGCGGCCACTTAACGCGGCCACCCCTCTTTTTTTCAAGGAGTCGTCGCCCAACCGTTGCGGCGACCGTGTATGCTGGTGGCAGGGGTGCGCGCAGCGAACCTGTACTCACTACGGGTTTCGTCGGTCGGCCCTGGGGGTCCTCCCGCCAAACCCTGCGCTCGACGAGCGACGAATAGGCTACTGTCAGGGTCATAGGTAGGGTGCTATCACCGTGATAGCACCGGGATGTATAATCCAGGTGGAACACTGTTGAGCGCAGGTACACCGTCTGCGCCCGGCACCCGCTCGAACTCAGTTAGCCGCTTATAGTTCGAGAACAGCAAGAGGCCCTTACCCTGGCCGGGGTAAGGGCCTCTCTGTCTCGCTAGGGCCGTGGCCCGTGACAGAGACATACCCGCCGGTGCACGGACTAGCCGAGCAGCTTGGTGATGACGGTAAGCAACGCACTGAACGCGTGCCACTCCATCACCACCGCAGCGATCACCAGGATGACCACCGCCACGATCCGCACCGTCTCCATCGTTCCCTCCGGAGCCGTAGAACACTGTCGAGCCTCGACAAGACCCGGACGGGAGCTACGGGTTAGCCCTCCGTAGCCGTGCAACGCCCGTCAGACAGAGTATAGGGCGTGGTCATCCAGCCCTAGCCCTATCCACATCACTACTTCCCCCAGGGCGAGAAAGGGGCACTTGACGCCCGTCACACAAGTTTTCTATAATACCTGCGTGACGGGTTAAAAGGGGGCAAAAATGGCGATCAAGCAGAAGCGGATCAAGTGCGCCCGGTGCGGCGAGCGCGAGATGGTGACGAAGGGGGAACGCGGGCCAGCGTCAATCTACTGTGACCTGTGCCGCGATGAGGTGAAGCACGAGCAGGCCGCCCTGCGCGCCCAGGCGTACCGTCAGCGCAAGGCGAGCTACGGGGGGGGTAGTCCGTTCAACGCACCCCCCCCGGCCGGCCCGCGGATTTCGTAGGGATACTGAAACGACGGGTGCGCGGCGCAGGAGGATCACTATGGATGTGCGAGAGCTTGTGATACGTCCATCGCCCACCAATCAACCATTAGTTTGGATTGTGTATACGATAGTAATAGTTATGTGGTTTGGCTGTGTCTATCTCGTGACACATCCGCTTCTGGTCGGCGCGTCGTCGTTCGCCACACAACGCCTGTTCTTTGGTCTGTATGCAGCAGTCGTTGCGATACCGGTCGGGATCGCCATCGGGATCGTGTCCACGCGCACGGCCTCTATCTATCTCACGGCCTCGCACATCGGGTACACAACATTCGGCGGCACATTGATTGAGCACAAGCGAACGGATCTCGCGCGCATTGTGCTCTTCTCAGGACGCCGCCATAAGGGCTTTTACACGCCGAATGGTGTGCTGATCCCGGTAATTTCGTTCGAATCTATCCGCGGCGGAGAGTTATTCCATGTCTCATCGCGGTGGTGGGGATTGGCCGACATACATCGTGTGGCTCTAGCATGTGGGGTGGTGGTGGAGGGAGACTGGGAGAATATACGTGACCAAGGATGACCGTCGGTTAGGCCTGTCGCTAAGATCCTGACGGTTTGCTACTTATTTTTCCCAGTAGCCCGCGCCACCTACAGGGCGCTACACTGGGGCGAGGGCGGCGCGCCCCGGCGAACATTGCTGAGGCAATGTGGACTCACTACGGGTTTGCACTCGCTGGCGCTCGCTTAAACCCTGCGCTCGTCGAGCGCGCAATCGCGCAGCAATTGTGTAGTGATTACACTTTGACCACCGGGGCCGCCGATTTCGTAGAGGTACCAAGGGCGTAAAGGTAACAATATTGCATGGCGTGTCACGGCCCGGTCCGTAACGTGAGGATGGGCACTGTGCCGATGTAGGAGGCGCAACGTGTGAGTAGGCGGTAGGGAAGGGAAGATGACTCGACAGGACACGTTGCACACGTTGCTGACGACGCTGGCCGATGCCACAGTGTATGATCTGGAACAGCCGCGCTACGCTGGGATGCCGGTCGCCACAGTGCATCAACCGGGCTACCACTATCTCCTCCACCAGCGGCACGGCGACAGCTACGACCCTGCTGTGGAGGGACCGCGGTCGAGTGCCTCGGGGGTCATCATGATGGCCGATCACACGGGTACTCACATCGACGCCTTGTCTCACCAAGCTGATGCGTTGACCTTGTACGGGGGCATACCCGTCGACCGCCACACTGAGACACCCACCGGATTCGCCGCTCATGGCATGCACGCGGTCGCCCCACTCGTGGCTCGCGGCATTCTCCTCGACGTAGCAGGGTATCGGCACGAGCCGCGCCTAGCCCCACGCTACGCCATAACCGCCGACGACCTGGATACCACCGCTGCCGCCCAGGGGACCGCGATTCGGCCGGGTGATGTCGTCTTGGTCCGGACGGGCTACGGGGCGTTGTGGGGGCAGGCGGCAGAGTATTTCCGGGCCGCCGGGATCAGCCGTGCGGGCTCGGAATGGGCCGCCGCCCACGAGGTGCAGGCGGTCGGTGCCGATAATGTGGCCTGGGATGTCCCCGGCGTGCGAGATGAGGACCTGGAATGCACGCTCCCTGGCCATCTGATCTTGCTGGCGCGCCGGGGCATCTATATCCTGGAGAATCTCAACCTCGAGGAGGTAGCGCGTGACCACTGCTATGAGTTTGCCTTTGTCTGCGCCCCGAGCAAGTTCCGGGGTGCCACGGGGGCACCGGTGTGCCCGGTAGCTATTTGCCCGTCGTGAAGCGCACTCCTGCGACGCTACACTGGGGCCAAGGCGGCTGGCCGGGGGGCATTGCTGAGGCAATGTGGACTCACTCCACATTTTGAGGGCGCCCCGCGCCCTCAAAATGTTCCGCTCGCTCTTTGGACACTCGCTTATCTGTCACTTTGATCGCTAAATGGCCCGATTTCTTGGGCGCTATTTGGCACTACGAGGTAGCTTAATAGGTGACGGGCACTCCATCGAGGGCGGCCGGTGCGGGAGTGAGGGAGAGGCATGGGGTTGGACACGCAGGACCACGAGACACTGGCGCTGTGGGCTGCTGACTGCGCAGAGCATGTGCTGTCGTACTTGGGGTCAGGCAACGAAAGCTGCGTAAAACAGCCATTTGCAAAAACCAAGGGCTACCGGCATACGCTGCCGTTGCCACTCTTTGACACAGCCAGTGCGTCCGTCTTATAGTCTAGTTATGAGCACACTGCTGCCCCACTGCTGGTGGCATCAACGACGGGACGCCTTCGGGCCACCGATCTTCGCCGCGTAAGTCCAGCGCGACGCTTACGCGGCTAAACAGGGCGCTCCTCGCTGTCTGACCTCGCCAGCATATCTTCCATCTGGCGGGTCAATGGTGCGTGCTTACCCCTTCCCGACGCTTTCGCGCTGGGCGCCTCTCAGCCAATGATCACCCTATAATTGGCGCTGTCCGTAGACGACCGCGCCCTAGCGATGAGAGAAGGCCCGATGTTGCCCGAGTTCGACACCCCATCGTCCGCTGCGCATGACGCACAGCGTCACCTCCTGCGCAGCGATCCCACCTTCCGGACCCTTTGGCTTGGCCAAACCATCTCGATGATGGGCTCACAAATCACCGCCTATGCGCTGCCCTTGCTCGCGGTCCTGACCCTTCACGCCACGCCGTCGCAGATGGGCACGCTCCGCGCCCTCGAGTATGCGCCGGCTATGCTCATCGGCCTCGTCGCCGGCGTGTGGGTCGATCGCCTGCGACGGCGGCCACTGCTGATCGCCGCCGACCTGGTCCAGGCGGCGCTCCTGGTCATCCTTCCGCTAGCGGTTGCACTGGGGTTGCTCCGGCTCGGCGTGCTTGATACCGTCGTTGCCTTGCTGAGCCTCGTCAGCGTCTTTTCCGGGGCCGCCGCAGGGGCCATCGTACCCGTCCTCATCCCCCAAGACCGGCTCATCCAGGCCAACAGCGCCCTCGCCACGAGCGGCTCTACGACGCAGATCATCGGGCCGGGACTGGCCGGTATCCTCGTCCAGGCCATGACCGCGCCGGTGGCTGTGCTGATCGATGCCCTCTCCTTCCTCCTGTCCGCGCTCGCCCTCGGTCGCATCCATGTCCGTGAGGCGAACCCGCCGCCGGCCGCACAGCGTCCCTCACTGCGAGCGGAAGTTGGTGAGGGCTTGCGGATGGTCATCGGGACGCCGATCTTGCGCGCCTTCGTCGCCTCGTCGGCGACGCTGGACGTGTTCTGGAACGCGCTGATGGCCGTGTATTTCTTGTATATCACACGCGACCTGCGGCTGCCGCCTACCGCCTACGGCCTCATCTTTGGCCTGGGCAGCATCGGCGCGCTCCTCGGATCGCTCGTGGCCGGCCCGGTCTCGCGGCGGCTCGGGCTTGGGCCGGCCGTCATCGTGGCTCAGTTCGTCTTGGGAGCGGCTGGCCTCCTGATCGCGTTGAGCGTGCGCCTGCCCACCGTGGCTCTGGTGTTGCTTACCCTCGCGGAGATGGTGCAAGGCGGCATGAACACCATCTACGGCATCAATAGCCAGAGTCTCACCCAAGCGATGGTCCCTGACCGCCTGCGAGGGCGGGTGAACGCGAGCCGCCAGGTTCTCGGCTTGGTTGGGGTGACCGGGGGCGCCCTCATCGGTGGCATCCTGGGAGATCGCGTGGGCGTGCCCACAACGGTCGTGATCGGCGCGAGCGGCGGTGTGCTCGCCTTCGTCTGGCTCCTCCTCTCACCCCTCAGGGCCCTCCGCGCGGTACCACCCTCGGAACAGGGTGATAACTGGAGTGCAAATGACCATTAGAGGTCGAGTTTAGGCAATACCCAGCGCGTTAGCGGCTCAGTGCGCTAACTGATCCGGGTAAAAACCGGACCGCTAACACGACTGGGCCGCTAATACAGCGTCGAAAAGCAACGTTATGTAATATGGCTGTCCTACGAAGCTTTCTGTATTGGGCAAGAACATGTTGCACAAGCAGGCGACAGGCGATATCGACGGTCAACGGGCTAATTCCAGCTTCAGTGTCATTACCTCCCAAGGGTTACCCCCTGGGATCGCCGCGAGAAGTGTGCAACATGTTCTTGCCCAATACATCCTACGAAGCTTTCGTTGCCTGACCCCTTATTGTGACATCGGGCGACGATGTCGTGCCCCCTCGCTATTATTGTTGGAGGTTTGATGGATCGCACACTGGCTCGCTTCCTCCCTAGTGATCTCCCCGCCGGGCGGGTCGTCCGGTGTCTCGGTCTTGTGTCCGATACGCACATGCCCGAACGCTGCCCCACCCTGCCGACCGCCCTATTCGACATCCTGCGCGGCGTCGACCTGGTGCTGCACGCGGGCGATGTTGGCGAACTATGGGTGCTCGATCGCTTGAGCGCGATTGCCCCGGTCGTGGCGGTGCATGGCAACGACGACACGGCGGAGGCGCAACGCGAGCTGCCCTATCAGCAAGTGGTCGCCCTCGCCGGGCGGCGCGTGCTGCTGTGTCACAGTCACTATCCCGACGAGGCGGAGGAACGGGCGTCGCGGCGCGACGACGCGTGGGGACCCAAGCTTGATCGCCGTGCGGCCCTGGGGCGGCGCGCTGGTGCCGCAGTGGTCGTCTTCGGGCATACGCACATCCCCATGGCGGTACGCCATCGCGATGTGCTGCTCGTGAACCCCGGCGCCCTCGCCTCCGGGAGCCCGCTCGGACGGCAGCGGGTGCGCACGGTCGCCCTCCTCTTCGTCCGCGACGACGGCAACCCCATCGTCGTCCATGTGGACATCGCCGCCCCCGAGCGCCCATTCAGCCCGCGAGTCGATTGGGACGCTGGCTATCGCGTGGCGTTGGACGGCATCAACGCCTCGATCCTCAGCCCCGCCCTGGCGGCCAAGTGGACGCGCCTGGAGCCCCATGCCCGCGCGTTGACGCCTGCACAGCGGCGCTCTCTATTGCTGCCCCTGGCCTATCGCTGCTGGAACGACGAGCGCCAGGTCGTCACGCCCGCAGACCTCCTCGCCGCCGTGCGGCAGGAGACGAGCATCCCCGAGGACAGGCGTCGGGCCATCGAAGCCATACTACGGAACGACGCCTGTGAAAAAGGCTAAGGCTAGAAAGGCTAGGGCTAGGAGGAGGGAGAATACCACTGCAAAGACTACTAGTTATCTGGGATGTTGTAGCGTTTCGTCAGGATCTTAGCGACAGGCCTTATCCGCGATCCACCCGCCTGTATTCGGTGGCGTTTTTCTCAGTCGTGAGGTGGCTGCGCCGCGTTTTGGGGGATGGCGTCGCCGTAGCTGCGGCTGTGGTGGTCGGGGGGCGCGGTGCCGTTGCCTTGGCCGTCTGGGGGAGGGTCGGGCGCAGTTGGGCGGCTAGGCTGTGCAAGATGGTGGCGACCCGTCCCTCGGGCGGCGGCAGGTCGTCGAGCCAGGCGACCAGGCGGCGGCGGTCAGCGGGCGTGAGGGCGAGCGTGACGACCTCGCCGGCGAGCAGCGCGTCGATGAGCCGGCTGGCGCTGCCCTCGCCGGTGTGTGGTCCCCGCGCGGCGTAGAAGCCATGGCGCTCGGCGATGGCCCGCAGGGTTGCTTCGTCCTCGGCCGACAGGGGCCGCATGTCGTCCTCCTCGGCCTTGTCGTAGTAAGCGAACAAAAAACAACGCTAACAGAGGTGCCAGAACAGCAGCAACACGCCTAAAACCCGCCGCAACTTCTGATAAGACTGCTAATCAGCAGTCCCGCGCCATGTTTTCTTCCGATAATGCTGTTCTTCGCCCCGATCAAGGGTACACTTCGCCTTCTGATAATAGGCTGGCCCGATCAGACGCGCCGATTCTGGCGAAAATGGGGGGCGCTAAACGTTGTTTTTGGGTCCGTTACTACGACAAGGCGTCCTCGCACGTAGGCATATGAAACTACCTAGTTTATACTGTCGTGCAGGTAGCGGTGTCAATGTGTCAAGTGCAACGCTACTATGCATTAATGGTGCAGGATTATAATGCACCTCGATTGGATAGCGTGACACCCATGGTGCCCACACATGCTGCCGTCGCCTGTGAAGAGATCAACGGCTGTTCACGTCGTATGACGATGTATTGGTATGCATGACGATGCGCTGCCTACCGTGTCTCGTGGCCGCGTCTGCCGGCCACAGGTACAGCGTGACGACGCGCATGTCTACCGCGACCATGAACGATGCGCCCCATTGCATTACATTCGGGCGTAATTAGCACCCCACACGATTACACAAACATACAGCGTTTCCTAACCGCTCGCGGCGATCAGGCTAGTTATCGTGTCGCCGAAGGAGAGGATCCACTCAGAGGTCAACTAGAAACTCTCAATGAGCGTGATACGGGAGGAACGACGCCTGTTTGATCGGCAAATGGCCGTCAGAAATGTGCAACTCACTTGATGGATGCATCACTAATGGGTATGCCAGCGAGTATACTCGCTGGCACAGAATCAAGATTGCCATCGTCGTTGAGGACATAAACAGTAAACGCTTCCAGGTTACTACGATAGATCAGCGAGATGGGGTTACGTATCGGGCACGACGTGGAGGCCGCTACCGTTTGCATCGCGGTCACATCAAGCGCGCTGGCCTGAAGGGAGAGGGCCGGATGACGATGCCAGTCGCCCACGTAATCTAGGGAACCACCCGACTCACGGGCTATAACATCACAGAAAGCTTGAGCATATGCACCATCAATGAACACACTTGTGCGGCGTAACCGGCCGTTTTTGCCCGGGCCCGATGCATGGGTCGCGACAAGGGCCCCGTCCTGGGAGATATAGCCAACCAGCGGGCCGCCCGTCTCTTTACGCCCGGCACGACGTACCTCGCGGCGTATCGTGTCGATGACGGCCCCGACAACGAACACATGTCGGTAGATCATGTCGAACCGCAGAAGGGGCAACGAGGTCGCCGTTGCACGTCTTTGACTTCGGCGTTTAGGCAGGGAGTTCCATCAGGATTTCGCGCAGACCAACGAATGTAGTCCCCCTGAAAATTGTGCCGGTCTAGCATGGCTCGCAGGAGCGTTTCCACCGCCATCCTTGCCGCCAGATTGGCGACGATGCCGATGTCGTATGTGGTCCCGGTGAAGGTTGGTTGATCGCAGCCGGGGGCGAAAAAGCCAATGTCAGGTATGAGCGCAGCCGGTGGCCGATCATCCTCGAATTGGACGTACCAACAATTCCAACACGCAGTTTCACCAGGAATCACACGCACGACCTCTCCACCCCAGGCGCCGTCTGTCACCGAGACATAAAGTGATGGCACCTTCAGATCGTCGCACAGATCGTTGATGAAACGGCTGACCGCGTGTACACCCGTCGTGTCAACAACGAGATCAGCCGACGCCAAAGCATCGTAGATCGCCTCCTCGACAGCTAACGGATTGTCACCGCCTATCTGTCCCGCTATCGGCTTTATTTCTTCTGCGGCATTGGGATTCATGTCCACGAGACGTTTTCCCAGGACGGCGACTTTGAGGGCGCCAAACTGATCGACTCCAATCTCGTGTCGAACAGCGTTATATGGTTCCATGAAGTCCGGGTCGATCAGCGTGAAACGGGCAACACCCGTGGCTGCCAGAGCAACAGCGATTTTGGAGCCTATGCTACCGCACCCGATGAAGACGATCTCCTTCGTTGCGAGTCCATCCATGCCAGGGATACGTGCGGTCCATTCATCGTTCCGCAGTGCAAATGTCCTGAATACATGGAGTTCGCCGCGTCTGCCTTTGTGGACGACAAGCCAAGCGAGTCGCTGCTGGGTAGCCGTTGTGGTTTGTTCGGGGAAGACAAAAGCCATCCATTCGCGCCACTCCCTTTGGGGCACCGAAAGCCTTTGCAGCCACGCATTAAGTTCGCCAACGTTGCGAATATAGGGTGGTGGCTCCTGAAGCACCACGAGGCTACCCGTTTGGGTTGCCTGTGTCCCCCACCGACTCTTGTAATACGATGCAGCCTCTGCCTTCACGCCCAAAAGAGTCGTTTGCACGACGACTCCTCGTCCAGGAAAAGGGCTCGTGACGCCGCTGAGTGCCTGACTTGTGAAGCGAATAGAGAACCGACCGATAGTGACAGACATATCATCTGCCAGGTCAGGCGTGGCGAGCGACGGCGGAACGATGATTGCGGCGTCAGGAACATATGTGTAGTAGTTGGTCACAGGTTCCGGGACATCATCGTCTCGAACGGGACTGTCTCCGGAGAACACACCGATGACATCTTCTGCTTCATCGATAGCAGCCGTGCCATTTTGTATAGCAGTCCAGCGCCCCTGTAATGGGCCGAATAGACAGAGTTCCTTCGAATCCGGGCGGTGGTGCCGACGGAGAACAACGCCGCCATTGTCAAGCACTCGTGGGGCGCCGGAAGGAAATGTACCTGGATACACTACCTGCAAATGGTGCCTGTCGTCCGCGTGCGATACCCCATCAAATACCACGCGCTTGTCCCGGCGTAGGGCTTCACTGTTAAGGGTGAAGCCCCGCGCCTCCATACCTGCACACTCCTCTTCAAAGCGTTTAGGATAACGCTCGTACCAGGGTCGATAGGGTCGTTGCGCGTCGGTCATCCATGCCGCCTGCCTGGTTGAGGAGGGCGGTCATCGCGATCACGCCGCTCATGAGGAGGTGGTGGTCCCGAAGGCGCTACTGGATGTTCGCCATGCTCGTGCTCGTGTTCGCCATGCTCGTGCTCGTGTTCGCCGTGCTCGTGCTCGTGCTCGTGCTCGCCGTGCTCGTGCGCTTCATGGCTACTATGTTCCGATTGGGGCATGTCTTTATATCCTTCCGACTCGTCCGTACAAGTGCGTAATATCACACACTTCATGCTCATAATACCGTACAGATAGTTGGGCGTCAAAGATATTGTGGACAACTTTCGTCGCGATTATGGACAGAGAGGGCGGATGCGGTTACTATGGGTAGCGAGTAGCAGGCGAACAGAAAATGCGTCTAAGGCCAAAAAAGCGCATCCGCGTGGCAAACATGGGCCTATTGCTGTGATAACGATGAGATTGCCGCCCCAGTCGGACCGCTAATCACGGCGTAAAAGAGCACCAGCCGTGTCACTATTGCTGTAGTAACGGCTCTTATCACTGCATTACCGCCTCGCCAAGGGCCTTTCAGGGCTTAGACTCATTTTCTGTTCGCCTGCTACTCGCTACCCACTATGTATACGGAGGACTGTGTATGGCCAGCAAGTCAATAAAAATAGGCGAACAAGTTCGTGCGTATCGTGAAGCGCGCCGATTGACATTGAGTGATCTTGCCAAGAAATCAGCGGTTTCGCGCAGTTATCTTTACCAAGTCGAAAGCGGGATAAGTTCACCCACCGAAGATAAGTTATCTTCTCTTGCTGAAGCCCTCGATGTCACGGTAGCCGACCTCGTTGGGTTGCATGCACCAGAGAATATTCCGGAAGCACTATCAACATTCGCGAAGAATGCGGGTTTGTCCCCCTCGGACATATCTATGTTGGCTAACATTCACTATCGAGGGAAACAGCCTACGACAGTAGAAGGCTGGCGTATGTTGTACTCGGTCATCAAAGCCAGTGCCGATAGTGACGCATGATGGTGAGCCACTTGCACGACAACCCAGCCACGACATTCCTTCGAACACCCCGAGACGAAAATGCTGAAGATATCGTGCGTGCTTTCGCCCGATACTTGATTGATGAAACGGCATCCCGCACTTTGCCTGTCAGCCTAATACTACAACGTTAGGTGGTCAGGATGAATCGAGGAGGCGACGGAGGATACGCTTGCGATGGGAGCGGTAGGCGTTGTGGTTCTGGCGCTGGGTGGCGCGCAGCAGGGCGAGCGCGCGCTGC
>JAABUR0100005907.1_pt1 | contig 15292 bp, 18 predicted proteins | sample 5560091 | NCBI WGS metagenome assembly JAABUR01 (sample SAMN10711879, study PRJNA513375) | rock metagenome | isolation source: Antarctica rocks | place: Antarctica: Victoria Land, University Valley sud
AATGCACCTAGGGCTCGAAAAGGTAGGTAGAGAGCAGGCTCGCTGGGAGGTGCAGAATGCAGACCCGTACATCCACTTTACACCTATGGTTGATCAGTGAAACGAGAGAACGATAAATCATAAGTGGGTATCCGTGAGACAACTCGGTGTGGTTTTGCCAATTGTCCGGGAAGCTTGCCGTAAATGCGCGACGACGCCGCCAACCGTGCCGTTCCGTATCCCCGTTGTCTAGGTAGACACTTTTACCTTCGTACTTCAGTATGACGGCTAACAAAGTATTATTGGAGGGCGCACGTGTGTCGAAGGAATCATGAGCACCCGCTTGATACTTTATCACCGCCCCTGGTCTTTACTCGGTACGAGAATGGCGCTGCTGCAAGACCTCGCAACGTACAGCGCTTTACCGAAGATGCATCTCGAGAGGACCGAATCGAGATACGCCGGTACGCCCATGCTGTATAATTGGGATACGACCGACGTGCTATTGTGTGTACCGGCCCTGACCCAACTCCATATCGTGACTTTGCTCACAGCAGGACCTCGTCTGCCTACCATTAATAAGAGCGCAAACCTTTTCCATTCGTACATCGTATCCCCATCACAAGAGAACATCTATCTCTTCAGAGACCTCTCCATCAATAATTCCAAATTCCTTACTCGACCTTTTCCACCGTCAAGCCTCAGACATGTACTTCAAGCTGTCCATCACCATGGCGCTCATTGCGCACCTTGCACTTGTGATGGCCCTCCCCGTGTCCGGTAAGTACAGCATCTACCTTCTACCGCAGCAAAAAAAAAACAAGGCAGTAGGGAGCTGATCGCAAAAGACGCAGAAGTCCGTGACACTGCAGTTATGTCTGGCGAGTATGTACAGAAGATGAACGCCGATGAAGGTTATGCGGGTGACCTCGATGCTCTTCGGTATGTCGAATGCATGGTTGTCAAGTTGTGATATACAGCTTACTTTACAATTCTTTGGTTCGTCGTAGTGTTTAGGGTGCTTGCCTGTTGCTTGCAGCAGGAGGTAGGAGATCTTATATGGAGAGGAAATTGGCCAAGCGAATATGAATGTGGTCCATTACTCGTATGGTGGCTGAATCCAGACTAGGAAGGGGAAGCAAGGCAAAGTATAGAACTTAGATATTGTACGGAACAGAAGAATTGTCTATGAATGTCTTGCTGTTATTTCGTAGTGACACCTCCTATACAAAATGTGCCGTGCAGATATCCCCATTAGTCCAAGGGTATCGTGTTACACCCGTAATTCATTGACATAGCCATAATCACATGCCGGGATAATGTCAGGAAGAGTATTATTGAGAACAGGCTTGAGTGCGAATCTAACCATGCGTTTGGTACAGGGAGTCCTGGTGATCCACAATGCTTGCTTCCTATGCAACCTGGAGGAAGTTCAAGTATATGTGATTGCTCAAGAACAGCCAAGAATAATCAAAGCCAGCGCAGCGCCTCTACTTCGGCCCCAAGGCTTCCCATGGCTTGTTGCCATCGGGACAGTACTTGAAGCGGTCGCGTGGAATACCGTCCTCGGTCGTCGTACCAACCTTGTACTTGTAGCACGCAGAGTGTTCCACAGCCCACTTCTCCAATCTCCCCCAGTCCTTGCACATTCTGACCTGTCCGATTCCAGAAGAGGGCGCATCCGAGTGTGACTTGGCGAGTCCCGTGTATCTAGGCGTATCATCGGCATTGCAAATGATGTCTTGCCTGAAAGCGTCCAGACAGTGGTTTATGTGGCTAAAATGCAAGCTCTGCGGCACTTTGTCGTGCATTTCCACAAGTGCTGTGCGTAAGATTGTCTGTGAGGCTATTAGTAAATGATTGAGGGCGATGGAGGCAGGCGAGGGAGAGGGTATACAAGGCAGTGTAGGTTGTGGTAGCCGTGGAGCAGATAGAGCCCCTTGGAACTATCCCAAGGCCACCGTTGCGACGGGTGAAGTTTCTTCTCGGCTACAACATTATCGCTGATGGCAATGACACCAATGTCTGCGTCCACAGTCTTCCAAGCATTATCCCAAGTAGTCCTGTTGTGGCTGGCGAAGTCATTATCATGAGTCCAGGCAGTCGGGACGTTGCGCTCGAGACCCGCTGCCGAATGTCAATAAACGACAATGAATATCTCACAAACTCGAACAGAACACTACCGTATTTTGTTCTGCTCGAGCATGAATGGCTAGGTGGTGCCCTTATGCGTTGAATAGCCCAGAGACAATTCCCCGAGAGTGAAATAACAAGAGCAATAAACAGAACTTTGGGCAGAATTGATGCTGAGTTCAAGAACTGCTGATGCTTAGGGCTATAGTGAGGTACTTCATCGTTATATATACACTCTTCTGGTACGAGCTGGTATTCTTTCGAAGCCATAACCACCTCATGGATTCTTATGACGCTGGGATTCAACAGGGAAACCGTGGAAATCGTGACGAAGATTGCTCATAGACTATGAGATAGACGGAGTATCCCTCAAGATTCTAAACTTTTATCTTCATGCGGTACAGTAGCCTCAAGATAGTGATTCGCTTGACGGAAAAAGATAACCGCAAAGTTTTCGATCCCGTCTGTCGGACTAAGACGATGTCCCTTTCAATAACAGAGGGTAGAGACAGTGCAGCAACCACTTATGAGACTCTGCCGATCGTTGTCCTCATAGGTCGTGTGGAGAGTTCCATACGTGGGTTCTATTTGATAGCCTTCTGTGCCTCATAATTTGTGCATGCAGTCACATTAAGTGCGTCATCATGCTGATATTACGTCGCGGGGTTGTCCCTTGAAGGAGTAGGTGCCCCAATCTTGCCGGTAGATGCAGACAATTAAGCTAGTCTGGTCGAATATCTCGCGATTGCCAAACGTTTATGACGTGCATTCGCTACCTCAGCGGTTCTCTCTGGATGGATGTTCGGAGAGGCAAATATTGTACGCGCAGCAAAGTAGCTCCTATCTTTGTAACGAGAAAGCAGGCAATCAGTGGAAAATTTCATACTTCGCAGAATGATCCCAAACCAAATTCATTGCTGGGTCTTGTAGCTCGTAACACAGCTTCAGACTTTGCGGCTCTAGAACGGTAGCATTTCGATCCACAAACATCACTCTCCTCTTGCATCCCTAACCATTGTCACTAAAGACATACTTCCCATGTCCGGGAATCTTCCCTTGTCGACATAAGTGTGTGTGTCGATTGCACGGAAGTCTTGCTTTTCGTAGAGTCCATATTGAACAGCAATACGGCTAGCTTCTAGCATAGCCCGTGACCCTTTCTTATCCATCACAGTAACAGCCCAGTCCAATAACAGCGTTGCTGCGCCTTCTCTCTGGCGAGAGGGATCTGTGCCTAAAGCAACCAAATCTATGGAAGATGAGAACGAAGCCGTTCGATGTTTGTATATCCGTATCAAACAAGTATGCGTGAACTTACAACAATAAGAGCCAGGCACCTGCAATTCCTTGAACTTTCGCCGCCGGTCGTTCTTTGTATTGAAGAGCCACTCCAGCCATACCCTTTTATCGCCATCCACGTGGGGAAACTTAACATCACTATCCTCCGCACCCGAGAATGGATTCCCGCCGTATATTCGCATTGTAGCAAACGCACAGATCTGCCCGTTTTGATCATCGTATACCTTCGCAACTGCGACTTGAGGGTCGCTGAACCCAAGCGACGCTCTGAATCTGGCCGTGTTTTGAGAACGTGCGGAAGGATCTAGCCCACCTGGATACAGAGCAACAAAGGCGGGCTCGTTGATAAAAGCTTTGTACTGGATCTGGAAGAGCGGATCATAATCTTCGTCTTCAATAAGTTCGGTGACAACGAATGGCATGATAAAACAGCGTCTCAGAAAGGACGAGTATGGCCTTCTCTAGCCTGACTCAAATTGAGAGCACCAGCTACTGTAGTGGCCAACATGCAGATAATTGGAAAAGTAAGGATTCCGCAGAAGTGACACTAATACAACATAGAATGATAATACCGAGGCCTATCTAAAACGACAAGGAATACCGACCAACAGTCGAGCAGCACAAAGGAAAGTTAGGATTGCCACCAAGCAATAGATATAATAAAGAGTTCTTGCAACACAAACAAAGTCAGTTGTACAGTATCTTAAAGAGTATCAGGACCCCGCGTAAGGTACCCTTTTTAGCTTTGTGGCACTAGTGTAATGTCTGATCGTCGTATTCAGTTCACTCACTGGTGGTCTGGGCCGTAGTAACAAGAGGTTCATAAACATTCTATTCACCCAAGTCGTAATCGTAGCTTCGTCGTTCTGGGACGGTTCTAAATTGATATAGGTAGGAGTCGAACTTGATCTATGTAGTAGAAGTATTACATAGCGAGACATATAGTGGATATGAATGCTAAGATATCCACAAGACCTCTAATCTTAAGCTTCACTATACATGTTGTAAAGCCAGGGGAGCCGGAGAACACCAAAGAATGCGAAAGCCATGGGGCAGGCTCATCATCCAGCATCAGCGGGATTGCCTGCTCCACCAAAGAAGAAATCGCCAAACAGCTCCGTCTGAGCACCCTCAGACCAATCGTGCTCAGCGTCATAACCAAGATGCAAGCCGGAGTTCCCTTGGTACAAGGCCATGCTCTCGTCATTCATCGCTAGGAAGTCAAATTCGTTGGAAGTAAAATCGTAAGGATCATCAGGTACGTTGGCAGCCGTGAAAGGTGCGGTTGTATATAAAGATTGTGATTGTTGTGCTAGATTGGAGAAATAATCGCGCTGCTGGGCTGTCGTGTTTGAGCGCTCTTGATACTGAAGCGGCTGCGATGACGAAGTGGGACGAAAGCCAGGCTGCGTTGTATCTGAGCGTCCGTCTATGCTATTACTAGAGGAACGGCCGTGTTGGGGATTTTCAGGGTAATGAGCTTGAAGATTTGTGCCAAGCTCGCGAGGTGACCGCAAACTTCCCGAGAAGTCTTGTTGGGGTTTGTCATTCCTCTTGGGTGTGGGAGATTGAGTTTGATCGTGGTCAACTTTTGGTTGGAAGTCTAAGTAATGATTGGCTGCTCGTAACCCAAGCCCGGTAGTAAAGAGGCACATCTTCAATGTTGCTTTGCTCATCCGTTCAAGAGCATCGCGACATGCTTCTGCTGGCGGACATTTACTCATGAGATCACCGAGTATAGAAGTTGCTGCTTGGATAGTCGAATCAACCTCTTCGTGAGTCTAGAAAGTGTTCAGTACGTCCCAGTGACTTGCACAACAGTTTACCCACCAATTGGCTGCGGACAGATGACGAATGCCAGAGCGCATAGAGGAACGCAATACCTAGGCTCATCAGCTGGTATTTATAGAGAGCACATTGGAAAGCTTACCGGCCATAAATATATGCACCGTTGCTAAGTATGTATAATTCACCAAATGCACTCGATGCAATTCACGATAAAGTTCCAAAACTCTTCGCCCGGATACAGCAAGCTTAATGTAGATCTCCTCTTCGTCCTCTGGTTCTTCTCTATCTGAAGTTGGGGTTATAACATCCTCCGAAGGGTTGAGCTCTCCTGAGAGAGTTGGTGGGACGCTTAAACTCTGCCTGTACAGCATGATCAATGCCTGCCAGTAATTCAATTCGAGAAATTGTACGGAGAATCCAACTGCCGTGTGTTCCTGTAAAGGTGCTTCGTCCTTCCATTGCCATAGCCGATGGTCGATATTTCTCCTCCAGTCCCGGAAAGAGTCAAATGGCTGTAGAAATGAAGAAGTCGTTTTGGAATGCATGTAGGGATTTCGGTGCCTCGTGTTTTCATACGCCTTCTGAGCTTGCCTATACTGTAAAACATGTAAGATTTCAGATTGCAGTAGTCGAAGCCGAAAATAGTGATGCGATACTCGCTTGTAGCTGGCGCCGTTAAAGTTGTGTGACGATACCCTGAAGCCGGAGGTCGTAATATCGATGTCATCAAGGATGGATGGGAAGTCTGTAAGGATGATAAGTACTGAAGCATAAAACCACGACATAAAGATTCTGGGCCTACTGGTAGTGATGACCTGATCTGTAATCCCAAAAGGCCGTCCAACGCAAGTACTTACAAGCCTATCGAAAGAGTATACGCACCACCACAAACGGCGACGAAGATCACGAATCCATTGGCGTCGACCTCGTTCCTCGGCTCCGATGTCATTGTCCGTGGGACCTGATAGACCTCCAGCTGCCTCCATGGCCACATCATGCCCGTTTTCTGGACCGGCATTATCTCCATTATTGTCGATGCCCGATCCATCCTCATAATGTAGACCTAGGTCAACAGCCAGACGTACAGCAAATCCAGTTATGTACCACAACCCAGGGGAGACAGGTCGTAGGAGTGCAAAGCCTGCAAGAAGTAAAACCGCCTGTAGCTCTTCCAAGCCTCCTCCAAACCCCTGATCGTTCGCGGTCGTAGAGCCTAGAGAATCTAGGTATTTGACTGCAGATGCATGGTACTCTTCCGGTTCTTTCTGCTGACTAGGCAGTTTGCGTTTCTCAGGGACCGGTGAAGGAGACTGTTGTTTAGCCGAACTTGCTGACGGCCGTGTACTTGAGGCCTCAAGAATGATGCCCGCTCCGATGGCAAACACGATGTTTAACATGTAAAGCTCGCGTGGCGACTGCCCTCCAATTTTTGACGCATAAGCTCTTTCGAACAATGTCATGAACTCACCTCGGTGCAGTATTGGTATCTGTGGGTTTGCGTGTTCGAAGTATAGATTGACCAGACGCAATCCAAGGTCCCTATCAGGAAACGGGGCGGGTGTGATAGTAGGCTTCGACTGCAGTCTCAAAAATTGATCCCTCTTGGACGTTCGACTGGCCGCAGCCGCTGAGCCCAGCGATCCTGGCTTATTCACCCGCGTCCCGTCCCTTTCAGTGGATGACCCCGACACAGAGCTCCTGACGGCCGCAAACACCACCCGAGCGAACGATATGCCCGAGGTCGAGCCCAAATAGCGTGGATCCGACGCTCCTTGCACGGACACCATGCCAATGTTCGAGGCGAGATTGTTCAACTCATCCTGCTTCTTTTCCCATGTTCGCTTCGATGCATCTGCATTCTGGTCGTCTGTGTGCCCATCCCTTCTGCTGTCTGAACCATGTCGCGCAATCGATCGTTCTGAGCGTGGAGGAAGGCCTGTTGTATGTTCGGTAATGACTTTCGCACCAAGATCGAACTCCTCCGCGGGCGAAAATGGAATATCATGCTCCGAGAGCAGGATTTCCAGGTAATTCACTCGGCTTTCGAGGTAGTAGACGTACGTTCGAGGGATCTCCCTCTTGGTGAGGGGGTCAAATCCCACGCACTTAACGCCGGCCTTTTCGCACGACAAACAAGAGGGCAGCTTCTGATCGCAGCGGTTTTTACGCTGCCTGCATCGATTGCAGGCTGAGACATTGCGAAAGGAGATTGACGCAGCGGGGATTGACGGCAGCACAGCCGGTGGTGATGATGAAGCCGATATCAGCGCAGGCAAAGTTCTGATCTCATCGGAAGAAGATGCTGCTAGCCGAGGACGTTTATTGCTCGTAGATTTCATGGACGACATACAAGGCGTAGATCAGGTAACAGTTGTGACAGTTATACATCATATAGTCATGAGGGCAAAGTTCACATGATAACAATTGCGAATGCTTTTCGTAGCTAGAGGCTTTCAACACATCTGCACGATGTCTTGAGCGCCCTTTTAGGCTAAGGTAAGCAGGCCGGGCGTCGTACGGAGTACTTGAGGGGGTGCTCGCCCCTGATAACAGCCTTGGCTTATCAGCTCATCGCTGATTTGTTGCTCCGTATGTTAGAGGAGGGTAGAAGACGAAGGGTGGGGCTTGTGTTTCCCCAAGATAGCTATTATTTTATTGCAAGATCTTGAGTTTGCATTTCTGAGATCAGATTGCCGCCGCCCGCTTTTCGAGACCTTGCTTTCTAGATACGCCTGGTAATTATAAGAAAATGAAGCGGATCCATATTTAAGGAAAGGAAATTAGATATAACCCATATAGCAGCGAGTACTGTATCTCAACGCGCGACTGAGAAATTGCCTCACAGAAATCCGCCGCCCCAATTTGTACCTCTAAAACCCTAGTCTATGACACCAGCGCCAAGCTGTGAGCTGTATCGGTAAATTCAAATCAAGGTATATGATGCTATGGAAGAGTCATGAAATCGTGCTCGCCGCAAAGTGGTCGCGCTTGTCCGCGGCGATTAAACCTCCGGTTACTTTCGATCAGGCGATAAATACGGTCTCGTTGTGGTGAATGCGCTTCCAAGAAGTTCTTCACCTGAGCCGCTCGCCGCTAGAATTGCGGCATCGACGGCCTTGGGATCTATAAGTGGCTGGCTGGAGCCAGCCTCTTCGTCGTTCACCTCCTCTTGATCCATCCGTCCTTTGCCTTCTACCATCCAAAAGCTTTCAATGGCACCGAGAAGGCAGATGAAGCCGCTAGCCCACCATGCAAACCCGGTGTAACCGATTTCTAGGCCCAAGGAGTGGATGAGGCCAGTGACAGTAGGTCCAAGTGCTCGCATCAGGCTTGCCGTAGATGCCGAAACACCGTTAATGACACCAAGGACCAGCATTGAGGGAGCAGAGTTTGTCAGCAGTATCGCATTTGCCGGAAACGCGAGGACTTGTGCCGTGATCTTCCACGTAAGGCAACAGTAGATGGCAAACATCTGTAAGCGTTCCGGAAGGAGAACCAAGTAAGGGACCAAGAAGTAGAGGATAGGCCATGATATTACGACGAAGCGGAAGGTATTCAAGCAACCACAGTGGCGAACGGCGAGCGGGAAAATGACGATTTGGGCCATCATCGAATAAATACCTTGCAACGAGAGCAAGAAGCCTATGGTCTTGGAAGACAGAGCAAAGCCACCTGTAAACTTAAACGGGAGCGAGGGCGGCTCATGCGAAATCGGTTCGCTAAGGAATACTGGCATTAATTGGTCAAATGATATGGAGTGACTGCGAGGGTATGAGCGCGGAAAGTTCACTACGACTCTCCCTCCAGAGCACTCACTAAGCTAGAAGCCCGTAGCCTACTATGTTTAGAATCACCTGTTTCGTGAATGCTTTTTGAGCACCGCGTGGCTTGCTCTGTACACTCTTCTCGCTGTTGGTCTTGTAAACCATGCGGTCTGAAATAGGCGATTGAGCCCGAGATAAGCAGTTCCGAGGTGATCCCTCTCTCGTGCAGTAACCTGGGGGCAGATCGTCCTCTAGCAAAGAACAAACTTCTTCCACGTTGGCTTCGTCCGCTTTCGCGAAAGAAGGTAGTTCCGTTCGAGTTTTAAAGAGGTTCAAGATCCACTCGCCGACTTCGAGGCCTATGTCACGTCTATTCTTCTTCTGTTCGTGAGTCTCCTCGAGGAAGAGGATGCCAATCAAGACGCCGAGAGTTAAGATGACTGCGCAGACGAGGTTTGGAAGTAAGAAAGGATACTGGTCAAAGAGAGTCCCTCGAGAGAACCAGTTTGGATAGCTCACACATGGTTGGGCTAAAGCGCCACCGAGCGCTGGACCTAATATAGATCTTCACAACGTCAACAATCCGGTCGGCGGTTACAGGAGCGCGTTGACCTACCCAATGCACCAGACGAAGGGCATGATCGAGTAAGCGCGAGCTACAACGATTAGTATTTGAGCCAGAAAAGCCGGCTTCTAACTCACGCTGATGCTCCTTCACAGTGACAATCTCGGCTACAGTGGTCTGGAGAACACCGACGTTCCTGTAGTCTTCCTGTGAGCTGACGTGTTCTCAGGATGCACGGGGCTGGGGAGTTTGAGTCTGCACCCATTAAGAAGTCCTCCCAACGCACGACCAACAAGAGCAACCGGCAAACTCTGCGCAAAGCCAAACACCAGCATACTGAGCGCCGTCCCGGCCAAGCCTGAGATGAGAATCGGTTTTCTTCCCACCTTGTCGCTCAGTCTCCCCCAGATGACGCCGGTCGAGAATTCGGCGAATGCAAAAGCCGAGGTAACCATGCCGGCATAGACGGCAATTCGACGATCGTCGGAGGTGATCTCGAAGGATCGGATCATGTAATAGACGTATGGGAAAATGGACATGAACGCAATGGGCTCGCATATCCGGCAAAGCGCTGTTTCAAGGGCCTGAATGTTAGTCTTTGAGTGAAGCATCGCTTCCGCTGAAGGAGATGAGGACCTAACGTTCATGCGATTTTGGGAACCATTTGGCGCCGAGGCAAGCACCGAAAAAGGAACATACCTAAGATGAAAAGCTGTTGCGTTGGAAACGCCGGTGTTGTTGCACCGCTCGCACCTCGGCGGCCACGTGCGAAGATGGAGGGAAGCATGCTTGTTTCACTTCTGTGGTGTTTTCTCGGACGGTAGAACTGACGCGCTATCGCCCCCAATATGACTTATAAGAGACGGGGAATTGGGACCGGGGACGTCGATCTGCAAGGCGTGTGTGCCAGCCACTATGGCGGGACAAGGACCAGAACCAAAGGGAAACACCGAATGCACGTCAGATGGGTCCAAGCAGCTGCGATCTCATGCGTGCTGGACTCAATGCACAACCGGTTAAGCCAGGTGTGAAGAGGAAGGGCCGATTGATTACATTAGTCCTTACGTGCTGCGGAAAGAGAAGTTGACATGGCAGCAAGGCGGGTAACAGCAGAGAGTTCGAAAAGACGGTGACAACAGTTAGGTAGAATGAGGTTTTGGAAAAGAAGCGGCCCTTGGTGCACCGTTGTATCTAGTCTTCCTTCTACTGGCAGACTAAAATGCGTAATTTGGGAAACTCATCATCATCTTGAAAAAAGGGAATGCAATCTTTTTACTGCGAGGTTTCCGGTCACGTTACGGGATACCGTATCACCATCATCATTGGAGCCTTGCTTGCGGTCCCTTCCCCAGCCAGCCTCGCAGAAATGATGCTATACTTGCCGTACCGCAAGGTAGCCAGCTTTCATGCTGCGTTCCCCCCATCGCCAATTGTACAATTCCGTTCAATTCGGTCGCCCCGGTAGGCTGGGTCGGTGGAGACATCCCTGTCGTCAGATCCCCCTCGTCCCATGATCGTGGCGATCCATCCTCGTCATCCTCGTCATTGCTACCCACGGTGGACGGTGGTACCAAACAGCCAGACCCGACAACCCAGTCGGAGTCCCCCTGTAGTGGCGATGTTACACATTTGTAGCTCCCAGGATCCACGTCAGGGTCTGATTAACAACCACGCTAAGCGACTAGCGGGGTGCTGGGGACGGATTGCCGGGACATCTTCCACTTGCTTGGCCCAGAGCGCAAGGTACCTGGAACTTCCATCGCGGCTTAGGGAGCTCCGGGGAGCCGGTTCAGATTATCCTTACCTTAGGCCCCCGGGGAATCACCGTCGTTAGCCCGGACATAGGGGTAGCAGGTGGCAATCCATGCAGAGAAGGACCCAAGGTACTTCGGTCGAAAACGAAACGTGAAGAAATATCAAAGCAAAGAAGTCATCAGGCCGCCACATGGACTAAAAACAGATAGCGTCCATTGCGGCGTGTTGCAATGTTCAACGTCAGAAGCACGAATGCAAGCGATGGATCCTTCCATCCTTTGCAAATCCGAGGAGTGTTAGCCCGAGTGCAGAAGAGGTGAGATGCGGGCAACGATTGGTTAAGACAGATGAGAGCAAATGGCGGTGAAAGGGGATGGAGCGGGAACTTTGTCAGCTCCCAGTTGCATCAACGCTTATGGGGCGTTATGGACCCATGTCAAACCTGAGCCGGCATTTGCAGAGGCCAAATTATCTGCCTGACAGTGACATGGAACACTGATACGACCGATCACATGAGCAGACCCGCTCGACACAGTCGGTGGTAAAGTAACCGGTAAGAGAGCAGAAAGCCGGGGACAGGCCTGGTGGTACGGAGCACTGAGGATGAAATGACCTTATCCCCAAAGTCAATAATCTGTGTAGCTCATCGTTGTCATCACCCGATTGGAAGCAGAAGAAGAAGAGGTGAAGTAAAGTATGATCGTAATAATGAGAACCTTGTTAGAACTCAGGAGGCGACTTTGTGATACCTCATGTACTCAGTACCTTAAACCAAGTCGGGTAAGTGTTGTTCTGTTATTCTGTTGTAGGTCCCTCCATGCCTTTCGAGCGGATGTCATCCTTACCTACCGCCATTAAGGTTGTATACTAAGTAAGTACCTAAGGCAGTAGCCTGTAATGCCACGCGGTCTTGCTGTTGATGACCTTCGCTCTTCAATCACCCTGCATCAATCCATCAGCCCTAAAGTCCACAGTGAGATAGGGCTTGCTGGACCTCAAGGTACTTGATGGATCAGATAGGAGAAGTAGTCGGCACTCTACACGTGAAACCCTCGTCCAGTTCTGTCTGGTGCAAGAGAAGTGTCTGTAGATGCTTGACTCGAGGTAGTTGGCACCACAATCGGGCGCAATCTTGGTTCCGGCGTTGTACCTGGCTGACAAAAGACAGCTGCTAGGTGTCTGCTCGTTGCTGCATATGACCCGCATCGTTCTTCTTGGCAGCACGGCTTGCTGGCGAGCGAGGAGGTTCCGTATCTACGGGCCTATTGACGAATGAGGCGTTGACGCTCTTCCCGTACGCCTCTGTTGCCGTGCGCGCTCTCTCTCTCCTGCTAAAGGTGGCGGCCACGGAGAAGTTGACGGTAATCATATCTCGGCAGGGGAGCATGGTGAAGAGGACGTTGACGCCTCTAGGCTGCAGGTGATGTGTCCCTAGTCCTAATCAAAAAGCCCGAGGCTCGAGCGTGGTACCACACTGCCGGGTTCGTTTCCCACCGTCGCGGCTCAACACGTGAATTATTATGTATGTATTAATTAACATCAGGCTGTCATAAAGTACCTCCCTACCTTACCGCCGTAAAGTAGGTACTTCTATGTCTTCCGCTACTGGCAATCGTCCCCCTGATTGGGTAGGACCCATCATCCTGCCGAGATCCGGGCTACACAACGTCCACTTGGAGATCCAGATGCTGCAACACGTTGTTTTGGAAAGATCTGAGCCCCCCCCGTACGACGTGAGAATGACAGCTGTTCACTCATATGCCTCACCCTACCTACATCGCTATATCAGATGTGATTTATGCGCGCATTCACACCCTACGTGTTACCAGAGAAGCCAATGAATCCATATGTGCATGGTATCCGATATGGAGAACATCATGGATTTGTGTGACCACCGCACAGCCTCCACCGTGCTGCAGCCCAGCTCATGCGATCTACTACTCCAGGCACAACCAATCTCCGTATATGCAACTTCTGTCCTGCCAACCCGCCCGAAAGTCCTACAAGTTGAGAAGTGGATTACGCGCTCTGCCGGTTTCCAAAAGGTTGACAGCCAGCCATCATATATTGGTAGAATTGGTGCCTGCAACACTATCGGTGCCCGCATTTCTTCCGCCATTCAGCTTCTAATGTCCTCCTGCCTGCCTTAGCATTTGCAAAGGTTTCGTTAATCAGAACCATTTGCTGCGTAGTTTATGCTTGGGTCTCCGCTATGATTCGTATTTCGAATTCGCCTGTACCTCCGCTTCCATTCGCCCGTTTCGTACCGTTTCTTCCTACTCCTGCTTACCTTGCAACTTCCGTCCCTTGTCTATCTTCCCGTTCACCCAATCAAAGACACTGCTAAACCAGAGCTACGTTCATCGCTTTACTCGGAAAGTTCATGTACGAATAGCCCGACGCCTATATCCGGCAGCCGGCAGCCGGCATTGAATCCAAACAGGGACGACGAAGCCGAATGAATGTCCCTAAACTTGAGCTCTACGGATCCTAATTTGGCCGCTGTCACATCTGCGGCAATGGGTTTGCCTAAGATGGCCTGAATGCAGCACTTGGGATACCCTCTGCCATAATTCAACCGGTGAGCCTTCAGATGTCAACAAGGAGAGCTAGAGTGTCTCCGTTCTATGTAGCACACGACCGTCCGCCCCATACACCTAGGCTGCCTGTAGACAACTCATGTGTCCGGTGTTCGAAACACTTGGAGTAGCTTAGTTCCAGCATGTTAAGCTCCGTCCATATTGCTGTCAAAACCAGGCAATCCTTGATGCATCCTGCGGCACAGGGAGCCAGAAGGACTTCTTCGTTGGGGCGCTCGATGGGTCAGACACGCCTGCCGCAACAACTGGGGCGGCCAACTGGCCTGAAGTCACCTGCATGCGGTATATTATCATTGAACACCGCATACCTCCGTCGCTGCTGTGAGGCAAACTATTACACGTACGGATTCCACAAGACCTCTGGATACATAAGCCAGAAGGCTTTCCCCATAGTGGGGCTCTACGGTTTAAAGGTCCCTGCTGCGAGTCGCCTTGATTGCCTGACCGCCTGCTCGGGCGAACTGTGATAGAGACAGTATGAGCCTCACAGACTGAGGCGACTAAGCTAGCACGTGTCACTCTACAGAATACTTCCTCACCGACAAATATAATACTGTAATCCCTTGCAACAGTAATACCTGATCGAACTCTACAATTACGCCACCGCTGACTCGTCCCCTACCAACTACCTTGCCTTGCCTAGCAATAATAAGAATACTACCTAACGTCGAAAGCAACCGTAACGACTTCCACCACATCCCAAAAGCCCAAACCCCACATTCCGAAAATCACCCCCTTGTCAAATCCCCACAATCACCCGCTCCTCACTACACCTCCGCGTACAAAGATAAAAAAATTAAAGTGCTTACAAACCCCTTTTCCCATCCAAGGTACCTACCTACCTTGTCATATTATATCCGTCACAACATCTACTCTTAGCTGAACCCGTTTCAAACGATTGTATGTATTCCCTACCCCCTTCACATATGTACCAGTACTTCCAAAACACGAGAGAGCAAAGAGGGGGAAGAAAAAGAAAAGAAAAAAAAAACGAGCAAGAGAGAATTGAGAGGAATTGGGGCGTTGCGAAAGCCTTTAACGTTTTTAATGACACTTGATGAAACCGGTTGGATGTGGTGGTCCGTTGTTGTTGTTGTTGTTGTCGTCGAGGTTGTTTGTTTGCTTCCTTCCCACATCGGTAACCTTTTCTTTTTCTTTTTCCAGTTCTTGCTATCGTTACTTTTGAAAGATTACCTAGGAAATGGGAGGAGATTCTTTGTTGAAAGAAGGAAAAAATTCGTTGTGGCTGGATTTTCTTCTCTTATTTTGGGAGCCAATTGTTCGGAACTGGACAAGGGGGGCAAAAAAACTAAGGTAGGTACCTTTTGATGTTTCGATGGCTCTGTTGCTCACGCTTCCTTTTTTTACACACAGCCAGCTGCTGTTCCCGCAAACCTCACCACCCCTGG
>JAABUR0100005909.1_pt1 | contig 15287 bp, 19 predicted proteins | sample 5560091 | NCBI WGS metagenome assembly JAABUR01 (sample SAMN10711879, study PRJNA513375) | rock metagenome | isolation source: Antarctica rocks | place: Antarctica: Victoria Land, University Valley sud
CGCTTCGTGGTGGAGGTCCGCGCGCTCGTCGCCCACCGGCGGCCGGCCGCGGAGGCCGCGCTGCTCTACGCGGAGACCGAGGACAGCCGGGCGGAGCGCGCGCGGGCCGCGGCGCAGCAGAAGCTGACTGGCGTACCGCTCGGAGAGAGCGGCCCGCGGCCGACCAAGCGCGACCGGCGCCGCTTCGAGGCCACGCCGGGCACTCGGCGGGGGCGCCGGTAGCTAAGCGCCGAGCCCTGTGGGGCCGGGGCGACCTCAGCGACGATCGGCAGCATCGAGGGCACGGCCGACCATGACCGCCAGATCTCGATGCGCCCAGGCCACGGTCGGCCTGAGGCCGGCATCCGCGAGCCAGCGCAGCTGCTCGACGACCGTACTCGGAGTGTCGTACTCGCCATCGATCAGAGTCACGACGTCAACCGGATCCTCAGGGACCACGATGTCGGCTACGACGACGCGCCCGCCGGGCGCGACGCGAGCGGCGATCCTTCGGAGCAGATCCGCCTTGCCCGGTCCGTCGAGGTGGTGGATCGCCAGCGCTGACACCGCAAGGTCGAACGGGCCCGCGGGAAGTGGGTCCTCGAGCCGTTGCCCGTGGAGCTCCACTCGCGTCGGCGGGAGCCTCGCCCGGGCGTGAGCGAGCATGTCCTCGCTCGCGTCGAGTCCCACCAGCGTGGCGCCGGGATGACGCTGGAGCACCCGCAGCGCGGTCTCGCCGGTACCCGTGCCGAGCTCGAGCACGCGCCGTGCGCCTGCTCCGGTCGCCGTTGCCGCTTCCTGCTGCAGGCGCTGGTAGTGCGGCACCTCCGCACGCATCCGCGCGAGGTAGGTGACCGGATCCCAGTGGAACTGCGACACGGCCTGGAGACGTCCGATCAGTGCTCGACGGCGATCACCTCGACGCGGCGGCGGGTCGCCGCAAGCGAAACTTATATTAGACGAACTCGCCGACGGCGATCGCCACCTTCTCGGGCAGTCGAGGCAGCGAGCGCCGCGCGGCGGCAGTCCACGCGACCTCGAAGTCGCCGGAGGTCACCGGTCGGCGATGAGATCCAGAGCCTGGGCTCTGCTCGGCGGCACGGCATCGTCGGCCACGCCGGCGCGGACATCGTCCATCAGCGCCTTGCTGCTGAGGATGTCGAGGGTCTCCTCCAGCGAGTCCAAGTCCTCGACCCTCAGCACCACGGCCGCCGGACGGCCGTGCTTGGCGATGACCACGTGCCCGTGCTCGCGCTCCAGACGTTCGACCACCTCCGACAGGCGGTTCTTCACGTCTGCGAGGGACTGGTCAGCCGTCGACATAGCCGTGGGTATAGCCGTATTGAGGCGCTTCGTCAGCAGTCGAGCGCGGCTCCCGCGGCGCGACAGATCTCATGCTGTCGCGAGCCGAGAGCGCCGAGCCGGCGGACGAGCATCGCCTGGGGGAACGGCCGCAGGTTGTCGAACGACGCGACCGACTCGACGAGCAGCCCCTCGGGGAGACTGAGCGTCAGCTCGCTCGGCAGCCCGCGGATGCGTCGGGTGACGGGTGCGACGAGCACCCGCTGCATCACCGCGTTGGCCGAGTCTCGGCTGACCACCAAGAACGGCCGGCCCTTCTCCTCCGGCGTCTCACCCCACCACACCTCTCCTCGCGCTACCACCAACGCTCCCACGGCTCGTCGTGGATCGCGTCGACCGCCAGGCGGTTCGCGTCGGAGAGCTCCGCATCGGTCTCGGGAACTCTGGCGCTGGCATCCCGGTACTGCTGATCGACGTCGTCGCGCCGGCGCGCCGTGACCACGCCCTCGAGGCCAGCGCGAACCGCCTGCGAGCGACTGTCGAAGGCGCCCGCTTCGACAAGCCGGTCCAGTTCGACGATCAGACGATCAGGAAGCTTTACGGCGATCTGGGTGGTCATACGATGAGCATACCCGAGCGCACTGCGGGCCCACCCGGACTTTCAGCTTCCCACGGGATCCGCTCCGACCGGCCCGCCCGCGCGGGCCTCGCCGGCGCTGAGCAGGCGGTCGCGCAGCTCGGCGGTCTCCTCGGGCGTCGGATCCCACTGCGCGACGTCGGGCAGGTCGGAGAGCACGGCCAGCCCGAAGAGCTTGAGGAAGAGCGGCGTGGTGCGGTACAGCACCGCCCCGAACTGCGAGCGGCCGGCCTCCTCGACGAGGCCGCGGTCGAGCAGCGTCGAGGACGCCGAGTCGGCCGAGACGCCGCGGATTCGCGTGATCTCCGGACGCGAGACGGGCTGCAGATAGGCCACGATCGAGAGCGTCTCGGCCTGGGCCGGTGTGAGCGGCGGGGTGCGCGGCTTGGCCAGCAGGCGCCGCGCGGCGTCCTCGGCCTCCGGCGCGGTCGCGAGCGTCAGCCCGCCGGCGACCTCCTTGAGCTCGATCCCCCGCTGCCCGGGGGCGTACGCGACGCGGAGCTCGGCGAGCGCGCGGTCGAGCTCGTCCGGCTCGCACTCGAGCGCCTCGAGCAGCTCGGTGCCGGTGACGGGCTCGGGCGAGACGAACAGCAGCGCCTCGAGCTGGCGGGCGAGCTCCCCGCTCACGCCCCGAGCCCTTCGAGCGTCCGGATCGGGTCCGCCTGCGGCACGCACGCTGTGATGTGGATCTCGGCGAACGTGCCGTTCTGCGTCCAGGTCGCCTCGCCCTGCTTGTAGAGCTCCAGCAGGCTGAAGAGCGTCACGGCGACCGTCATGCGGTCGGCGTCCTCGACGGCCTCGGTGAACGTGCAGGCGCCACGGCGCAGCAGCGCCCGCAGGTGGGCGAGGCGCTCGGCGACCGTGACGCGAACGATCGTGAGGTGCTCGAGCCCGATCGGCTCGGGCAGGCGCAGCAGCCCGCCGACGGCGGCGCCAAGCTGCGCCGGGTCGTAGGCGGCCTCGGCGTTCTCGGGGTCGGGCTCGACGACCCGCTTCATGAAGGCCGGCCGCGGCGCTGCGCGGTAGCGGTAGCCGTGCTCGCCGGCGAGGCGCTCGGTGAGGTGCTCGGCGGCCTGGCGGTAGCGGCGAGCCTCGAGCATGCGCGCGAGGAGCTCCTCGGCGGCCACTCCGGGCGCGAAGTCCTCGAGCAGCTCCTCCTCGTCGCGCGGGAGCATCAGCCGCGACTTGAGCTCGAGCAGCGCGGCGATGAGCACGAGGAGCTCTGTCGCGACGTCGAGGTCGAGCTCGCCGCGGATCTCGAGGACGTCGAGGTAGGAGACGACGACATCGGCAAGCTCGACCTCGAGCAGGTCGACCTCCTCGCGCAGGACGAGCGTCAGCAGCAGGTCGAACGGGCCCGTGAAGACCTCCAGGTCGAGCTCGAGCTCTTCGATGATCGCCGCCACGGGAGAACCGTAGCGGCGCCTCCGGTCAGCTCGGCGCTCGGCCACCGCCCTTGAGATATGCGATATCATGCGAATATGTCTCTTGCACCGCAGATCCCGCTCTACGTCCGCCTGCCCGCCGCGCAGGCGCAGAGCCTCGACCGGGCCGCCGATGCACTCGGCGCCGCGAAGAAGGATCTCGTCGCGGCCCTGATCGCCGAGTACGTCGACCCGGTCACCCCCGCCGGCCTCGAGCGCCTGCGGGATCTTGCCCCGCCGACGCTCACGGTCGGCCACCACGAGTTCCGTGCCGCTCCGACCGAGGTCCTCACCGCCGCCCAGGCCGCCGACCTCCTCCAGGTCACCGAGGCCGAGATCCTCGCCCTCGCCGCCGCGGGCGACCTCCCGGGCCGCCGCATCGGCGACCAGTGGCGCTTCAGCCGCGCAGCGCTTGTCACCTGGCTGGCGGGAGGCTGACCGCCTGACGAGACGGGTGAGTGCCGATGAGCGTCGACCTGTCCGACGTCAGACGGCACTCGACCTCTGCGAGGATGGCGCCTGAGCCCGTTCCTCGCGCTACATCCGCCCCAGGGGCGTCGAGCGGATCGACCCGGCAGTCCGCTGAACGGCCGGCGGTCCCGGCCGGAATGACCCGAACGGGGCCTTCCGGCCGGAAGGCGGCGCCGCTACGGCGTCTTCGGGCCGACGCCCATCGCCGCGCGGACGTCGGCGAGCACCGGGGCGGCGAGGTCCCGGGCCTTCGTCGCGCCCTGCTCCAGGACGGCCTCGAGGCGAGCCTCGTCGGCGCGCAGTTCGGGATAGCGCTCCCGGACGGGTGCCAGCAGCGCGACGATCGCCTCGGCCGCCGCGCGCTTCAGGTCGCCGTAGCCGCGGGCGCCCGCGAGCTCCGCCACGACGGTCTCCGGTTCGACGCCGCGCGCGGCTGCCGTGATATCCAGCAGATTCGTGACTCCCGGCTTGACGACCGGGTCGCGGCGAATGGTGAACGGGTCCTCGGAGTCCGTGACCGCGCGCTTGAGCTTCTTCCCGATCACGTCCGGCTCGTCGAGGACGTAGACGGTCCCCTCGACCGAGCCGCTCGTCGTCGACATCTTCCGCGTCGGCTCCTGGAGGTCCATGATCCGCGCGCCGACGGTCGGGACGCGGTGCTCGGGCACCACGAGAACGCCCTCGCCGAAGCGCGCGTTGAAGCGCCGCGCGATGTCGCGCATGAGCTCGAGGTGCTCGCGCTGGTCCTCCCCCACTGGCACTTCGTCGGCTCGGTAGGCCAGCACGTCGGCGGCCTGCAGGACGGGGTAGTAGAGCAGGCCCGCGGAGACCATCTCGCGCTGGGCGGCCGACTTGTCGCGGAACTGGTGCATGCGGTTGAGCTCGCCGACGGCGGTGACGCTCGTCAGCAGCCAGCTGAGCGCGGTGTGCTCGGGCACGTCGCCCTGGCGGAAGAGCATGCAGCGCTCCGGGTCCAGGCCGGCCGCGAGCAGCAGTGCCGTCGTGTCGAGCACCCGCTCGCGCAGCCGCGCCGGCTCGTAGCGCACGGTGGTCGCGTGCAGGTCGACGATGCAGTAGATCGCGGGGTCGCCGCGGTCCTGGCCCTCGACGTACTGCCGGATCGCCCCGATGTAGTTGCCCAGGTGCTTGACGCCCGTGGGCTGGATGCCGCTGAAGATCCGCATGCCTGCCTACAGCGGCTGTCGAATGACCGGGCGCTTCGCGGCGGCGGCCTCGTCGAGGCGGCGCACGGGGGTAGTGTACGGCGCGTTCCGCGCGACGGTCGGGTCCTCCGCCGCTTCGGCCAGGATCGCGGCCAGCGACGCGGCGAAGGCGTCGAGCGTCTCCTTGGTCTCGGTCTCGGTCGGCTCCATCAGCAGCGCCTCGTCGACCAGCAGCGGGAAGTAGACCGTCGGCGGGTGGTAGCCGTGGTCGAGATGCCGAGCTCCTTCTTCATCGGCGCGCCTGAGAGGACGAACTCGTGCATGCACAGCTCGCCGAACGCCAGCGGGATGCGGCTCTCCGTGTCGAGCTCGCGGAGCTTGGCCATCAGGTAGTTCGCGTTGAGCACCGCGGTCTCCGACACGTCCTTGAGCCCCTCGGCGCCGAGCGAGCAGATGTAGGCGTAGGCGCGCACGAAGCAGCCGTAGTTGCCCTGGAAGCCGCGCAGGCGCCCGACGGACTTCGGGCGGTCGGTATCGAAGGCGAAGGACCCGTCGTCGCGCTTTACGACGATCGGCTTTGGCAGGAACGGCGCGAGGCGGTCGGAGACCGCGATCGGTCCCGAGCCGGGGCCGCCACCGCCGTGGGGCTGGGTGAACGTCTTGTGCAGGTTGTAGTGGACGATGTCGAAGCCCATGTCGCCGGGGCGCGAGATGCCCATGACGGCGTTGAGGTTCGCCCCGTCGTAGTAGAGCGTGCCGCCGACGCTGTGGACGATCTTGGAGATCTCCTCGATGTTGGCGTCGAAGATCCCCAGCGTGTTGGGGTTCGTGAGCATCAGGCAGGCGACCTGGTCGTCGGCCTTGGCGCGCAGGTCGTCGACGTCGACGCCGCCCTCGGCGTTGGTGGCCACGCGAACCACCTCGAACCCGGCCATCGTCACGGTCGCCGGGTTCGTGCCGTGCGCGGTATCGGGGGTGAGGACCTTCACGCGCCGCTCGCCGCGCGCCTCGTGGAAGGCCCGGGTCAGCAGCACGCCGAGCAGCTCGCCATGGGAGCCCGCGGAGGGCTGCAGCGAGACGTGCGGCAGGCCGGCGACCTCGCCGAGCGCGTGCTCGAGGTTGTGCATCAGCTCGAGAGCGCCCTGGGCGTGCTCGGGGCGCTGGAGGGGGTGCAGGCGGGCGTGGCCCGCGAGCGCGGCGACCTTCTCGTGCAGGCGCGGGTTGTGCTTCATCGTGCAGGAGCCGAGCGGGTAGAAGCCCGAGTCGAGGTCGTAGTTGCGCTTGCTCAGGCGCACGTAGTGGCGCACGAGCTCGGGCTCTGAAACCTCGGGCAGGCGCGCGGGCTGCGCGCGGCGGAAGCGCTCCGGAAGGACGCCGTCTACGACCGGCACGTCCATGTCGGGGCACTGGAACGCGCGACGGCCGGGAGCGCCCTGCTCGAAGATCGTGGTCGCGCGCTCGCGCTGCAGGGGACTCTCCGCGGAGGGCGCCGTGGGCACGTCGTGATGCAGCGGCTCGCGCTCCACGCCGGGGTCGCTGTGCAGGCGGTTCGCGTTGGCGAGCGTCATGCCGCGACCTCCTGCGGCGCTCCCGCTCGCTCGGCCGCGACCGCGGCGCCGAGCACCTCGGCGAGGCGGTCGATGTCGGCCTTCGAACGCTGCTCGGTCAGCGCCACCAGGAGGCCGCCGTCCTCCAGTGCCAGACCCGGGTTCACGCCCTGCTCCTGGCAGCGGCGGACCACGGCGCCGGCGTCGGCGACATCGAGCTTCAGCGCGAACTCCCGGACGACGGGCTGCTCGTGGAGCTTCTCGACCCCGTCGAGGGCCGACAGCGTCTCGCGCGCGTAGTGCGTGCGCTGCACGAGCAGCTCCCCGAGCTCGACCAGCCCCTCCTTCCCGAGCCAGCTCAGGTAGACGACGCCGCCGAGCGCGTTGAGCGCCTGGGCGGTGCAGATGTTCGACGTCGCCTTCTCGCGGCGGATGTGCTGCTCGCGCGTCTGGAGCGTCAGCACGAAGCCGCGGCGCCCGTCCACGTCGGTCGTCTCGCCTGCGATGCGGCCGGGCATGCGGCGCAGGTAGGCCTCCGTCGCGGCGAAGAAGCCGAACGACGGCCCGCCGAAGTCCAGGCGCTGACCGAGTGACTGCCCCTCCCCGACCGCGACGTCGACGCCGCACTCCCCCGGCGGCTTGACCACGCCGAGCGTGATCGGGTCCACCTGCGCGACGACGACAGCCGGGGAGTCCTTCGCGGCCGCGGCCAGCGCCTCGGCGTCCTCGACGGCGCCGAGGAAGTTCGGCTGCGCGAAGAAGACGGCGCTCGTGTCGTCGTCGATTGCCGCCGCCCAGGCGTCCGCGTCGGTGACGCCTTCGCGCAGCGGCACCTCGACGACCTCGATGTCGTAGCCGTGCGCGTAGGTGCGCAGCGTCTCCAGCGAGTGCGGGTGCAGGCCGGCGGAGGCGACGAACCGCCCCTTCCCGTTCGTGAGCTTGGCGAGGTAGCCCGCGGCGGCGACGGCGCTCGGGCCCTCGTACACGGAGGCGTTGGAGACCGGCAGGCCCGTGAGCTCGGAGATCGCGGTCTGGTACTCGAACATGACCTGCAGACCGCCCTGGGAGATCTCGGGCTGGTAGGGCGTGTAGGGCGTGAGGAACTCCGAGCGCGACATCAGCATGTCGACGACCGCGGGCACGTAGTGGTCGTACATGCCGGCACCGAGGAACGTCAGCTCGTCCTCGGCGCTCGTGTTCCTCCCGGCCAGGTCGCGCAGGTGGGCGTAGACGTCCTGCTCGGACCGGCCCTCCGGCAGGTCGAGCCGCTCGCGCAGCCGCACGCCCTCGGGGATCTGCCGGTCGAAGAGCTCGTCGAGCGAGGAGACCCCGATCGTCTTGAGCATCGCGGCCAGATCGGCCTCGGTCGTCGCGGTGTAGCGGCTCACTGCGTGAGCGTAGCCACGTAGTCGGCCTGGCTCAGGAGCCCGTCACGTTCGGCGGGGGCGCTCAGGCGGACCTTCACGAGCCAGCCCTCGCCGTAGGCGTCCTCGTTGATCGTCTCGGGACTGTCGGCAAGCGCCGCGTTGACCTCGACGATCTCGCCGGAGAGCGGCGCGATGACGTCCGAGACGGCCTTGACGGACTCCACCTCTGCGTAGGGCTCGCCCTTGGTGACGCTCGTGCCGACCGCAGGCGGATCGAAGAAGACGAGCTCGCCGAGCAGGTCCTGGGCGTACCAGGTGATGCCGAGGGTGGCGACGTCGCCGTCGATCCTCGCCCAGTCGTGCTCGGCGTGGTAGAGCAGGTCCTCGGGGTAGCTCGCGTCGGCCATCATGTGCTCTCCTTGGTGTACAGGGGCTTGGTGCGGACCTCGGCGGGACGCTGCCGGCCGCGGACGTCGATCTCGAGCGCGGTGCCCGGCGCGGCGTGCTCGACGGGGACGTAGGCCATCCCGATGCCGACCCCGAGCGACGGGCCCATCGTGCCCGAGGTGACCTCGCCGCCGCCGACGACCGGATTGCCCTGACGGGCCAATCCGCCCCCCGTCATGACGAAGGGGACGAGCTTCTCGGCGGGGCCGGCCTCGCGGGCCGCGCGCACCGCCTCGGCGCCGATGAAGCCCGTGTCCTCCTTGCAGGCCCAGCCCAGGCCGGCCTCGATCGGCCCGCGGGACTCCATGAGGTCGTTGCCGTAGAGGTGGAAGCAGACCTCGAGGCGCAACGTGTCGCGCGCGGCCAGACCGACGGGCCGGGCGCCGCGCCGCATCAGCTCGTCCCAGATGGCGACGGCGTCCTCCGGGTGGACGAGGAGCTCGACGCCGTCCTCCCCGGTGTAGCCCGTGCCGCAGACGAGGACGTCGCGACCCGCGATGACGTGCGGCGCCGCCGTGAACTTGGCCGGCAGCGGGCCGCCGCTCATCGCCTGCACCGTCTCCCGCGCGAGCGGCCCCTGGACGGCGAGCATGCCGTAGCCGCCCGCCCGGTCGACGACCTCGCAGTCGAAGTCCGCCGCGTGCTCCTGGAGCCATGCGAGGTCCTTCGCGTGGTTGGCCGCGTTGGTCACCGTGAGGTAGCGCTCCGGGCCGAGGCGGTAGGTGAAGAGGTCGTCGAGCACTCCACCGTCGTCGCGGCACAGCAGCGAGTACTGCGCGCCGCCGATCGCGAGCTTCGAGATGTCGTTGGAGAGCACGCGCTGCAGGAAGTCCTCAGCGCCGGCGCCCGTCGTCTCGACCTCGCCCATGTGCGAGACGTCGAAGACGCCGACGGCGGAGCGCACGACGCGATGCTCCTCCAGCACGCCCGTGTACTGGACGGGCATCTCCCAGCCCGCGAAGGGCACGACCTTTCCCCCCGCCGCCACGTGGCGGTCGAAGAGGGGCGTGCGCAGCAGCGGTGCGGCGGGATCCATCAGGGCGGCCACGCTACCAACCGGCTTGACGATACTCCGTGCCAGGATCCCACTTGCCCGGTCGCGATCGGACCACCGAGCCGGCGCGTACCCTCGCTGGATGCGCCGCCCCGCTCTCCCCGCGCTGGCCGCCGTGGCACGGACGGCCGGCGCGTCACTGCCGGCCGCCGCAGCGCTGCTGGCCGCGACGGCGCTGCTGGCAGCCGGGTGCGGCGACGGCGGCTCCTCCCCCTCAGGTGCCGCGCCGGCCCCGCGCGGGCCCGAGGATGCCCGTCTGCGCGCCGAGCTCGCCAAGGCCACCGCCGTCGCCCTGGCGCGTTCCCCGCGACCGAGGGCCGCACCCTCCAGCAGGTCTCCGACACGATCACCAGCACGGGGCCGCAGCTCGCCTTCGCGAGCTCCGTCCTAACGACGGGCCAGCGCGAGCGCCTCGCGTTCGGCCTCATCGACCAGGGCGAGCGCTTCCTCTACGCGCCCACCGCGCTCTACCTGGCGCGCAGTGGCGGAAAGGCCAAGGCGCGCGGGCCGTTCGTCGCACCGGCCGACCTCCTGATCACCGACGCGCCGTTCCGCTCGAAGACCGCCGCGAGCGAGGAGTCGCTGTTCGCCGCCGTGTACGAGGCGATGGTCCCCTTCGACGCGCCGGGCAGCTACGACGTGCTCGCCGTCGCCAAGGTCGACGAGCGGGACGTCGCCGCGGGGGCGCAGGTCAAGGTCGTGCGGCCCGCGCAGGACAAGATCCCCGACGTGGGCGAGCGCCCGCCGGCGGTGACGACCGACACGCTGGCCTCCGCGGGCGGCGACGTCAAGGCGATCGACACGCGCGTGCCGCCCGGCACGATGCACGACGCGTCCTTCGACGACGTGCTCGGCAAGAAGCCCACGATCCTGCTGTTCGCCACTCCGCAGCTGTGCCAGTCGCGGGTCTGCGGGCCCGTCGTCGACGTCGCCGAGCAGCTCAAGCGCACCTACGCAGATCGGGTGCAGTTCATCCACCAGGAGGTCTACGTCGACAACGTCGTCGACAAGGGCCTGCGCCCGCCGCTTGAGGCGTTCAACCTCCGTACGGAGCCGTGGCTGTTCGCGGTGAACGCCGAGGGCCGCATCACCACGCGCCTGGAGGGGTCCTTCGGCTTCGACGCGGTCGAGCGCGCGATCAAGTCGGCGCTGCGGTAGCTCCGGCCTCGGCTCGCTGCTCGCCACAGCGACGCAAGGACGTCGCCGCGCGATGCCGCGGCGTTCAGGTGCGCGAGCAGCGCCCCGTCGTCGCGCGGCGCCTTCAGGCTTCGTGTCGGAGCTCGGCGGCGAGCTCGACGAGCCGGCGGCCGGCATCCAGTCGCTCCTGGGGACTCTGATGGCGGGCGATCTGCCGGTCCAGCGCCCTGCCCTCCTCGGCACCGGCGGCCCAGTCGTCTCGCCGACGCCGCAGCGCCTCGGCGAGGTTCTCCGGCTCCGAAGCCTGCGGCGTCTCGTTCACGTCAGCAATGCTACGCAGCGATCGACGGACGCTCAGCCGCGCAGCTCGACGCGCATCGCACGGGCGAGGTCACCGCCGAGCACATGGACCTCGGGCGCCGTGCCGAAGCGCGCGAACGTCGGCCCGCCGAACGGCTGCTTGTCGACCACGGTGAAGGCGTCGCCGGGGCGGATGCCGCGCTCGGCGAGGTAGCGCAGCATCTCCGGGTCGGCGTCGGAGACGCGGCAGAAGACGCCGGCCTGGCCGGGCGCGAGCGCGTCGAGCGCGTCGGTGGCGGCCTCGTCGATGACGCCGTCCTGGGTCGGGATGGGGTCACCGTGCGGATCGACGCTCGGGTCGCCGAGCTTGGCCGCGATGAGCGCCTCGAGCTCCTCGGAGAGGACGTGCTCGAGCACCTCGGCCTCCGCGTGGACGCGGTCCCACGGTAGGCCGAGCTCCTCGGCGAGGTACAGCTCGAGCAGGCGGTGGTGGCGGAGCACCTCCAGCGCGACCTTGTGGCCGGCGGGGGTGAGCTGCACCCCGTGGTAGGGCTGGTGGGCGACGAGCCCGAGGCCGTCGAGCTTCTTGACCATCGCCGAGGCCGACGCGGGTGAGACGCCGAGGCGCTCGGCCAGCGCGTTCGTCGTGACCGCAAGGCCATCCTCTCGGCTCTCGAGGGCGTAGATCGCCTTGGTGTAATCCTCCACCGCCGTCCCCAGCGGGCGGTCGTTGACGAAGACGGGCACCCCCTCGAGTTTAGCCGAGGCTCAACCACCGGAGCGCCTAACCAACCAGAAACGCACACACAACAGCCCCCACGACGGGCACGACGTAGGCGACAAGTTGAGACGAGTCGACGGTCTTGCGCAGAGCGGCCCATCTGAACCGCGGTAGCTGGCTGAGGGCCCCGAACTCGTATCGCTCGAACTCAGCCTCGAGACGCTCGATGGGATAGTCGTCGTACGGCCGCGAGAGCGCGCGGAGCCGCTGCTGAAAGAGTCGCTCGATGCGATTGCCACGTCGCAGGGCGGCGTGGTATAGCCACCCTTGATGGCTGTCAAAGGCAGCGAAGGCCAGCGCAAGGAGCGCGCCGGCCGCAGCGAAGGGCCAAGTGCGCTGTTGAACGGAGAGCCCAAGGAACGTCACGAACGCCGTCAGTGCGGCGGCGCGGATAGTAGTGCGGGAGCGAGAGATACCGTCGAGCAACGCGAGCGTGCGCTCGTAGTCGAGCTTCAGAACATCGAAGCGGAGCGTCAGATCATCGGCCGCGGCAGTATCACGATCAATCGACAAGGAGGGTCACAGCTTCCTCGAACTCGTCATGAGTCGCAAGCGCTTCCACAGCCAAATCAGGGAGGGACAGGTGTCTCGCCCATGCCTCAATACGCTTCAGCAGCTCGGAGACGGCGCGGAGAACCTCCTCACGCTCCTCGTCCGGGTCGAGCGTGTCCGAGGTCGCCTTGTCCGCCAGAACGTCAGCCATGTTCAGATAATGCGATACGAGCGCGAGGTCAGGCGACTCCTCCCGCCGGAGCCGGCGAGCCAGCGACAAGACCCGCTTGCGCCCTTCGGCGTTGAAACCAACGACCTGCAAGGAGAACTGCTCCTCGAAGAACTGGAGATAGAAGTTCTTCGCGAAGCCCAGCAAGTTGCTGATGTCCGGTTGAAGGTCGTCGGGGATCTCGCCCGCCAGCACTGATGCCGCGAAATGCCTGGTCATCCGAAGGAGTTTCGGATCGTCCGGAAAGCTCAAGCGGCCACCGAGAGCACGTGGCGGCAAGCATCGCGAGCCTGCTCGGTCTCGAGATGGCTTCCCTGATGGGGAAACGGGAGCGCGGTGGCGACGCTCCTTCTCTCGGACAGATAGAACGGCTCGAGTGCCAGCACGCGTCGCGCGGCCCCGTAATGCGTCGGGAACTCTTCCGAGAAGCGCTCAAGGGGCCCTGAGCGCCGGAAGTCGAAGATGCCTCGCTGCGCGAGGGCCAACATCGCCCCAGCCCGGCCGAACGCGTACAGATCAGCGAGACATGCGAGGTAATGTCCGTGACACCAGTCCAGTTCCTGGTAGAGACTCAGCCGGCGCCTCAGCGGGCTCGCAGACTCCTCGACAACTGCACCTGGAGGGAACGCTCGACGGACCCGCCGAAGATCCCGCCCGCGATCAAATACCGGTCGCCCCTCTAGAGCGATGTGAGCCGCGAACATCGTGTGCGACTCCGCCATCTGACCCAGCCGACTCGTAGTCAGCACGCGAAGCTGCAGGCGACGATCGGCGATACGACGCGGCAGTAGATCGCGAAGCAGGTTTCCTTGGAAGCGTGCGTCATCATCGATGACGGCCAAAATGTCCACGTCGGAGAGCGCGTCGTATTCACGCCGTGCCACAGATCCGAGCAAGCAAACCGCTCGAACGTGGCGCTCCGTCTTCAGCTCACGAGCAAGGCGCTTGGTCTTATCTGCCAGCGTCTCCATGTCGCAGAGGCTACGGGACGATCAGGACATCGAAGATTCAGCCATTCCTGCGGCCCCAGAGCAGCGATCCTCAGCGCAGGAACGGCGGGATGTCGATGTCGTCGTCACGGATCTCCAGCGAGGAGCGGTCGACCCGCGGAGAGCGGTCGCGCGTGGTCCGCTCCGCCGAACGGCGGGTGTCCTCCCGCGCGCCGCGCGGACGGGCCCTCCCATGGTCGAAACCCGTGGCGATGACGGTCACCCGGACGTCGTCGCCCATCTGCTCGTCGATCACCGACCCGAAGATGATGTTCGCGTTCGGGTCCGTCGCGCCCTGGACGATCTCCGCGGCCTCGTTGACCTCGAAGAGCCCGAGATCGCGGCCACCCGTGATGTTCAGCAGCACGCCCGTGGCCCCCTCGACGGACTCCTCCAGCAGCGGCGAGGAGATCGCGGCCTTGGCGGCATCGGCGGCGCGGTTCTCCCCGTTGGAGGTGCCGATGCCCATGAGCGCCGAGCCGGCGTCGGACATGATCGTTCTCACGTCGGCGAAGTCGAGGTTGATCAGGCCGGGGATCGTGATGAGGTCGGTGATGCCCTGGACGCCCTGGCGCAGGACGTTGTCGGCCTCGCGGAACGCCTCGATCATCGTCGTACGGCGCTCGACGATGGCGAGCAGCTTCTCGTTCGGGATGACGATGAGCGTGTCGACGACCTCGCGCAGGCGCTGGATGCCCTCGTCGGCCTGGCGCATGCGCTGGGTGCCCTCGAACTCGAAGGGCTTGGTGACCACGCCGACGGTGAGCGCGCCGATCTCGTTCTTGGAGATCTCGGCGATCACCGGAGCGGCGCCGGTGCCGGTGCCGCCTCCCTCCCCCGCGGTGACGAAGACCATGTCGGCGCCCTTGAGCGCCTCCTTGATGTCGTCGCGCGACTCGGCCGCGGCGCCGAAGCCCATCTCGGGGTTGGCGCCCGCCCCGAGGCCCTTGGTCAGGTCGTGGCCGATGTTCAGCTTGATGTCGGCGTCGCACATCTGCAGCGCCTGGGCATCGGTGTTCGCGGCGATGAACTCGACACCGCGTAGCCCTGCGTCGACCATCCGGTTGACCGCGTTGATGCCGCCACCGCCGACGCCGACGACCTTGATGACTGCGAGATAGCTTCCGCTGGATTCCATGGTTTAGAGCGTTCCGTCCTACCCTCGACGTAACGTCCAGGGATTTTGTGCAGGGGCCTGCCCCGGGCGCTTGCACGGTATGCGCGGGCCGTAAGACGTGTCAACGCGGCAGTCTAGTCCGCAACGTCTGTTGCAGTCGAGCGAACCCTCTACCAGTGCAGGAGGTTTGCGGGTCACTTCAGGCTCAAGTCCCGCTCGAGGGTTGGCCCTGCTGGGTCGAGGCCTGCTCGAGACCGGCGGCGGCCGGATGCTCCGGGACGCGGACGTCGATGGTGGTCGCGCCGCGCGACGCGGGGCTCGCCAGCACCGCGGTCAACGAGGCCCACTTCGCGGTCATCCGCTTCCCCGAGCCGAAGTAGGCGGAGGGGCCCGCGCTGAGGTGAACCGTCAGCCCCCGGGGACCGCGGAAGGCGACGTTGACCTTCCGGCGCAGCGGCGCCGGCGCGCGAGCGAGAAGCTCGATCGTCTGAAGCGTGCGCGGGTCGGTTATCCGGTCGCCCGCCGGGGGGATGCGAAGCTTGAGCTTGGCGACGTCTTCGGCCGTCGTGCCGCGGAGGACGGTGCCGTCGGCGGCGACGGGCACCCCGCCCTGCGGCGTGACGACCTTCGCGACGGGAACGTGCTCGGTGACGCGGACGCGCAGGCCGTGCGGCACATCGGCCTCGGCGCTGACGTTCTTGACCGCGGCGTAGGGCGCGACCGCTGCCTTGAGGACCTCGGGGCGGACGTGCAGGGTCGTCATGTCGCGGCCGGCCGTGGTCAGCGCGGAGCGGATCGCCTCGCGCTGCGGGCCCGAGACGCCGCTGACCTCGACCTCCTCGACGGCGACC
>JAABUR0100005913.1_pt1 | contig 15282 bp, 16 predicted proteins | sample 5560091 | NCBI WGS metagenome assembly JAABUR01 (sample SAMN10711879, study PRJNA513375) | rock metagenome | isolation source: Antarctica rocks | place: Antarctica: Victoria Land, University Valley sud
GCCGAGGCCGCCGAAGGTGGTCTGGCGCGCCGCCGCCACCTGCATCGCCTGCCCCGGCACGCTGAGGACGAAGAAGTAGCCGGCGACGAGCACCCCCAGCGAGCCGTACTTGTCGGCGCCGAGCACCCGCGTGAACACGAGCGTGAAGAGCAGGCCGAAGACGTTCTGCACGAGCGCGGCGATCGCCAGCCCGGTGGCCTTGCCCGTGTCGGAGGAGCTCGCGCGGCGAACCCGGGCCGAGAGGTCCGCTCGGCGCGATCCGGTAGAGGGAGAGGCCTCGTCCATCGGCGCTCCAAGCTAGCGGAAAGGCCCTCCACCACCCGCTACTCGACTCCGGCCGGTCGGCAGGACTTCGGCTCCGCGCGCCAAACAGGGAAACGGCTCGGGTCGAGCCGCAACTTCCTGCCCGGTTCGACGTCTAGCATGAGGAGACCATGCTTCGCACACGCCACCTCACCACCCTTCTCACCCTGCTCGCCTTGGCCCTGCCGGCCTCCGCCGCCGCTCAGGGCAGCGCCGGCCAGGATCAGTATCAGGACCCGTTCGGCAACAGCAACAGCAACGGCAACGGCAGCGGTAGCGGCACCACGCACCACCACTCCTCCGGCAACGGCTCGAGCACGAGCACGAGCACGGGCACGTCGTCGCCCTCCCCGAGCGCCAAGTCGAGCTCGAGCAGCTCGACCCTCTCGGCGAGCGCCGGCAACACCACGAGCCCGAAGCCGGCGGCGCGCCAGGCCCACGCCGGCCCCACGCCGGCTTCGGGCAGCGCCCCGGGCGAGCTTCCCCGCACCGGCATGGACGCCTGGCTCGAAGCGCTCGCCGGCGGCGTGCTCGTCGCCACGGGGCTGAGCCTGCGCCTTCGGGCGCGCAGTGTCGCCTGAGCGACGGGCCGCGGAGCAGACGGCAGGGCCGCAGGAGACCGAGGCGCTCGGGGCTCGGCTTGCGGCCACGCTCCGGCCCGGCGATCTCGTCCTCCTCTGCGGAGAGATGGGGGCGGGCAAGACCTCCTTCGTCCGGGGGGCGTGTCGCGCCCTCGGGGTGAGCGGCCCGATCACGAGCCCGACGTTCGTCATCGGCCGGCGCTACGAGGGACGGGAGCTTGGCGTCTCCCACCTCGACCTCCATCGCCTCGGCTCGCTCGAGGACGAGGATCCCGGCCTGCTCGCCGACTACCTGCGCCCCGACCGTGTGGCGTTCGTCGAGTGGCCCGAGGCCGCCGAGCGCGAGCTCCGGGCCGCGGGGCGCCGCGTGCGGGTGAGCCTCACCCACCTCGACGCCGACCGCCGGCGCGTGGAGATCGCCGAGGAGGAAGGGTGAAGGTGCTCGGGTTCGACACGGCGACCTCGGCGACCTCGGTGGCCCTCACCGACGGCGACGGCGCCGGCCACGGCGTGCAGCGCCTGCACCTGCCCGCGCCGGGTGAGCGCCCGGGCCACGCCACCCACCTCCTCGGGATGCTCGAGGAGGTGCTCGCCGCGGCGAGCACCGGCTGGGAGGACGTCGAGCGGCTCGTGGTGGGCACCGGGCCCGGGACGTTCACGGGGCTGCGAATCGGCATCGCCACCGCGCGGGCGCTCGCCCAGGCCCGCGGACTGCCGCTCCTCGGCGCCTCGACGCTCCGGGTGCTCGCCGCCGCCGCGCAGGCCTCGGAGCCCGGCCCCGGCCGCCCGGTCTTCGCGGTCATCGACGCGCGCCGCGGTGAGGCCTTCGCGGCCGGCTGGCACGCGGAGGAGGAGCTCTTCCGCCCCGCCGCGCTCGCCCCGAGCGCGCTCGCCCAGCGGGTTCGAGCCCTGCGCGCCGCACCGCTGGCGGTGGGAGACGGGGCGGTACGATTCCGGGACCAACTGGCGCAAGCCGGAGCCAGCGTCCCGGAGGACGACTCACCGTTGCATACCGTCAACGCGGCCTTCCACTGCCTGCGGTCCCTCCGCGTCGAGCCGAGCGCCGCCGGGGACGTCCTCCCCGACTACGTGCGCCTGCCCGACGCCGAGCTCGCGCGCCGGCGCGCGAGCGAGCCCGCGCCATGAGCGACCCGCTCGAGATCCGCCGCCTCTCCTACTCCGACCTGCCCCAGGTCGCCGTGGTCGAGCGCCGTGCGTTCCCGACGCCGTGGTCCCTGGCGATGTTCGTCCTCGAGCTCTCCAAGCCCTCGGGCATATGCCTCGCCGCCCTCCGCGGGCGCCGGCTCGTGGGCTACCTGATCTGCTCGCGCTATGACCGCGTGTGGCACGTGATGAACATCGCCGTCGATCCCGGAGAGCGCCGGCGCGGCGTGGCCTCCGCTCTGCTCGTGCGGCTCTTCGAGCGCGCGAGCGACCCGGACGCGGAGTTCACGCTCGAGGTCCGGCCCTCGAACGCCGCGGCGATCACCCTCTACGAGCGCTTTGCGTTCCGGCCCGCGGGCATGCGCCGCCGCTATTACCAGGACAACGGCGAGGACGCGCTCATCATGTGGCGCACGCCGGCCACGCTCGCGGCGGGAGAGCCGCTGCCCTCGGCCGAGCCGGCGTGATCCTCGCCCTCGAGACGAGCTGCGACGACACCTGCGCCGCCGTCATCACCGCCCGCGGCGAGATCCGCGCCAACGTGATCTCCTCGCAAGGGGTACACGACCGCTACGGCGGGGTGGTGCCCGAGATCGCCTCGCGCCACCACCTCGAGCTCGTGGGCGCCGTGGTGGCCGACGCTCTCGCGCGGGCCGGCGTGAGCCTGCCCGAGCTCGACGCGATCGCCGTGACCCAGGGCCCCGGCCTCGTGGGCGCCCTGCTCGTCGGAGTGGCGAGCGCCAAGGCGCTCGCCGCCGCGCACCGCCTGCCGCTCGTGCCCGTCGATCACCTGCACGGCCACGTGGCGGCGAACTTCCTCGCCCCGCACCCGTTCGAGCCGCCGTTCCTGTGCCTGATCGCCTCGGGCGGCCATACGCTGCTCGCCCGCGTCGAGGGCCACGGACCGGAATGGGAGGTGCTCGGCACGACGCTCGACGACGCGGCCGGCGAGGCCTTCGACAAGGGCGCACGCCTGCTCGGCCTGGGCTACCCGGGCGGCCCCGCGCTCGAGCGGCTCGCCCGCGAGGGCGATCCCGCAGCCTTCTCCTTCCCCACCGGCGCCCGCGTCGCGGGGCTCGACTTCTCCTTCGCCGGCCTGAAGACCGCCCTGCTCTACAAGGTGCGAGAGCTGGGGGAGGAGAAGGTCGCTCGTCGCCGCGCCGACCTGGCCGCCGCCTACCAGCACGCGATCGTCGAGGCGCTCGCGCTGCGGGTCGAGGCGGCGCTCGCGCAGACGGGACTGCGCCGCCTGGCTCTCGGCGGGGGCGTCGCCGCCAACGGCCCGCTGCGAGCGCGCGTGCAGGGTCTCGCGGACGAGCTCGAGGTCCCGCCGCTCGCGCTCTGCACCGACAACGCGGCGATGATCGCGAGCGCCGCGCGCTATCTCCCGCCGCTCGCCTTTCCCGACTACCTGAGCCTCGACGCCTACGCCTCGGGCGAGCGCGGGCTGTGAGCTCGTCGGGCCGCCGGGAGGTCGTCCTCTACGGGCGCCCGGGGTGCCACCTCTGCGAGGAGGCGCGCGCGGTCCTCGAGCGGGTCAGGGCCCAGGTGCCCTTCCGCCTCGAGGAGCGCGACATCGAGGCCGACGAACATCTGCTGCGCCGCTACCTCGAGCGGATCCCCGTGGTGACGATCGACGGGGAGGAGCTCTTCGAGTTCTTCGTCGAGGAGGCCGATCTGCGGGCGCGGCTCGCCGGGGTAGAGTGAGCAGCGAGATGAGCTTCGTGCACCAAGCCGCGGCGGGCAGCGAGGACGGCGCCGGCGAGAAGCTCTCGCTCGGGGTCGCCGCCCGCCTCTCGCGCTACCTCCAGGTGCTCACCCAGGCCCGCAAGATGGGCAAGGAGACGATCTCCTCCCAGGAGCTCTCGGACTACACGCACGTCAACTCGACGCAGATCCGCCGCGATCTCTCTGGCTTTGGCAAGTTCGGCAAGCGCGGCGTGGGCTACAACGTCGACTCGCTCGTCTCGCAGATCCGCAAGATCCTGCGAACCTCGGGCCAGCACAACATCGCGCTGTTCGGGGCCGGCAACCTCGGCCTCGCGATCGCCTCCTCGGACATCTTCGCCGACCACGGCTTCCGGGTCGTCGCGATCTTCGACGTCGATCGCGACAAGGTCGGGCGCTCGATCGGCCCGCACCGGATCCACCACACCGACGAGCTGAAGAGCGTGGTCGAGGAGGAGGACATCATCGTCGGCGTCCTCGCCGTGCCCACGAGCGCCGCCCAGCCGCTCGCCGACCTGCTGGTCGACGCGGGCGTGAAGATCATCTTCAACTACTCCGAGGCGCTCGTCGACGTCCCCCCCGAGGTGACGGTCCACACCTCGAGCCCGGCCGTCGATCTCCTCTACGCGCTCTACTTCTATCTGACCTGACGTCCGCGGCCGCCGTGGCCATCGACCTCGACTCCGCCTTCGCCGCCTTCGAGGCCTCCACCGACTTCACGGTCGGGGTGGAGGAGGAGTTCGCGATCCTCGACCCGGCCTCGCTCGATCTCGTGGGCCGCTACGAGGCGCTCAAGGCGGCGGCCGCCGAGGACGAGATCCTGCGCGACTCGGTCGCCGGCGAGCTCATCTCCTCGGAGATCGAGATCCGCTCGGGAAGGGGGGAGAGCCTGGAGGACGCGCTCGAGCACCAGCGCGAGTGCCGCCGCCGCCTCTTCGCCCTCGCCGCCGAGCACGGGGTCGCGCTCGGGGCCACGGGAACCCACCCGTGGGCGGACTACCGCGAGCAGGAGATCATCGACACCGAGCACTACCGCCGCCTCGAGCGTGACCTGCAGATGGTGGCGCGGCGCAACAACACCTTCTCCCTCCACGTCCACGTCGGGGTACGCGGCGCCGACCGGGCGGTCGAGGTGTGCGACCGCCTGCGTCCAATCGCTCCCGTGCTGCTCGCGCTCTCGGCCAACTCGCCCTACCTCGACGGCCGCGACGCGGGCCTGCACTCCGCGCGCACCCAGGTCTTCACCAAGAGCTTTCCGCGCTGCGGGATCCCCGACCACTACGGCTCGTGGGCGTCCTACCGCGACTACATCGACCTGCTGCTGCGCACGCGCTCGATCGTCGAGTACACCCAGGTGTGGTGGTCGCTGCGCCCGCACTTCGGCTTCGGCACGGTCGAGGTGAGGATCTGCGACGCACAGAGCACAGCGCCCGAGTCCGACGCGCTCGCGGCGCTGATCGTCACCTGCGTGGCCCAGGCGGCCCGCGACGCCGACGAGGGCCGCCCGTCCGACCCGCAGCCGCGCCGCCTGCTCGAGGAGAACCTCTGGCGCGCGATCCGCTACGGCCGCGACGGCCGGCTCGTCGACTTCGCCGCCGGCCGCGAGCTCGAAGCGGAGGAGGCGCTCGAGCGGCTGCTCGCCTGGTGTGAGCCGGCGCGTGGGGAGCTCGGCCTCGAGGTCTCGCTGCCCGAGCTCAACGGGGCCCAGCGTCAGCGGCGGATGATCGACACGGGGGCCGACGCGCCGGAGGTCTACGCTGTCTCCGTGCGCGAGACCCGCGATACCTACGCGGCCCAGGCGGTGTGCGAATGAGCGCCGGCTCCGAGCCCGGTGCGGGCGCCGAGCGCGAGCCCACCGAGGAGGAGCTCCGCGCCGCGCTCGAGGAGGAGATGAAGCGCGTCGGCGTGGCCGACATCCTGCTCCAGGGCGTCGTCTCGATGCTCAACATCGGCTTTCGCCGTACCGGAGTGGCCCCGGGCACCGAGGGCGAGCGCGACCTCGAGCAGGTGGCTCTCGCCGTCGACGCCGTCCGCGCGCAGCTCGGGGTCATCGAGCGCGCCGCGCCCGAGCAGCTCCGGCCGATCCGCGACGCGCTCTCCCAGCTCCAGATGGCTTTCGTGCAGGCCGGCGGCGCGCCTCCCGCGGAGGGAGCCGCCGCGCCGCCTGCCCCCGAACCCCCGCCCCAGAGTCCCGCCGGCCCGGGCAGCGCCCAGTCCACCGGGCGACTCTGGGTGCCCGGCCGCTGAACCGCCCCGGTCCGCCGCTCGCGGTTCGACCGCGGGGAACGCTAGACTGCCGCCGCCTTTGACGGGCAGCGGCGGCGTCGTTTTGGCCGCTCGCCCGCTTCTCCTCGGCGCGCTCGCCGGCGCGCCGCCCCGCCTTCCCACTGACTTCGGAGGAACCTTCCTTGAGTGCATTCCTGAGAGACCACGGGGTCGTCATCGCGCTCGTGTGCGCCGGTGCCGCTGTGCTCTACGGCGCGCTCACCTCGCGCTCGCTGCTCGCCCTCTCCCCGGGCAACGAGCGCATGCGCGAGATCTCCCTCGCCGTGCAGGAGGGCGCCTCGGCGTACCTGAAGCGCCAGTACGCGGTGATCGCCGGCGTCGGCGCGCTGCTCTTCGTCGCGCTCATCTTCATCCAGGACATCAAGGTGGCGATCGGCTTCCTGCTCGGCGGGCTGCTCTCCGCCGCCGCGGGGTTCATCGGGATGAACGTCTCCGTGCGGGCCAACGCCCGCGTGGCCGAGGCCGCGCGCGGCGGCATTCCGCCCGCGCTGGCCACCGCCTTCCGCGGCGGGGCGGTCACCGGACTCTTCGTGGTCGGGCTCGCGCTGCTCGGCGTCGCGGCCTACTACGGCATCCTCACCTCGTTCTTCGGCATCAAGCCCAAGGAGACGATCGATGCGCTGATCGGCCTGAGCTTCGGCGGCTCGCTCATCTCCGTCTTCGCCCGCCTCGGCGGAGGGATCTTCACCAAGGGCGCCGACGTGGGCGCTGACCTCGTGGGCAAGATCGAGGCCGGCATCCCCGAGGACGATCCGCGCAACCCGGCGACGATCGCCGACAACGTGGGCGACAACGTGGGCGACTGCGCCGGCATGGCCGCCGACCTCTTCGAGACCTACGCGGTCACCGCCGTTGCGGTCATGCTCCTCGGCGTCCTCACCTTCAAGGCCAACCTGACCCAGGCGGCGCTCTACCCGCTCGTGCTCGGCGGCGTGTCGATCATCGCCTCGATCATCGGCACCTTCGCGGTGCGCTCGAAGTCGGGCAACGTCGAGCGCGCGCTCTACCAGGGGCTGATCGTCTCGGGCCTGCTCGCCGCCGCCGCGTTCTATCCCGTGACCTACTTCCTGCTCGACGGCGTGAAGGGCGCGAGCGTCGGCGACCTCTACCTGTGCTCGCTGATCGGGATCGGCATCACCGCGGCGCTCTTCTTCATCACGGACTACTACACCTCGACGCGCTTCCCGCCCGTGCGCTCCACCGCGCGCGCCTCGCAGACCGGGCACGCGACGAACATCATCCAGGGCCTCGCGCAGGGCTTTCAGTCCACGGCGGCCCCGGCGCTCGTGCTCGCCCTCGGCATCCTCGGGGCCAACGCGCTGGGCGGCATCTACGGGATCGGCGTGGCCGTCATGGCCCAGCTCTCGCTCACCGGGCTGATCGTCGCGCTCGACGCCTTCGGGCCGATCACCGACAACGCGGGCGGCATCGCGGAGATGGCCGATCTCCCCGAGGACGTGCGCAACGTCACCGACCCGCTCGACGCTGTCGGCAACACCACGAAGGCCGTCACCAAGGGCTACGCGATCGGCTCCGCCGTGCTCGCCGCGCTCGTGCTCTTCGCCGCCTTCCGCGAGGAGCTGAACTCCAAGCTCGGCCCGGGCAAGGGCATCACCTTCCGGATCGACGACCCGGTGGTGCTGGTCGGGCTCCTCGTCGGCGGTCTGATGGTCTATCTGTTCGTCGCGCTCTCGATCGAGGCCGTCGGCCGCGCCGGCGGCGAGGTCGTCGAGGAGGTCCGCCGGCAGTTCCGCGAGAAGCCGGGGATCATGGAGGGGACGGATCGCCCGGACTACGCCACCTGCGTGGCCATCGTCACCAAGTCGGCCCAGCGGGAGATGATCCTTCCCTCGCTCATCCCGATCCTCGTCACGCTCGTGGTCGGCGTGCTGAGCGCCAAGGCGCTCGGCGGCCTGCTCGTCGGCGTGATCGTCGTCGGCCTCTTCGTGGCGATCTCCATGACCTCGGGCGGCGGGGCGTGGGACAACGCCAAGAAGCTGATCGAGGACGGCGAGTACGGCGGCAAGGGCTCCGAGGCCCACGCCGCGTCGATCACCGGCGACACGGTCGGCGATCCCTACAAGGACACCGCCGGCCCCGCGATCAACCCGATGATCAAGGTCGCGAACATCGTCGCGATCCTGATCATCCCGCTGATCACCTGACTCCGGTCAGGCGGTGTGCTCCTCGTGCTCGCGGGCGGCGCCGGCCTCCATTGCGGCCATGACGTTCTGCACGAACGGCACCTCGGCGCCGGGCGGGAACGCCCATCCGCTCTGCGGTCCGGTCATCGCCATGACGGCTCCCGTGTCGCCGTGCTCGGCGACCTCGGGGAAGCGCATCGTCGAGACCACGAGTACCCGCACGGGCTCCTCGGAGGCGTTGGCGACGCGATGCGCCCCTCGCTTGCCGCGCGGGAACGCAACGACCGCGCTGGGCTCGAGCCGGCGAGCACCCTCCGGCGTCCGCAGGGTCGGGTGTCCGCCGAGGACGACGAGGAGCTCCTCGTTGCCGTGATGCACGTGGTAGGGAGACACCGCCCCGCCGGGCTGGACCTCGTACAGAGTGGCGCCGAGCTCTTCGGCACCCGCGCGGTGGGCGGCGCGCATCGCTCGCGCGCGGAAGGGCGGCTCGAGCATCTCCAGATCCCATTCCGGGCGGTGAAGATTGGGATCGGCGCTAGCGCTCATGGGGTGGCCTCCGGTCAAGATATGGGATATCAGCTAGGATATCCCAGATGCGGCGCGCAGCGGACGAGCGATCGGGGGCGTTGTTCGTGCGGCTGCCTCTCGAGCAGGCGGAGCGTCTCGACCGGGCGGCCGCGGCGCTTCCTGCGCGCAAGAAGGATCTCATCGCGGGGCTGATCGCGCGCTACGTCGACTCGAGCTCGCCGGAAGCGCTCTCGTCCCTCCGCGAGCTCGCGGAAGCGGTCGAGCGTCACCGCCCGGTCGAAGTCGACCCCGAGCATCGGCCGTTCCCGCTCGGGCGTCACTCCTTCCGGGCCATGGACGCGCCCGAGGTCCTCACGATCACCCAGGCGGCCGAGCTTCTCGCCGTGGCGCCGCAGGCGATACTCGAGCTCGCCGAAGCGGGCGCCCTGCCAGGGCGCAAGATCGCGGGTGACTGGCGCTTCGCGCGCCAAGCGCTCCTCGACTGGCTTGGACAAGGGGACCCGCCGTGAGCGCGGCCGGAGATGACATGGTCCGGGTGGAGGGGCTGCGCAAGCGCTACCGGGCCGGCGCGGAGGAGGCCGTAGCCGGGGTCGACTTCACGGTGCCCCGCGGCGAGGTGTTCGGCCTGCTCGGGCCCAACGGCGCGGGGAAGACGACCACGATCGGAGCGATCACCACGCGCGTGCGCCCCACCGGCGGTCGGGTGCTCGTCGACGGGATCGACGTCGTGGCCGATCCCGTCGCGGTCAAGCTGCGCATCGCGGTCGTGCCGCAGCTCAGCAACCTCGACCGGACGCTCACTGCCATGGAGAACCTCACCTTCCACGCCGCCTACTTCGGGATGGGCCGCCGCGAGCGCCGCGAGCGGGCGCGCGAGCTGCTCGAGCGCCTCGGGCTCGGCGGCCGCGAGGACGAGCACGTGAACAAGTACTCGGGCGGGATGGCCCAGCGGCTGATGATCGCGCGCGCCCTCATGCACCAGCCGCACCTGCTCATCCTCGACGAGCCGACGACCGGCCTCGATCCGCAGTCGCGGTTGTTCCTGTGGGACACGATCGCGGGGCTGCGCGCCGCGGGCACGACGCTGATCCTGACCACCCACGACATGGCCGAGGCCGACCGTCTGTGCGACCGGATCGCGGTGATCGACCACGGACGGGTGATCGCGCTCGACACTCCGGGCGGGCTGCGCCGCCTGCTGCCCGCCGAGCACGGCCTCGAGCTGATCCTCGAGGGCGCCGACCCCACCCGCGTCTTCGCCGCGCTGCCCGGCGCCCGCGCGGAGACCACGGCCGAGGACGACGGGCGCTGGCGCGTCCGGCTCTACGGTGAGGGGGACGGTGACGGTGCCGACCCGAGCGACGCAGACCAGCTGGCCGCGCGGGCGTTCGCGACCGCCGCAAGCGCCGGCGCCCACCTCGTGGCGCTGCGCCGGATCGAGGGCACGCTCGAGGACGTCTTCGTCCACCTGACCGGCCGCGAGCTGCGGTGAGCGCCGCCCGAAACCAACCGCGCGCCGGCGCAGAGGTCCGCCGGCGCGCGTTTCTCGCGCTCTGCGCCCGAGATGCGTGGGTGACCGTTCGTCACGAGCCCGTGGGGTTCCTCGCCCAGGCGCTGCTACAGCCGCTCTTCTTCCTGTTCATCTTCGGGAGGGTGCTGCCCGAGATCGGGGCCGCGCGGGGCGCCTACGGCACCCAGCTCATGCCCGGGATCATCGCGCTGACGCTGCTCCTCACCGCCCTGCAGAACACCGCTCTGCCCCTCGTGATCGAGTTCTCGTTCACCAAGGAGATCGAGGATCGGCTGCTGGCGCCCCTCCCCGTGGCCGCCATCGGCGTCCAGAAGATGGTGATCGCGGCGTTGCGCGCGATCGTTGCGGCTCTGCTCATCCTCCCGCTTGCCGCGTTCATCCTGCCCGGCGGCATCGACCTCGTCGGCGCGGACTGGGCTGGATTTGTCGGCGCGCTCGTCCTCGGAGCGCTGGCGGGCGGCGCGATGGGGCTCGTGCTCGGTACCGCCGTGCCACCCAACCGGATCAGCGTCGCGTTCGCGCTCGTCCTCACCCCGCTCATTTTCACGGGCGCGAGCTTCTACGGATGGAGCGCCCTGGGGCATCTGCGCTGGTTTCAGGTGCTCACGCTGTTCAACCCCCTGACCTATCTCAGCGAGGGGATGCGCGCGAGCCTGACCACGTTGCCTCATCTCGCCACGATCTGGATCGCCGTCGGCCTGGTCGCGTCGCTGCTCGTCTTCGCGGCGCTCGGTCTGCGCGGGTTCGTGCGCCGAGCCGTGGACTAGCGGTGTGACCCGCGAGCGTCGCCCGGTCTACAGACGAGGCTATGGGCGATAGCTGACGTTGGGCTGCGCGAGAGGAGAAGGCGGGTCGAGCACCCGCCGGTGAGCATCATCCGCCTCTTCCTCGACCCGCCGCGGAGGGCCCTCAGCACGACGCGACAGGTCTCATCGCGCCGAGGCGAGGCCGGAGTCATGGCCAGACCGCCGAGCACTTTTTCAAGGGCTCGCCGCATACGGACGATATCCCGGGCTCCAGCCGTCGTCAGGGGAGCCTCATGGGCAAGCAGAGCAACCGTCAGCTGATCTTCTACCTACCGCTGGCGGTGGTCGTGACCTTCGTCGTCGCGGTGTGTCCCGTCCTGCTGGTGTGGTGGCTGCGCGCATCGGACGCGGTCACGTCCTCGTGGGTGGCGGCCGGCGTGGGCGCCGCGGCGTCGTTCGGCGCCTCCTTCGTCGGTGGCGCCTTCTGGAAGACGCGGGTCCACTCGGAGGACATCCTGTTCGGGGAGCTCATGCTGTGGGGATGGGTGCAGCGCTGGCGCATCGAGCGCCGCCTGGCCGCGGCCTCCGACCTGCTCGGCCTGGCGGACGGAGCTCCCCGGAACCTGCCCGAGGGACGGCTGACCGACGAGCAGCGCGTCAGCCTGCTGCGCCAGCTCGCCGCGACGCTCGAGGCCCGGGACGCCTACACCCACGGCCACTCGCGGCGGGTGGCGCGGCATGCCTCGAACATCGCCAAGCGCATGAACATGTCGCCGGCGGAGGTCGCGAAGGTCCGGACGGCCGCGGCCATGCACGACGTCGGGAAGGTCAAGACCCCGATCGCCGTACTGCACAAGGAGGGCAAGCTGACCGACGAGGAGTTCGGGATCATCAAGCTCCACCCCGTCGAGGGAGCGTCGATGGTGGAGACCCTCCGCGACGCCGAGCTGACCGCGATGGTGCGCCACCACCACGAGCGGCTTGACGGGACGGGCTACCCCGACCGGCTGGCGGGAGACGCGATTCCGGTCGGCGCGCGCATCATCGCGGTGGCCGACACATTCGACGCGATCACCTCGACCCGCGCCTACCGCGCGGCTCACGCGCACAAGCGGGCGCTCGACATCCTGCACGCCGAGGCCGGCACCCAGCTCGATCCCGACGCGGTGCGCGCCTTCTGCCGTTGCTACGGCGGCATGCGCCCGCTGGCCGTGTGGACGATCCTCGCCAACGTGCCTCAGAGGCTCGTCTCGTGGTTCGGCGGCGGGTTGGGGACCGCGAACGCGTCGTCGGTGGCCAACGTGATGGCCACCGCCGCCACCACGGCGGCCGTGGGCGGTCTCGCGCTCGGGCCGATCCTCAAGCCGGGAGGCCACTCGCACCGGGCGATCGCGACCGTCGCCGCGTCAGCCGTGGGTTCGCAGGCGCAGAACGGTGCGGGACCGACTCATCCCGCTTGGCAGACGCGCGGGCCCGCGCACCCTGGCCGCCGTGCGTCCTCCACCTCTCCGCGCCGGCCGGCGTCTCGGGTGGCGAGCATCGTCGCGCCCGTCAGCGGTGCGACCCCTGGCGGGGCGGCGATCTCCTCCCGCCGGCTTCGCGCCCATCCGCACCGCTCGCCACAGTCCCTCTCGTCTCCTCAACGTCCCGCGGCGGGCCCGAAGCCCAGGCCCGTGCACCCCCCGGCCGGCTACGCGACGCCGGTCCATCAAGGCGTCGGGCACGGAGCCGCCCCGCATCACGGCACGGTTCGGCCTCGCGGACACGGGCACGTGGTCGGTGTCAACCCCGGTTCGGGCGCGGGAGCGGGCTCGCAAACGACAGCCGGCCCGGGCGCCGGTCCTGTTCCGGGCGCCGGGGACGGGCGTCAACCCCGGTCCGGGCGTAGCGCCCGGCCCGCAGATCGCGCCCGGGCAGGGTGGAGTGGGGCCGGGACCCGATGGCCCCCACGGGCCAGGCGATCGCGCCGGGCCAGAACGCAGCGCCGGGACCGGGCATCGCGCCCGGCCTGGGCATCGGGGACGTCATTCCCGGCCTGGGCGCCAATCCGGCGCCCGGTCAGGTCATCGCGCCCGGAGCGGGCGGGGGACCGGGCTCGTCCAACGGATCCGGCTCGAACGGCTCTCCCGGAGCGGGTAGCGCACCCGGAGCGGGTAGCTCACCCGGGGCGGGCGGCTCTGAGCAGGGCGGGGGCCACGGCCATGGCCACGGTCACGGCAACGGCAACGGCAACGGCCGCGGCAACGGCAACGGCAACGGCCGCGGCAACGGCCACTGAAGGCGCGGACGGCCAGGCCCTCTCCGGCCCGTGCGAGCCTCAGCCTGAGGAGGCGACCAGGCCGACCTCGGCGCACCCGGCCGAAAGGGCGGCCAGCCCGAAGCCGTCGACCGGGCCAAGCGCGCCCGTGCCCTCCAGGCCGTGCTCGGAGATCCGCTGAGCGGCCCAGGCGATCACATCGCCGGTGAACGTGTACCCGTTGTGTCCGGTGAGCTCCGACCGCGCCAAAACGACTCCGTTCGCGTCCAGCGCCTCGGCGATCACCCGCGAGCCCGTGCGCGCCCGCGTCGCCGCGTCGGGCCCGCCGGAGGAGCCCTTCACGAAGCGCTCGGTGAGCGACGCAAGGCCCTCGGTGAGCCCCGGGACCCGTCCCGCGAGCTCTCCCACCGCCGAGAACGCCTGCATACCCCGGGAGAGAGGGCCGAACCAGCCGAGGTAGGTGTCGACCTCACGCAGCCCGGGCTGCAGGCGCGGCAGGGCGAAGTGCTCCGAGCCGCCGACGGAGACCCCGGAGAGCCGCGCGGAGCCGCCGGCGGCGAACGAGCGCACCCGGGCGGCGCCGCGCTCGGTCACGAGGTGACCGTCGCGCCAGGCGAAGGAGGGAGCGAGGGCCACGCCGGCGAGCGAGGCGACGGTGCCGCCGCTCATCGCCTCGCGCGGATCGACCTTGCCGGTCATGAAGTAGCCGACGTGGACGGCGGCGGCCGCGCCGGCGGCGGCCTCGAGGGCGAGCGCACCGGCGAGGTTGCCGGGCACCCAGTCGTAGCCGAAGGAGGTCAGCAGGCCACAGGCGGCGGACTGCGCCGCGCCGCTCCAGTGCTCGAAGACGCGACGGATGAACGGCGGCTCGCCCGTCGAGTCGACGTAGTGCGCGCCGGCGGCGATGGCGGCTTCGATCGCCGCCGCGCCCCAGCGGGCGAACGGCCCCACCGTGGAGACGAGCACGTCGCCGCGCTCCACGAGCGCGCGGACGCTCGCCGGGCGGCTCACGTCCGCCGTGACGGTCTCGAGGCCACCGCCGAGCCCCTCGGCCAGCACGCCGAGCTTCTCGGCGCTGCGGGCGGCGAGCACCGGCCGCGCGCCCCGGCGCACGAGCGCCTCGGCGACCAGCCGCCCGGTGTACCCCGTCGCGCCGAAGACCACGATGCGCCCGCTCACGCCGCGGACCCTAGCGGCCGCTGCCCGACGGCGGAGGGCGACCGCGCCGGACCTACAATCCGCCCTCATGGCCGAACGCCGCCTGCCCGGCCTCGAGCGCGTGCTCGGAGTCAACGCCCTCTTCTCCACGGCCTACGGCAACGTCGGCTCCTCCATCTACTACGCGCTCGGGCTGGTCGCCTCCTTCGCGCTCGGGCTCACGCCGATCGTCTTCGTGATCAGCGGCGTGATCTTCTACCTCACGGCCGCCACCTACGCGGAGGCGACGGCGATGTACCCGGAGGCCGGCGGCTCCTCCTCCTTCGCCCGCCATGCGTTCAACGAGTTCTGGTCGTTCTTCGCCGCGTGGGGGCAGATGCTCAACTATGTCATCACGGTCGCCATCTCGGCGTTCTTCGTACCCCACTACATCGGAGGCCTGTTCTGGGGGGCGCTGCGCCACTCGCCGGGCGACGTCATCTGCGGGATGGTCATCGTCGCCCTGCTCAGCGCGATCAACGTCGTCGGTGTCAAGGAGGCCGCCCGCCTGAACATCGCGCTCGCCGTGACCGACTTCGGCACCCAGTTGCTGCTCGTGCTCGCGGGTGCGTTCCTCGTCTTCTCCCCGCACACGCTGATCCACAACGTGCATCTGGGCACGGCGCCGCATTGGAAGGAGTTCCTCGTCGCGATCCCCGTGGCGATGATCGCGTACACGGGGATCGAGACGATCTCGAACATGGCCGAGGAGGCACAGGACGAGACCAGGACGATCCCCCTGGCCATCAAGCGGGTGGTCATCGCCGTCTTCGCGATCTACGCGGCGCTGCCCGCGGTGGCGCTCTCGGCGCTGCCC
>JAABUR0100005914.1_pt1 | contig 15281 bp, 7 predicted proteins | sample 5560091 | NCBI WGS metagenome assembly JAABUR01 (sample SAMN10711879, study PRJNA513375) | rock metagenome | isolation source: Antarctica rocks | place: Antarctica: Victoria Land, University Valley sud
CTAGTTATTATACTTACCACTTACTATAGTTAACTACTAAGAAGACTTAGAGTAGGTCCTTTTCTAGCTCTATATAGTAACCTATTAAAACCCCTAAGATTATTTACAAGGTTATTATAGTGTCGAGTATATTATAGTATAGACCTATTAATCCTAAAAGACCCTATATCTTATATCTCCCTTAAAAATAGAGGTAATAGGATATAAAATAGACCATTTTCTTACCCTTAATAAGTTATATACTCTATATAGGAAACTATCTAGTAACTATATATTGTTAGTTCTTAAGATGTAGATTAGTATACTATACTATATCTCTTATATTTTTCTATAACTAAGAGAAATTACTTTAAGAAAGCTAAGTAGCCTATATTATAGTCTTTATCTAGCTCTATATAGTAAGCTAAGAAAATATTAAGGTTACCTATAAGCTTACTACGGTATAAGCTAAGGTATAATAACTCTACTATTTCTACTAGATTCCTATATTAGTAGAGGGCTTGCCCCAAGAAAATTAAGTAGGCTAGATTATAGACCTTGTTAAGCTCTATATAGTAAGCTAAGAAAATATTTAGATTATCTATAAGGTTATTATAGGGCAAGCCGAAGTGTAATATAAGCCTATATATCCTAAAAATCCTAGAAAATGTCTTATACCTAATCTCCTACTTAAATATAGAGAGGTAAACTCTATAGAAAAGTTAAGAGGCTATAATATAGTGTTTAACTAGCTCTATATTTCCTACTAAGAAACTAGGTAAGTACTAGGTATCCTAACTCTAAGGTAAGTATTAATATACTATATGAAATTCCTTAGGATTTAATATAATATAGAGGGCTTATTCTAAGAAAATTAAGTAGGCTATATTATAGGCCTTGTCTAGCTCTATATAGTAAGCTAAGAAAAAATTTAGATTATCTCCGAGATTATTACGGGGCAAGCTAAAGTACAGTATAAGCCTATAAATCCTAAAAATTCTATAAGACGTCTTCTACCTAATCTCCTACTTAAAAATAGAGGAGATATAACTATAGAAAAGTAAAGAGGCTATATTACAGCGCTTAACTAGCTCTATATCTTCTACTAGAAACTAGGTAATTACTAAATATAATAAATCTAAGCTAAGTACTAATATAGAAGACTTTATTTCTTATTAGCTACTATAAGATATAGGGCTTGCTCTAAGAAAACTAAGTAGGCTATATTATAGCCCTTGTCTAGCTCTATATAGTAAGCTAAGAAAGTATTCGGATTATCTATAAGATTATTACGGGGCGATCTAAAGTATAATATAGACCTATACCAACCCTTAGAAGACCTTGTACTTAGAAATAGACGTAGTATAATAGTAGAAAATAAAGAGGCTAGATTATAGCGCTTACCTAGCTCTATATTCTTCGCTAAGAAAGTAGGTAGTTATTTAATATCTTAATCCGTAGTTAAGACTATTAGACTACTACCTTACTATTATAGCTTATAATAATATGGGAAACCTAGGCTAAGAAAACTAAGTAGGCTATATTATAGACCTTATCTAGTTCTATAGAGTAAGCTAATAATATTTTGGGATTATCTACTAGGCTATTAAGGTATAGGAGTTAGTATTCTATATATCTCACTATCCTATAATCTAGGATTCTTCCTAGTATAATCCTATACCCTATTAGAGTAAGTATAGTTAGAATTACTTAGATAGAGAGCTATATAATAGAGAGGACCTATATAAGAATAAGATAAGGCTTAGTAGTAGACTTATAATAGAAGTTAGTCTTATTATATAGAACTAGGAAGTTGGAACTAAGTTAAGGTAAATATAGTATAGTATTCTATCTACTATTCTATATTAAGAAGGTCCTCAAAACTATTAAAGTTGAAAGTTGAAAGAACTAGGATAGATTAGTAAGTAAGTAAAGTAGTAAATAGATTTTAACTTACCAGGATCATACTCTAGAAACATAAAGTCTCCAAGCTCGTCAGATAGGTTAGGACTAGTATTCCAAGTTGGTAGAACCTCAGGCTGTGGCTGCCTTATTTCCAAGGTTTGAACCTTATTTGAAAGTTCTTGAATAAGAGATTTTAAGGCCAAAATCTCTTGAAAAAGCAATCCTCTTGGATCTACCATAGAATAGGATTCTATAGTAGGTTCTTCCATAATAGGAAGCTCGATAGGTTGCCTTAAAAGGTTAGTAATAAGGTCGAGCTTAGTAAGAGAAAAAATAGAGTAAAAATTAGAAAATAAGAAAACTTACTTGACTTGAGAGGTTTGCTTTGCTACTAAAGCCATCAAACCTTTCCCCTTTTTCCAGCCCTTACAAGGACCAGGCGGCTTCCTAAATAGGTTAGGTAAAAGCTTAGTAATAGAAAAAAAGGAAGGAAAGAAGGTTAAAAAATAAGAAAACTTACTTGACGCGGCCATCCTTGGTATAGGAAAGCATTTTTTGGAAAGTTTTTTTTGCAGCACGTGCGCGCCTTGGTAGTTCACGTGAGGCACTAAAAAGTTAGTAAAAAGGATAAGAATTGGTAGAGAAATCAATAAAAGAAGAAAAAGAAAAGAAGTCTAACAGTGCTTTCCGACACGGAGTTAACGGTAGGGTCCCGGAGTTAAGACCATCGTTTGAAATAATAACCTTAGGCCAAGAGGAGCTAGCCATAGTTGCCTAGGGTTTCAGGCAAGAACTAGGAATGAAAGAAAAAGGAAAAGAAAAAAAGGATTCTCGAAGAATCTAAGGATTAATATAGAAAAGTCTAGGATTCTAGATCATTTAGAATATTGAGCTCAAAACGGTGAATCTTGCAAGGTTATTTTTACTAGATTTTATTGGGAAGCTGGCTTACCCCGTATCGTTCTGCAGGTGGAGTTGTGTGGGTCTCAACGATCATCGGCGCAGAAGACAACAACGTAGGGAAAATATTGAATATCCAATTCTACTAGGTTGTAGAACTCGAAACGGTGAATCTTATAAGGTTATTTTTACTAGATTTTATTGGGAAGCTGGCTTACCCCGTATCGTTCTGCAGGTGGAGTTATATGGGTCTCGACGATCGTCGGCGCAGAAGACAACAACGCAGGGAAAATATTGAATATCCAATTCTACTAGGTTATAGAGCTCAAAACGGTGAATCTAGTAAGGTTATTTTTACTAGATTTTATTAGGAAGCTAGCTTACCCCGTATTGTTGTATAGGTAGAGTTATAGAGATCTCGACGATTATTAGCGTATAAGATAATAATATAGGGAAAGTATTGAATATTTAATTCGACTAGGTTATAGAGCTTAAAATAACAAATCTAGTAAACTTATATTATAGTATACGGTACGTCTATATTGGTAATAGTCAATAAATTCAGAGTTTGACTTAATATATAAAACCGAGACCTAACCCGATTAGGAAGGTTATTAGTGTAAATATATAGTATAAAATCAAGGCTATCCAACGGTATAGTTTTCAAAAAATATAGTCTATATATAACTCACTTTGTGCTATGTAGTAGGTCTGTATTGGTAATAGTCAATAAATTCAAAGTTTGGCTCAATATATAAAATCGAGACCTAACCTGATTAGGAAGGTTATTAGTATAAATATATAGTATAAAATCAGGGCAATCCAACGGTATAGTTTTCAAAAAATATAGTCTATATATAACTCACTTTGTGCTGTGCAGTAGGCCTGTATTAGTAAGAGTCAATAAATTCAAAGTTTGGTTTAATGTATAAAATCGGGACCTAGCCCGATTAGGAAGGTTATTAGTATAAATATATAGTATAACATTAGGGCTATCTAGTGATATAGTTTTTAAAGAATATAGGCTATATACAACTTATATTAAACCTTGTGGTACCCCTATAATACTGAGAGTCAATAAAGTTAAAGTTTAACTTAATATATAAAACCGAGAACTAACCCGATTAGGATAGCTACTAGTACTAGAATATAATATAGAATTAGGGCTATCTAGTGATATAGTTTTTTCAAAATATAGGCTATATATAACTCACATTGAACCTTGTAGTAACCCTATAATACTGATAGTCAATAAAGTCAAAGTTCAACTTGATATATAAAAGCGAGTCCTAACCCGATTAGGAAATCAAGTAGTACTAGAATATAGTATAAAATTAGGGCTATCTAATGATATAATTTTTAGATTAGTAACCCTATATATAGTCTCACTTTGACGTTTTAACGCCTAGTTAACCTAAAAACGGCAAAGTGAGATCCTAGACTGCTTGAAAAGCTCTCACTTTGAAGCAATTATTACTATTAGGGTGCCTCTAGGAGTAGCGTTATAAATGTTGTAACCGAGTTTTTAACGGTTTTGGACTGGCAAGTAAGTGCGTTCGCCGCTTAAGTATCCTATTTGACATAAGACTAAATCTGGCAATCTCTATATCTTTCCCTCCTCCAGTAGATCCCGTAAAGTCTCCTATTAAAGAGACACGGCGCTAGCTATGCGATGAAAACGGCGTAGTAACGCTATCTCAAAGCAAGTAGGTTGCAAATACTACATAAGCTCCATCGTACTACTGCCGTATCAGATCTATAACTGGTCTAAAGGCTATTAGATGTCGAAGGAGAGCTCTGTAAGCTTAAGTCTAGAATTCGGTTAGGCGACTATACTGGTACGCTGTTTAATAACCTTAAAGTATCGGACTATTTTAAAGGTATATCGACCAAGCCTGCGAGCGCTATATCTAAGCAACTGGAATAACAGGCGCGTCACGGCCTAAAGCGCGGTGAGCGCTCTATGAAGTAAAACATTGAAGATGGCCTAAAAGTACATTTGGATAAGCTATAGACTATGAAGCTGTAGAGTGCGATTCTCGCGATTGACGCGTATACTGCTCGGAATTTGGCCGTATATTCGGTAGCTAGACGATTAAAAACGGAAGAAGATAATACTGGACTACTCCAGCAGATTGAAGAGGACATCTCTCGGATCCACCAGATCCTTATACTATCCGAGTTATAGGAGGCGCCGAAATAGATTGAAATATTAGAATACTGCATAGACCGGGCGCGATAGAGCCAAAGCCAGGCGGCAACGAGGACTCCTAAAGTAAGGATGAATCCGACTTACGGGTAGGCCCGCGGCAGGTACCTCAAGAGGCTCGTGAGCGAGCATTTACTATAGAGAATACCAATCTCCTGGACCACGTAAGGACGATAAATACGATAAACCCGAGCGCGAGGACTATAAACTTGTGGCACAATCTACTATAGCCACTTTCCAGGCTCTTTTCTGCGATAAGCCCGACTGCGACACATCAAGTACCGCGAAGCAATATTCAATGGACACAAAAAAATCAACCCGTGGAAGGAGCTGTGGCTCGTCTCCGGGGTTGGTGCAACGTCGCTCTTGGGCGCTATGGGGATGGGAGCGGACTATCTCGTGTCCATGTTTGCAGTACGAGAACTTGTGGAGAATTTGGCGCCATTCGCCAATAGAAGTCCTTCCGACAATGCCCTTGAAATGTATGACGGTGTCGGTTCTTGCCTGCGCATTTCGTGTATACGAAGTTACGGAAGTCTACTGGGCGGATGATGTCTAACCGTTCACCCAACCCACCGGTACATTTGGACATGCTTATATGGTATCTAACACTTTTAGAGGTCACGGGGCAAACCGGAAGCTGCACACGCTACTGAAGGGCTTCATCGGCTTTGTCGGTATCGGTGGAGTGGAGAGCTAACTAAGCCGTAACCCGGGTGGAAAGAGTGAGGGACACCGGCACATTCAGGATGATGCCACGGCATAGCTTGCTGCCACGCCGTACCGATTGGGAGCGTCGGAGCAGTTTGGGGCCCCCCCAAGAGATATAGGGTGAATAGTTCGTTGGCTTCATCCGTTATAGACGACTAGGAGGAACGGGACTGGGATTAAGACCGTAAACCGTTCAATAGTTAGTAAGTCATAGAGCAACTGAGCGGCCGATTACGTGCCACGACAACTTCATCGAGAGGGGTTCATATATTGGCCGACGACCGCCTCGATTCAACTTGTCAATCTAAGAGTACACAGCTGTTCCACCCCGTGAAAGTGCATTGTCGCTCGCTGTCACTTTTCGCAGTCCCCTAACCAATCCTTTCCTTGACCCTCCTGCTCCTCCTGAGCCCGTCCTCACTGTCCGCCCCCGGAGCAGACTTGCGCTTCTTACCCTTTGCACCAGCGTCACCCCCTCCAACCAAAGCTCCACCAGTCGTAGCAATAGGGGCACTTGCACGGAGAGGGAGCTTTATGATCAACGACCTCGTCTCGCCAACTGCCGCGTCCGTACTGCCAACAGCCTGTCCCCGCCCCAGAGCATCCCAATCGTCAAGGTCCTCAGTCGCAACGGAAGTCAGTCTGTCAACAGAGCCAACGTCCGAATGATGGTCCGCGAGGCCGACTTCAGTCTTCTTGTCGGGCGACTGTGCCCTGGGTTGTCTGGTAATCGACTTGAAGCCGAAAGAATCATCGCCACTAAACGGCATCTCGGAACCATTAGTCTTCATGAGATTAGAGTTGAAGGTGTCAACCGATGCCGAACCAAGGAACGGTGCCATAATGTTGGGCGCATGGGTTGGTCCTTCAACTCCTCTCCGCATCCGTGAGCTTTGGGGATCCCCAATCGCCTCCTCCTCTTCTTCGCTGTCACTGTCTTTGTTTGCTGCACCTGATCCGAGCTCGGGGTGTCCAGCATTCGCCGTTTTTCTCTGTGGACTTTGGGGAACCCCAATGTCCTCCTCTTTGCCTGCATCGTCATCGCGTCCTACATCTGATTCAGCATCCAAGAGGTCATCTAGTTCGTCCTCATCCTGACCTGGCCTGAGGTCCTGCTTCGAACACGCGGTGCAACCGTCTCGCTGGTACTCGTTGACGAAATCTCTCATGCACTCGTTGTAGAGATCTCGCGCCTTGCCCCTTGCCCATTCGCGCAGTTCCGAAGCAATCTCGGCCTCCACTTGTTTGGTTATGTTTCCACGCTCGCTCCTGGCATCGGCCTTCCATGCAGTCTGTGCCATCAAGAGGTCTTCTCCGAAACGTTTCCTGAGCGCGCGAACGAAGTCCTGGTGGTCCGGGCAGGGTACATAGCACGAGGTCCTTGTCTCGAGCCTGCCATTGCGCTGTCGCATGTGACAGGAAGGGATGCAGTTCGTGCAGCAAATTCTGTTGTCTGCTCCGTCCAGATCGCAGGTCCTGTTCATGATGTAGCACATCGCGCAAGCATACAAGACGGGAGGCTCCCGCTCGAGCTCCTCGTCACTATCTTCAATGAGCGCTGACGACTTGTACTGCTTGGAGCCAGCTGCGGCAGCCACCTTCCTGGCGAGGGCATCTTCTTTCTTGGCCTGCTCTTTCTGTTTGTCTTGTCGGCTCTGCGCAGGGGCAACAAGCTTCGCCATGAGACCGCCCTTGGGCCTGCAAACGGAACAGGAACGAGCAGCCTCGATGATCGGCAGGATCCCAGACCAGACCTTCTCAGCGACATCAGGGGCCAGATTGCCGGGAGACAGTGAACCCTCCAGGTCGTGGCGCTCCAACGTGATCTGTGCGCATTTCGCCAAGCCATCGATCACCTTCTTTCTAATCTGTGTGAAGTGATCAAGGCAACACCGCATGCATTGGTCTCGTCCGCCGCGGTTTGCGCACTGCGTACAGGTGTGAGGATCGAACAAGGTGAATGGTAGTGCATGCAGGAAAGTGTAAGGGCACTTGGGCATAATAAACTGGTCCGCGCCGGCAATCTGCAATTTTCGCCGATGAGAGCTTGGCGTCGGCGCGCTTTGGGGAGCCCCAAAGGCGAGCTCGAATTCTGCTTGATCTTCTTCGGTGGGCACAACGGTGCCCATTTTATAGTGATCCGCTCCGTAGTTTTTGAGCCTTCGCATGGATGCCCAGCGTTGCAGGGGGGAGTAGATTTCGCCGAGGTGGTCGGTGCCGATGTCCGCCCAAGCCAGGTCGGCCTCTTGGAGGAAATCACGAGGCATCTCGAAGGCTCTCTTGATGAAGTCGAGCGCCTGAGCCCGCAGCGCCTCTTCGTTGGCCAGCACAAGCTTGAGCGCATCCGCTGTCTCGACTGCGGCCGCGATGGTGCCGGCAACGGCGTCGTCCAATATCTTTCTGCCGGTGCTGCCGACGCTCATCTGTTGACTGAGGAACTTTTTGACATTGCCGGCGAGGCGCTTGGAGTCGATGTATACTCCGAAGTAACAATGTAGATCGTTTGATGAGCCGTCTGGCCGAGGCGGTAAATTCTACCGATAATCTGCTGGGTTAACGACAGGTTAGTCTGGGGTTCGAGGATAACAAGCACGTGGCACGAGCGCTGGACATTTAAGCCCTGTCCAATCAGACGAGAGGTGCCCAGCAAGATTCTCAGGTCCGAGTCGGGATCGTTGAATTCGTCGATGATGGACTCCCTCTCGCGTGTGGTCTGGTCCGAATGGATGGTCTCGACGCGGACACCCGACATAAACGTTGCAATCTCCGCAAGCCAGCTGACCAGGGGCCATTCCATGATCACCAGCAACCGTTCGTCCCTGCGCACGCAGTGGTACTGAATGATGCCCATAAGTGTGGCCAGCTTGCTCGATGCATTGCAGAGGTAATCTAGTCCAAATACCGGGTTCTGCGTGAACCATTCGACCAGCACATATGGGTCGTTGCATATACTCCTGAACAAGTGAGACGCGCCTGCAACAAATTAGCAGGCGATCGACGTCTTTGGGGTTCCCCAAAAGACACAGCCCTTGCAGACAACGTGCGGACGCTTACCGTGGTCATCGGAGTGTGAAGTTTGGAGGATGCCATCGACATTAGCCTTGACACCGTATTCCCGGGACAATCGCTCAAGCGAGGGACAGAACGAGCCCTGCATCAACCGCCGGATGGCGTGGAGGTTTAGGGATCCGCTGTCTTCCACATCTCGAGATCCTCTCTCACCGCTACCCTCGATGTGGCTCGCGCCGCCACCGGACAGGAGAGGTGCCATTGTTGTAAAGGTTTGTCCAAAGTCGAGCCTCTCCATTGGCCGAGGTTCCACGAGGATGTGGAACATGGAGTATACGGGGATGTCGTCTCCAATTGTGATTACACGGGGCTCTTCTGGCGTTCCGATGTCCATTGTCTCGCCTATTGATCTTTTGAGTTGGATATAACCGAGGATAATTGGTAGGACCTCGTATGCATATACGAGATGCATATCATTGTTTGAGCAGAGGAATCTGAACATGGCTGGGTTCAGCTTGACGTTCATATGCACGGCCGGGTTTTTGTAATATTCGACAGCAGCGTCGGGCGTGGTCACGGTGTTTAACCAAGCGTCGTTATCTTCCACGTCGTCCGGTTGGATTAATTCGAGGTATACTAGGAAGTCCGTGATGCGGTTAGGGGCTGGGGTGGCAGATGTGAGGAGGATGAAGCGCAATTTGGCGAGGCGGATGCTCAAGTTGGTGACCGTACGCCTATTCTTGATCAGATGTGCTTCGTCGCAGTAGCCCCGCGAGAAGCGCCCTGCGACCAGCGAAATGTAGTCGTCCTCATCGTGCTGGTCCTGTTTCTTGGCTTCGGCTTCATCTTCATCCGAGAGTTCGTCCTCATCTTCTTCGTCGTCAACATTGGTGCGGGATTGTTTTGCAGCTCTTGCGGCCCTCGCTTTGGCTCTGGAGACCTTTATCGTGCTGGGTTTATTCAACAGTGTTTTCATCAGGCTGGCCGTGGCAAGGCACTGTGCGCGGAGCAGGACGTCGTCGATGTCGTCGAAGCTGTGCGTAGTGGTGCGGGGGATCGTCGGATGAAGTGCTTCCGACTGGGGTAGGGGGGATATCGGAACCGTCGACATTATCGGGAGGGTCGACGGCGGGAGGGGTCGGGCTGCGTGATGGCGTTGCCTGTGCGTGTCAGCATGACGTGCGCGATTTGCGAGGGGTTTTGGGGAACCCCAAAAAGGAAAGCCGTTGAAACCTTTCCGCCGGCGCTTTGGGGTTCCCCAAAGACAAAGGAGGTTTTTCCAACGCTTGAACGATGCGTTTTGGGGAGCCCCAAAACACACGGCAATCGACCGACTCACCTGCTGTTTCGACTTGATGTCATCTAGCCACCTGCCGACTTCGGCTTCGTATACTGCCTTGGAGATGAGTGTGCGCAGGCTCCAGGTTTGGTACGGGCAGAGGATGGTGGTGCGCACAGCGTCTGGGTTGTCATGGTGCAGGGACCCACCGGGAACCATGAGCTCTTTGGCCAACTCCTCGTGGCCGATCATGAACTTGAACCTGGGGTCGGAGGAGCTCATCGTGGCGGCGGACCAGGCGTACACGCGCAGCTTGAACCTGGATTGATATAGCCTCTCGTATTCTTTCAGCCAGACATTCATGATGTTAGCCGGACACCAGATAATTGACGGTCTGAGATCCGCGGGTTCCCCGCTATTGTGCTTGGCGATCTCCTTTTCCTTATAGCGAGCTTCCAACTCCAGCGTCAAGAGGGTTTTCCCGAGACCGCAGTCATCGCTCAAGATGTGCGCCCTGAGGTCCTCTGGGACATCGTTGAGCAGGTAGCTGAGGCCAGTCACCTGCCATGGCTTTAGAGGCACTTGGTCTTCCGCAGTTCCAATCACCGGCCTATCAGGGTTGAGGGCTAGTTTGTGGCATGCCGAGAGGTAACCGTCGGTGCGAACAGAGATGAGACGAGTCTCCTCCATGTTCTTCTTGAACGACCTGATCTCAAGACGGCGCTTCTCTCGGGCTGATTGGACGGCTAGGACCTTTGCTTGATACTTGGCGAGGTCGGCGTTCACTGCTGCGGGGTCCTGGCCGGCTTGGCTTTTAGGTTGAACCGGGTCGGTCGGCTGCGCCTCTGTATCGGCCTCTGCCCCCTCGCCGGCGCCGAAACGCACGGCAGCCTGCAGCTTCAATCTTGTGTATTCCTCGTCGAGCTTGCCGAGGTCAGGTAGGTCTTCGTTGTTCGAGAGGTGGGCCGCGGTGTTGACGATAAAGTCTGCTTTCCCGTAAATTGCATTGAGGGTGTCTAGTTGTTCGGGTCCGGCGCGGAGGCGGCGGAGTGTCGTGATTTTCTGCATCGAAGGCCCATAGATTTTCTTCAGGATGGACTTGGCCTGTCGAGCTTCGCGTTCGCTCGGTGGATTCCCGCTGAAGGGTTGGTCGGGGTCGAGGCCTGCCTTTATACATGAGATTTTTGCCTCCTTCAGTGTTTGTTCGTGCTCCCCGCCGCGGAGATTGGACAGCTTGGTCGACTCTCTCGGTCCGATGGTGGAGGAGGCGTCCTTCCTTGCCTGTTCAGCCTTGGCGAAGTCTGCATCGTAGTAGTAGACAGGTATGGCGGTGGCGATGTTGCCTCTAGCGAACCCTTCCGCGATGTCGGTCTTGTCGGTGATGGTCTTGTCCTTTGACATGTGATTGGAAATGGCCAGGATCAACGTGCTGGCTCGCAGGAGATCTTCTTCGTCGAAGTCCCACTCCAGTGGTGGGGGGCCGGTGTCCATCTCGTCGTTTTCTGCCGGTACCCAGAGAAGGCTTGCAAAGTTCTGACGTGAGTCTCGAAACACTTCCGGATTGCGCATTACCATGTGCATCATTGCGTGCAAGGTGATAAAGGTCGGCAGGAGGGTTTCTGAAGACGTGTTTTTAGTGACTTCGAGGGTTTGCCTCATCTCCTCTTCGGTCCAGGCCGGTGTATCGGGCATTCGGGTTAGCAGTTGGAATAGGGCTCTCTCGGACGAGTTGCGATCGCGGATGTACATCCATATATTTGCGAGCTTCACCTCCGCAGTCTTGCCCTTTCCCGTGGATTCTAGTCCCCAGTTCCTCTCACGGACCTTCGTCCATGCGGTGTAGATCCTGGCGACATTGTTGGACCGGATGAACCCGCGGAGTGCGTGCGTCGTATCAAAACCGAGGTAACCGGCGAGGGCTGCTAGGTTCTGGTAGATGGAGTCTCTGTCCTTCAAGATGCCGCCCGAGCCCGGGCCAACCCCCTTGCTGCTAAAGAAGTGGGAGGCCTTCGTCTGGCCCAGACGTTCCCGCTGCTGACGGTCAGTCTTTGGCTGCCAGTCCGTGATCGTGGCTGCCTCCTCTTGTGCGAGTTCCAGTTTGTTCTTCTTGGCGGGCTTGTCCACGGCTTTGGCCTTTTTCTGTTTCTTCGGTGGCTTTGCAGGGAGGGCCTTAGGGGCCTTTTTCGTGGTCGGTTTGCTGGGGGGTGTGTTTTTGGAGGACGTCAGGGTGAAGGGTCTGGCAGGGGACGACATGGCGAGTGGTTGTGCGAGAGTCTGTAGATCGAATTAACACCGTACGTTTTGGGGTTCCCCAAAACCATGCGAAAACTCACGTCTCGTGTGAACGTCGAAGGCGGGCGTGACTGATGTATGGAGGTTGGAAAACAGGCGTGGCTAGACCAGAAGGCGGTCAGTCGACCGTCGGCTGAAGTTGAGGTATACGGACGGACCCTCACTCACCTGTCGTGGTTTGTAATTCTGAACTCGCGGTCGCAATGCAGTAAAGGTCGATGCCGTAATGATCAATGCTGTAAAGGTCAATCGTAAAAAGTCAATCTCTAGGGTATCTCCGCTCCAAGACGCCTTCGCTAAAACGCTGGTAAACTAAAACAACAGTCTCGAGGACTGGTCAGTGCTCCAAAATGGCTGAGGTGTTCGTGTACTGCTTTTCTGATGCGTTGCTGCGCTGATGACGCTTTGTTATTTTTTTCTGATGCTTTCTTTGACTGTTTTGGGGTCCCCCAATCATGGGGTCGCAGGGGAAAGGGGTGGGAGGGGGCGAAGCGACGGAAGGAGAAGGAGGTTAATGTAATTGAGAGGAAGAAAAAGCTCAAAAGAAGTGGGGGGGGCCTTATATATGGTGGTGAAAGTGACGTAACAATAGGAAGCGGGATCTGGCCAGAAGCGGCCGGATTGACGACGGCAGAGTGGACGAAAATGGCGAGGTGAAAGTGAGATCTGGCCCAAACGGGCTAGAAGGAGGAAGGGCAACGCGACTGAACGCGTGCTGTGAGGGCGACGACGCGAGGCTCGGGTAGAGAAGGATAGAAGCGGCGCTTCTTTGGGGCTCCCCAAAAGGTTCGCAAGTCACAGCAGACAGTTGATGCACTTTCGAGGGGACGCTTTCACTTGGAGAGGTGGGCGTAGACGTTTTGAAAACAGCTATGCTATGGCCTGTTTACATTCCCTGCGGCCACTTGACTGTTGAAACTAGGCACGTGGGTCATGTCGGGCAAGCATCTAGACTCGGGGACCGCGAGGAGGGCCGAGCTGGTGTTGTCATCCGTCTTTGGCCCTTCTAGGGCCGTTGCACCGTCTGGAGGGGGAGTCGGCGTGGTGTTTGGTTTCCCGCTACGAGGGCGACGCACGTTGGCGCCGATGGAGGTGGAGTTGATTGCAGGGAAGGACGTTGTGGGACTGCGTCTACAAAGAGTTTAGTGGGAATGGGGACTGGGGACCTTCCTACCTTGTTCCTTTGTTTTATCCGCTTCGCGGTGGCAGGTCGTGCTTTGCAAGTAGCCGGCCCGGCCCCTGGCCGTCGAGCCGCTCCGCTCTGTTTTGGGGTACCCCAAAACAGACCGCCGATCACATTATCAATGCTGCTAGACGACACTCGGGGACCGGCACTTGGGGACCTTGGCTTACCTTTTTATATCAATCTAATTCCATGCTCTGCGCCTCGCTGTGGTCGCCATCGCCAATGTCGCCTTCAGACTCGGTGTCGGACATGGCCGGAATTGCCTCTGCTAACTGCCGCATCCTCGGGCCGGGCCTGGTCCAATCGACCTTCTTCAAAGCGTATTCCGATGTGCAGATGTCGGACTCGAAGTCTCCGTCGCTGCTGTTGCAGTACGCGCATATCCAGGCTGTAAGTTTTGGCGCCGCGCCCAGAGCGACGCCGCGTTCTTCCTTCATGTTCCTCCGCAGCCTGGTTCGCTCGAAGATGGGTACCATGCGGATGTACCTGGCGACCTTGAACCCTATACCCTTGCGGAATCTGGCCCCCCGTGCCTTGCCCAAGGTTGCCTCGACAATTGATGCGCAGCGACTGGTCAGCGTCCGGAATGGGGCATTGTGCCATGTCGGTTTGAAATCAAGGCTGGCGTCGAGGAGGAGCCTTAGCTTCCAGTGCCACCTGTTCGGGTAATCCGAGACGTTTTGCTTGCTGCCAATCGGGTCGGTGCTGCGGAAACCCCTCGGATAGGCCATGCGCTCGAACATGTCCTCACTGCCCAAAGCTCGTTTCACCAGCGATGGGTGGAGGCCCATGTAGCCTTGGCGTTCCTCGCGCGTCAGTATCTCTCCAGTAGGGTCCATCTCCGGGACGGGCCTGAGGCCGCGGTTGCGGCGAGGACGCATGAGGCGGTGGATGACATGTTTGGCGACCGATTGCGAGATGAGCTGGCACAGCAGGGCGAGATTGTCTGCGATGGTCGAGTCCCCTGCCGGTGTTGCGTCGTTGGCTGCCGCTTCTGCCGCCCGACGGAGCTTCTCGGTGATCTCGGCTAGCAGCTGGTCCTCCCTGTCCGCCAGGCGCTGCCGCTTCCAGTGCTTGAACCGAGCGAAGTTGCGGTGGAGGAAGGTCGTCTGCCTCAGGACATCGTCCTTGAAGGTCAGCGTCCTCCAGTTGAACATATCCGCAGGCAACCAGGCGAAGTTGTACTTTGCCAAGGATTCCGACAGGCCGAGGCCCTGTTTCTCGAGGCCTGCCGGGCCCCTGGCGCGCATAAGCCGTCCGTTGACGTCGAACTTTTGCATGTGGCGAGGACTGTACCTGCGGTGCCAGAGCGCAGACTGCTCCTGGGGAAAGCCGTCGTTTGCAGTGTAACGCAAGGTCTCCAACAAAGCTTTTAGCATGGCCGAGTCATGCGCCTGCCGCTCGAGTCGAGCGGTCTCGCTCTGATCGCGGCCGCCGCCGACCCGGTCGATGAGGAGCTCAATGGCGGCGATGTAGCGATTGTAGTTCATGACTTTGAAAGTGCCGACAGTTGGGTCTAGTAGAACCCAGAAGGACCTGTGGCGGCCGCATCCAGGCAACGCCAGGCTCGTACCCGTCGGCGGCTGTGTCGGTTCGTCTAGCATTGCGAGCAGGGCCGTGGATATCCGCACCTCTGAACGCCGACCCCAGTTCTTGCCGTATCTGTAGCCAAGCGTTGGCGTGGCAGCGCGCTTCTTGCATTGGTCGAACGCTTCAAGCAGCAGCCGGCGGTTAACGGTAGAGCTGCTACCTGCTCGGTTGGCCTCGGCCTAGCGTTTCAGCGTTGCTTCGGGTACTGCCAGGTTTTTAAG
>JAABUR0100005915.1_pt1 | contig 15276 bp, 28 predicted proteins | sample 5560091 | NCBI WGS metagenome assembly JAABUR01 (sample SAMN10711879, study PRJNA513375) | rock metagenome | isolation source: Antarctica rocks | place: Antarctica: Victoria Land, University Valley sud
GTGCCTACAGAGACAGCAGCAAACCTCGAGCAGGCAGACCTCTGTGATGTGAGATGTGATCTGTGAAAGCTGCGCCGTGGCCTCCTGGTCCTTTACGAACTGCTGCAGCTGTGCACTTGGCGCTTCACCTTCGCTCATGCTCTCCTAAAGTGAAAGTACCAAAGCTGCCTTGCGCTGTCTTCCCTATGTGCCCGCAGCTCCTGGTGTGTACAACAATCAGCGACTCGCGAACCAAGCCAAACAGCCGTTCTAGTAACCTTGATCTAGCGACTCAGTAGCTCGAGAGTGAGGGAGACCCTCAGGCCTGCTCCTTGGAGCCGGAAGAGCAGGAAGAAGACGAGTGCCGTGCCTTCAAAGCTTCAAGAGCTTCAGCGCTTTTGTGCATGCTCAATTGTGCAGGTATGAGGCCGGTTGCATGCCGAACAATGCTGCACACGATAGATAAGCAGTAGGGGACGACGCAGGTAGCAGAGGATGGGGGCGGTTGCTTCATGCTTGTCAGGCAATGGGCGGCACTTGCTGGCCGCCGCTCACCAGGGTGACGCCGCATCAGTGCGCGAGGTGCAGCCCGGCGGTTGGGGTGTCAAGTTCCGGCGGAGATGCCCCCTGCAAGGCTGGAAGTAGCGGCGGGGGTGGCTGGTTACAGGGCTATGTCGCTGTCGCTTGCTTGGGAAGTGCGCCGAGAGCTGACGGTAGTGCCGGGGCACCTTCACAAGCTGAGTATAGTAATAGCCAACGCGACTGCTCGGCAGATCCTGGAGGCCAAGCCGGAGCTCGCGTCCTTCACCTTCCTGAACTACAATATGAACGCCGTGCACTATGCTGCCGGTGCGCATGCTGAGACCCCGCGCACGGGGATTGCGCAGCAGCTCTGCGCTTGTTCGACTGGAGTCTACCTGCCTGCTTGGGCGTGCAGCGTAGGCTCACAGCGCAGCTGAGCAACGGCAACACGCATAGCCAGTGCGTCACACTGTAGCGCTGCACGCTGCTTTAGTATGCGCGGACCTGCGCATCTAGACGGATGTAGAAACAGCTCAACCTCAAACCTCAACATATGCGAGTGGCACTGATGGAACCAGCTTCCAGTGGCTCGCGCAATAGTGAACTCTGCCTGGGGGGTTTATGAGAGCAGCCGCGGTGGCGGTTGCGTGAGACGCTCCCGGGTGCCGCTGCCCTCCACCGGGTCAGACGCGGCGCACAGCGTGCGGGCACCGCGCTTTGCCGTCCAGCAGTTGATACAGAGGCTTTGGTCGGCAGGGGGCAACATGCCGTGCACAGGCCCCTGCCAGCCCTGGTCCCTGTGCAGGAGCCTGCAGCCTGACACGGTTACCCAAATTCCGCCCGGCAACGCCAAGCACACGCCTGTTAACTGCCTTGGTGTGTCCGCGCGTGGCCGCAGAGCGCGGGCATGCGGAGGTCATCCGCGCGGTGGTCGAGACGCTGATGTCTACGACGCTGGACTGCTTAGACACGGGGCATGGCGGCGCACACGCCACGAACGCCAAGGCCGGCGCGCTGGGCTGGTCGCGCTTCCTGCGCGACCACGTCGTGAACGCGCGCACCGCGCACGGCCAGACGCCGCTCATCCTGGCCTGCGAGCAAGGGTGCGCTAGCGGCGGGCGCGGGCGCTGCGGGGCTGCCACGCGGTCTAGACAGCAGCGCGCGCTGCATGGAAGCAGCCCCTCTTCAACACCCTTTGGGGTTAGATTAGGGTGCTCGCCCCTTGTCAAGCAGCCCCCTTTCTTAACCCGCGGGTTTTCACAATCTATGGACTATGGCTTTCAGCTCCTGTCTGTGCCCACGCAGGCACGCCGAGTGCGCAGCGTACCTGCTGTCGCTGGGCGCGGACGTGCTCGCGGTGGACGACGCGCAGCGGCGCAACGCGCTGCACCACGCGGCCGCCGGCGCGCACGTGGGCGCGCTGCGCACGCTGCTCAGCGACGCCGCGCGCCTGCGCACTGAGGCGCGCCCGCGAATCCGGCCTCGCTGGCCTGGCGTGACCGCAGTGACTGCGCGCTGATGCGGCGCCCACGCTCTGAGCCTCCTGGTGCCCCGGGTGCATCGCCATGGCCCTACTCTGTGTCTTGAAAAGATGGCTGCGCTGCCTGCTGCGCATGTGAGCGTATCATGCAGGCATCTGGGCGCTGTGCGCTGAGTGACCCCTGGGGTCTCTGCACATGGATGACCCTGTGAGTCTCAGCACATGCGGCACGCATCAATGATCGCCGGTCGGTGGTGCCTTGAACCGCGCATGCGACTGTGATTGACAAACCATGTGCTCGGGCGCGACAGGAGGGCAGCGTGCCGCTGCGCTGCGTGCGCGTGCTGGACATGAGCGGCCAGTGCAGGTATGCATAGGCGTAGGCGCGCGCCATTGTCCCATACAGCGGATTGCGCCCGCTGCCTGGGGAGGCCTGTGCGCGCGCTGCTGATGCGGGCGCTGCTTGTGCGCCGCCTTGCTGTGGAGCGGCTGCTGTCGCTTGCACCGCCAAGTTGCGACGAACGCGGGCGAGCCAGACTCGCTGCCGGACAGTGCCGGCCGTTGAGTTTCCACTTCTAGCACTTGCGCAGCCGTCATCGCCGCCAGTGTGGCAGCGACACCAGGTGGTATCAGTTGCGTGCCGGTCATGACCGGGCTGCGCTGCCTCTGCAGCGCTGCGGGCAGCCTGGGCCCGCCGCAGCGCCTGAGTGCGCGGCCCGTGTCGTGCACGGGCTGCAGCAACCTCTTCCCCACCCCTCCTGCCCCGCCCCCAGCCAGCCCCCTTGGAGCGCGGCGCTCATGTCATGCACGGGCTGCAGTAACCCTCACCCCAAAATCGCCAGCCAGGCCCTGGAGCGCGCGCGTGCCAGGTACATCGACAGCCGCGCGGAGAACGGCCTGACCGCGCTGCACATCGCGGCCGCGGCGGGCAGCCTGGGCTGCGCGCGCTCGCTGCTGGCCGCCGGCGCCTCGCTCATGGTCCGCACGGTCGACCTGGACATGCCCAGCCTGCTCGCCTGCCCGCCCGGCTCCACGCCGCTGCACCTGGCGGCCGCGCGCGGCCACATCGCGCTGCTGCAGGCCATGCTGCAGGCGCGTTGCTCGGGTGCCTGGCTCTGGGTCCTGAGGTCGGGGCTGTGGTGCACTGCGGGTGGAGCGCGTGTTTCTTTTCCACACGCTCAATCTGGGCTCGAGGGCCTTCGCTGTGCTTCAACCCTGAAGCGCGCCTGCCGGTGGCACCCGGCGGCCGCGACCTGTGGCTGTATCTTGCGGCTGCAGGGGTCTGCAACGCGCTGGTGCAGGTCGTGCTGCAGGTGCGAATGGAGCTTGGTGTGGTACTATGGCTGACAGTGTAGCCGCTCAGGGCGAGAAATTGTGGTTGTTTGACATTCGTCCTGCCGCATCTGTTGCTGCATCCGGGCGCGTGGTGAAGCAGGCGCTGAGCCGGGATGCGCGCGCACACAGGCGCAGGCAGATGCGCTGGGCACATGGGGCAGCCCCGACCCGCGCCCTGGCAGCGCCGGCGACGGCCCCGCCCGCCGCGCCTGGGAGGGCGACGGCCGCATCGACCTGCGCAGGTCCGCAGGCGGATCGCAGGGCACAGGCTGGCTCGCGCCACATGGCCAGTGGCCAGCCTCTGACGCCTGGGCGTCGGCGGAGCAGCGCCGCCCCCTACCTCTTTCTGCATGCCCCAGGCCATGCCTCCTGCAGGCCTGGATCAGGCAGCGTGGTCTGCGGCAGCAGTGTGCGTCCCAACCCCTGCAGGATGGTCCGCGGGGCAGCGGCGCCTGCAGCCGCCCTGCTCTGCGAGGCACTACACCCGTGCCACGCACCGTGCTCATGAGCTGGGGTGCGCCCGGACGCGCGCGCAGTGTGGCGGATGCCGCGCGCATGCTGCCGTACCACGTCGCCTGGGGCCGCGGCCACCGCGCGGCCGCCAGCCTGCTCAACCCGACGGTCAACATCGACGCCGCGCTCGAGACCGCACGCGAGTCGGACCAGGGTGCGCGCCGCGCCCGTGCTCGTTGGTCAGATGGCTTACCGGCCCCGGCTCGAGCAGGCGGTGTGAAGTTGCGAGCCTGGCATGCCGCCTGACTGGGGAACACATCAGCACAGCTGTTTTACCTCCCGCATCAGTGGAGTACATATGCGTCTGCTGTATCGGCAGTAAGCGGGCAAAGCTCGGGAAGCGGTGGCGCCAGGTATGCGCCGGCGCGCGCGGGGGCTCCAGCCCGGCCTCGTTGTGCCAGCATGCTCGGCGGGCCTGCTTGTGCACCAAGCGCTGTGCCCTGGCGCCTGGCAGCGTCGGCTGCCAGCTCGCTGACGTGCTGATATGAGGCGCATGACACACAGAGGCCCAAGCGAGTGCCAACACAGAGGCCACAGCGAGTGCCAACACAAAGGCCAAAGGGAGAGTGTGATTTCCGACGACAACGACAGCGGGGCATGCGCCCGCCCCTGCGCCAGGCTTTGGGCCGCAACGCCTGGCCACGCTGGCCGCGTACGCGCTGCGGCGCGAGCTGCTGGACTGGCTGGAGACGTTCAAGGTGGAGAAGGACGCGGCGGCGTGCATGCGCGAACGGCGCGAGGCGCGCGCGGCCGCCGACCTGCTGCTTACGAATGTGCTGCACTTTTTTTGTGCACGTCAAGACTGTGCTGTTGCCCATCTAAAGAGCCCTGTGCTTGAGCGGCCCCGCCGGTGCCCCGCCGCGGAGGCTGTCCTCGCCGCAACTGCACAGAGCGGTGCATCATGCAGCAGGTGCCTGCGCAGGCCCAGGCGCATGCGCAGCCGCCGCTCGAGGCGGAGGCAGGCGGCGGCGTGGACGCGGGCGGGGCGAGCTGCGCTGCGGCGGAGGAGCAGCAGGGCGCTGCGGCCGGCGCGGCCCCGGGCGCCGGCAGGCGCCTGCTGGGAGCGCGCAGCGCCGGGGGATCCAACCCTGCCGACGCTGCCCGGCAGCCCGCGCCGGCCAGCGACGGCGTGACGTGGGCGCTGCCGCCGGCGCCCGGCGGCGCGCCCGGCGGCGCGCCCGCCGCCGCGCGCCCTACGCCGGGGTCTGGCGACCCTGAGGCGACCTGGCCGCAGCCGCGCTGGGGCCCAGCCGCGGTCATGGAGAGCCCCTTCCGCAACTTTGTGGACGATGAGCCGGACTCGCCGCGCGGCGCGGCGGGCGGCGCGGGGCCGCCCGGCCCCCAGGAGCCCGCGCTGGCTCCGGGCGCCCCGGCCGCCGCGCGGCCGGCCAGTGCGCGGCCAGCCAGCGGGCGGCCGTCGGCGCGGCGCTCGCAGAGCCTGGGGGTCCGCGGCGGCGGCGGCGGCGACAGCGGCGGCGGCGGCGGCGGCATTGACGGCGGCGGCGACGACGGCGCTTGGAATCACTTTAGCATAGGCGAAGGTGAAAGCATGCTTCGGACCTGCATGAGTGTCAGTTGTAGCCACTTTTCCGGTCAGACTGCCCCGGTGCTTTGCCTTCTGTGGCCATGCCCTCAACTTGCAAATCATGCCACATGGTGCGCTGCCGGAGCGGGCGACCTGTGGGCGCACAGACTGTGAGCCGGCTGAGCCCGGCCGGGCGGTGGGCTCGCAGGCGTCACGCCGGTGGTGCGCTTCACGCTGCCGCTCAGCGCCTCGCAGGGCTGCCAGACGTCGCTGCCGGTGCCTGTCGCCAGCGACGTGCAGGGGCTGCGCCCGTCGTCGAGCCCGTCGCGCTCGGTGGGTAGTCCCGCTGGCTCCCATGAAGGGTGCTTGGTGACGCGTGTGCAGCGCCGGGCACAGCATGTGTCAGCCGGTTGTTGCAACCGGCACACTCCAGGCAGGCTCGCTGCTGAACATGGAGCAGCACGGGCGGCCCATGCTGGTCCGCCAATGCCAGGGTTACCGGTTGTCACGAGCAGGCGCATGCTGTGGGGTGCGACGCGCGCTGCATGCTCCGCGCATGCCACTGCCGCGTCAGGGAGGGCAGAGGCAGGCTGTGCTTGGCGCTCTGGGAGGATGCGATGCGCTCGGTTGCAAAGGCGGATGACCTGCCGACACGCGCGGGGAGTCTGGAAGAAGCGTGCGCATGGACAGCGGGACCTCGGCACGCACAGCCGAACTCCGCAGCCCCGCAGCAACCCAGCCCCGGCGCTGCCCCGGGCCGCGCAGGTGAGCGCGCGGCCGCACGGCCTGGACGCGCAGGTGGAGGCGGCCGTGCAGGGCGGCCTGGCGCGCAGCCTGTCCGTCGGCCTGGGGCTCTCCTCGCGCCTGTCGGGCATCAGCCTGCGGCGCACGCTCAGCAGCTTCAGGCGCGCGCGCGCCCCCCGCCGCGCCGCTCTCGCCGCACGGCGAGCGCGACCACGGGTCGTTGCGCGGCCCGGCCCAGCCGCTTGGGGCTACCGTGCGGGTCGTTCCATGCATGGGCTTGGCGCGCTTGCCTTGTCATGGCGGCCTCCTTGGCATGCACAAGGCACCCGCTGCCCATGCTCGCCTGAGACCATCAAGGTGGCTGTTCAGGTGAAGCTGCTCATAAGCCGTTTGGAGGTGGGTGAGCACAGACGGCAGTGACTTGTTCGTGAGCCGGAGAGTGAGCGAGCGGGGCTGCCGCCCTGCAGGCGCGTGGCGGGGGGCGGCGCGTCGGGCGCGCCCGCGGAGGCCAGAATCTACCGCTCGGCGTCCATCGCGGGCTTTGACGAGTTCCAGGGCGACGATGAGGACTGCGGTGTGCTCGTTGGCTGCGGGTCTGTGACTGCACCATGTAGGCACAAAGCGCCTGGAAGAGTCTCGATGTCCAGACTGGCGACTTGTGATTGTGGACAGAGATCCCTGGTAGGCGGGGTAGGAGACAGCCCCAAGATGGATGGCTGGTTTTACACCCGTACAGTTTGAGCCTGTCTTCTTGCTGTGCATGTGGAATGCCGGAGCACAGGCGCGCGCCTGTCATTACTGACTGGCTGCGGCGGCACCCAGCTGTGGCGCCTCTGGGGGCTCGCCTGCTTGCCGGGGCGCGCGCCCACGCGCCGCGCGCGCGCGCAGGCATCTGCCTGGACCAGCCGCTGGACGTGGCGGTGCGCGGCTGCCGCCACCGGCTCTGTATCGACTGCGCGCTGCGCCTGTGCGAGCTCAGCAAGAAGCCGCCGCTCTGCCCCTTCTGCCGCGCGCACATCGAGGGCTTCGCCGCCTGCGCCGCGCACGGCGCGCCGCGCTAGCGCGGAGCGCGCTCGGCCCGGCGCGCGCCCCGCGGGCGCGCCGCTGTCGCCTGGGATGCGCATGTGTGGCCCGGGGGCCATGATCAGACAGCAGCCGGCCGCCGACGGACGGCAGCGCAGGGCGCGCTGCCTGGGCTGCCTTGCGGGTCTGTGCGGTGTACGCTTGTATGCTGCGGGGAGCAGCAGGCTGTGTGCCGCCTGCGTTGTTTGGCGCTCTGCTCAGTGCGTGCTCGCCAGCACGCAGCTCTCGGCTTTGTGCACGCGCACCGGGTTGGTAACAGGTAGCAGGCGTGCCGCCATGGGCGCTGCGTTACGGGTCCTGGCGCAGACGGCAGGACCTCTGTCACCTGCGCCCTTTCTGAACCTTGGAGACCTTGTGGATTTGCCGACTCAGCGGGCGCCTCTCCACTTGGTTTATGCACCTGCGGTGATTGGGATGGAGACAGCGCCCTCGCCGCTCTGCTCCCGGACTTTCGTGATGCCAGCTCTGTAGGTGCGGCGTCTAGCTGAGTGTTGCGCAGGTCAGCGAATGCGCCTGCTTGCTCTTCCTGGATGTTCTTGTATCCGGCAGTACAACCATTTGTTTGCTGCGGGCTGCGTCCTGGCTTTGTGCCTGCTGACAGAGCATGCATTCTCATTAGTGTTCGCAGTGCTCTGTGCATCTCATTGGTAGAGGCATGCGCGCATCATTCATGCGCTTCTGGTATTGCACTGCTGCATAGGTAGGAGAATTTGGTTTTGTCAGGGACCGTCCGTCATGCACGGCGGGGCTGCTGTCAGTGTATTTGTTACATCCCTGCTTCTGGCGGGTCGCAGCAAGGTGATTTGGTTCCTGCCTCAGGCGCGTATGATGTTGTGCTCTAAGCTGTTTGCCATGCAGATGCAGGCCCTCGACAGCCTCGCTGCTGCCCTAGCACAACTGCGCTGCAAAGTTCGCACTGCGAATCGTGCTGTGTGGCCTTGCTCTGCGCAGAGCCTGTGCACACAGCATGTACGCATAGCATGTACATGTACACGTAAGACATGCTTTGCGTGTTATGCCACTCTTGTCGCAGCCACTTCCTAGCAGACGGATAGGGTTCCACCTCGACGGCTTAGGTCTGCCCAGTGGCCAGTGGCAGTGCCCACCGGTTCTGCTCACAGTCCTAGTTGCTCACCACGTGTGATCCTCTTGCATTTGTACCAGAGAGTTGCAGCGCCCCTGTTGCGCCTGGACGCATTGCTTCTCCACTGGTTTGCCAGTTCAATCAAACTTGTCAGGCACGCTTCAGGCAGAGCGGCATGGAGGAGAGGCTCACCTTCGAGGGCCTGCCGGACTATGTTACAGTGTGGCTGTTTAGAGACGTGACAAACTGCAGGTGCGCAGCACCGCTTAGTGCCTCCCTGCACGTCTCAGTCTGGGTGATGCCATGACTAACAGAGTCCAGTCTGCAGAGAGATACAGGAGCAGGTTCTGGCGGGAGCGGCTGTCACAGAGTTCGCTATACTCAATGCGGTGCTGGTGCGTGCTGGCAGACGCAGCAACTTTTAGCACGTTGCCCTGCACCCTGCGTGGCCTGAGAGCGCTGTGCACAGGTCCCAGAACTGGTTGTCCTGCACTCGGCGGCGCACAAGGCCGCCACAGCAGCTCACCGCGGCCGGCTGCGAACGCGGTCACTGCACTCTGAGTGCGTGGTAAACTTATCTGGCTCAAAGCACGTGCGCGCTTACCTCCTTGTGGCACGCACACCCATGCTTGTGGACGACAGAGATGAGGGGGTGTTGCAAAGCAAACTTGTCTACCTCAGCAGTGCGCACGCGTATTCCAACATGCAGCCTCAGCCTGCGCTGCAAGCATGGCCACGCGCTTGCGCCCCAACCGTTGTCACGCTAAGCTTACTGCAGCCCCTCTTGCTGCAGATAAAGGAGTCCCTGGTGCGCTTTGGCGTGTCGCCAGAGTGCAGGCACTTGCTCGTCGCGCGGTTCAACAGCAACCTTGCAGACGTGCGTGGAGCCTCCGCACGAATGCACTACGTGGGCCCTGCCTGATAGAGCAAGGCTGTCAGCGGGGACTGACACTCCATGTGACAGTGCAGAGACCAGAGCAGTGTCCAGACCAGACCAGTGCATGTTGCGGAGTGCTGGAGTCAGCTGACACTTTGCAGGAGCCTGCATGTGACTTTGCTGTGGCACGCAGCTGGAGACAGCGCGGAGGCTCGTCCACGGCACGCAGATTGCGCTCGCGGACTTGCCGTCGTTGACTGACAGCGCCTTGGTTACAAAGGTAGGCTGTGCGCATGGCGCTTGCGCCTGTCTCGTTTGGCACCAACTGACAACACAGCCAAACGTCAAACACCGAACGACGATGACGACTTGTACTGCTTAGTAGCTGCTTTGAAGTTCCCAAAAAGAGTCTGACATGGCTGTTAGCTTGGCGTGCTGCGCTGCAACTACAAACCTGCATTGTGATGCAAGAGACATGGCACAAGCATTGGTTCTTGCTTGTTTGCAAGCCAATGAGTTGTACCCACTGTCCAGCTTGCAGACATAGGCAACCTAAGTGTGAGGCCGGACGGGCGCGCAGCTGCACAAGCTGGCGCCGCAGGAGCTCAAGGTGGGCTCGGCGGTGGACGCCATCCTCTGCAGGATTGCAGCGCGGGACTGCTGATGCTGTGCAGGCTGCGGAGATGCTGCACTCCTGCTTCTGAACAAGACATGAACCAGCAAGGGAACATGTGCCCGGATGACCCTGGAAGTGTGCGAGAGGAAGGGATGGACCACGTGAGTTGTGACGTGTAATGCAGATTCTGTGTCAGCGCCTTTTCACACACCTGGATTGCACCGTCCCTGACAGCCATGGTACTAAACAGACCGCCTCCAAGATCGGCCAGAGCGCACTGCCGGGCGGCCCAGCGAGCGCCTATCACAGCGCCTTTTGCAGCTGCGACACCAGGTCCGCGTCCGCCAGGCGCGTCCCCAGCTCGGCCTTGGTCAGCCAGACGAACTCGACCAGGCCGCTGCCGGCGCGCAGCGCGGGCACGCCCCGGATGAGCTGCGCGCGGTGGAAGAAGAGCATGCCCGCACCACCAGCGGCCCCAGCGCCCTGGCCCCCGCCCGTGGCCGTCCACCCGGCCGGGCACGCGTGGTGCATGCACGGCGAGCGCCCCACGAACCAGGTCTGCAACTCGGCGTCGGGCGCGAGCGCGGCGTCCAGCGCGCGCCCCGCCGCGCCGCGCATCGTCTCGCCCGCGCCGCCGTGTGCCGCGTGCGGGAATTTCCACGCCGCGTCCTTGCCTGCCGCATGCACGCCGGCTTTGCACCGCTTGCAGCGATGCTCGCCACGCTGTGCTCGCAGACCTGCCATTGTGCTTGTTGTGCCCCTGCATAGCCATCAGCCCGAGCTGTGCGAAAAAGACACGTAGCCTCATTGGATATGTCCCACATGCATGAATCGACCTGTGTTGGACCGGCAGACCCCTTCCATTGCACCGTAATAGAGTGACGGTCCCAGCTGGACTGCATGCACCGCATGCACATGTCACAGGGACAAGCAGTGTCTAGAAAGCTTTAGAGCATGCGCGCACCGGCGGCACGGACCAGCATGAAGAGGCGCTGGTCAAGGGCACGCTCCAGCGAGTGCACATCCCCAGTCTCGTCTGCCGACGTCCATCGTGGCGCCGGCTCGTAGCGCTGTTTGCGTCCCAACCCGGGGCCCTCCTCATCGTCACTCGCCTCGGCCGCGTCTTCCCTCTCGTCCTCATCGCCGCCCTCGCCGCCGAGGTTGCGCATCTCAGTCAGTTCGCTCGGCATGCGCTTGAAATATGGCGCATCGCGCGCCGCCTTCCAGGTCTGGTACTCCACCTCCCACTCCGGCGGGTCCGGGGTGATGACCTGCGGCGACCGTGCACCCCTTGAACAAGGCAGTCAGGTTGTGCCTGGGCTGCACTTGCTGCTTATTCTTGTTATGAAGTTCTTGCTATGCTGCACTGGCTGCAGCAGCCCATAGCGCACCGGCAGCCGCTCCAATATGATGGCCGCATAAATCTTTGCGTCTGCTGCCTGCACCAACAAGGACAGCAGCACTCAGTATGCTATAGCGTAAAGTCACTACACAAAGCAAAACCACGCAAAGGACTTTGAAAGCGGAGCAGTGCGCACCGAGGATGCACTGCGAGCAAACACGCGCAGGTCCGCAGCATTGCAGCAGCCACTCTCGTAGGATGCTATGGCCCTGTCTATCTGCCTTTGCAGCACGCGGAAGGGGCGGAAAGCTGAGCGCATGCGACTCCCTTTTCGCCAGTACTGAAGAGCAGGCAAGCTTGTGCACCGTACAACCCAGAGAGTGCTGTTGCTGCTCAACCGTATATCGCACCTGTATATATGACCGCCAATGCAACAGCTCAATCGAGGCCTCCTCTTTCTGTGCCGCCGCTTGCCGCCGCGCAAGGGCCCTTATTTCCCCGGTGCTCTGACCACTTACCAAACTCCCACCATAGGTTGATATACGGCTGTCACTTGGTGTGGTGGGTCCACGTAGAGGCTCCTTGATCACCTTTCCTGCGGCGAACACTGTCTTGAACTTGCTTGACACGGGCGCAAAACTGTGAGATGGTGCCATAGGCTTTGCAAGCCTGTTGCAAAGGCGTTCGCGGATGACCTTTTCAAACGTCTTCTATGCCAAGGTAGCGGGGCTGTGCTTCGTGGTAACCCCCGGCGAGCTATGGCTTTCCAGTGTTTTGCTGCACTTGACGCACGCTCACATGCGAGACGCTTCTTAACGTAGGCAGGCGGCTGCATGGAGCTATTTATGATAAAGACAGGCTTCTATGACAAGTGCGTGCTAAGAGCTGCCCGCGCCATACTGTTTCACCTCACTGCATGCTTGACCTTTGACTACATTCTCAGTGCGTGCTGGACTCCAGGACTTCGCACACGCAGCTCACAGGAACGCCACTGAGCCTGTCCCCCGCATGCAGGGTGACACAGCTTGAGGCTGACCGGCTGGAAGAGACCCGGGAAGACCGCGAAGCCTTCCGGCGGATGCTGCTTGCCGAGGTGGAGCGGCAGGCGCGCGAGAAGAACGTGCACATAAAGCTCCCGGACGGGCGGCAGCTCTAGCACTGTCAGGCTGCGCTGCTAGTGTGCAAGCAGTTCTTGTGCAGACTTGTGCAGACGGAGCGAACCAGCCTTCTTGCCTTTAAAAAAAGCACTGGCAAACGCGTGCCGGTGGGAAACCGCTGGCTTGTGCCCTTTGATTTTGGAAAAACTGCGCCACGAACTAGTTCCACTGCTCCGACACTTCGCCGGGGTGCACTTTCATATGTAACAGTTTGTAGCATAGCAGCTGTGCTATGCGCGTATGTGCACTGTATCATTGTGGCACCTGTCATGTGTCATGGGTTGGCGTACAGAACCATGTTTGGGGTGTTTACTTGGGAATATACGCAAGCAAACATCATTATGGCAAAGGTTGCAAAAGTGGGCAAAATGTTGAGCACTGCTTAGACGAGCAAGTAATGCTTGCGGTGGAGCAGCTGGTGGTGTAAGTGCCATTGCAGCCAATTGGTTATGATGGCCTGTATTTAGCGCATGCCAAATTGCTGTTGTGCTTCTCTAAAGACCTGCAATTGCACACGCTCCTGACAAGGTGAGGAATAAGCGCACACACCTGATTGACACATCAGACAGCAAACAGCAACCTCTGGGTTTGAAGCGCAGAGGCCAAATTTGTTGGTCCTCTTCTCAACCTGACTCCCTTTGCAGGTGAGCTGCAACGTACAGAAAGTGAAGAGTGGTTAACAAGCACACTAGCAAGGTCTTCAAGGGCCTGAAATGGCTTGGACCTCCTAACCGGGCTTGGCCGACGCCTTTACCGCTTTCAATGCAGCCAGCTGGCGCTTCAAGAAGGCCACCTTGAGGGCCTCGCGCTGCCGCGCTGTCACCTCTTCCCGCCGCTCTTTAGCTGCAGCAGCGCGCTGCCGGCCAGCTTTTGTGGCAGCTTCAGCCTCCTCCACGGCCTGCATCATTGCATGCCTGCTTGCTTCCTTTACATCTCCACAATAGATACTGAATGTTGAACAGCTTGATGCTACAATGCGTGACGCGCACACTCAGAGGTACAGCATGCCGCTGGTCAGCTGATGTAGCATTGGCTGCATTACTTGTAGCCAGCACATGAGAAGCACTGGTATGCAGCAACGCTTCATGCATGCACACTTGATTTGCGTATCTTTGCAGGTCTAGTTATAGTCACATGCAGCTGCCGCCCTTTGTTGCCAATGAAAAGGCACACCACAGACGTCTGAGCTTTCCAGCTGCTGATTCTCAAGTTCAGCGCAGCCACCAATTGCAAGAGAGGACAAAGCGGAGGACACGTGCAGGTGTCTAGCCACAGCGCGTGTGCAAGGGCACGGCGGCGCGCCTGGATGCGCTCGCGCTGCGCGGCCTCCTCGGCGAGCTCGGCCGCCAGCACGCCGTGCTCGCCGGCCTCCCAGGCCCGGCGCTGGCGCTCGCGCGCCATGTCCTCGCTCACCAGGCCTGCGCAGCGCGCAGGGGTGCTCGTACGGGGGCGGCCCTGCAGGTGCGCTGCCTCCGAAGCAGGCTCCCTGACGCCCTGAATGTGGGGGCAGGCAGCGCATGCGAGTCTGTGCACGCCCGGAGGCACCGGCAGCGCAGACTCCGTCAGGGTCAGCATTGCCGCTGCGAGAGAAGCAGCGCCCCCATCTCACATGGGCAGCATGCAGCGTGAGCGCCGTCAGCCCCTTTACTCTGGGACCCTCTGTATATATACATGTTTTACGCTGGCTGCATGCAGGTATGTGGTGTGTAATTGATAAAGGTACCATTGTGATGATGCCGTCAATGTAGCAACTGTGATATTGCCTTGAATGACAGAGTCGTCTCTGGCAAGCTGCGACCGAGCACGCACCGTCTGCTTCAAGAGCGTCCGCCGCGGTGTCGCGCGCCAGGCCGCCGCCGCGACCACTGTACAGCCCCCTGTCATCGTCGCAGTCGCGCCGCGGCGCGCCGTAGCCATCCTGCGTGGCAGCCGCCGCCTCCGCGCGGGGCTCCTTGCGCACAAAGTCAACATTGTACAGATCGTCGTCGTCGTCGTCGCGGCCAGCCGCCAGCCGCTCGTACAGCTCGGCCTTGCGCTCCAGCGCGCTGCGGCTCGCCTCCAGCTGGCTGTCGGGCGTCTGCGCGCCAGCGGCACACGTTGTGTCAGCGCAGGCTGTGCAGGAGCAGCTGCGCCTGCTGTTCATGCTAGAAAGCTGTGCCTCGTGCTTGCAGAGACTTGGCGGTGTGCTGCGGCGTTCTCTGGCGCAGTCCGGCAGGCATTAGCAAGTCAGACACCAGGCAACAGCGGATGCAGTGCTTGCATGTGCTAGAGTTTCAGCGCCGGTCACTTTCACAGCTCATGCGAAGACCACAGGAAGAGTGGCCGGTCCTAACACAGAGCGAGAAGCTGTGAACAAGGCAGGTAGCTGCGTTCACCTCAAGCTGCGCGCGGTCGCGCTTATCGCGCGCTTCCACACCAGCATTCCGCCGCGTAAACGCTGACACGTCGATGCCGGCCTTGCGGCGGCCGCTGGTGTCCGCGGGGTCCACCCCGCCCTCTCGCGCCAGCCGCGCCTGCTCCTCCTGGCGGTACAGGGACGCCTTGAGGTCCACCAGCCCCGCCGTGCCCACACCTGAGTGGCAAAAGCGTTGGTGTCAAGTCAGGTGTGCAAAGGCTGAAAGGCTTAGAGCAGCGTATAGCATCAAGGATTGCTTTCGCTCGTCAGTTGATGCGCCCTCCACTGCCGCATGAAGTCGCCTGCACTTTGTTTCACTGCTGTGTACTGGCAGAAGACCTCAACAGCAGAAGCAGTCGACGGTGGTGTACCCTCGATAGCACGCCGCTTGCGCGGCTGCACGGAGCTTTCGGTGAGCCAGCCAAGGCGCTCCGCGCGCTCTGGCCTGGCATCAGGCGCTGCGTCTGACGCCATTGCGATTGCGCTTGCCCCCCGGCCCTTTGGTCTTGCGACAGGCTCCTCCTGTCCTACTGCCTCGCAACTCAAAGCACTTTTTTGGCATACGAAGGAGCTGGGTGCGTCCATGGGTCGGTCACAGCAATGCCCATCATGGCATATGCATGC
>JAABUR0100005918.1_pt1 | contig 15273 bp, 18 predicted proteins | sample 5560091 | NCBI WGS metagenome assembly JAABUR01 (sample SAMN10711879, study PRJNA513375) | rock metagenome | isolation source: Antarctica rocks | place: Antarctica: Victoria Land, University Valley sud
ATGCGCCGCGCCTCCGGGTCCGTGATCCCGCTCAGATCCAGATCGTCCAGCACACTCACGCTCCGTCACCCCCCCCTACTCAGTGGCCTCAGTATACCCGGCCCCCAGGTTTTTGATAAGATACGCAGATCATTCGCCCCGATATCCAGCGTGACCAGCCCGATGGCGCGCTGATGCTGGCGCAGGAATGCCAGGGCCGCACACATCTGACGCGGGGTGGGCGTCGTGCATGCCTCCAGATAGACGCTCAGATACGGGAAAACGCCGGCCTGAGGGCACCACCCGTCGAGGAACGTCCCGGTACTCTCCACCACGCATCCGTCGTCGATCTCCTTGTGTCTTGATGTAGTCGTCGAACAAGATGGTGGCATACCCCGAGTCGACCGGGGTATGATACAAGCCCTGGGTCGGTTGGTACCCATACGCCAATGAGTCGCCCAACGCGAGATAGTACGTGTCGGCGTCGCACGGCCGGCTGGACAGGGCGGGCGCGCATGTGACGGCGGGCGCCGCGCTGTCACCGGGCGTTAGACTCCACGTGACCGTCGCATACTCAGGCTTGGTAGGAGTGGGACATTGGCACGACAGCGCCTTGAACGACGTGAACAGCGGGGGCGGGGCGATGATGTCGCCTTTCAGCAGCGCCCGCACGCTCCCGCGTAGCGGGAACACCCCAGATAGGGGGCATCCGCCACCGCGAGGTACGCGAATGCGGCATACCTACCCGCACCCACGCTAGAGTCATCGCCGACATCGTTCACTGTCACCCTGAACGTGACAGTGAATCCGTATGTACAATGATGCGCCGGGTAGCCGCCATACGTCCCCGACCCGCCGAATGTCCACGTCAAGGTGTCAGGGAGCGCCGGCATGGCGTCTTGCGACCCGCGCGGGGGATCTGAACGTGGTCGCCGCCCCGTATGGTCTCCGAGGTGCGCCTTTCGACGCCGGAGACATTGGGGGAGGTGGTAGTAATCGTATCGTGCATGGAGCCGTCGACGGTCCCGCGCCCGGCTATCATGGATAGGTCCGGCGTTTGTACCGCCTGCACAGGCGGGACGGTGTCGGAGAACTGCAAGGTGGCGGACGCCGTCTCGTCGAAGGCGGCGGTGGACTCGTGGTAGCCGCCTCCCGTCGCGGGCATCCTCTGCTGTCGCCGCGCGCGGAACGCGACGGTGATGTCGGCGCGCCAGTGGCGGACCCAGGCAATAGCCAAGGCGACACCCCCGTAGGGCGAGGTGACCACCTGCGCGGATCGTCTCCCTACTGTGGTCGGCCGTGCTGCCGAACCTGCCAAAAGGATGAGCAAGAGCGCGCCCGCGGAGAGGACGGCGCCGAAGCGGTGGAATGAACTGTGCCCTATTGTCATCGCGTGCTCCGGGCCGCCTGACGGGTCCGAACGCCGCCATCCTTGCTCAGTCCTGCCGGAGTGTGCCACACTACGCCCATGGACGATAGAGCGGAAGGAGACTAGGACGATGGCGGATGTCGAGTACACGGGCGACACGCTCGTGGTGCATGTCAAGGGGTGGGATAAGATCTGGGCGCTCAAGAGCAGGCTTGAGATCCCGCGCGAGCATGTCATTGGCGCCGGACCGGTCGGCGAGGAGGCACGCCAGTGGAAGGGGTGGCGGATGCCGGGCACGCAGATTCCGGGCGTGGTGACGGCCGGCACGTTCATCAAAGAGGGCGGCCGCGTGTTCTGGGACGTGCATGACGCCGACCGCGCCATCGCCATCCGCTTGCGCGACGACCAGTACAGGGAGCTCATCGTCGAGGTCGCCGATCCGACCGCGACGATCGACTTAATCAATCGGATCGTACAGCGGTGAACGATTGGTGAAAGCCCATGTGACACCATGTGGCGTCAACCCTGAGGGGGCAATGCTTAACAGGCTTCATGCCCTATCCTATAGGTGCATAGCTCTGTAAACTCGTTAACCCTTGCCTGCGCTTCGACTCACCAACTTCGTGGGAGAGCCACCGGATACAGGCACGTGTCGCCGCCGCGGGATGTGAACAACCGTCCTGAACCGTTCTCTTTCACGAAATATGACGTTTAAGCTGGCATATATGATCCGCTACGGTGAGAATGGCGCGTCGAATCACCTATCGATAAGGCGTGGATTGAACGGGACCGACCTGGTTGTTCCGTGCAGAAGAAGTAGCGATAGACAGCGAGGATGTATGGCTCTACAAGACCTGATCGCGCGGGCGCGCGAGGACATCGCGGTTGTGTTCGAAAAGGACCCTGCGGCGACGAGCGTGGCGGAGGTGCTGCTCTACCCGCACCTACACGCCCTGTGGCTGCACCGCCTCGCCCACCGCTCTTACCTGAAAGGGCGCCGTTTCGCGCCGCGCCTCATCGCGCTCTTCGCGCGCTTCATAACCGGCGGTATTGAGATCCACCCCGGCGCCACCATCGGCCGGCGCTTCTTCATCGACCACGGCTCCGGCGTCGTCATCGGCGAGACGGCCGTCGTCGGCGATGACGTGATGCTCTACCACCAGGTCACGCTCGGCGCGACCGGCTGGTGGAAGGATATCAAGCGCGGCCCGAGCGCCAAGCGTCACCCCACTATCGAGGACGGGGTGGTCCTGGGCTCGGGCGCGACCGTTTTAGGGGACGTAACGGTCGGCGCGTGGAGCAAGATTGGCGCGCAGGCGCTCGTGATCGAGTCGCTCCCGCCGCACTCTATCGTGCTCGGCCACGCCGGCAGCATCATCCACCGCAACGCCGACGACCGCATCACGGTCGAGGAACAGCCTGTGAGCGATTGGGTCGTCTAAAATGCGCCATGTTTCTCACGGCTATAGGTTGTGGGCGGCAAGGAGCGCGATTCGCGCGCGAATCACGGACGAACGACGGCTGGAGTTGGAGCGCATGAGCCGGCGACCGGCGGGACGTGCGACCCTTGGAGATCAGATGCCGCCGCGTCGAGCGGGGCTTGAGCAGGCACACGATAAAAGGGGGCAAATGATGGTGATAGATGAGGATACGGTGGCGGTATTCCTGGGTGACGTGGTGGAGCGCGGCATGCGCAACCGGCTGGATGAGACCGCGCACCCGCACGTAGACGGGGCTCATGCGGCCCTTGAAACGTTCTATCACGCCTTCAACACGCGCACGCTCGACCTCTTCCGCCAGATATGGGTCGACGATCCCTTCATCCAGCTCAATAATCCGGTGGGCGGGATTGTACGCGGGGCAGGGGAAATCGCAGCGCTCTACGCCCGCATCTTCGAGGGTCCAGTACGCGTGCGCGTCGAACTGTGGGATATCGTGCGGTACGCGGCGCCGGGAGTCGTCGTGTTCGCCGGGCGTGAACGCGGGACGTACGAGCGCGACGGCCACGCCGAGCCCCTCGACATCCGGACGACACGCATCTTCCGCTACATCGACGGCCAGGGCTGGCGCCAACTGCACCATCATGGGTCTATCGATGACGCGGGTCGCTTGGCCCAGTACCAACGGGCAGTGCGAGACGCATAGGCGGATCCAGCCTGGGTCTATGTGTATCCAATTCGTCTCGCAGATGGGCGCGCAGGGTCGCCAGCAACGTGCCCACGACGCGCCCCGTTCCCGCCTCGTCGGCCGGGTAGACCAGCCCGATGCACTGGCTCAGGTCAAGGTCGCACACCTCGCGGAGAACCGTTCCTGAGGGGACGGGTGTGGCAACCGCGAGCGGGACAATGGCAAGTCCCACACCGGCCTGTACGCACCGCTTCAGCATGTCCATGCTCCCAATCTCGATACCCGCGTACGGATTCGTGCCGTGTTGCAAGAAGGCCTTCTCGATACCCTGCCGATACGCGCAGGCCCGGTCGCCGAGCATGAGTCCCTGATCGACCAAACTCGCCGCGTCGATCTCGTCAGCCACCGCGAGGGGATGCCCCTCGGGTACGAGCAGGACGAGGGGGTCCGTGAATAACGGCTCGAAGGCCAGGCCCAGGTGCGCGGGAGGCGGAGCGCACACGCCCACGTCCAGGTCGCCGGCCGCCACCTGGCTGCTGATGTGCCCGGTGCCCCCGATCTCGACCGTCAGGCGCACCTTGGGCCGCGCGCGTCGGAACGCCGCCAGTGCGGGGGCAGGCGCAGGTACGCGACGGTCTCGATGGCCCCCAGGCGCGCATGCCCGGCATCCCCGGTCGTCATAGCCGTCATCGTTTGCTGCAGGAGGGCCGTGCGGGTGAGGACCTGCGTCGCGTGCTCCTGCAAGACGCGCCCCGCCTCGGTGAGTTGCATCCGCTTGCCCTGCCGCGTGAAGAGCTGCACGCCCAACGCGGCCTCAAGTTGCTGGATGTGCAAGGTGATCGTCGGCTGGGCATAGCCCAGCACGTCGGCGGCGCGGAGGAAGCTGCCCTCTCGTACCACAGCCTGGAACGTCGTCAGATGTCGCAACTCCATCGCCCTTGCCCCTTACATCAGTAATGCTGAATCAAAATACCTGTTGTATCTTCTTGAATGATACAATAGCGGCTCGTAGAGTGGAGGATAGACAGTGTGCATAGTAGAGATGAGGGCCGACGATATGCAGGCATCCGACCGCCATACACCCATCACCGGATTATCTCCGGCTTCCGCAGCGCACGCCAACGATCCCACCTATCGGCATGCCTATAGCGGTCTCACCTCCTGGGCGGCGTGTGCCTTCGCTGTCGTGCTCGGCTTCTCGCGCCTCTCCTATGGCCTGCTGCTGCCGGCTCTCAGGGCCGATCTGCACGGGTCGTATGGTCTATTCGGATTTGTGGGCGCCCTCAACCTCGGGGGGTATCTCCTCGGGACGCTGGCTATCCCCCTCGTGGTGGCCCGCTACCATGACCGCGTCCGGCTCAACGCGCTCTCCCTCCTGGCGATGAGCGCGGCGATGATCGGCTCGGCCGCGAGCCGCGACCTGGCCCAACTCGGCGCGTGGCGACTGCTGATCGGTGTCTTCTCGGCTCCCGCCACCGTGCTCACGATCGCCCTGACCCTCGAACGGGTCGCGCCCGCCGAGCGTGGGCGCGCATCCGGCATGATCTGGATGGGCGGGGCCGCCGGTGTGGTCGTTTCCGGTCTCGTCGCGCCGCTCGTGGTCGGGGCTGGCGCATCGCCGGCGTGGCGGCCTGTCTGGGTGGCCATGGGCGTCATTGGCCTCATCGCCACCTGGGGCTTGCGCCGCGCACTGCGCGCGACCGCCACGCCGCGCGCCCCACGAACGGACGAGGAGGCCGCGCCACGCGCCGATGCAAGCGTTCAGAGGGAGAGCGGGGGCCTTGGCGGGGCGCCGCAGCACGGGGGCGGAGAGCCCATCGTCGCGCAGCGGCACGTCTTCCCCGCGCTGACGACGCTCTTCCGCCCGCGAGGGCTGCTCACACTCACGCTCGCCTACGCCGCGTTCGGCTGTGGCTACATCATCTACTTCACCTTCTTCATCGCCCTGGTGGCGCATCAGGGCGTGCCCGCCCTGCTCGTAGGCCTGGCATGGTCGGCCATCGGGGCCGTCGGCGCCGCCGGTGGTCTCCTGTGGGGACGGGCCATCGATCGTTGGCCCAGCGGCTTCACCCTCGCCATGGCGCTCATGCTCGGAGCGCTTGGGGCGCTTGGAGTCGGCGGGTTGGCGCTGGACAGCGTCGGCGCTGTCCTCATGGGCCTCTGCTTCATCGGGACGCCGACCATGTTCACCGCCCTGCTACAGCGCGCCGTCCCTGCCGCGCGTTACACGGTGAGCCTGAGCGCCTTGACGACAGTCTTCGCGCTCGGTCAGATGGTCGGCCCCTCCATCGGCGGCGTCGTTGTCGACGCCCACGGGCTGGCGCTGGGTACCGCCACCGCCGCCGGCATCCTCGCCATTGCCGCGCTCCTTGCCGCCGCGTATGGCATGTTACAACGCCGGCCCGCGTGAGGATGTCGTGCGGCGTGGCAGGCCGCCCCATCGCGCCATTGTCCGCCTGAAAGCATTGCAGCGGCGCAGGGTCCGCTTCTCATATCGCCCCGCCGTCGTCCGATCATGGTTTGCTTTGGTCATACATGACATGTAAACTGGCATATAACACCAGATATGGTGATGACGCCTGCAGCCGCGATATCCGTCCCGCAGCAGCCTGTGATAGAGCGGGATTGGTCGGCGGCCGGTGGTTCAATGGACCTCCTTGACGTCATACGAGGGGTCACCGAGGCGGCACGACGCATAGCAGGATAGACGCGCTGCGGCGTGGGGAAGATAGAGCGACAAAGGACAGAAACATGCGCATCCTGGCTATATCCGGGATCTTGCGAGCCAGTTCGACCAACACAACCCTCGTGCGCGCGATCGCGACGATGGCTCCCGATGGTATAGAGGTGACTATCTACGACGGACTCGGTGATCTCCCGCATTTCACCCCTGACCTCGACGGCGACGCCCCCCCGAGATCGGTCAGCTACCTGCGTGATCTGCTTCGGGCCGCTGACGGTGTGCTGATCTGCACGCCGGAGTACGCCTTCGGCGTGCCGGGAACCCTAAAGAACGCGCTCGACTGGACCGTATCCTCAGGCGAATTCGATGGCAAGCTGGTGGCCGCGATCAGCGCCTCCCCGTTGTACACGGGCGGCGAGAAGGCGCACGCTTCGCTGCTACTCACGCTGACCGCATTGGGGGCGATTGTCCCGGACGAGGGCACCTTGATCATACCAGGCGTCAAGACGAAACTCGCTCCCAATGGCAAGGTAACGGACCCCATGATTGCGCAGGCGCTCACCTCGGCCCTCAATGCGTTGGCGCGGACTCGGGGCAGGTGTCACTAGTGGACCTGAATCATGGAGACCCTTTGGTTGACCGACGGTGGCAGTGATGAGGAGAAACGGGGATGGATGGACGGTTGGGCGCTCCCATTCAAGTGGGGTGGGTGGTCGAGGATTTGGATCGGGCCATGCTTGACGTCACGGGACTCTTCGACGTGCGTGAGTGGCGCGTCGTAGACTGGCCTGATCTCGCGCTGCCCGACATCGTGTCGTTCCACCGCGGGCAGCCCGCGGCGGATTGGCGGGCGCGCATGGCGTTCGGCCACCTCGGGTCCATGGAGATCGAGTTGGTCGAAAACCTCGCGGGGGCGTCGACGTATGCCGAATGGTTGGCGACGCACGGGCCGGGTGTCCACCATCTCATGTATGCGGTGGACGATATAGTGGCGGTGCTCGAGGGTTTCGCCGGTCAGGGTATCGGGGTGCTCACGAGTTGTGGCATAGCGTCGGCGGATGGCTACCACCCACGCTGGGCGGCGCTCGACACGGGCGGCCGCATCGGTGTTCACACCGAAGTGGTCGCGCGCGGAGGCTTGCGCGACTAAATACCGACACGGCGCCGCCAGGAGGTGGCGAGGGCGTCATATTCTCTCATCGTTCGTGTAACGGATGATAGATCGAGCCGTGCGAGGAAGTCGCAGCCCCAGCCCAGAGGAGGCCCAACAAAGGGCGGATGAGACCAACGCCAGGGATTGAGCAAAGGGAAAAGGATGTTGTGAAGGATATGATGACGATTAGGCGGCCAACGGCGACGCCGGAGCGGCTGCGGCAGGGGGCGCGCAACGCCGCAGCCTGCCTGGACATACATGCGGGCGACCGCGTGTTCATCATCACCGACGCGGCGCGGGCCGACCTGGCGGCGCTGGTGGCGCACGCCTGCGAGGAGCGCGGTGGCGTCACGACGACGCGCGCGTTGGAGCAGTATGGAGCGCGCCCGCTGACCACGTTCCCCGACGCGTTGCGCGCGGACATCGTGGCGGCTAACCCGACAGCGACCTACTACATCGCCACCGCGCAGCCGGACGAGTTGGGGTTGCGCCAGCCTCTGCTGCCATTCCTGGCACAGGAACTCAAGGTGCGCCACGGCCATATGATCGGCATCACGCCTGACGTGATGGCCGACGCGATGTGCGCCGACTACGACCGCGTCTACGCGCGCACCATGCAGGTCTATGACATCGTTAAGCACGCCAGGACGATCCATGTCACGTCGACGAAGGGCAGCGACGTGACGGCGACGTTCCGCCCCGACTGGCGCTGGATACCGTGTCACGGGCGCTATAACCAACAGGGGATGTGTGGCAACCTGCCCGAGGGCGAAACGTTCACCGCGCCGGCCATGCTGGACGGGGTCATCAAAGCCGATGTGCTCGGCGACTACTTCAGCGCCGAGTACGACGTGCTGGGCGACCCCGTCACGTTCGTGGTCGCGGGTGGCGTGATCCAGTCGATCGAGGCGCCCGACGCGGCACTGGCCGAGGAACTGCGCCACCATTTCTGGGACGCCTACAACGGGCGGCGCGCCGGCGAGTACGCCATCGGCACGCTGGAAGGGTTAAGCGGCCTGTCGGGCAACTTGTTGCAGGACGAGAAGATGCCGGGCCTGCACGTCGCGTTCGGCAATCCCTACCCACAATTCACGGGAGCCGACTGGGACTCGCCGGTACACGTCGACGTGGTCGTGTCGGGCTGCACGATCAAGGTGGACGGGCGGACGGTCATGCGGGATGGGCGATTCACGATGTGAGGGGCACCGGTGAAAATCGGCGCGTTCGGTCGGCGACAGGTTGCTCCTGGCGCCGTGAAACCAGTAGGCAGTGAGAGGAAGGAGAGAACGGGTGGGCAGAATCTACGATTCGATCGATGACGACCAACGGGCGTTTATCGCCGCTCAGGAAATGTTCTTTGTCGCCAGCGCGCCGCTGAGTCCCGCCGGGCACGTCAACCTGTCGCCCAAGGGACTCGACTGCTTCCGGGTCCTCGCGCCCACCCGTGTGGCCTATCTCGATCTGACCGGCAGCGGCAACGAGACCACTGCCCACCTGCGCGAGAACGGCCGGATTACGCTGATGTTCTGCGCCTTCACCGGCCCGCCCAAGATCCTGCGGCTCTATGGGCGCGGCGAGACTGTGCTGCCGGGTGATAACCGCTGGGCCGAGCTGAGCCCGCTATTTAACGAGTACCTCGGGGCACGCCAGATTATCGTCGCCGACATTGACCGTGTGCAGACATCATGCGGCTTCGCCGTGCCGTACTTCGAGTACGTCGGCCAACGCGACACACTGCTCAGATGGGCAGACGCCAAGGGTGACGACGGGCTCAAGATCTATCGTTACGGACGTAACGCGCGCAGCATCGACGGACTAGTGACGCCGCTTGGCGAGACCGAGAATCGCGAGCCGGATAATGGTATGGGGATGTAGCGAGCAGTAAGCACCGGGATCGCCACGGCCTCTAACATCACTGACCAATGAGCCGACCATCACGTCGCATCAACAGCGTATGGTTGCTGGTCGATGCGTACGACAGTTTGTTTCCTGGCACCCCGTATCAGGGCCGCTGCACCGATCCACACATTCCGCGTCGGCAAACAACCATTCGCGTGAGCATTGTTGACCACTTGGCGCAAAGTACCTGGTAATTAGCGTGTAGGTGTCAACAGTTGCAGGCACAATTAAGCGTTCTGGTTGACACCTTCGCGTCATGATGGTTGACGTGAAGGTGTCAATCAATGTCGCAGGCCACGCCCAGGGTGCCGCAGAACTGGGTTCCAGTCACTCGCCCTATGTTGCCCTTGTGCAGGGACATCTACGGTTGATTGCGTTCGATCAACAGCCCACGTTGATACCTTCGTGCAAACGTTGACGCCTTCACGTAAGAATCGTTGACCACTTGGCGCAAACTACCAGTACCACCGAATGACTACAAGAAATACCCTCGCGCCTCTCCACGCTATTTCACACATCGGGCTTTGGGACAACCTGTGGACCGGCTGTGGACGATTGTGGATAAGTTGTGCGTCTATCCTATCCGGCTCCAGCCGCGCTCCACCTCCAGCCTCACGATCTCCGCCGCAGGATAATTCCCGTTCATCGCGCCAATCTATGCCCGTTAGCTCGTTACGGGGCAGCCTGTCTTCGGGCCCCGTACCAGTGGCCAGCCCCCCATCGGAGGCGTACCTCTTGATGATGTGCGCGATAGTGTTGACTCCCTAGTGCCATCTCAGATGAGGTAGTTTGATTTGTGGGATACGACACGCATGGGAAAAGCAGCATTGTTCGTCCGTCCACCAACGGATGCGGAGCGGCAGGCGCTGGTGGATAGCCTGCACGCGTCTGACGCCTTTGTCCTCCGCCGCGCCCAGATCGTGCTCGCGAGTGCGCGAGGCGACGGTGTGGGCGCGATCGCCCCCCGCGTAGGCTTTACGGGGCAAGCGGTGCGCCAGGTCATCCATGCCTTCAATGCGCACGGGCTGACCGCGCTCCGGCGCGGATCGTCGCGCCCCCATACCATCTATGTGGCCCTGGACGCGCCGCGCGCCCACGCGCTGCGCGAGGTGTTGCACCGCAGCCCGCGCGCCTTCGACAAGCCGACGAGCCTGTGGACCCTCGATCTGGCGGCGGAGGTCGCCCAGGAGCAGGGCCTGACCGCAGAGCGGGTGACCGGCGAGACGATCCGCGCGACCTTGGCGCGCATGGGTGTGCGCTGGCGACGCGCCAAAGAGTGGATCACGAGCCCCGACCCGGACTACGCGCAAAAAAAGCGCGGCGCGACCGTCTGATCCGGCTGGCGAAAGCCCATCCTGACTGGCTACTCGGCTTCGAGGACGAGGTGTGGTGGAGCCGGTTGGCCCGCCCCACCCTGCACGCCTGGCAGGATGACGACCAGCCCCTCCGGCTGGTCGAGCAGACGGTCGCGCGCGACGACCCCGACCCCAAGGCGCTGGCGTGTTACGGTCTGTTGGCGCGCTCCTGGGACGACCCGACGGACCCGGCGCGCCGCAGCGAGGAGATGTGGCTGCGCTTTGTCGAGGGGCGGCCGGTCAGCGCCGTCACGATTGCCTTCCTGCGCTGGTGCGCCACGCAGGCGTGCGTGCGGGGCAAGCGGGCCATGCTCTTGGTGTGGGACAACGCCTCCTGGCACGACAGCGGGATCGTGCGCACCTGGCTGCGCGCCCACAACCGGCAGGTCAAGCAGTCCGGCCATGGCGTGCGCCTGCTCGCGTGCGCCCTGCCCGTCAAGAGCCCCTGGCTCAACCCGATTGAGCCCAAGTGGTTGCACGGCAAGAAGCGCATCATCGAGCCGGCCCGTCTCCTCCCCGCTCACGAGGTCGCCGACCGCGTCTGTACCGCCTTTGCCTGTCCTCATGAACCACATCTCGTCGCCCCTGCCACCGCACCTCCTAAAAGAAAGAAGACGCCCATCACCGTTGCCTCACCTGCTATGGCCCCTATCATCCACCTCAGTCAATCAAAAAAGGTCGCTTGATTCTGCACTAGACCACGGCGATGCCTGACAAGGTGGGCGAGACCACAAGGATCTTGCGCCATCCTGACCGGCGAGGAGACCGGCACCGCAATAGGCGCCAACAACGAACGGATCGCCGGGGTAGGGGCGCAGGAACCGCGGAGTGAGTGTGTTCACAGTCGCCCCGGTCCGCATCGACCCACAGCGCTTCGTCGTCCGGGAGCAGGATGGTGGGCATGCGCGCGTGGATCAGTCCCAGCAGTTCGTTTAGTGAAGCCATGATGCTGGGGCCTGTCGTTCTGTTTCCAGCATCGTCTACTGGAGAGAGAGAGCCGAAGGTTCCCGCGACCATGGCCGGCACGCGTTGCGCTGGCACGCTATGATAACGCGCATCGACCCGATCTTCGCCCTCTATCACGGCAGCAATGTGAGCGGCGATTTCCTCCGGGGTTTCGAGGGTGACATGGCTGCACAGGCACCACGTTCTCTGTGCCCATGCGAGGGTGCCGCCCTATATCTCATTGACACACGTCCCACATCCCCCTATTATAGTACATGTGTCCTAATAGATAGAGAGTTGGATCGGCCAATGGTCTGCCTTGCTACATCCGCCACGCCCTCACGCTGCCCGGCGCAGCTCGACGCCGTCATCGCGGCGCTACACGATCGCTACGGACCTCACATCATCCGCTGGGGCGCTGATCTCGCGGTCTGGCCTGTGTCGGGCGCGGGCGCCGGGCCTCCGCTCTCGACGGGGTCCCTCGGCTTCGATCTCATCACGGGCGGTCTGCCCCCCGGCGGCATCACCGAACTCGCGGGCCTGGACGGCAGCGGCAAGGGGACCCTCGCGCTGGCGGCGCTCGCGGCGTGCCAGCGGAATGGCGGGCTCGCGCTACTCATCGACGCCGATGGGGCGGTCGACCCCGACAGCCTCGTCGCCGCGAATGTGGACATCGAGCGGCTACTACTCTCCTGCCCGACGACCGCCGCGGAAGCGTGGGACATCGCACTCGCGCTGTGCCGCACCGACGCCCTGCGCCTCGTCGTCCTCGCTTCCCTGCCCGGACTCCTGGCCCTGCCTGGAGCCGACGCGCGGCCCTATCGCCCGGACCGGGGGTTGGCCCTGCTCCAGGGCGCGCTCCGCGGGCGGGGGACGGCGTTCCTGCTTATCAATGGAGCCGACACGGCCACGCCTCGCACTCCGCTAGGTCGCTCCACCGTCGCGCGGGTCGCGACCCTCCGGCTCGCGCTGGACCGGCGGGCGTTGCGCTACTGCCCGCACGGCGATGTCGTCGCCCTGCGGGTTCTCGCGCGCGTGGTCAAACACCGCGGCCTGCCACGCGACCCGGCCTTCCTCCTGGATATCACCCCATCTGGTCCGCGCCGCACCGCCGAACTCGTCACGCTGGGCCTGCTGATCGGATGCCTCACGGAGACATCGCTGGGTCTGATCATGGACGAACGCATGGTCGGACGCACGCCGGAGCGCGCGGCGGTGACATTGGAGGACGACCCCGACCTCGGGGCTGGTCTGGAGCGGCGGATACGCGCGGCCTGGGACCGTCGCCGGACGCCGTCACGCCAGGCGGGGGGGCACGCTGATGGCCGCACATGAACGGTGCCCCAGGCCCGCTACGGGGCAGCCGGCGGCGAAATGGACAGCGGCAAGGCAGTCGGCGGAGCCCGCGTCGTCCCCCGTTCCCGCAGGCGTGATCGTCGCGGTCCTCCTGAACCCGCCGCTCCCCGTGCAGGCCGCCTGGCACGTCGCGCCCGCGACGCGCGGAGTCCCCCTGGTCGTGGGCGCGGCCGGTGGGCCGGTGCTGGCCACCTGTCCACAGGCGGCGATGCGCGGGGTCGCGGCGGGCCAGAGCGCGGCGCAGGCCCGCCTGCGCTGCCCCGACCTCCGTGTCGCGCCGCCGGACCACGTGGCGGCATCCCTGCTATGGGACACGCTGCTCGACGCCCTCGCTGGCGTCTCGCCGCTCGTCGAGGCCGCCGACGGGGAGAGCGGCCTCGCCTACCTGGACGCGCGCGGGCTTGATCTGCTCTGGGGCGACGGCGCGGCGGTGGCGCGCCAGGCGCTGCGCGTCCTGGCGGCGCATGGGCTGGTGGCGCGGGCGGGAGTGGGGCCGACGCGCACCGTGGCGCTGGCGCTGGCCCGGCGCATGACGGACGATGGGCCGCGCCTGTTGACCCGCACCGACGCGCGCCCCTTCCTGCGCGCGCTCCCCCTCCACGATCCCGCGCTCGGCCTCCCGCCGGCTACCGTCGCGGCGCTTGCGGATCTCGGCATCCGTTGCGCGTGGAACCTCGCCGATCTCCCGCGCGACGCCCTGGCCCTGCGCGTTGACGCGCCCGTCATGGCGGCGTGGGAGCGCGTGACACGGCTGGACGCCCCCCCGCTGCGCCCGTGGGCGGCCCCCGAGACCTTCGCGGTGGCCTATCGCCCAGAGGGCGGCCTCGCGGATCGGACGATGCTGGAGCGCCTGCTGGGGGAGTTGGCCGTCGGGCTCGCGGCGCGGCTCGCGGGGCGAGGACGCACGGCGGGGACGCTGACGCTCGCGCTGTCCTGCGACGACGGCGCTGTCCTGGCCCGACGCGAGCAGGAGGCCGCCCGGCTGTAGGACGCGGTAGAACTCGGCCAGGGCGCGCCGCACCTGCGCGGGCTCCAGGTGCACGATGGCATACAGGGCGACCAGCCCCGCCCACGCGCCGTCCACCACGTCGAGGGCGCGCATGTCGCCCTGGTGGAAGGTGAGCGCGGGGTGGTGTTGCCGGGCCTGCGCGACCATCTCCGCTGACAGGTCGATGCCGATGGGCGTGAGGCCGCGCTCGTGGAGATAGCGGGCCACCTGGCCCCGACCGCAGCCGATGCCGCCCACCGGTCCATGGCCGCGCACCTCCTCCGCGAAGCAGTCCAGCAGGGCGGGATCCAGCGGCTTGTACGCTAGTTCACCCAGGTAGTGCGCCGCATATGCGGCGGCGACACGATCGTAGCTCGTCTGGACCGCAGATGCGTGCTCCTCCATCAGCGCCCTCCGCGCTCATTCTACCGCGACGACAGACATCTGCTCTACTGTTATCATTTGGGGCGAGCGTCACACATGATGCATGATAATGGGGCGACGCAATCGCCGAGGGCATCTCGTTCATCAGCGGCTGGCAAACAAGTGTTCGCCGCAGCCCCGACTACGACACAACACGTTAATCGACAACGAGGAGGATAGCACCGATGGCCGCATTCCTTGACTGTGTCACACTCGACTGCGCCGATCCCCGACGCCTCGCCGCCTTCTGGGCGACCACCTTACACTATGTCACGCAGGAGGAAAAGGACGACTGGGTCGTCGTGCGGCCCGTGGAGGGCGGGAGACCGGTCTTGGGGTTCCAGCGCGTGTCGGAGCCGAAGACTGGCAAGAACCGTGTCCATCTGGATGTACGGGTGAGTGGCGCGGTGACGTTGGAGGAGGAGAGGGCGCGGTTGGTGGATCTGGGTGCGCACGCGGTCCAGCGGATCGCGAAGGAGCCGGGCAACACCCATTGGATCATGCAAGACCCTGAAGGCAATGAGTTCTGCCTGGTCGAACCGTGACGCAGCCGTAGCGTGTAAGCGTTCGGGGACACCATGACACTCCCGTGAATGATAATGGGGCATATCCCCAATACCCGCCGACTTATCTAAGAAGTTCCTTTGGAGGATTCGTATAGATGCCTAGCCCATCAACCGGCGAACTTCCTAGACCGAAATCGTGGGATGAGTTCGAGGGGATCGTATTTGATATCTTTAGCCGTCGGTGGAACCATACCACGGCGCAACGCCATGGGCGTTTGGGGCAACCGCAGAAGGGAGTCGATATCTATGGCCAGCCCGCCGGCTTAGATGGTCGATACGCCGGCGTTCAGTGCAAGCGGTTTGAGAACGGTAGACTCACTAGCAGTCTGTCGGAGAGAACGAACCGATGGTGCGCATGACCGGGGTGTCGCTGTCTGGGTGGGACGTCCTGGCCGCGGCCACGCGTGATCGATGCATGGCCGCGGCCAGG
>JAABUR0100005920.1_pt1 | contig 15267 bp, 18 predicted proteins | sample 5560091 | NCBI WGS metagenome assembly JAABUR01 (sample SAMN10711879, study PRJNA513375) | rock metagenome | isolation source: Antarctica rocks | place: Antarctica: Victoria Land, University Valley sud
AGCGAGCGCTGTGCGAGCCAGGCCAAGGCTTCCCGCGCCAGCTGGAGATCTTGCCCTGGTTCAACCTGGGCAACGCAGCCGCTTCGGTCGGCATCGCCGAAGCTGCCACGCTCGCTACCACCAAGCATCTCACCGCCTCGCGCCTCGAGCACATGAACAGCCGCCTGGCGGATCTGCCGAACTTGCGAGCACGCCTGGCGCAGATGCGGATCGAGACTGACCGCGCCCGGGCCCACGTGGTGAGTGCCCTGGACGCCGTGGAGAGCGCCGCGCCGAACGCGATGCTGCTGGTGCTGTCCTCCAAAGCCGCCGCCGCCGAGTCCGCGATGCGTGTGACCGATCTGGGCATGCAGGCATGCGGCGGAGCGGCGTTCAGTAAGCACCTGACCCTGGAGCGCAACTTCCGCGACTCCCGCGCCGCGAGCGTGATGGCGCCGACCTCCGACGTCTTGCACGACTTCATCGGTCGCGCGCTGTGCGGCATGGATCTGTTTTAGATGAAGTTGTTTTGATCGGGCGACCTCCGGCTCGTGGGCGCTCTCCGCAACCCGGTTTATCGCCCCGAGAGGGCGGCGAGCATCGTCCTGAGTTCGTCATCGAGTACACTCGCTTCGCCTCGGCCCCGCATACCGGGCAGGACAATGGTTTGCTGGCCTCCTCGCACACGCACCACCTCTCGAACAGCACGCACCCCCGCGCGAAAGCTCGCACACGGGCACGCTCCTCACCCCCTACTCTATCCCTTGCGGGCCCAAGTTATTCAGCATCTTGTAAGGATCTTGTAAGGAATGAGCAAGGAGTTCGTAATATTTGTGGAGCAACATAGTAGAGAGTAATAGGTGCCATAACGAATACATAATAGGCGCCTGTTGGGGAGAGCGGTGGTTCCCAGGCTCTTGACGGGACCGGTTTCCGCGCCCGTAAATGGCACGGTCGAGGATGAGGAGGTTATTGTGACCAACGTCGGTTTGCTCTACGTCGGTGGGGTGTTGTTCGTCAACGCTCTCTCGTTGCTCGGCAAGGCCGAGCCGCGCAGCGTGGGCATCTTCAATCTAATGGTCGGGATCATGCAGGTGGTAATACCCTTCTTCGTCATTGCGACAACCGACGACCCGCTCATCATCCTCAACGCCTCGGGGATCTTCCTCTTCGGGTTCACCTACCTCTACGTCGGCGTTACAAACCTCGGCGGGTTCGACACCAGCGGGCTCGGTTGGTACTGCTTGTGGGTTGCGCTCCTCGCGCCCGTATACTCCATGCTCAACTTCTTCTTGTTCGGCGATCCCGTGTTCGGCGTCCTCTGGCTCATGTGGAGCTTCCTCTGGGGCCTCTTTTTCGTCCTGCTAGCCCTCAAGAGGGACAAAATCGCCCGCTTCACGGGATGGGTCACCATGGTGGAGGCCTGGGTTACCTGCACGATCCCCGCTTACCTGCTACTAACCGGGATACTCTAACTGGGTGAGTAAAGCCAATCGTTATGAGCGGACATTCGAGCGAACAAAGGAGCAACAGAATGGATTCTCCGATCCTCATTGGGGCCGTAGTCTACGACCCGAAGGTCGTCGTGGTCTGGGACAGCATCAAAGGTTTCTTCAACTCTGAAGGCTACCCTATGGATTACGTCTTCTACTCGAACTATGAGCTGCAGGTAGAGGCGCTCCTGGCGGGCCATTTCCACGTCGCGTGGAACTCGCCGCTGGCGTGGGTGGACGCGCAGCGGCGTACCAGTGGTGGGTGCCGGGCCCTCGCCATGCGCGACACGGACCGCGACCGCGTAACGCACCTCCTCGTGCGCCGCGACGGCGGCATCGAAAGCATTGACGATCTGCGCGGCAAGACGGTGGCGACGGGCGCCAAGGATTCGCCGCAGGCGACCCTGCTCCCTTTGCATCTGCTGCAAAATCACGGCCTGAGAGCGAACGAAGATTTCACGTTGCGGCGCTTCGACGTGATGGTAGGCAAACACGGCGATCACGTCGGTGGGGAGCTCGATGCTCTGCACAGCCTGCAAGGAGGCGAAAGCGATGCGTGTACCGTGCTCGACCTGAACTGGCAGAACTGGCAAGCCGACGGCACCGCCGATCCTGAAGCCGTGGTCTCCCTGACCACGACGCAGCCCTTCGATCACTGCAACTTCACAGTGCTGGAGAGTTTTTCGACCGAAGAAGAAGAGCGTTGGAAGGAGGTACTCTTCCGCATGAGCTACGACAACCCCGAGCACCGCGAGATGATGGACATGGAGGGGCTGAAAGCGTGGATGCCCGGCCGGACAAGCGGCTACGTCCCACTCACGGAAGCGGTGGAGCAACAAAGCTTCTTCGAGGATCGGGGCTAATCGTGAAGGATTTACCACTCTTCCCGGTCACGACCGTCGGCAGCTGGCCGCGCTCCCCCGAAGTGCTCAGCGCGCAGCGGCAGAGACAACGCGGCGCGATCTCGGCGGAGGAGTTCGAGCGAGTGGCCGACAACGCTGTTCTCGGAGTGCTCCGGCAGCAGGAAGACACCGGGGTCGACATCGTGACCGATGGTGAACAGCGTCGCGACAACTTCTACTCGTTCGTCGCCGAAAAACTGGACGGCGTGCATCTCATGACGCTCGCCGAGATGCTCGATATCGTCGAGGACAAGGCTGGTTTCGAGCGCATCCTGCAAACGCTCGACGTGCCCGCGTTCTCGATCAAAAATCCCACTTGTGTCGGAAAAATCGAGCGCCGCGAGCCGCTGGCTCTGGACGAATACCTCTTCTTGCGCCGACACACCGACCGCCCGATCAAGGTTCCCCTGCCCGGCCCGTACCTGCTGACGCGCGCCATGTGGGTCAAGGAAGCGACACGTGCGGTGTATCCAACCAAGGAAGAGCTCGCCGAAGACGTGGTGAGCATCCTGCGTGAGGAAATTCGGGAGTTGCGCGACGCAGGCGCCGATTTTATCCAGTTCGATGAGCCGGTGTTAACCGAGTTGGTCTTCACGCAGGGACAGACGCGCACCTTCATGTGCGCCGCGCTCGCCGCACGCAACGACCCGGCGGAGGAGCTGGAGTTCGCGGTGGATTTGATCAACCGTGTCATGGACGGGGCAGACCAGGAAAACAACGGTACGCGCCTCGGGTTGCACATCTGTCGCGGCAACTGGAGCCGGCAAGAGGACGTCTTGTTGAAAGGTTCCTATCACCCGCTCATGCCGTACCTGCAGCGGCTCGACGTGCAACAATTCGTTCTCGAATTCGCGACACCGCGTGCCGGCGAGCTGGGCGCGCTTTCAGGTTCCGGTGCGATCCGGGAGAACCAGGAGCTAGGCCTGGGTGTGATCAACCCGCGCACCGAAGAGATCGAAGCCGTCGATACGGTCGTCGCACGCGTCGAAGAAGCGCTACAGTACCTGCCGCCGGAGCGCATCTTCCTCAATCCCGATTGCGGTTTCGGCACTTTTTCGAGTCGCCCATTGAACAGCACGCACATCATCGAGCGCAAACTGGAAACTATGACGCGGGCTGCGGCCATTTTGCGCGACAAGCATGGGGATCAGTCTGAGGTGGGCTTCTAAGAGACCAGGCACGCCTTTTGGTATCCTTGGGATCAACCGTGAACCGCAGCACGAGTAGTGAGGAACGGCAGTAGTGCAAGATTCAGACCCTGATGCCCACGAAGGAGCGAAGCCTCGAGCTCTTGCATCCTACGAGTTGGACGCCGGAGCACCCTACGTCTGGACGGCGCGCGTGCGTGGCACCGGCGAAAACGAGGCGACCGCTTACGCACGCACCCAGGCGTTCGCGTTGTGCGGGCAGGCCAGTTTCAAAGAAGCCGATCCCCACCCCAGCGCCGTCGAATACTTGTTGGGCGCGCTCGGCGGCGATCTCATCGCCGGATTCGCGGCGCACGCCGCGCGACGTGGCATCGTGGTGGACGCATTGGAAGCCAGCATTTCCGGTCGTCTGAACAATCCCCTCGTCTTTCTAGGCGTGGTCGGCGAGACGGGGCATCCGGGCTTCGAGGCTATAAGCGGCACGCTCTACGCGAGCACCGATGCCGACGAGCCGATCTTACGGGAAATCTGGCAGGAAACCCTCGCGCGTTCGCCGCTCGCCAACACGCTGCAGCGCTGTGTCGCGCTCTCGCTGGAGTTGCAAATCACGCTGTAGAGCTGTCACAATGGTTTCATTCGCCGCTTGACGGGAAGGTGGGAGGGTCCGCGTTGACGGGGGCAAAGTGGCGGGAGAAAACGCGCATGCCTTGAGCGCATACTGGGGTAGAGTCGATATACGCGAAAATAGTGCCACAAGCCCCGCGTAGACCTTAGAAGACGTTGCTGCGGGAAACCTCGACGCTAATAATTCTCTCCAGGCACGCCGAGGTCACACTCGCAACCCCACCCTCGCCTAGTGCCAGATAATGGTCGATCCGGGACCGCCAGATCTAACCAAGGACGTGCCTATGATGGGCTTCTTGCGTGTAGTTCTCATGGGGATTGGTTCGACTCTGCGCGTAGCAGGGTCGGGAGGTTTCTTGCTCGCAGATGCACAGTGGACAGATTTAACTCTTTCTTAAGACATTTGGGATACCAGCCTAGTATATTCATGCTGGAGGATACAAATTTGCCGGTACATGGAATTGTATCGTCATTACCGAGAGGATGATGATGAATGCCACTGAAGCCCGTCCGCGCATAGGCCCCGTCCAGGTCGGGGTCATCCTGCTGGCCCTGGCGGCGGCCGGCATCCACATCTACCTGTTCCTCATCGAAGGTTTCTTGGGAAACGGGAAGATGCTGCCGATCTACCAGCTCTTGTTCGTCGGCAACTTTTTCGCCTACGTGACCCTGGCCACCGCCTTGCTCTTACCCATCTCCCTGCTGGCGCGGGTTCGTCCCGCTACGCGCGTACTGCTGATCTCGATAGCCGTAGCCTCCATCGTGTCCTACTTCCATGTGGGGGTACTCGACATCGTAGGCAACATCGACAAAGCCATCGAGGTCCTGCTCATCACGCTGGTGACAGTCGACGCGGGCGTGTCCGGATCCGAGGAAGAATTCGGCGGACGGTACGCGCGCGGCGTGCTCGGCGCGGTCGTACAGCTGGTGATCGGCATCGTGCTCGGGATCGTGATGTTCTTTATCTTGAGGCCGCTGCTGGTTTGAGGGGTCGGGACCGAGAGTAACCCGGCAGAACAGCGGGGGTTGCCTTCGGGTACATCCGTCGGCAGCTTATTCGGAGCTACGATGGCCGGATGCAGTACCCTTGCCCGGCCAGTCGAGAGGACTCCGGACGCGAACCGACTTCCGGCACATTAGAGAAGGGAACTTCGTTGTTGATCTCGAACAACGCGCTTCGACGGATGCTCGCCCTGATCGCGCTCGCAGCGGCTTTGCTCGTGCTCGCGGGCTGCGCCTCCGGGCAGAGTGACCAGGACCAGGGCGCCGCAAAACAGAGCACCGCCGAGAAGAAAGACACTCCGAAGAAAGACGCTACAAAGAAGCCGCCCCCGGCGCCCGAGCCCGCCGAAGCGTCGCCGCTCGGGAAGGAGCCTGCCGGGAAGGTGATCGATATAGGCGACTCTCCGGAGGGTATAGCAGCCGACCCGGAGACCGGCCTGGTCGCGGTGGGCCTCCGCAACCCCGACGAGCTCGCGCTGGTAGACGGCGAGAGCGGCGAGGTACTCAGGAGGGTGGAGCTGCCGGATTCGGCCCGGCACCTCGAGATCGCCGGCCCCGGTGGTCCTGTGCTCGTGCCGGCCGAACGCGCCGACGCGCTCGTGCAAGTCGGCCTGCCGGACGGCGACATCGTGAGCGAGACGCCGGTGGGCGATTTCCCGCACGACGCCGCCGCGGCCTCCGGCGGGAGAGTCTTCGTGGCCAACGAGTTCGGAAACACCGCCTCGGTCATCGAAGATGGCCGTGAGACGGAGAAGATAGAAACCCCGCTCCAGCCCGGCGGTGTCGCGGCAACGCCGGACGGCCTGGTGGGCATCGTGGGCGTGCGGGGCCTGACCCTGGAGGTCTTCGAGGCGGACACCCTGAAGTCGCTGGGCCGCATAGACGCCGGCGAGGGTCCGACCCACGTGGTGGCCGGTCCGGAGAACCGCTTCTACGTAACGGACACGCGCGGCGACGCCGTCCTCGTCTATGGGGCTCGCCCCGAGCTGGAGCAGCTCGACCGCTTATCCCTCTCCGGCTCACCTTATGGAATAGCCATTGACTCCGAGCGCGACCGCCTGTGGGTCACGCTCACCGCCACGAACCGCGTGGTCCAGTACGCTCTGGAGAGCGGCGCGCCCCAGGAGGTCGCCAGCTACCCCACGGTCCGCCGGCCAAAGAGCGTGACCGTGAACCCGGCAAGCGGTCGCGTCTTCATAGCCGGTGGCGCCGACGGGGAGTTGCAGATCCTCGACCCGCGATGAGTCGAGCCGCCGCGGAAGCTTCGGTTGGCCTCGGAAGGAGTATCAGCGGGCGGAGGGTAAGGCGGCACGGATACATCAGTGTGCACAGTTCGTGGTTACGGCGCGAGCTCTGCTGACTCAACCCCCACCGAAGGCGATCGCTCTTCGGCGAAGGTGACAGGGAAATTACGCTCGTACGGGAACGCGTGGTCCCAAGGAGCTGACCCGGGGAGATCAAGAACCGCCCGACAAACTGTATCTTCGCCCGGCCGGCGTTTCCTCTTCGCCTCGTCTCTCTTATCGAGAACGGCCCAGCGCACGCAGTTGTTCTCTGCAAAGGAGCACGAGTCCTACGAGGGTCACGGAGCCGAGCAGAGCGAGTTGGGCGGCAACGGAAATGGCCAGCGCCGTCTCTCGTGAAACGGCGAAGGCTCCCAAAGAGAGAACGAAAGCGTACTGGAAAGGCCCTACGTAACCTGGTCCCGAAGGAAGCGTGGTGCTCAATGCGACCAGAGCGAAGACCAGCACGAACCCGATTAGGGGCAAGACCACCCCGAAAGAAACCACCACGAGGACGATGGCGCAAGCATCCAGGATCCAAACGAGAACCGTGTATATGCCGGCCTCCAGAAACCCTCCGACCGTCGAGATGCCCCGGATGCCCTGCAGGAAAAAGCTCAGGCGGCCAGCCAAGCGTTCGTGGAGCGCTCGGGGCAGGAGCCCGAGCCCCCTATTGATAACCCGCTGAGCCTTGTCCACCGTTAGACTGTAGAAGAGGATGCCTGCCCCCAGGCCCAGGAAGACCAGCCCCGTAACGAGGGCCGTGCCGCCGAGGTAGTGTTCCTGGGGGAACAGAACGAAAACGAGCAGGATCACGCAAACCAGCATCAGGCCGTCGAAGGTTCGCTCGACCACGATGCTAGCCGCCACGCCGCTCCTGCTCATCCCCACGCGCCGCCCCAGGAAATGCGCCCGGTAGATTTCCCCGGCCCGCGCCGGAAAGATATTGTTGACCATGTACCCGACGAAAAGCGATGCCATTGGCTCCCTCAGCGAGAGCACTTTTTGCGACCGGAGTATGAGGCGCCAACGCAGGGCCCGAACAGGAAAGCTGGAGAGGTAAACCAATGTCGCGGCTGCCAGCCACCCTGGCCGGACGGTCCCTAGTACTTGCAGGGACTCCGAAAAGTTTACCTGGCGTACCGCCAGATAAACGAAAAAGACACTGACAAGGATTCCGATGGACCTGTACAGCCAGGGTTTCAGCGAAATCTGCTCCTACCCTCGAACTTTCCCGCGGCAGACACTGGCCCGTATGCTAGCAAGTCGTCCAGAACCTTCTCGACCGTAGCAGAACTCTCCGAGGAGGGAGGTCGTCGAGTCGGTTTTCCTCGGAGCATCCGGCCAAACGTTCGAAGTGACGGGGGCCGTCCTTACAACACCCAACACCTCGGTTGTGTCTTGATCTGCTAGCGCTGCCTCGAGCGGTTATGTCACGGGCATTTAGAGGCGAAGACAAGGCTGGCCCAATTCGGCGGGCGATCTCCTCTTCGGCCAAAGCCCCGGTGGAACCCTGCTCCGGAGCGCGGATCGTTACGTGACGCGCAGGGCCAGCCGGGGAAAGACCTCAGGGTCATAGCACTTCTTGCTGGCGGCGAAGAACGCAAACGGATAGTCCCCGCGCGGGGTGTCGTCAGGGATGGTGAACTCGGCGCGGAAGCGGTCCCCACCCGCCGACTTCAGGAGCACCAGCCGCCCGAGCTTCGGGCTCGCCGCGAAGACCTCCGGCGAGAGGCCGCCCTCACCTCCTCTGGCGGTCAGCCCGAAGGTCACCGTCTCGCCGGGCGTGGCGGTCTTGGAGGAGATCGAGGGGCTGCTCACCTCCGGCTGGCCCTCCGGCTCGTCGTGTTTCCTGACCGCGAAATCGTAGGTAAAGGTCTCTCCGGGCTCGAGGTTGATGTTCAGGTCGTCGTGGAAGGCGCTGTTGCGGTAGAGGTAGTTGCCCTCGTGGAAGCCGAACACGGGGGCGGGTTCTCCGGCCGGCACGTTGGGGACGGTGTAGCGTCCGTTGGCATCGGTGATAGCGGCCAGCTGGCTGTCCCGCCAGCCGACTACGATATAGACGTCGGAGACCGGCTCGCCGGTTTCCTTATCGGTGGCCCGGCCGGTGATCGTGCCGGTTTCGGCCTGGGCGCCGGTGGTCTCCGCTCCAGCCAGGGTGCTTTCGCCTCCCGCCGTCGTCCCGCCAGAAGGCTGCCGCGTTTGTTCGGCGGTCTGTTCAGCAGTGGTGGCGGCATCCGAGGCGGCGGAGTCCGCTTGATCTTCCCCACCGCCGGCGCAGCCAACGACAGCCGTCAGGAGCACTACCAGCCCGAGGAGGAGCACTACCCGGATGCAGCGCCTGGCTTCCTTCGTGCTCTGGACCTTCTCCCACCGGCCGAGGATCGCCGTGTTCTCTTCTACTGGCATCCCATGTACTTCCTTCCCGCAGCTGATCGGCCCCCGGACCAGTTCGACTACACTTTTTTCCGGGTAATGAAGTGTAACAAAGCCCTACTCTCTGAAGAAGGAGGTTACTTGCTCGCCGGGCGCCCAGAGGACATATTTAATTCTTTTTTAAGACATTTGGGGTGCCCGGCGGAGTATATTCATGCTGGAGGATACATATTTGTCGGTGCATGGAGTTGTGCCGCCATTACCGAGAGGAGGCTGACAACGAACGCCACCAGCCCAGCCAACCTTTTCTCCGCTCGACTTTGGCTCGTCTCCCCACTACCCACCCGTGCCGCACCAGGCTATCGCGATCGACTCGGTGTCGCGCTGGGCGATGCGCGGGTACATGGTCCGTCTGATCCTGCCACGAATAAGCGCGAGCCAGGGTTCTTCCTTCGGGCATCCCCGAACCCGGCTTGTATAATGAGGCGGTTGATGACCGTGGACGGGATCCAGGATAGCGACTCAAGGGGTTCACAGGCCGGATGAGGATGACAAGATTTTTCGTGCTTACGGCGTTGTCGGCAGCGATCCTCTCGCTCGCGGCCTGCGGCGGGAGCGGCCAGCAGTCGGGCGCCCAGCCCGAAGCCAACGGCGCCGAGACGCCCGGGGAGGCTCCCAAAGGGGCCGGCTCGGGTGGCGGTGACGCTTCCGGCGCTGACACAAAGCAGGCTAGTTCGAGCGACGAGGGTAGCGAGGACTTCAGCGTCACGACCCTTGGGGGCGAGCGGTTTGACCTGTCGGAGAGTCGGGGCGAGGTGGTGGCGCTCTTCTTCATGGCCGGCTATTGACCCAAGTGTAGGGCGGAAGCCCGGACCTGGTCCGAGCTTCTGCCAGCCTACGAGGATCGTGGGCTGAACGTGTTGATGGTCTCGATCGACCCTTCGGAGACGGAGCAGTCGATAGAGCAGTTCAACGACGCGGCTGGCATTGAAGAGCCCCTGCCGACGGCTCTGGACGACGGGACGATCGCCCGAGAGTTCGCCGTAAACGCCCTGGAGACGACGATAATACTCGACCGGGAGGGAGAGGTCGTCTTCCGCGAGACCGGGCCCAAGGACGAGCAGACTCTCCGGCAGGAGATCGAACAGGTCCTGTGAGCGAGCTTCAGGCCCTGTTGACGGGTTGGATCTCCAACCTGACTACCGTACTACCCGTCGGTTTCGCCTTCGGGGCCGGGATGGTCTCGGCCGTCAACCCTTGCGGGTTTGCGATGCTGCCGGCCTACCTCTCGCTTTACCTCGGCAGCCACGAGGACGACTTCCGTAAACGTTCCCCGGTGCGGCGGGCGCTGCGGGCGCTCCTGATCGGGGCGGTCGTCTCGCTGGGGTTCATCCTCCTCTTCGGGCTGGCGGGCATCGTCGTCTCGGCGGGAGGGAACGCCATCCTCGGGATCATGCCCTGGGTGGGCGCCGTTATCGGCGCGGTTCTGGTGCTGATGGGGGTCTGGATGTTCGCCGGTCGGGGGCTGTACACCGGCGTCTTCGAGCGGGTCGCCGAGCGGGTCGGCGACCCCAAGACGGTGAGCGTCCGGAGCTTCTTCCTCTTCGGGCTAGCCTACGGTCTGGCCTCGCTCAGCTGCACGCTGCCCGTGTTCCTGGCCGTGATCGGCAGCAGCGTAGCCGCCGGTAGTTTCGCCTCGGGAGCAGGACAGTTTCTGAGCTACGGGCTGGGCATGGCCTCGGTGCTGATTACCCTTACCCTCGCTCTGGCATTCTTCAAGCAGGGCATAGTCCTGTGGTTCCGCAGGACCATGCCCTACGTCCAGCTGGCCTCGGCTGTCCTCCTCGTGGTGGCGGGCGGGTACATCATCTACTACTACTGGCCGAGTCTCGCTGCTTAGAGACAAGGACGTTCCACTCGGCTCTGGGGGCATTACCTGAGAGAAACTTCGAGTTGTGGTGACGAGTGAAGCCCGGGTGCGCTTAGGGTGTAACCTCGATCGTCTGGCCCTCGTTGCGCCCCTGGTCGCCCGCGGACGGAACGCCGCGCCCTACTTCGTCGGCCTCTTGCTCTTTACTGTCGTCCTGGCGAGCCAGAGCGTCACACCATTGCATTCGGCGCTGTACTACCTGTTGCCCGGTTTCGAGGAGATACACCCGCATGGTCCCGAGCGGATAAAGGTGATCCTTTACCTCGCATTTGCCTTGTTGGCCGGCGCCACCCTGAGCCACCTGGGAGAGCGGAACAGAGGCGCGAGAGCCTTGGTTTCTCTCCCCGTTCTGGCTTCGCTTCTCCTGGTGGCCGGCCTGAGCTGAAGGACGCCCACCCGACCGTGTACAGCGACGACCGGGTAGAAGTGCTGGAGAACCGCGACGCGCTCCCGCAGGCCAGGATAGTCCACTCGGCAAAGCAGGTCGCGCAGACGGAGACACTGAGGTTGCTAAGGTCCGGTGCGGTGGATCCCAGGCGAACGGCGCTGCTGGAGCAGTCACCACCAGAGCTTGTCCGTCCAAACGACGCTTCCGCCGACCGCGCTGTGGTGACGACGTATGAGGCCGACCGGATCCGGTTGAAGACCGTCACCGGAACGTCTGGCCTGCTCATGCTAAGCGAGGCGTACTACCCGGCGTGGAAGGCCTACGTCGACGGCCAACCGGTCCCCCTCTATGCCGCCGACCACGTTCTGCGAGCGGTCCCGGTACCCGCGGGAGAACACACGGTGGAGCTGCGCTACGAGTCGTGGTCCTTGCGGGCCGGGGTAGCGGTCTCCCTCATCGCTTACCTGGCACTCATCGCCCTGACCGTTGCCAGAGTGCGACGCCGACGCAAGAGTACGAACGAGATCCCGACCGACCATTCTCTCTAGAGCGTGTCAAGGACTCGGACGGAGCGCGAGGGTCGCTCGGTGTAGGGAGAGGCAGGCGAAGGCGATGAAGTGCAGCCCGGCCACGGTCGCGGGCAACCGCTCGTAGTGGCGGGCCGGCCGGGTCCGTCGGCCGACCTTCGGAGAGCCCGCGCTTTTATCAATACGGAGATCCGGGTAGGTTACGGAGTGTAGCGGCCACAAAAAAGAGGAGATCCATGCCACGCATACAGCCGGTAGAGCCGGAGAACGCTCCGGAGGCGGCGCAGCCCCTGATCGAGGCGGGCAAGAAACAGACCGGCGGGCAGGTCATCAACTTCTTCAAGCAGTTGTCCGTCTCTCCGGCGACGTTCAAGGCGTACATGGACTTTGCCGGGACGATGCAGGGTGGCTCGCTCGACCGGCAGATGCAGGAGTTGATCGCCGTCGCCATCTCGGACTTCGACGGCTGCAGGTACTGACTGTCCGTCCACTCCGCAGTTGCGGAGCAGGAGGGCGCCAGCCAGGAGGATCGCGAGAAGGCGCAGCGCTTCGAGTCCGACGACCCGAAGAGGGCGGCGGCTCTCGCCTTCGTCCACGACGTAGCCGAGAACCGCGGACACGTCTCAGACGACTCGGTCCAGAAGGTGCAGGAGGCGGGCTACACCGACGAGCAGGTCATAGAGATGGTCGCCAACGTCGCCCTCACAACCTTCTCGAACTACTTCAACGACACCATCGGTACCGAGGTGGACATACCGGCCGTCGAACCGGTTCACGGCTAGAAACGGTCGCTTGGGGACGGTCCGCCGTCCCCATTCTCTAAACACGCCCGGAGGAAGACTTGGTACGCGAGATAGCGGTATTTCGGACGCACGAAGGCCAGGCGGAAGCGTTCGTCGAAGCATACGGGGGCGTGGCGAACGTCCTCATGGACGCGGAGGGCAGCAGGGGCGCGAGCCTCCACCGGGGCGTCGAGGACCCGGACTCGTTCACCCTGATCGTGGAATGGGACTCTGTCGACGCGCACACGGCGCTCACGCAGAAGCCGGAATTCGGGAGCTTCGGGGAGGCGATCAGCCCCCACCTCGCCGGACAACCCGAGGTGCGCCACGTGGAAGCCGTGGCGTAAGGGAGGCTTGACGTGCCCGAGGCGCTGGGCTTCGATATCTACGGTACGCTCGTGAACCCTCTAGACATGAACGAGCACCTGAGGGGTTTGGTCGGAGAGAAGGCCGACCGCTTCTCGGAGCTCTGGCGCGAGAAGCAGGTCGAGTACACCTGGCGGCGGGGTCTCATGCGCGAGTACGCGGACTTCGGCGTCTGCACCCGGCAGGCCCTCGATTTCGCCGCCCTCTCGTTCGACGTGGAGCTCCCGGCCGACGACCGGGAGAGGCTCGTGGAGGAGTACCAGAACCTCCGGCCCTTCCCGGACGTGGCGCCCGGCCTGGAGCGGCTGCGGTCCGAGGGGCATACCCTGGTTGCCTTCTCCAACGGCGTCGAGCAAACGGCGCGGGTGCTGCTGGGGAGAGCCGGTGTCCTCGACAGCCTGGAGGCCGTCGTTAGCGTGGACGACCTGCGCACCTTCAAGCCCGACCCCGAAGTCTACCGTTACCTTGCCCGGCGGCTGGACCGGCCGCCGGAAAAGACGTGGCTCGTCTCGAGCAACGCGTGGGACGTGATCGGGGCGAAGTCCGCAGGGCTGCGGGCGGCCTGGGTCAGGCGGAAGTCCGACGCCGTGTTCGACCCCTGGGACATCGAGCCCGACCTCGTAGTCGAGAACCTGGAGCAACTCGCCGGAAAGCTCTAGCGCGTGTCATGAATCCCAATCGTCCAGGGGCGGCAACATCAGTGCGCACCGGGCCGTAAGTCCTACCCGAACGACGTCTCAGATGAATAGGCCCCTAACGCGACGCCCGTGCGCCCCCGGGCCACAGATCGGCAAACGCATGAAAGACGTCGTCAGCCTGTGGGCGCCGTTCATAACGGAGGGCTAGAATGACGAAGGTGGGTTTGCGCGCTCTGATAATCGAAGACGAGAAGAACCTGGCGGACCTGCTCCGGGGATACCTGACGCGGGAGGGCTTCGAGGTACACCAGGCGTCCGACGGCGAGGCTGGGCTGGAAGCCGCAACGCGACTGAAGCCCGACGTCGTGGTCCTGGACTGGATGCTCCCCGGCCTGGACGGGGTGGGGGTGCTGCGAGAGCTGAGGCGCTTCTCGGAGGCGTACGTGATTATGCTCACCGCCAGGGCAGAGGAGGTGGACAAGATCGTGGGCCTCTCCGCGGGCGCGGACGACTACCTGACGAAACCCTTCTCTCCTGGGGAACTGGTCGCGCGCGTGCGGGCGATGCTCCGAAGACCGCGCGGCGAAGCGGCCACCGCTCCCGTGGAAGAGCAGCCACTCGCGTTTGGGGAGCTGGAGATTGCTCCGGCCAGGCGACGGGTGCGCCTCGGGGAGGACGAGGTGCCGCTAACCGCGCTCGAGTTCGACCTCCTGCTTGCCCTGGCGTCGAGGCCGGGCTTCGTCTTTGGCCGCCGGCGCCTCCTGGAGCAGGTGTGGGGCGAGGACTACTTCGGGGACGACCACGTTGTGGACGTTCACGTGGCGAACCTCCGCAAGAAGCTGAATGCGGCGGAGGACGGGGCTGGCAACCGCTACGTCAGGACGGTGCGCGGCGTGGGCTACAGGTTCGAGGGCTCTTGAGTTACCGGCCCCCGCTTCGTTCGTCGCGGAGCCTTCGCGCGAGGCTCTTCGTCTCCCACTTCCTCGTGGCTCTTGTGGCGGCCTTCACGCTGCTCACTGCCCTCTACCTCATAGCGCCCGTGATCTTCGGGAGGCTAATGAGCGGGATGATGGGATCGGGCGGCATGATGCGGCCGTCGGAGATGGAGGGGATGATGGGGTCGGTGGGCCGGGCCTTCGGGCTGACCCTGCTCTACTCGCTACTGGCATCGGGGGCCGTGGCGGCGGTGATCGCGGCCGCCTCCAGCCTCTTCGTGTCGCGGAGGACCGTGGGGCCGCTGCGTAACATGGCGGCGGCCACCCGCCGCATCGCCGCCGGACGCTACGGCGAGCGTGTGCCGGTGGGCGAGCCGGACGAGCTTGGCGCCCTCTCGGAGAGCTTCAACTCCATGGCGGCTTCCCTGGAGAGGGCGGAGAAGAAGAGGCTGGAGCTGATCGGAGACGTCTCTCACGAGCTGCGTACACCGCTCTCGACGTTGCAGGGTTACATGGAGGGGCTGATGGAAGGCGTCGTAAGGCCTTCGGATGAGACGTGGGCATTGCTGTACGGGGAGGCCGAACGGATGCGCCGGATCGTGGACGACCTCAGCCGGCTCTCCCACGCCGAGTCGGGACAACTGAACCTCGAAATAGCCGTCGTTTACCCGGCAGAGGCCGTCAGGATCGCGGTCGAGCGCATGGCGCCACTCTTTGACGAGAAGGGCGTGGAACTGGAGAACGCGACACCCGAGAGCCTGCCGCGGGTCTCGGCCGACGGCGACCGGGGCGTCCAGGTCCTGACCAACTTGCTGGGCAACGCACTGCGCCACACCCCCGCCGGCGGCCGGGTCACCGTGGGGGCTGATGCTCGCGAGGGTGAGATCACCTTCT
>JAABUR0100005925.1_pt1 | contig 15259 bp, 15 predicted proteins | sample 5560091 | NCBI WGS metagenome assembly JAABUR01 (sample SAMN10711879, study PRJNA513375) | rock metagenome | isolation source: Antarctica rocks | place: Antarctica: Victoria Land, University Valley sud
GGCGCCGGCTGGATCGGCGCCGAGGTCGCGGCCTCCGCGCGCCAGCGCGGGCTCGACGTGACCGTCGTCGATCCGGCCGCGGTCCCGCTGGAGCGCGTGCTGGGCGCCGAGGTGGGCGCCGTCTACCGCGACATCCACGCCGACCACGGCGTCCGGATGCGGCTCGGGACGGGGGTCGAGGCGTTCGAGGGCGCCACTGCGGTCGAGCGCGTCCGGACGACGGACGGCCGGACGCTCGCGTGCGACTTCGTGGTCGTCGGCGTCGGCGTGCAGCCACGGACCCGGCTGGCCGCGGAGGCCGGCCTCGCCGTCGAGAACGGCATCCTCGTCGACGAGCACCTGCAGAGCAGCGTGTCCGGCGTCTTCGCCGCCGGCGACGTCGCCAACGCCCACCACCCCCTGTACGGCGAGCGGGTCCGCGTCGAGCACTGGGCCAACGCGCTGCACCAGGGGCCGGTCGCCGCCCGCAACATGCTCGGCGGGTCCGACGCCTACGACGCCGTGCCGTACTTCTTCTCCGACCAGTACGACGTCGGGATGGAGTACGCGGGCTACGCGCGCACGTGGGACCGGGTCGTCTTCCGCGGCGACCCGGCGAGCCGGGCGTTCGTCGCGTTCTGGCTGGTCGGGGAGCGCGTGGTGGCCGGGATGAACGTCGGCGTCTGGGACGTCACCGACCAGATCCAGCGCCTGATCCGCGAGCGCGTGGCCGTCGAGGACCGGCGCCTCGCGGATCCCGAACTCCCGCTCGAGGACCTGATCGCGCCCGCGACGCCCGGGTGACTCCCTGACGCCCCGCGCCCGTGGTTGGTCTCGGCGACCCACCAATCCGGTCTCCGCGGGGACCTTGGCGACCGGCGGCCCGCTTGTAGGGTTCCGCACAAGGGCCGCGTCTCAACGCAGGGTCCGGCGGCTCACATCCCTGAAGGCAAGTGGCCGGACCCTCGACCGGGGAGCGCGCGTCCCTCCGCTCCGCCGCGCCATTCGCCACCCCCGAGGAGGATCCAGCGTGCAGCCGGCCCAGGAGACCCGTCCCCAACCCGTCGTGCGGCCTACGGTCCCCTTCGCCAGCCGTCCGAAGCCGAGCTCGCGAGGGACGCGCGAGCGGCGCGTGGTGCGCAACCACGAGCGGCTCGTGGCTGCGTGGCTGCGCTCGCTGTCGGCGCGCTGACCGATCAGGTGGCGGGCACCGGCCAGCCATCGACGAACAGGTCGAGCGCAAGCTCGCCGGCCCCCGCGGCGCGATAGCGCTCGAGGTCGACGACGCCGGCCTCCGCGAGCACCTCGTCGTCCATGTAAGCGTTGCCCGTCGCCACGCGCGGGTCGCGCTCGAGGATCATCCGCGCCGCGTCGGCGACGATCTCCGGATCGCGGCTCTGGGCCATCGCGCGGTCGCCGCCGAGCAGGTTCTTCACCGCCGCGGTGGCGATCAGCGTGCGCGGCCACAGGCAGTTCGCGGCGACGCTGTGCTCGCGCTCGTCGGCGGCGACGCCCAGCGTGATCATCGACATGCCCATCTTGGAGAGCGTGTAGGCGGCGTGGCCGCGCAGCCAGCGCGGGTCGGCGCTCAGCGGCGGGCTGAGCGTGAGCACGTGCGCGTGGTCGGACTCGCGCAGGTGCGGGAGCGCCGCACGGGTGAGCAGGTACGTGCCGCGCACGTTGATGTCCAGCATCAGGTCGTAGCGCTTGGGCTCGAGCGCGGCGATCGGGCTCAGGTTGATCGCCGACGCGTTGTTGACGACCACGTCGACCCGGCCCCAGCGCTCGACGGCCGCGGCGACGAGCGCGTCGACCTGCGCCTCGTCGCGCACGTCGCCGACCCGGGGCAGCGCCTCGCCGCCCGCCCCCTCGATCTCCTCCGCGGCGGTGTGGATCGTCCCCGGCAGCTTCGGATGCGGTCGGTCGGTCTTGGCCATCAGCGCGATCTTCGCGCCGGCGCGGGCGAGGGCCACGGCGATCGCGAGGCCGATGCCCCGGCTGCCGCCGGACATCACGACGACTCGGTTCTCGAGGGGAGAGGACATGGGACGAGAAGGTACGCGGCGGCCGGCGCCTCGCGCGCCGGCGAGCGGCGACGCTAGCGTGTAGCGGCAACGTGCCGACCGTCGAGGGCCTCCAGTTCGCCTACGCGCTGTACCCGCTGCCTCCGGGGCGCCTGCCCTTCCGCCGCTGGCGCTGGGAGCTGTGGCACGGCGCCAACCTCGTCGCCGCGGGCTGGCGGCTGGCCCGCCCCGACGCCGGCCGAGCGCTGCGCGTGCATGCCGCCGAGTTCGGCCACCGCCTGTTCGGCCTGCCCGTGCCGGCGCGCGACCCGGGCACCGGACGCGGCGACCTGCATCCCGGCACCGCCGAGCGCCTGGCGATCGGCGCGATCAGCTGCACGCTCGTCCCGCGCGCGCTCGCCCACCCCGCCGCGCAGCTCGCGCAGGGCCGAGGGGCGGCGGGTCGCTAGGCTCGCCGGCATCGTCGACCTCCGCTCCGACACCGTCACCCGTCCTACGGCGGCGATGCGCCGGGCGATCGCCGAGGCGCCCGTCGGCGACGACCAGTACGGCGAGGATCCCACCGTCGCGCGGCTCCAGGAGCGGGTCGCGGCGCTGCTCGGCAAGGACGCCGCGCTGTTCGTGCCGACCGGCACGATGGCCAATCAGCTCGCGCTCAAGCGGTACTGCCGCCCGGGCGACGCCGTCGTGGTCGGCGTCGAGAGCCACGCGGTCTGGCACGAGACCGGCGCCGCGGCGGCCGTGGCCGGCGTGCAGTTCACCGAGGTCGGCCGCGACGGCCGCTTCACCGCGGACGAGTTCCTCGCCGCGCGCAGCCCGCGCGGGCACATGCTCTACCCGCCGACGACGCTGGTCGAGGTCGAGGACACGCACAACCGCGGAGGCGGGCGCGTGTGGGAGCCGGCCGAGCTCGAGCGGATCGGCGCGGCGGCCCGCGAGCACGGGGTGGCGTCCTACCTCGACGGCGCTCGGCTGCTCAACGCGGCGGTCGCCCGCGGCGACGACCCGGCGACGCTCGCGGCCCCGTTCGACCTCGTCTCGGTCGCGCTCTCCAAGGGCCTGGGCTGCCCCGTGGGATCGGTGCTCGCGGGCAGCCGCGACGACATCGCCGCGCTCGTGCGCTACCGCCGCATGCTCGGCGGCGCGATGCGCCAGTCCGGGGTGCTCGCTGCGGCGGGTGTCTACGCACTGGCGAACCATGTCGAGCGCCTCGCGGACGACCATGCCACGGCGAGGCTGATCGGCGAGCGCCTGCACGGCTGCGCCGGCGTGCAGCTCGACCTCGACCTGCTCGAGACGAACATCGTCGTGTTCGGACTGCTCGAGGGAGCCCCCGACGCGGCAACGGTCGTCGCGCGCGCGGCCGAGCGCGGCGTGCTCGTCATGGCATTCGGCCCGCACACCGTGCGCGCGGTCACGCACCTGGACGTGTCGCGCGCCGACTGCGAGCGCGCCGCGGACGCGCTGGCCGAGGCGGTCGCGTGACCGAGGCGATCTACTTCGGGTCCCCTGAGCAGTTCCGGACCTGGCTCGAGCGCCATCACGACAGCGAATCCGAGCTGTGGCTCGGCTACTGGAAGAAGGCGAGCGGCGAGCCAAGCCTGTCGTGGTCGCAGGCGGTGGACGAGGCGCTCTGCTTCGGCTGGATCGACGGCCTGCTCCGCAACGTCGACGACCGGCGCCACATGCAGCGCTTCACGCCGCGCAAGGCCTCGAGCAACTGGAGCGCCGTCAACATCGCGAAGGTCGAGCAGCTGCGTACGGAGGGACGCATGCGCCCGGCCGGCGAGGCGGCCTTCGCGCGGCGGCGCGAGGACCGGTCGGGCGTCTACGCCTACGAGCAGCGCACCAACCCGGTGCTCGAGCCCGGGCACGAGGAGCGTTTCCGGGCGAACGAGGGCGCATGGGAGTACTTCAGCGCGCGGCCGCCGTCCTACCGCAGACCTGCACTCTGGTGGGTCATCAGCGCCAAGAGGCCCGAGACGCGCGAGCGGCGGCTCGCGACGCTGATCGCGGACTCGGCCGCGCGGCGCACGCTCAAGCACCTCACCCGCCCGGAAAAGGCCTGAGCGCGCACCGGCGGCTCAGGAGGGAAGCGAGAGCGCGAGCTGCCACAGCGGGGAGCCCCAGTCCTCGATCGATGCCGGCAGCGCGATCCCGTAGCCGGCCCCGACCTCCGACACGGCGCCGCGAAGCGCCCATTTGGCGAACGTGTCAGCGAAGCGCTCCTCGAGCAGTTCGCAATCGAGAGCAAGCCCGCACGGCCCGCCCCGAGGGATCTGGGCGTCCAGCGTCGCGTTGACCGAGTTCGGGACGAGCGCGAAGTCGACCACGTGGCCTAACTCGTGCAGGACCACGGTCGCCCTGTCCAACGCGCGGTCGTTGTCGAGCCGCGCCACGTTCACGTCGACCGTGTAGCCGCGCGGACCGCTGCGCGTGACCCCGAGCGCGCCCGGCTCGACAGCGGAGCCGAACCGCACGAGCCCATCGACCTCGGCGATCAACCGCGCCGCCTCCGGCCGCCCCCGCGCGATCGCCGCGAGAATCCACGCGCGGTCGTCCGGCGCCAGATCGGCGCTGAAGCGCGGGCCGGCGCTCCGCGCCGCGGCCGTGATGGTGACGGTGTCGCCGTCGGCGGTCTGGAGCCGGTCGTCCGCCTGCGTGCAGTCCCGCATGGCGACTCCGGCCAGCGCGAGCGCCACGACGCCGGCGGCGAGTATCCCGAGCAGGCGCAGCGTGGCACTCATCCGACGGGTCATCGGCTCTGGGGCCGGGGCAGTTGAGCCTTGCGACGTCGTGTCGCGGCCCGCGCGTCGGAGAACGTCAACCGGGATCGAGAGCGGGCACGGGCGGCGCGGCGCTCCCTCGGGAGGCGCGTCGCGTTGCACCCGCGCGCGGCGCCGCGCGAGCGGTGAACCTCCGTCAGTAGACCCCATAGGGGGTGCTGACGGACGTTCGCGTGATCCGGGCCGCCACGGCACTTGAGCCCGCCCCCTTGTCGGCGCCGCCGGCGTCGACGATGGGACACCTTCAGCGCTCGGCTACGATCCCCGCCAGGATGGGCCGACGTGGACGCAGCCGCCCGCGCGAGGTCGCCGCCACCGAGCGGCGGCTGCGCTTCGGCGACGAGACCCCCGGTGCGGTCACCAAAGGGCCGCCGATCACCGTGACCTGCGAGTGCGGCGAGCGTCACGAGCTCTTCTACGGCGAGCGCTGGACCTGCCCCGTCTGCGCCCGCGAGTACGACTCGGCTCAGATCCCGGCGGACGAGTATGCGCAGATCCGCCGCGTCCAGCTGCGCTTCCGCGCCGTGCCGATCGCGCTCGGGCTCACGGTCGCCGCAATGGCGATCGTGTTCACGCTGACGGGCAACATCGTCGGCGTCTTCTTCCTGATGCCGGTCGCATTGGTCACCTGGTTCGTCTTCATCCGCCCGACCCACCGCAAGCGCTACCGCGCCGCGATCGCCAAGCTGCCGCGCTGGGATCTACGTGCCGACGGGCGCTAGTCACGCTCTGAGCGCCGCGTCCTGGACCACTGGCGAGTCGCGCAACGTCGCCAGCAGCTCGCTGCGGAAACGCTCGACCGCCGCGTGCATCAGCTGCCGCGCGGCCCTGTATCGGGCAGGGCTAGAGCATCGAGCAGCGCCTCGTGCTCGTCGTGCACGCGCATCCCGCGCCCCGCCGCGCCCGCGCGCAGGGCGTTCCCGATCGCGCGCTCGGAGTCGTCGAGCAGCCTCTCGACGATCGCCGCGAGGCGCGGGTTACCGGCCGCCGCGGCGACGGTCACGTGGACGGCGCGATTGGCGTCGAGAAATCGGTCGATGGAGGCTGGGTCCTCGACGTCGACCGCCGCCGCGACCGAGCTGCGCAGGCGCGCGACGGTTGCCGGCTCCAGCCGCCCGGCAGCAGCCACGGCGGCCGCCGGCTCGAGCAGCAGCCGCAGCGCGTAGACATCGCTCACATCAGGCAGCGTCACAGGGGCGACGACGTGCCCGCGGCTCGGCGAGCACCAAGTTGCTCCGGCCGCAGCCGCGCGAGCGCAGATCCCACGCTGAGGCTCGCTAAACCTCACACCGACACCTCGCACGTCTCTGACCCACTGCCCGCGGCGGTCGGCCGTGCCGTGCTCCGGACCGTGCTCGCCAACGAGCTGCCGCGCCGCGGGTTCGGGCTCGGCGCGCGGCTGCGCGCCGGTCTGGAGGAGCTGCAGCGACGGCACGAGGCGATCGGCGACGTGCGCGGCCAGGGGCGGATGCTGGGCATCGAGCTCGTGACCGATCGCGACACGCGCGTCCCCGCCGAGCGCTACGGCGGCGCCGTCGCCGCGCGCTGCCTCGAGCTCGGCCTCGACGTCAACATCGTCCAATTCCCTGGACTCGGCAGCGGACTGAGGATCGCTCCACCGCTCACGATCGCACCCGAGGAGATCGACCTCGGGCTCGAGCTGCTCGACCGGCACTGCTCAAGTGCTCCGGGGTCAGCTGACGGCGGATCCAAGCTCACGAGCGCGGCCGCTTCTTCTCCGGATCGTGGAGCGGGAACTGGCGGACGGTCGCCTTGGCCGTCCCGTCGCCGAGCGCCACGTCGAGCTGCTGTCCCTCGACGTCGAGGTCCCGGTCGATGGCCGTCATCGCAATCACGTGCATGTCGAACGTCGGGCTCTGGCAGGGGCTGCGCACGATGCCGACGTCGCGTCCATCCAGGGTCACCACGGCACCGTAATCCGGAACCTGGTCGCCCTCGACGCGCAGCGTCGTGAGCAGCCGTGGGGTGCCCTCGGCGGCGATCCGCGCCAAAGCCTCCTTGCCGACGAAGTCGCCCGGTTTGTCGAGCTTGACGACCTTGTCGAGGCGCACCTCGAACGGATCGGTCTTCCCGGGGAAGTAGTCGATGTCCGGGAACAGCAGCCCGGACTCGATCCGCAGCGTCTCGATCGCCGACAGGCCGATCGGCCGGAGCCCGTGGGGCTTGCCTGTCTCGAGCACTACGTTCCAGAGCGTAGTGGCGTCGTCGGGGCTGCAGTAGAGCTCATAGCCCAGCTCACCCGAATAGCCGGTACGTGAGACGATGCATGGCACGCCGCCGACCGTCGCGCCTTCCGGCACAAAGCGGAAGTAGCGCAGCTGCTCGAGGTCCGTGCCCTCGGTGATCGCGGCGAGGATCTCGCGCGACTTCGGGCCCTGGACCTGCAGGTGGGGCGTCGCGGCGGTGATGTCCTCGATTGCAACATCGAGCCCGCGGTCGCTCGCAACCTTGCGCAACCAGTCCAAGTCGGAGTCGTAGCTCGTGACCGAGAAGACGTGGTCGTCGGCGAGCTTGAAGATCGTACCGTCCATGACCATCTTGCCCGACTCGTCGCACAGCGCGCCATAGCGCACCTGACCGACCTCGAGCGCCGCCATGTCGTTGGTGAACGCCGCGTCGGCGAGCGCCAGCGCGTCCTTCCCGCGGATGTCCCATTTGCGCAGCGGCGACTCGTCCCAGACATTGGACGCCTCGCGGGTGGCGCGGTGCTCGGCCACGGCGTCGCCGAAGTCGGCCGCCCACGCCCAGCCCTCCCAGTCGGTCCATTGGTCGGTCAGCTCGCGCTGCGCGGCGTCGAATGCAGTCGTCTTCAACTCAGGAGTGGACATCAGGCAGCAGCCTCCGTTGGTGTGTTGGGAACTTCGCCCGCGAGCGCCTCCTCGAGCAGCTCGGTGAGCTCGCGCAGCTCGATTCGATCGCCGTTGCCAGTTGTCTTGATCGCGTCCTCGTACATCGTCACGTCCTTCGGGCAGGACACGACGAAGAAGTCCAGCTCGCCGAGCCCCACGGCCTCGTGGATCCGGTTCTCCGACGGCCGCTCGGCTCCCGGGGCGTCCGGAATCCAGATCCGGCCGCCGCCCGCTCCGCAGCAGAACGAGTTGTCGCGGTTGCGCGGCATCTCGACCAGCGTGCAGCCGAGCTGCTCGAGGATCGCCCGCGGCGCGTCGTAGCCGCCGTTGTGACGGCCCAGGTAGCACGGGTCGTGGTAGGTCACCCGGTAGGAGAGGCGCCCGGCGACGTCGAGGCGGCCATCGTCGATCAACTCGGCCAGGAACGCGGTGTGGTGAGCGACATCCCACTGTCCCCCGTAGGCGGGATACTCGTTGCGCAGCGTGTTGAGCGTGTGCGGATCGCTCGTCACGATGCGCTGGAACTCGCACTCGTTGAGCACTGCGACATTCGCCTCCGCGAGTGACTCGAAGAGCCCCTCCTCCCCCACCCGGCGCACGTCGTTGCCGGAGTTGCGCTCGCCGTCGAAGAGGATCCCGAAGTCGACGCCCGCGCGCTGGTAGAGCCGTGCGAGCGCGCGCGTGACGCGCTGCGAGCGCGGGTCGAACGAGGCGTAGTCGCCGACGAACCAGAGCACGTCGACGGGCTCGGTGCGGGCGTCCTTGATCTCGAAGTCGAGCTCGCGCGTCCAGCGGCCGCGCTTGCGCTTGTTCTCCCCGAACGAGTTGCCCGACTTGTGGATCACCTGCAGCGTGGACTGCAGATTGGCGTCGAGCTCCCCCTCCTCCACGAGGTGGCGGCGGATCTGGTTGATGATCGGCGCCTGCTCGATGCCGACCGGGCAAGCCTCGACGCACGCGTTGCACTGCATGCAGGACCAGATCGTGTCGACGCGGACGCGGTCCTCGCCCACGACGGCCACGTCGAGCGACCCGTTCGCGTTCTCGCGGCCTCCGAGCAACGTGCCGAGCACTCCGCCGACGCCGACGTCCTTCATCGTCGCGTTGGCCTGCTCGCGCAGCTCGAGGATCACGTCGCGCGGCGATAGCGGCCTGCCGACGGCATTGGCCGGGCAGGCGACGTGGCACTTGCCGCACTTGGTGCAAGCGTCGAGCTGGAGCAGGTGGACCGCGCTGAAGTCGGCGAGCTTGCCGTATCCGGCAGGCTCGGTCGCGCGCTCCGGTGCGATAGCGCGCAGCCGCTTGCCCGCCAGCGGGTCCTTCAGCACCAGGCTCGCGTAGCTCGTAAGCATGTGCTGCGCCTTGGTGTAGGGGATCGCGGACACGAACGCGATCGCGAGCAGACCGTGAAACCACCAGATCGAGTGCCTTAACGTCGTCAGCGCGTCGTTCGACAGGCCCAGCCCGTCGTAGCCCTGCGCCACGACCCAGCCCATCGGCGAGAAGCTGTCGTAGCCTGGAGCATCCATCGCGATCCGCACGCCCTCGAGCAGGTAGCCGGACCCGGCGATGACCAGCAGGAGCCAGATGAACGTCCAATCGCCGCGACGGTAGACGCGGCGATCGTACTGAGGGTCTGACGGCTCGCGGTCCGGCCGCGCATAGTCGAGCTTGCGCGGCCGGATGATCCCGCGCCGGGCCATCATCAGCAGCACGCCGAGGATCAGCGCCAGGCCGAGCACGTCCAGGACGATCGAGTAGCCCAGGTAGAAGTTGCCCTTGAAGAAGCGCCAGCCGAAGAAGCGCTCGGTGACGTCGGTGTTGATCGCGAGGATGACCGTGCCGATGAACAGCGTCACGAAGCCATAGAAGACCGCACGATGAGCCCAGCCCACGTACGGGTCGCGGCGCTTGATCGACGCGTGCGAGAACAGCGTCCTGGTCGCCGTCGCCAGCCGCCGCGGCAGCTCCGAGCGCGGCGGCAACCCGGACTTCTGCCCGCGGCGGTACTTCGCCAGCGGCCGCGCGACGCCGTACGCGAACACCAGCACCGAGACGACGGCCAGGATGTACCACAACACCTCGAGCCAGGTCGGGAAGTGCCAGAAGACCTCGCGCGTCTTCTCAGCTGCGGCGACGGTCACTGCAGGCGATCAGTCGAAGTGGCTCTCGAGCTGTTCGGCCACCTCGAACAGGTCGCCTACCACGCCGAAGTGCGCAACGCTGAAGATCGGCGCCTCGGGATCGGTGTTGACGGCGATGATCGTGTCGGCCTTCTGCATCCCGGCCAGGTGCTGGACCGCCCCGGAGATGCCCAGCGCGAGGTACACCTTCGGCTTGACCGTCTTGCCCGACTGCCCGACCTGACGGGCGTTCGACATCCAGCCGGCGTCGACGAGCGGGCGCGACACGCTTAGCGTGGCGCCGAGCTTGTCGGCCAGTTCGGAGAATTGGGGGATGTTGTCCTTGTCCTCGATCCCGCGGCCGATCGACAGCAGGAAGTCGGCCTTGGTGATGTCCACGTCGCCGGCAGCTGCCTCGCGGAACTCGACGTGCTCGCTCGCGGCCGCATCGCCGAGCTCGACGTCGACCGCCCGGACGGCTGCTTGGCCGGCGCCCTCGGCGGGCTCGAACGCGCCCGCGCGCAGCATCAGCAACGTCGTCTCGCGACCCGGGAAGTCGAGCTCCGCGACCAGCTTGTCGCCGTACGCGCCCCGGCTCGCGGTCGGTCCGTCCTCCCAGCCCAGCGCCGTGACGTCGCTGGCGAACCCGAGACCGGCGCTGACCGCGACGGCGGGCGCGAACCCGAGCGAGTCGATCGTGTGGCCCGCGAGCACGAGCGCCGGGCGCTCTGACTCGATCAGCGCCTCGAGCGCCCGCTGGGAGACGTGGGGCTCGAAGTGCGCCGCAGGCGAGCTGACCGTCAGGACCTCGTCGACGCCGTCGAGCGCAAGCGCACCGGCGTGCGCCTCGGCGTCTGCCGCCACCACCGCGACCGTGAGACGCCCGCCGGCGGCGTCCTTGACCGTGCGCGCGGCGCCGATCAGCTCCAACGAGACGTCGCGCAGCTCGCCGCGCCGCGTCTCGGCGATCACCATGACGCCGCTCATCCGCTCATCCGCTCCTTCACGATCTCGGCGATCCGGGCTGCGGTCTCCGCCGGGGAGCCCTGGAGCATCTCGGCGCCTCCGCCGGCCTCGGGCGGGTGCAGCCGGCGCCGGCGCGCGCCGGCGGCCGCGGCGACCGCCTGCTCGTCGAGGCCGAGGTCCTCGAGCCCGAGCTCGTCGAGCGGTTTCTCGCGCGCCTGCTTGATCGCGCGCAGGTTCGCGTAGCGGGGCTCGTTGATGCCAGTCTGGATTGTCAGCAGCGCTGGGCAGCGGATCTTGAGCACCTCGATCAGCCCGCCCTCGAGCTCGCGGTCGACGGTGGCGGTGCCCGAGCCGGCATCGAACTCGAGCCCGTTCACGACCGCGACGTGAGGCAGCCTTAGGTGCGCCGCCAGCGCGACGCCCGTGGCGCCGTTGACGGCATCGGAGGATTGAACGCCGCAGAGCACGAGGTCCGGTGACTCGCGCTCGACCGCCGCGGCGAGGACGCGAGCGACCGACAGGGCGTCGGCGTTCTCGAGCACGTCATCCCAGACGCGCACGCCGCGATCCGCTCCCTTCGCCAGACAGGTGAGCAGGCCCTCGGTGGCCTCGTCGTCGCCCACGCTCACCGCAATGACCTCGCCTTCGCCGGCGGCCTCCTTGAGCAAGAGCGCCGCCTCCAGCGAGAACGCGTCCCACTCGTTAAGGTCGCGCTCGACGAAGTCGGGGTCCACTCCCGCACCGTCGTCGAGCAGCTCGAACTCGTCGTCGAGCGCCGCGACCTGCTTGACCGGGACGACGATCTTCACGCCGGCCCCCTAGACACGCGCCACGTCGGGCGTGCCGAACAGCTGCGTGTCGAAGTCCGTGTTCGCGGCCTCGCCCCACAGCCGGCGTTCGCGGATGAACGGCAGCGGCATGGCCGGGTTCGGGCTGTCGATCTCACGTGCGAGCCGGTGCCCGTCGAAGATCGAGTCGACGAGCATCCGCGGGGCCGCGGCGTCGCCGATCAGATAGAGCCCCTCGATGCCCTCGCGCTCGAGCGCCGCCTTGTCGGACTTGAGCTCGTGGTACAGCTCGTGGTTGGACAGGCGCTGCGTGCACAGGACGACCGTGTCGACCTCGATGACCTCCTTGTGGGCCTCGTTCCAGATGTTGTAGGCATGGCACGCGCCGGGCTCGATCTTCTCGAGCATCGTGTAGGTGTGGATCTGCACGCCGAGCCGGTGCAGATCGCGGTGCAGCATCGGCGCCTCGAGCGTGTACTCCATGTAGCCGGCGATGTCGCCGACCTGTGTGACGAGATGTACCTGCTTGCCCTCACCCGCGAGCCGCTGGGCGACCGAGGCGCCCATGTGGTAGCCCTCGTTCTCGAGCACGAGCACGCGCTGGCCGACCTGCTTGACGCCCGCCACGACCTGGTCCGGAGTGAGCTGCCAGTCGAGGCTCGTGTCGGCGCCCGGGATCGGCGCGTGCGTGGCCGGGTTGAGCCCGTCGGTGGCGAAGTGGCAGCCGGTCGCGATGATCACGATCTCAGCGCCGTACTCGAGCACGTCGGCGGCGCTCAGCCGCGAGTTCAGGTGAATCTCGACGTTGCGCAGCTTGTCGAGCTGGATCTGGCGGTAGTTGGTGATGCGCGCCCACTCGCCGAGACCGCGCGCGGTGCCGCGGGCCAGGTTCTCCTTGCCGTCGGAGTGCCCGAGCTTCGAGATCCAGTTCACGCAGCCGCCGATCTCCGCAGCGCTCTCCACGAGGTGCACGGCCGACATCCCGCGCTTGCCCAACACCATCGCGCACTCCATGCCCGCCGGCCCCGCGCCGACGACCAGCACGCCCTTGTCGGCGTTGGTGGCCTTCGAGAAGTTCTCCGGGTGCCAGCCGCGGCGGTATTCCTCACCGGCGGTCGCGTTCTGGGTGCAGACCATCGGCGGGCCGCCGATCTCCCAGCGCGAGATGCACTGGTTGCAGCCGATGCACTCGCGGATGTCCTCGGGCCGGCCCTCCTCGATCTTCTTCGGCATGAACGGGTCCGAGATCGACGGGCGCGCCCCGCCGATGATGTCGAACTGGCCGGAGTTGATGATCGCGACCATCGTGTCCGGGTTGGTGATGCGCCCGACGCCCACGACCGGCTTGTTCGTGTGGTCGCCCGCCTTGATCACCCCGGTGTAGGGCTTCTCGTGATTCTCCTCGAAGAAGCGTGACGGGCCGGCGTTCTGTCCCCACTCGGCGATGTCGCCGACGGTCAGGTCCCAGAGGTCGACGAGGTGGTCGACGTACTCGACGAAGCGCTTGCCGTCCTCGCCGATCTCGATCGAGGAGGGGCCGTAGAGCGTGTCGACCGCGAAGCGCGAGGCGATCGCGCAGTCGTCGCCGACGGCCTCGCGCACCTGCTCGAGCGTCTCCTTCCAGAAGCGCGCGCGGTTCTCGAACGAGCCGCCGTACTCGTCGGTGCGCTTGTTGTAGAAGGGCGAGAGGAACTGCAGCGGCAGGTAGGAGTGCGCGCCGTAGACGTAGACGATGTCGAAGCCCGCGTCGCGTGCCCGCAGCGACGCGTCGACGTACATCTTCTGCAGCTCGACGATGTCGTCCTTGTCTGCGTAGCGCGGGTGGATGTTGATCTCGAAGTCCGACGGGATCTGCGACGGCCCGCGCGGGGTGGCGCGCGACTCCATGCACGGAGCGTGCGGGCCCCCGTACCACAACTCGATGCCGGCCAGCCCGCCGTAGTGGTGCACGCGGTCGCACATGGCGCCGAGGTTGCGCACGTCGCCCTCGTCCCAGATCCGCGCCGAGACGCGGCTGGTGTCGTCAGACTCGGGGTGGATCGAGCAGTACTCGGTGCAGACCGCGCCCCAGCCGCCCTCGACCTTGACCGCCCGGTGATAGGCCTGGAAACCGGGCCTCTCGGACCCCGCGCCGATGCAATGTGGCACCTGGTAGAAGCGATTCTTGAGCGTCTTCGGCCCGATCTGGATCGGCTCGAAGAGGATGTCGTACTTGGGATCTCGGGCCACGGACCTCTCCTCCTCGGCGAGTGGAACCAGCGCCAACCCGTCCCAGCAGCGGACAAATTGGTCTAGAGGGTGGGTTTGTATCGCAGTTCGCCGGAGCTGTCCATGCCGTGGGGAGCGCTCTCCCTAGAAGGCTCCTGAAGAAGTTGGTTTGGCGCGGCGGCTGATGAGGTCGTCGCGCTGCGGCGAGCGGGCGTTGTTGGAGTGGCGGGTTGGTCGGGTCATGCGGCTTGCATGGCGAGGCGACGGCCGATCGGGTTCAGATTGACCAGCGCAGCGGCCCAGGCGGCCTGCAACCGCGCTTTGGCGGTGCCGAGATATCTGGCCTTGCGGGCTCCAAAGCGTGCGGCGAGCAGGCCGAGCAGCCGCTCGATCCGTGGCCGGGTCCGGCGTAGGTGCTCGGCGTTGACGGGATCGGCGAGTGCTGGCGAGCTGCGACCAGGAGTTGTTCGTCGGCGGCGATCTGGACTTGGCGCACCCCGCGCTGTCGCCCAGCAGCCGTCCCGGTCGGCGCCGGGCCGGCTGGGCATCGATGAGATGCTTGGCCTGCGGTCCGTCCTGCTCAGACGCCGGCGCGACATCGACAGCGGTGATCAACGGCTCGCTGGTGTTGGTCGCCGCGGCCGAGAGCTTGTAGCCATCAAAGCGCTGGCTTGAGCTCTTGCGGCCGTGGCGCATCTCGGTGTCGACCGTCGAGATGATCCGGCCTGACGCCGTTCCGCGATGCAACCGCGGGATGCCGTCGTCGTCGATCTCGAAGTCCTGGCCGACCAGCTCGCGCAGCAGCCGATGCGCCTCCAGCGACCGTCTCATCTGCGAACAACCCGTCGGCTTGCTCGACGGCCTGCAGCGCCCGTTCGGCGTCCTCGGCAACAACAACCGGGCGCGTGCGCCGGATCGTCGGGATCGTCGTTGATCCCGAATGGCGGGCAGTGGCACAGCAGTACGTGGGCGGCAGGCAATTGGCGCACGAGCTTGCGGCCCTCCTTCTGCGTGCGGTGGTAATGGCCGCCGGCGCCATAACGCACGCAGCCCCTCGAAGCCGGCCACCGTCAGCCTGCCCAGCGACGTGCGGCGCCCGTGGAGGTCCTCGACCTCGACCTCGTGCAGCAGCTCGGGCGGGTCGTGGTTGCCGTGCCTGCCGAGGCGCCGAAGCCTCAACTGCGCGAGCGGCTCGATCCAGGCGCGACCCAGGTTGCCGAGACAGACGCCGGCGTCGACCCCCAGCTCCTCGGCCATCAGCGCCGGGTCCAGCGGCGGGCGCTTGTCGGCCGAGGCGAGCACCCGCATCCGGGCACCCTAGAACGCCGACGGGGCCCCGGAGGGCCCCGTCGCGACGTCGGATCGGCGCTCAGGCGGGCGTAGCAGACGGGGCGGTCGCGAGGTTCGGGTCTCGCTCCTGCTCCTCGGGCGTCTGCGGCACCTGCTCGCGCAGCTGGAGTGGGATCTTGTCCTGCACCACATGGCGGTAGACGTAGAGCAGGAAGGCCAGGACGA
>JAABUR0100005927.1_pt1 | contig 15256 bp, 17 predicted proteins | sample 5560091 | NCBI WGS metagenome assembly JAABUR01 (sample SAMN10711879, study PRJNA513375) | rock metagenome | isolation source: Antarctica rocks | place: Antarctica: Victoria Land, University Valley sud
CGCGGGCTGCGCGGCCAGCGCTCGCTTGCTGTTGGGGCGCCGCCGCGCGCCTGCTTAGCGCGCCTGCGCAGCGCCTGCTGAGCCCTGCCCTACCCTAAGCGCACCGCCTGCCGCGCAGCGCGCTCACGGACATGCGGTGCACCCTTGCGCTGATGCTGACTGTCAAGATGAGGATCACCCTACACTAACCCTAACCATACCCTATCTCGGCGGCGCGCGCCAGGCGGCGGGCAGGGCCTGTACGGCGAGCAGCCGCTGGCCGAGTACGTATTCTGGCGCCTGCGCGCCGACGGGCGCGCCGCCGACCTGCTGAGCCTGCCGGACGAGTTCGGGGAGGGCCTGCTGCGCTGGCTGGCGCGCCAGGTCCGGCCCCGCGCCTCGCGGACCCCAGAGCATGTTTTAGACTGGGGAGAGGGGGCCCACTGATGCGGCCGGTGATTCGGGTCGTGACCCTCGACCTCCCTGACCTCCCAGCCTGCTGGACGACCTCTGGGCGGGCGTGCCACAGTGGCCTGCAAGCCAGACTCTGCCCTGCACCCTCCCGGTCACTGAGCCTGCCATACATCTAAACACCTCGCCCCACGCAAGGTGCCGACCCTGCTTCCCGCACCTTGACCCCCCCCTGGATCCGCGCGCCCCGCGCAGGGCGACGATCGCGATACGCTGCGCCTGCGCTGGCCTTCGCTACCAGCGACTCAGAGCCTGTGGCTCCTGCGCAGGGTGACGACCGCGACACGCTGCGCCTGCGCTGGCTGCACGAGCTGCGCCTGGCCCGGCCCGGCGCCGCGGCGGCCACGCTCGACCGCGCGGCCGCGGCCGGCGCGTCCACCTGCGCGTCGGCCGCGCGCGCGGCCTGCCTGGCCAAGCTCGCCGCGCGCGCGTCCGCGCCCGGCGGCCTGGCGCCCATGCCGCCGCAGGCGCGCAAGGCCCCGGCCTGACAACTCTGGCCTGCAAAGCTGCGCACCCAGCGCCGCTGCAGGTGTAGGATAGGGTGAGGGGTTATGGCTAGGGTTTTAAGGTATGATTACCCTACCCTGACCCATCTGCGGCGCAGCGCAGGTGGCGGCGCACGTGCGGCGCCAGAACGCGCGGCTGGCGCTGCTGGCGGTGCAGGACGCGCTGGGGCGTGGCGCCGCGCAGCCGCTGCCGCCGGCCGGCCTCGTCGCCGCAGGTGCGCATGCTGTGCCCCAGGAGGAGGTTTGGGGACATCGTCATTGCGTGGCCAAACCTGAGTGACTGCACTGCGTCCTGCACAGGTGCCTGTGCGGGGAGCATGCGGCTGGCGGTTGCCTCAGCGCCTGCACCAGCGTGCCTGCATGTAAGTCCTGGCTTGGGTCGTGGGGGCCGAACGCGACGGGTGCTGGAACTCAGGCTGTGCAGTGACAGAGCAGCTGTGCCGCGCCGCGCCAGCGCTTGAAGCGCCGGACGGGGGCGGCGTGGTCCTGGCATTTGACGTGCTGGCCGCGGCGGGGCGCGCCTTCTGCAAGGACCACAGGCGCGCTGCCCGGCCGCGGTGCTTGGGCTGCGCCCGGGTGGAAGGTCGCCGGATGGGCGAAAGCATACAGGCGGCATGGGTGCATGCGCTTGCGCGCACAGCCTCATAGCCTGGTCACTACTTCACTAAACATAAGTGCCCACGGCAGACAGCGCGCGCGCGAGCAGCGAGCAACCCGCCTTTGCGCAGGCCGTCGGGTGTGCTCAGCGCAGGACGCCTAGGTGACAGCCTGCGCGCGGCAGAGACATGGTGGTGGCGGCCTGGCGCGCGGCCGTGGCCGCGAGCGACTGGGGCGCGCTGTCGGCGCAGCGCATGCGGCTGCCGGACGCGGCGTTCGCGGCGCTGCTGGCGGGCACGCCGCTCGCGCGCGCGGCGCGGCGCTGCTACAGCGCGCGCGCGGACGAGCGCGCGCTCTGCGCAGACGGCAGGCGCGCCGCGCGTCAGCGCAACCCCAGGGCAGCGACCGGGCCTTCAGTGTCGTGCAGGGTGTGCTCAGGGGCGCGCGCGCTCTGTGCACAGACCTGCTGTGCTTGTTACAAATGTCAATCACGATGCAGACAAACCGGCGACGAGGGCGGCACTGTGTGCAGATGCTGGGCCGCGGCACCCGCTGCCCCGGGCGGGTCTGCATCGTTCCCGGTCCTGCGAGTGACGCGCTCAGCGCCGGTCTGTGTTCGAACGGGCGCACCGACCTCTGGGCGCACCGGCAGCTTGGTATTATGGGAGACAAGCATTGTCTGGCCTGCACTTCTAGCATTAGCCTTGTGTGGTTGCATGACCCAGTCCTGCCCCGCATACAATGCACCTTCAGGGACTACCAACATGCGCATCACCTCGCTCCATGAACGATGTGCCTAACAGGGCTCACTGACAGTGCTCATCCCCTAGGGATGCCTATGCTAGGCCTATGTAGGCATGCCGGACAAGTTTGGGTCGGGTGCATAGAGCCCATGCATGGAGCCCATGAACTGCAGGGCATGCAGCCCTGGCATTGCAATCTAACACCTGGTCGCCTTTGTGGCCCAGCTTTGAGGACGCTTACCCGCCTGAAGAGGCGGAGGCAGCTCTGGCGAGCAGCGCCGCGGACCTGGCGCCGACCGTCGCGGCAGACATGCAGAGCGCCTTTTTGCTGGGTGAGGCGGCCCTGTCAGTCATGAGTGTGCCTTTATGGACACAATTGTGATGTATTGTAAATACATCTGTGTTCCCTACCTATTGGTGCATGCTTATGGGTTCAGCCCTAACAGTCAAATGTTGCTCTGTGGCTTGTTCAACGACTGTAGAACCTGAAGCAATCCAAGGCTTTGCTGCGCACTGCACTCAGGCAGCAGTGTGCAACGGCACGCAGGCAAAGCTGGGGAGGTGGCAGGACCTGATATGTATGAGGACGAGGATGTGCAGCTGTCTGACAGCTCATATTACAACGATGATGTCATGTTTGAAGAGTAATGCGGTGTAATGTCCTTGCTCAACCTGTGTGTGCTGAGCTCAAACTGTCTGTATCGAGTCTGACACCTCTGACACCAGCCATGATCCGGACACGCTTAATTTGGGTGCACATACATCCATCACATCAATGTCTGCCTGAACCTGCCGCCCCTGACCACCACCAACGGCACGCCCCATGATGATACACCCAACATCCTAATGCCCTACTCCTAGCCATCAGCACAGTCGGAACTCAGCACTGTACGCGCTTAGCTGGTCGCCTTGTTCTTGGCGTCCTGGGCGGTGCCCTGCGCCTTGCTGCCCAGCTCGTTGGCCTTGTCGCCAGCCTGGTTGTACTGCGCACACGCACACACACCACCAGTCAACTCACTGACGCAGCACACCTAGACAAAACCTTGCGTTCGGCGTCACACACTATCACAGGAGACACCGTGGCACATTCGCTACAACCTGCCAGCAATACTGCAAACAGCGACGAGCGTGTGCGCAAAATGACGTACACCACATACACATTCAGGTCCTGATACGGATCCCCCTCCTCCATGTTTCACACAAACCCTAGCTAATCACGGTGCAGCTATGCGCAAAAAATGAGCTGGGTGCATTCGCACCGTGTCCTTGGCTGCGCCCTTGGCCTCGTCGGCCTTCTTGCCCAGGGTGTCAGTCATGCTGCCGGCGTGGTCCTGCGTCTTGCCAGGTTGCTGCCATGGTCCTTGGCCTGCTCGGTCTGCACAGCCAAACAATGTGTGAACAACGCTTCAGCACCTGCAGGTCGCACTGCTCTCTCACACCAAATGCTTGCAGACAGCCAACAAGCAAGTCCAGCCGCACCGTAATCAGAACCCTTACTTGAGATCAACAGGCATACTGCCAGGCAGGCGCCGCACCGTGCCCGCCACAGTGTCCTTGGCCTGGTTGTAGACGTCGCCAGCCTTGTCCTGGACGGCGCCGGCGGCGTCCTTGGCCTGCGCGCAAACACTTGCGTCAGCGCTGCCGACAACATAGCCAGCACTCCACAAGTACCATCCTTCAGTACGCTGCCTTGCGCACAGCTTTGGCTCCCCTGATGCATTGGATTGGCACAAAGGATCCGTGCACCACTTGTACATTTCCGGTGATCAGCCAACCCCAGGGTCCAAAAAGGAGCAGGGCGCCAAGCCAGGCGCAAGTGACAGCCAAAGGCTGTGCCAGGCAGTCTGAGGACGCGTCGCATGCTGATTTCGCACCTGGTCGATGAGCGACTTCTCACCAGTCATGGTTGCTAAGAGGTTGGTTGAAAGGAGTGAGTAGAGGAGGCGAATAGCTGAGAGTTGTCTGAGTGAGTTGAGATTTGTGAGGGGACACCAGTGCAGACTGGTGTAGGGGCTGCCATGAGGGAACAAGAAGGAGTCCAAGGAGTCTTGGCATTAAATGCACTCATTGGCTGCTCAGCTAGCAGGCCGGAGCAGCCCCCAGCAATAAGCAAATATTAGCTGGTAAGCTGCAGCCATATATCCGCTGCTGGCCCCAGCGCCACATGTCACAGGCGCCGCAACAGGCCACGGATACGCTGTTCATTGGGAACCTGGACTCACGCGTGACGCGTCGGCTTGTGTATGAGCTCTGCTGCCAGGTATGCAGCCTCGTCACGCTGCACGTGTCTATGGTGGCAACATCTCGCAGTGCCAGAGGCACTGCCTCACTGTGATCTGCATACTAATCGCGCACTGCCAGCGCTGCCGCGCATGCCACCCCGTACTGGCGCGCAGGCTGGGCCGGTGACGCGCGTGTCGTTGCCAGAAGAGGCGCCCGGCCTGCATAAAGGCTATGCCTTCTGTCAGTATGAGGACCTGGTGAGCGCGCCCTGGTCTGAGCCTTATATGAACACGACCTCTGAGTCTCACATAAGCACGTGTCCAAAATACTGAAGGACGTGCCCAGCGCCCCAACGCCGCCGGTGCTGGCGGCAGGAGTCCGCCGTGTACGCCAAGCAGCTCTTCGAGAACCGCATTAACCTGTTCGGCCGCCTGGTGCGCGTGAAATATAGCGAGCAGGGCAACTGCAACTCCTGAGGGGCAGGGGGAGCGCCGAGCGGGACCGCACGGCGCGGGGCTACCCCCTGGACGCGGCGGGGCGAGGCGCGGCGGGCGGGGGCGCCGCCCATGGCCGCGCTGTGCATCAGCATGCACCAGCCGTGGGCGAGCCTACTCGTGCACGGCATCAAGCGCGTCGAGGGCCGCGGGTGGCCGACCGAGCATCGCGGCACGCTCTGGGTGTACGCCACTGCTCAGACGCCTGAGCCCGATGTGGTCGCGGTGCGCTGCCCAGCTCGCCAGTGCATTCTCACACTCTTTGCTCAACGTATGGAACGTGCACTGTCCCACCTGTCCTGGATCCATCCCGCCGCGTGTCCGCGTCGCTCTATGACAGCGCATTAGCAGACCCGACGCAGAAGCGTACATGGACGCGCCTGCTTGGACAGGGTCACCCTCAGCAAGAAGGGGGACTGCAGGCTAGGGTGCGAGGGTCCACAATAGGTTCATCAGAGGCCGGCGTGCGAGGCGCCGGCCGATGCATGTACCACACGCTGCACGCAGGAGCTGGAGGCGTTCTACCGCTCCGTGCACGCGCTGGCGGGCGTGGATGCCGTCGCCCTGCCGCGCCACTACCCGACCAGCGCACTGCTGGGCGCCGTCACGCTGGTCGACTGCCTGCCCGTGCGCCGCCGGCCCGCCCGGCGCGCGCGGGCAGCCACACTCTTGGAAAGTGCTGCTGGGTGTGCGCGACATGCGAGGTCCAAGGGCAGAGCCCTGTCTGTTCGCGGGTAGCGCCGCAGATGCACGACTCATGCTGTGCTCGCCGCACTGGCCCAGATACTAGTGCTAGCGTCGTGCTCAGAAAGCCCTGCAAGCCCCTATGCGATGGAGCGCTGCAAGCCCCTATGCAAACCCTGTTGCCCTGCCTGACCGCCCGCGCCGCGCGCCAGGCAGACGCCCTGCTCGCCTGGCCGGGCCTACCGGCGGCAGTGCGGGAGGAGGTGCAGTCGCCGTTCTGCTTCCTGTGCGGCAGCCCGCGACGGCTGCTGGCGCCGCAGCAGATGCGCGGCCACCCCAAGCTCTGGCCGCTGCCGACCAAGCTAGCGGCGCAGCTGTCGCCTGGCCTGCGCCCGCCCGCGTCCGAGGTGCGCGGCCTGGTCGGCCTGCGGAAACGACCCGGCAAAGCGGCGGGCCGGAGGCTGCAGGCCGTGCGCCTGGACACAGCACCGCGGAGCATGGCCTGCAGCTGCTCTGGGCGATAAGGGCGGGAGCCTGGTCAGCACAGTGTCCAAAGAGGCGTCTTGCACCAGGCCTGCCAGGCTGCCGGCGCCCTGGCCTGGCCCGCTGCGCCGCCACTTGCCAGCCTGCAGCGCGCGCGCGGCCGAGCGCTGCCGGGGCGCGCAGGCGGCGCCCGTGAGCTGGGCGGAGCTGCTGGCGGCCCGCGCCGCCTGGGCCGCGCGCCAGGAGGCTGAGGTGGCGCCCCAGCCCCCCCGGCGCGCCACACAATGCATGCGTTGCAGCCCATGAACTGCCGGGTGTGCTGGTGGCCCTGCAGCCTGCGAGGTGATGCGAGGAGGGTCCCGAGCGACCGTCTTCCGGCCTGGCCCTCTCTCCCAACAACTTGCTCGTCTCGAGGCGTGGACGCGCTGGTCATGGACCGCTGCAGGACGCTTGCATACGATGACGCATGGGTCCTGGGCGCCGCTCGCCAGGCTGCCTGCCTATCGTAATGGTCAGCGCACTGCTTTTTTACTTACGAGCAGTCTGCTGCAGTGCCAGCTCCATGGACCCTACCAAGGCCGGTGAGGGTTGCGGTGCAGGAGAAGGCGGCGCGGAGGCGCGTCCCGGCCGCGGGGCGGGCGGCGGGTGCGCCCGCGGGCGGCAAGGCGCGCGCGCGGTCGCCGCCGCGCGCGGCCGCGCCAGAGTCGCGGGAGGACGCGCAGCGCCGCCCGCGCGCGCTCGCCAAGTGGCTGCGCCAGGCCGATGCGCTGTGGGCGCGGCAGGCCACCGGCGAGGTGCGGGGGGCTCACTGCGCCATGCTGTATAGGGTACAGGCATAGGGCTGCTGCGCCATGCTGCAGGGTGTCGTGCGGGGCCTGGCACGGTGGCATGACTTGGTGGAGGCCCTGTCGCGGGCCAGGTGCTGTGCTTGAGGAGGGCGCCACGCGGCCCCAGGTGCCGGCAGTCCAGGCCGTGCATGGAGCTCTGGAGATCAGCTCCATCTTGATTCATGAAGTCTAGGAGGTCTCATCACAGAGAACATCAGCGGGCGCAGCCGGGAGCGCGCTCGGCAGAAGCTGTGCATCGGGGCGCCGGCAGGCGTTGGACGAGCAGGCGCGCGAAAAACTCACACGGGCCGACCAGAAGCGGTCAGAGCTGGCCGAGCTGGAGCAGCACCTGTGTCGCAGCGGACGAGTGTAGGTTAGGGTGGCTGTTGCACATGCGTCTGTGCAGAGCAGCGCCACCCGGTCCCGGGACGGACGTGCCCGCATGTCCGTCGGCAGCGCCGTGCACGCGCTCATGAGTGGCAGTGACGGGGGCTGGAGCAGCGAGCGAGCGCCCGCTCTGAGTCTATGCAGGAACATGAAACGACAGTGTGTGGAGGGCAGTGCAGGCAGGGTGACGCATGCAGAGTAGGAGCGCGTCATGCTGGTTTCAGCGATGTTCGCAACTGTCACGCGCCAAGCGCACAGATGCAGCACGCCACGGCAGAGCTTACAGCCTGCTGACCTGTCCGTAAAGTGTGCTAAGCAATCTCTCAGGTCTGCTCAAGAAGTAAACTCACACCAGCAGGCTTTCAGAAGTGTCACATAGCTATTGGAGCGGACGGGTGCACGGGGGTGCTGACAGCACCCTCGCTTGCAAAGCAGCTGCCCAAGCGGGAGCGCCTGCAGCAGGCGCACAGTTTTCGGCTGGCTGGCCTGTATTCCCTCAGCACCTCGACAGCCAATGGCGGACTCGCCCGTGTGGCCTCAACTCCTCGGCAAGCAGACTGACAACCCATCCAGTGGCTGACCGCCGCCCATGTCCCCCCAGCTACCTGCCAGCGCACGGGCGCGTCAGCGCGGCGGCCGCGCGCTCACGCGTCCGCGGCCGGCGCGTAGCCCTCCAGCCGGTCGGCCAGGTAGGCCTCGATGTCCTCGCCGCGCCAGCGGTCGACGCGCGCGGACTCGCTCTCGCCGCCTGGACCGCCGTGCAGGCGCAGCCGCGGCAGCGCGCCCAGCCGGTGCGACAGCGCCAGGCCGGCAATGCCGTTCGCGCGCCCGCGCACAAACTTCTCCACCGCCGGGAACTCCCTGCGCCCATGCGGCTCAAGATACAGCACCTCACGAGGGTACAGACTTGATTGTTAGGACCGACCGACTGAGCTGCCTTGGCGGCCGGCGGCGCCCCAGGCCTCGCCGGGAGTGCGGGCGGGCCAGCACGCCGGGGTCGCCGTCTGCGGCAGGTAGTGGCTGTGCAGAGCGGTGGTGCGCGCATGGCAGGCCACCCGGGTCCGTGGCTGGTCCACGACTGCCCCCAAGGGCGGCGCGCCCGCTGGTAAATCTCTACAGCAGAGCCTGACCCGCTGCCAGACGCGCAGCTCAGAGGGTGGCCCGCGGTGGCGCGCCGGGACGCGCGGTTTCTGGAGCCCACCGCCAGCGGGCAGAGGTGTCGGGTGTGTCGGGCGCGCCCGCAGCAGGTGCCTCGGGTGTCTGCTGGCACGAGACCCCAGGGGACAGTACTGGAGGTGGGCGTGCGGCTGGCTGCGGGGGGCGCGCTCGCAGCAGGTTCCCCGAGAGTCTGCTAGAGCGAGACCCCGGAGGATGGCACCAAGCATGGGCGTGCGGCCGGCTGCGGGGCGCGCGCCTGAGGCGGTGCTTGCACACCTCCAGCGTGGCCTGCGGGTAGCGCCGCGCGGCCGCCGCCTGCTCGCCCGGCGTGCAGCAGCCCAGGCAGTCGTCCACCAGCTCTGCGCCTGCGCGCCAGGGCGGCGCAGCTCCCTGATGCGCGCCTCGCCACCCCTCCCGGCACTGACCAAGGCTGTAATTAACTGCAGTGTTGCAGTGCACTGACTTCAGCGGTCTCAGTCAAGCACCCGCCCTGTCTGCAGCCTCGGCACGCGGATTCCAGGTGTTGCCCGGCACTGATCATGATCACCAGTTCAGCAGTGGGGAGTGCATCGGCAGGCCGCGAGGCCAACCTGCCTCGCCCACCCCCTGGGCGAGCTGATCACATGTGCTGCACAGCGGCAACGCAAACCTGCGCGCACAGATCGCGCGTCAGCCAGGCCCGGCTCTGAGCTGCGAGCACCAGCTGAGGTGCTGGTCCTTAATACACACCCGAGCTCCCTGCACGCGGCGGTGCTGTTCGCTGCAGCGTCACACTCTGCGGCAGGCGCGGCGCAGAGGCCGAGGAAGAGCGCCAACACCAGGGCGCGTATAACTGCCATCCAGCATGCAGCGCAAGCTCGCTGTGGCATCTGTCACGCTCGTCGTACGTGTGGAAAAGCGAGCAAAACCAAAAAAATACGGGGCATATAAAGGGTTACCAGCAGAGTGATGGTCCGTCCAAAGTGCGGCTCACAGTTGGCTGGCCCGCTCGAGTCTGCGGCAGCTGCAGAGGAGCCCGACACAGCTGCTGAGCTCTCGCTTTTTGCCCACTCGCCGAACGGGCGCCCGAGTTCAAACAATCTCTGTGTCTCCGTAGACGTTGCTCAAGGGCGTACTCGGCCCAGGAACTGCTTCCTTGCCGGGGTTTGTTTCGAGCTGCCTGCAGCCGTCCGGTCGCCCATATGTGCCTGCCGCACGCTAACCGGGGATGCGGCCGTGGGCGTCGGGCACGCGAGTGACGCTGTCCGTTCTGCCTGCTCAGGTGCCTGCCGGCCCTTCTTCCCGCCAATTCGCCTGTGTGTGGACTTTCTGAAAAAGTGCAACGGGGCTACTGGAGTAAAAGCGAGAATGCTGTCCCTGGCAGGCGCGCTTCCGCCGCGCCGCCGCGGCCGCCCGCCGCGCCCGCCCCGGAGGCGAGCGCCGCCAGATGGTGGAGGTGGCAGCCGTGGCAATGGACGCGCGCGCGCACGGCATTGGGCGCCTGGGCGCGCCGGAGCACGGGGCAGACGCCCTGCGGCTGCCGCAGTGGGACACTGGTCCGCGCCTGAGCCAGCTGCGCGGCGTGGGCGGCGGCGCGCGCGCCGATCTCGGCGGCCAGGGCGCGCCGCCGGCGCCGGGTAAGGCACAGCCCAGCGCCGCGCAGCCGGGCGGCGCGCGGCAGCCGGATGCAGACGGCGCGTGCGCCGCGCCCGCGGCCGCCGCGTCCGACGGCGCGCCGGCGGGCGAACCGGCCGGCGTGCCCGTCTTCGTCATGCTGCCCCTGGACACGGTGCGCCCCCTGCAGCAGGCCCTGTGCCGGGTTTTACCGGAGGCCGTGCACAGCAGCTCAACGATGGCCTGTGGGCACTGCGCTCGGGTGTACCGCTCATTGCCTGCCCCCGGGTGCGCTGCGCGCGCCCCCGGGCCCCCCGCGCCTCAGTGGGGTCTCTGCTGCAGCGGTGGCCCTGCTTCAGCGCCGGTCCGGCCGCAGCGCGGTGGGTCCGCGGCCGCTCCCATCGTCACCCACGCCCATCGCGCCCCCCCACCACAACTGCGCCCTGGCAGTGACCCGCCCCCCGGGGTGCTCAGCACGGGGCCCGCGCACGCGCGCAGGTGAATGCGGACGGCGCGTTCCACCTGGGGCAGCTGCGTGGGGCAGGCCTGCGACCTGCCGTAACCCTATTTGGTCCCCGCGCGCAGGTGAATGTGGACGGCGTGTTCCGCTACGCGTCCTCGTGCTGGTTCGCCTCCGCGCTCGCGCAGCTGGCCGGCGCCGGCGTGCACGGCGTGGCCGTCGACGTCTGGGTGCGCCCGGCGCCGCCCGCCCGCCCAGACCCAGCACCGCCGCTCCCGGCTCCGCCGCCGGAGGCCTGATAACGTCCAGGCCGCGCGCGGCACGCAGCCGCGCGGCACTGCTCGCCCGCCGTCGATGCGCTTGCGCTGCAGCCGGCGGCCCTCCTGTGCCGGGCCGGCCCTGCGAGTGCGTGCCTTCGGCTCACGCGGCGCGGCGCGCGGCGCAGTGGGGCGCCGTCGAGCGGCACCCGCGCCGCTACGACTGGAGCGGCTACCGGCAACTGTTCGACGCGGTGCGGCGCGCCGGGCTGCGGCTGCAGGTCGTGCTGAGCTTCCACGCGTGCGGCGGCAACGTGGGCGACTCCGCGCAGATCCCGCTCCCGCGCTGGGTGCTCAAGGCGCGCCGCCTTGCGCGCTCGGGCGGCCGCAGAGTGTCGGGCGCTGTGGCGCGCTGCGTGCAGAGCGGCAGCGCACGGCGCCCTCGAGCGCATTGGCTCGTGTTGGCCTAGGACGCCTGCCGCCGCAGCGGGGGTGGGCTTCCTTTCTCCAACTACGCATGGGCTGCTAGGAGAGGCGGGCGTGCAGCTCTGCAGGCCCTGCCCCGGCCCCGCTCCATGCACAGGCTGCCAGCTCGCACACCGTCGAGCTGGTGCCAGCTTCTCAGAGCGACCGACCCGCGTGGACCCGCGCCCTCCGCAGGGCTTTGCACAACCCTGACCCTGGCCCCGCGCGCGCGCAGGCCGGCGAGGCGGACCCAGACCTGTTCTTCACGGACCGGCCGCGCGCGGGCGCGCGCGGGCAGCGCAACCGCGAGTACGTGTCGCTGTTCGCGGACGACGCGCCGCGCGCGCTGTCCGGCCGCTCGCCGCTCGAGTGCTACGGCGACCTCATGCGCGCGTTCCGCGACGCGTTCCAGGCCGAGCTGGGCGGGCTGGTGGAGGAGGTGGTGGTCGGCGCGGGCCCGTGCGGCGAGCTGCGCTTCCCGAGCTACCCGGAGGCCAACGGCTGGCGCTTCCCGGGGGTGCGCCGCGCCGCCCGCGGCCCCGCAGCGCCGCGCCCCGCGCGGAGTGGCGCAGCAACAGACAAATCGGCGCGTGTTGTGCTCATTTCGCGCCCCGCAGCCGCGCTGCAAGCGTACGTGTGGAGCGGCATACGCTCTGGCAGCGGCGCGGGTGAGTGCAGGCTGCGCACAGGCGCCGGCTGACGCGCGCGCGTGCTCGTTACCCTAACCCTTTCGCGCGCGCGCGCAGGTGGGCGAGTTCCAGTGCTACGACCGGCGCGCGCTGGCGTCGCTGGCGCAGGCCGCGCAGGAGGCCGGGCGCCCGGAGTGGGGCTACTCGGGCCCGCACGACTGCGGCACCTACAACAGCACGCCCGAGGCGCGCGCCCCGGCGCCCCAGCCGATCACAGCGTCACGGGCACAGCGCCGGCGTGCTCCTGCCGTGCTCACAGTGCGGCGGGCGGGGGTGTACGCACACCCGGTGCGCTGCGTGGGCCGCTCGCGCTCCTTGGTGCGGTGGCGCGCAGCAGCGGCATGCGCGCCCCGCCCTCCTTGCAGCGCTTGCGAGGCGGAGCGCCGCGCGCGACGCCGGCCGTGGCTGCGCCTGCTGAGCCCATACCCTAACCCACAAACCCTATGCAGGAGGCGCCCTTCTTCCGCGGCTGGGGCGGCAGCTGGGACACGCCGTACGGGCGCTTCTTCCTCGGCTGGTACTCGCGCGCGCTGCTGGACCACGGCGAGCGGCTCGTCGCGCTGGCGACGTCGGTGTTCACGGCGGCCGCGCCGGCGCGCTGCACGCTGTCCAACCACGCCGCGCCAGAGCGCAGCATCGCCGGCGCCGGGCCCGCGTACGGCATCCCGGGCCTGCTGCCCGCCGGCGGCGGCGAGACCGACCCGGCCGCCAGCGCGGGCCCCAGCATCCCGACCGGCTCGGACCGGTCCAGCGGCGGGGGCGCGCCCGAGCGCGCGCGCGGCGGGCCCGCGGAGGCGGCGCCGGGCGGCGGCGCGGGGGAGCGCGGCGCAGGCGGCGCGCGCGGCGGCGAGGGGCCCGCAGGGTTTGCCGCGGCGGGCCCAGGATCGCGCGCCATCAGCCGCTCGCCGTCGGGCCTGAGCGCGATGTCCACGTCGACGTCCGCCTCGACGCTCGACGCCGGCTCTGAGGTGCGCGTGTTTATAATCTGTCAGCATCAAGACCTGACGCGCACGCCTCTGCAGCCTGGGCAGCACGCTGCAGGGTCCGCCCGTGAGCCGGGTAGTGCGGGTCGCTCGGGCGGCGCCGGCAGACAGGTGCAGGGCCCTGAGCTCAGAGGTCTTGGGGCCGCAGGGGCTGGCGGCCGGCGGGGCGCGTGCGCTGGGCGCGGGCTTCGGCGCGCCGCGCGGCGAGCTGCGGCGGCCGGGCAAGAGCGTGTCGCTGGCGTCGCTGACGAGCGACGAGGGCGACGGCTTCGCGCCGCCCGCCGCGCGGTCCGAGGACGGCGAGCGCTGGCGCGCCCCGCGCGCGCGCCGGGGCGCGGGGCTGGTGGGCTGGATGTGGGGACACGGCAGCGGGGCAAACTGGCCGACCCCACGTTTGGATATATCACAGGGGTGGCGCACATCGATGTGGGGCTGGCGGGGCGGGCGCGGGGCCGCAGGCCAGCGCTCGGGCGGGCAGATGGCGCCAGGTCAAAGCGCGGGACACAGAGAGCACGCGCAGGAGCGCTGTCCTTGTTGGAACGGCACGCAGCTCTGGTCGTGCTTAGCGACACGTCTGTCGCGTAGAGCTGTGCTTATGACGGGTGACATGCACGCAGGACGATTGACAATGCATCCATAAAAAAGTAATTGTCGCAGCAGCTGCCTGCATGCGGCGCGGACGCTGGTGCTAAGGCCCGTTTGTGCCACGCGACCATGTGGGGCAAAAGGCTGGACCCACAGAGACCGCCGCGCGCGCGCAGGCGCGCGCGCTCGCCCGAACGGCCGGCCGGCGGCGCGGTGGAGGTCAGCCTCAAGGTCGCCGGCATCCACTGGTACTTCCGCAGCCGCTCGCACGCGGCCGAGCTGACCGCCGGCTACTACAACGCGGACGGTCGCGACGGCTACAATGCGGCGGTGGAGATGTGCGCGCGGCACGGCGCGGCGCTCACGCTGACGTGCGTGGAGATGTGCGACGCGCAGCACCCGCCGCACGCGCTCTGCGGGCCCGAGGGCCTGCTGCGCCAGGCGCGCCGCCCGCGCCCGGACGCCCCCGCGGCGCTCCGTGCCGTCCACTGTTGCACCGTTCATTGGCGGCGCGGCGTCGCGAAAGGCAGCCGACCTGCGTGCCGCCAGTGTGCACGTGACTTCAGGCGGCACACAGGAGCAGTCCCCGGGCTGGCGCCCTTTGCGTGGGGCTGTGGTCACACTGCGGCCTGGAAAGCGGGGGAGCCTGGCTTGCACCCTTGGGAGTGGTGGGCATGCGTCGCGTTACAGGCAGCCCTGCTTGACCCTTTCTGCAAGACACAGGCGGTGCTTGGATTCAGGGCGCGCGCCTGACCCAATTTCGCGCGGGGCAGGTCCGGGAGGCGGCGGTTTCGGCGGGCGTGCGGCTGGGCGGCGAGAACGCGCTGCCCTGCTTCTCGCCCGCGCACGCGGACGCGGCCGCGCTCGACCGCATCGTCTACAACACGCGTGCCTGGCTGCCGCCGCTGCAGGCGCGCCGCCGGCCGCCCCGCCCCGCCTCAAGCCCGCCTCCGTCCAGCGCTGGATTGATTGGGGGAAGATGACATCAGCCAGCTGCACTTGCACCCCGCCGCTTTACACCCCAGCGCGCGCAGAGCACGCTTACTTTCCTAGGTTTATAATCCCTATGAACCCTTGAAACCCCAATTTTGCCTGAGCAGCGGCTGCCGGGGCGGCGCAGGAGGACGCGGCGCTCAAGGCGGCGCTGTACCAGGCGCCGGCGGCGCGCAGCCTCGCCTCCAGCGCGTCCACCTCGTCCGAGTCGCTGGCCGCCGCCGACGCGGGCGCCGGCCGCGATGCCAGGTGCGCGGCCCGTCTCCCCCAGCGCTCTCTGCGCGTGTGCGGGCCGCATCATCCTGCTTGAAAGACACGCACGGCTGGTCCCGAAGCATGCACCGTGTGCGTCGTTGTCGCAGCGGCACGCCCCGGTGCACGCGGAACACGCTATTGGCTGCACCCTGCTCCGTGCCGGCGCGCCCGGAGGCGTGAGCAGGCGAGCGGCGGAGGTCACAGGCTCTGCCTTGAGACGCGACCCTGTGCTGCGCAGGGGCCGCGGCGCGGCGCCGGCGCTGCCGCAGGCGGTGCTGCCGCGCATGCGCGGCTTCACATTCCTGCGCCTGACGCCCGAAATGCTGTCGCCGCCGTACGCGGCCACCTGGGCGCGCTTCGTGGCGCGCATGCGCGGCGACGGCGACGGCGCGGGCGGCAGCGGCGGCGCGGGCGGCGGCGCCGC
>JAABUR0100005935.1_pt1 | contig 15234 bp, 17 predicted proteins | sample 5560091 | NCBI WGS metagenome assembly JAABUR01 (sample SAMN10711879, study PRJNA513375) | rock metagenome | isolation source: Antarctica rocks | place: Antarctica: Victoria Land, University Valley sud
ACCCCGGCGCTGAGATCTGGGGAGTTGGCAAGAGTAAGCTGTAGGTTTAATAGGATCAATTTTATTTAGATCGCTTAACGGAAGAGCCGATGCTTCCGGGAGAATTGGAAACATTCTACCAGATATTTTATGGATTGGCCAAACCGGTGCTGCCAAAATATGAAGAAAGTCGGTGAACAAACAATCGATAGCCAGGCCAACTATTAAACCAAACGCCAAGTCGAGTAAAATATGTCGAAATTGATCAGCTTCATAGGTTCATTGCCCAGTCCTTCTTATCGCACACTCTCTACGGTTGAACCCTGTTAATGATCAAAATACAACAAGAAAAACGGACAAACTATCCGTCCATTCACCAATTTGGAAAACCGGTAACTTCGGCTTGACTCCCTGCCCTTGAGGTGTGGCTGCTACCCCATTCATAACTCCAGTACATACTTCCACCTCTTGGCATCCAGTGCAACGTATTCACTAATCGAGCGAAAAACGCACCCTTCGAGATTTGGCCTGGATCTCTTTGCCATCAACATCCGACATCTTTCGAAATCATGGGGTCTTTGCTTTAGTCCACACGTTGGGTAGTAACTAAGAGTACGTCCTCTGCGCCCCGTGATCCAGTTGTTTGCCAAGACTGTTAGATGTTGTCTTAGGCTTAGGTTTTTGATAGCATCTATTGCTTGACTTGTGCATACGGCGGAGTCCGTCAGGAGAGACGCGGATGGTCTGCCTTAATGATCTGATACATGGGTTTATCTTGGGAATGGGAAAGATCGTTTCATGGGGAAAAGCTTGGTATGTTTTACTTGGGTGGACTGCATCGTGTTTACGCGAACTCCTAGTCGTATGTGTTCTCTCCCTATAGGACCTGCCCCGTCCATAGAGCTCAGTCATAACTCTAGGATCCGAACCTCTCGTAAAGACATTCAGACGCAACCCACATTTACTTCTTCCCATCTTTGCTCAAATTCTTCAATGTCTTCGGGTTATGTGTCACATAGTGGTCGTGCTGGTTCGTAAACAGGACCTGTGTCTTCTCATGAGCTTTTATCTTCGAAGAATGAACGAGTACAGCGATTGAATCGCAACCGCCTTGTTCTGCAATATTGCTTGCAGATGAAGAAGGTGGCGGGAGGGGAAGATGATATACGACTGAGTGAACTTGTGAGAGATTTGACATAGGTAGGAAAAGTTGGCAATGGGCGGCGGAAGATATTAAGACAAGAGCTTACCTTAGGCGGGTTTTTGACACCCTCTTTCTCTGCTTCTTCGTTGGTCGTGGCTATTTCATCTACCTACCTGTAAACGCTACTCTCTAGCACTCAATCTTTTCACCGCTTCGTAAGCACAGATGCATGTTTAGTTACCGAGAAACAGCCGCACCAGATGCGCAACCAAGAGTGATTTCTAGGGGGTTTCTACATGAAGAGACGTGGATGTAAGGCAACTTACCTCACCCTGATGCTTTTCCCCTCTCATCTTCGAGTATACTTCGTCTCCGACGGAAAAGGCTGGCCGTTCTTGTCTTGGACAGATTCAGACATTCTCGGGGATATTAATGTGGAAAGTTTCGATTGAGTTGGAAATAGGAAGACAATCTAGAGAAAGTCCAAGACTAAGTGATGGTCTAAAGGGTAGGATAATTGTGACAGCATATGCGTCCAAGTAACGTCAGACTGACGTCAGTGTACCTTGAGATTATTGAATATGGACAAGGATAGTATAGGTATCAAGGGTGACGGCTTCTTCAGTAAGTTGTAGAATTGAAGCCTTATTCATCGATTTCTTTTACGGGGATACGTGTCTGACGTTGATATACCTTCGATCATGTATGTTGAGGGTGTTGATATGGTTGAGCTCGGTCCAACAGACGCAGAATAAATCCCACAGGAAAATGAGAACTATTTAGGTAAGGGGTGTTAAAAGATGAGGTGAACCGATGGAGAGGAGCTCAGAACGGTACATGCGTTTTTCAAAGACTGTCTCAGAGCCTCGCTTACATGGTGAACTCTAGGAAAAGAAGTTTGGGGTAGTTGTGTTTGGGTAATACTGAACACACAGCTAGAAATCTTGAATGATTAAGTGTGGGAGGGGTTCCCTGACTACAAGAGGGCATGATTCAGAGTGTGGTGAATCACAACTCCTTTCATGGTGGGCAAAAGCTTCTGTCAAAACTCTTGCCCTACAAACTAGAGGGTATGTAGACTTTTAGTGAGCAATATATTCCTCTCTAGAGATAGACGGAATACTTATAATGCACATACATCGCCCCGTTTCTTAGAGGCAGATTAATGCTGGCGAGTAATGTGCCCGGGCATGGTAGATCGTTTAAGACTTGGTCCGGCCTGCATGCTCACAATGTTCGTCCATAATCTAATATTGCTGCTTCGTTAAGTAAACAGCAATTACTAGGTGCTCTGACATAAGATTTCATCGTCGCTTCGTACCTTTTGATGAGTACTCCGGATAAAGTATTTGCAGACTAGCTTTCTTCGGAAGTTTTCCCATAGATTCTGCTGTCATTGTTATTGTAGGTCATAAGTACTGAGCATTCTGATTGCTAGCCATCAGATGTGCTGTGATATCTTTCTATAGCAAAGCGAATGTTCTTAAGCTCATCGCCCACAAATTGTCTTTGCTGTTCTACCCTGCCTGTCGGATTCGCAAATAGAATATAAAATTTTCAAGAGAAAGTGGTTGAAATAATCAAAATGACCATTCGACTCTGATATATCCCAGACCTGTCATCTTAATAATATAGGTCATAGCTCCCTACCTATTTTTGCCTGTTCGCTCAAGCAGTGTTTTGGATGAGAATCAATTGTGAAACCCTCAGCTGAATACCCGCAGCGGCCAATAATGCCTTGCAGTTCGACTCAATAGCCATCACTTCCACGGATCATACTCTGAAGACCTTGAAATTTCCTGTTAAAGTCGTCGTAGCACTGAAATTACGCTTCTGACCTCACCGGTCAATTCGTCGTGCTGTCCACAGACCTGTATGCTGTATTGGACAATATCCCACCGCGCGTCCATGATACATTTCAGAAGCCTAGACTTGAGGCTCTGGATCATGAGGTGGCCCTCGTGAGTATGATTTTCAATGTTTTTGGCTAGGAGTAAGATCTGGATTGTTGCATAATCGATAGATTAAGACTATGCATCTAAGGAATTCTATCAGCGTTGCTCAGGCCCTGAGCCTTGACGCTCATTTGTCGACTAGCGGAAGAGGTGACTGTATCTTAAAGTAGGGTTACAATATTATCGTAGATGTTGTACTCTACCCATGGATTTTCCCATCAATGGAGGCACCTATCCATGGATCGTTTTGATCCATAGATATGAGCGTTTCAACCATGGAAGGGAATGGGGCGTGTCAGCTCGCCTAGCGCTTACTAACTTTAGGTCCCGTTTAACAGCTCCAAGGCGTTCCCAATTCAAGATTATTACATCGCGAACTTCATAGACACAACTTAATCCTACCTCAAGTATGGCGGACAGTGGCTCCTTATTACGACAGCTTGACTCTCAGCTTGAGCAACTGTTTGCTGGCTGGAACATCTATACCACTCTTATCTGCCTAGGGCTTGTCACCTACCTCATATATCCCTTGTTCTTTACACCGGAGCCTGACACCCATCCATTACTTCTCGCTCGCCAGTCTTCAACCTCCCATGTGCGACAACCAGGCGAGTCTGCCATTTACAGAGCGTTGGAAACTCCCCATGGTTATCCGCTCAGGACCGGGCTGAACGTGAAGGATCCCGGTGCTCAGAAGTGGACCAGTGGAAGGGATGGAGACTTGCGGGACGTATGGAGACAGGCATTAAAAGGCCCCATAGAACAAGATGGGAACACTGCTGGAGGACCTGGGAAACTGCTAACAGTCCGGGGGAGAGAAGAGGTTGTTAATTACGGGTTTGATCAGTTGACGAAAGAAATCAACGCCATTGGAGAATACATTGTGGCACATCGGGGTGCACGTGTTGCTATTTATCTTTCCAACTCTGTGGAATTGCTGGTTACATTCTTTGGTAAGGCCTACGATTGATCCCCCATCCTTCGTTCTGATCGAACGGCATAGCTGCTGCTTTTTACGGATTTACACCCATTCTCATCCCGCAAGGGCAATCGCTCGAGACCCTTACCATGATTTTGAAAGACACAAATGCCGATATGTGTGTTGCTGCTGCAGGCGCGATACCGTTGGAAGGGCTACTCAGTAAATACTCCGGTCTCATGCAGGTCATCTGGGTAGCAGAGCGAACTAGCCGTCACATGGAATGGAACGAAATCCCGGAAGGAGTCGGGGGTAAAGCTGATATTGCCGTCTGGCACGAAATTATCGATGAAAAGGGAGAATCATCTTCATCAGAGCCACCCGCGAGTGTCGTTGGTGACACAGTGCGGGATATAATTACGGTGTGGCAAACAGATCCAGGAGAGCTTGCCAAGTATGAGCTCGTGGGATTTACGCACAAGGCAAGTATTCTAACCGAGTACTTTGACCATACGTCTGACAAGGTTTCTAGAACATAGTGGCTGGCATAGCTGCGCAAATATCAGCTTTACCGAAGTCCCAACGCTTCGGGCCTTCTGATCTCTTACTGCCGCTTGATTCGCTTAGTCTTCTCTACCCTTTAACAGTGACTCTTGCCGCTCTCTTCTCGAATGCGTCAATTGTACTTACCTCGATCAGCGGGCCCACAGCCGACTATTCCATGGCATTCTTAGGCATCTCACCCACCATGATCGTTGCGTCTGAAGAAACAATGTTAAGAGCCTGCAGCGCCAAGAAGGCTGCTGTGACAGGAGTCTTCCAAAAGATAAGCTACTCAAGGCAAATTAGGTCTCTGGCATCTGGCGTGATGCCGAAACTGTCCACGACAATGTTGAACCAAAGTCCGCGCGTGATTTTCGTATCCCATCGTGCAGGGGCAAATTCGTTGCTTCTTTCTTCGGCCGACATATCTGATCTTAGGATACTGACGGGAGCTCGCATCATCTATGCTCTTACCTCTGCCAAAGTGGCTGGTGCTGTCAGTCAATCTAATGTCTTCGACTACCGAACAACGGTGAACGCGAACGAAGCCTCCCACTTTGGACCTCCATTAAGCTGTTTAGAAATCATGTTCAAGGACTCGCCCGAGCATAAGATTCGAGATGGTACTGATCCAACTGGCTGGCTCGTTGCGGGTGGGCCTGCCGTGGTAGGAGGAGAAGCCAACCTCGGCATCATAGCGAGCATGAGAGATGATAATACGTTGAAGCTTCCGTAGGTCGCAAGGTTTCAAGGGCAGATTCTACTGTCCTTGGCCCGACTTAGAAGAAGTTGCCTTGCAGAGAGGCTGGTTACGTCATGGCACTTTGCAGAACATAGGGCACTTCGGAATATCTTATATGTTTTTGACAGTCATTCCTAGAGATATGATGTGGGAACTGATAGATTACCAATCCGGTTGTTATCATCTGCCTACCCTTGGAAATGTTAGGAATCATTCCTCTGGAAACCATTCATGCGCATGTTCAGTCATTTGACACGAGGGGCCATCTCGTTGCAGAGGTGTTGTGCTGATAGCGTGCTCACTTTTGGTATCTAACAAACTCGGGTATTCGAAGCATAGACAATTTTCTATCCAATTTATCGATGCAGTACACCATACCTGCGGAGAACGAGAGGCGTGTTTCCATGAATCATGTAATACATTTGGATCACTATTAACTGCAGCAGCCCTCATCACTTCAAGTCATCTTAAAAACCCAAGTTGATCATTCTACGAAAACATAGGCAATATCTACCCAGCACGGCTCTCAGTGTGGATGAGCGAACTCACAAAATAAAACCCCAAACATCTCAGCTCGGCCTCCAGCATCAAGATTGTGGAGAGATCCGCAATAGAATTTACCGCATTGCGCTCGTTAGTGCAGAGACTTTCACTGTCAAAAGTCAGGACACATCGTCTAGAGCGCCTTGCTTCGTGTCAACAAGCAGGTATTTGCTGAACCTTCCACCTTTTTACTACCATGAGAATGGTAAACCCTTGTCAGAACGTGAAGTTTGTCTCGGACACACACTGAGCTTACACGCTTCCAAACAAAAAATCGGTTCCCATTACTGCTCTTTGTGGACCGGCCTATCGTCGAGTACACTAGGGATTTCCTCCTTCCGCCGGCAGAGAGATTTAAACAAATCAAGCATCTCATTATAGAGATCCCAAAGTTTATTTTGTCTTTGCGAAGACTTGGAAAAGGCCCAAACTAATGATTAATCAGGCCTACGGAGACCACTCCACAGACCAAATTGTCAACAGTGTCACTTAATTGATAAAAATTCTATTCACGCACAACGGCACTGGGCTGAAGATTCAGGTCCACTACCATAACCTTTGGGAAGCAAGCAATTTCTACGTCGGACCGAATGTCTACGAGTCGATGATGAGCCTTGGTCGTCTTTCAAATGGTATACGAAGCCGTTCCAGGTGAAAGATAAGATGCTGATAGAGGCTCATGTGAATACGCATCCGAAGTACATGAATGACTGGGTTGATGTACTATTGAGTGGGCATACACCTTTGTAGCGGGAACTGAGTCTTTGCAGTACTGGCACGTGTGCGAAGCTAATACAGATCTCAGAATAAACAATTTGGCACTCAGTGGGTCCTCACTGCGAGCCTTGAACGGTTGGAAAAAGAGTACCGGCAGGCTGCTGTCAAGGTGTTCAGAAGACGATACCAACAGCTTGAATTGAAGAATTACTACAAGGAAACACTAGACAGCTCCTCGTACATCTTGACCCCACGCCTCAAACGCTCCTGTGGAGGAGCACGCGCCACAATATCTCCAGCCTCTTTCAGTGCCGGTACCAAATCTTGATCGATCTTCTCCCCAAGTGATTTTCCGTATTTCGAGTCCTCACCCAAAACCCTCCGTGCCATCTTCATCCCATGCCACAGGGGCGCCCACATCATCACCTTGTGATCCGCATCGAACCATTTCATCTCTCCAGATGCTAGATCTGCATTTGCCCAGCACCACAGCAACATCTCAATTAAAGTCTCCACCTTTCCCCCCTCATCCTTTCCCTCTCCAACCAGTAAGGCTTTCGCCGCCTCCAATTGCACCACCACCCCCACAATCTCCGGCCTCGCTCTGGCCACATTTTCCGGACCTACATCCCGCGCCCTCACAACATGATTTGGATCCTCCAACAAATCCCACACGGCTCTGGCAAGCTTGGCCGCCTGCTCCACGGCCTCTTTCTCCCAATTCCCCTCTTGTGCCTTCATCACCGCACCCCACATCACCTCCCTCACAACCCGAACATCCGTCAGACGCACGCCCGTCCCCGGCCTCCTCAAACATTCCAATACTGCACCTTGCCGCCCCGCGATGTTCGCCCTTCTAACCATCTTCTCAATCTGCCACACGTGCAGCTGCCTTTTCGCCGTTTGCAGCCCTTCTAAAAACTTCGGCAAATTTTGCCAATCCTTCCCGTCCTTCATCAAGTCCAGTATCTTATTGAAGGATCGCCGAGTAGGGGGTTCGTCGCGGAGATGGTTCAGAGGCTGCAATTGGAGGACTTCATTGCCAACACGGACGGTAGCGGGTTCATCGCTTGTGAGGAGGGCAAAGTTTTTGGGTTTGTAGACGAGGTTGCGTTGGAGACGGAGGAGATGGGAGGGAAGGAAGATGTTGCTGCGGAAGGTGGATAGGAGTTTGTCGAGCTCAGGGGAGGATGTGAGAGTGAACTGGGGAAGACCACCTGGTAGGCGTTAGCTGAACGCACTAGGGCGCAAAAGAGTGAGATAGTGTACCATGTTTTCGGCGGGAGGGGGTGCTCGTGAAAGAACGAGATTGTGATGGGACAGCGAGCCGGCGGAGACACGGGCGGCAGCAATAAGATGCTTCAATATAGAGACCCGCCATGTGCACAGTCAAGTGTACTAAAAATAGGGAGTGGTACCCTTTTGCTCGGATTGCGTAGGCATGAAGCGCTCGTCCAACAATCGAGGTTATTGACGAATTTTAGCTCGCGAAGATTAGCGCGTTTTGCGGCAAGTTCGCCGCCCGACATTGACCTTAGCACAACTTCTCATCAGAATCACATCCCTTCTCACTTGACAATGGCGTGCTCAAAACCCACAATGCGGCCCTTGGCCTGCTGGAAAGGCTTTCTACGACAGTCACGGCAGCAGTCAATACCGTTGCGCTGCCTCTCCACCGCCCCCATAAAACCCATACCCCGAATACCACCACGTCGACTTCCGGCAGACACCCCGATGAAACCCTATGTTCGTACGTATATTTCAACGCCTCCCCAACACCGACCAAAAGCCATCTCCTCCCCCCAACCAAAATTAACAAAACTCTCCCCCAGCGCCCATGAGAATAAAAACCTACCCCCCTCCCCCCTCCACCAAAAACAACCACCCCTTCGCCATCGCCGACCTCACCGCCTCCTCCCTCTCCATCCTCGACCCCACCGGCTCCCGCCAACGCCTCTTCTCCCGCTCTAACCCCGACGTCCCCAACCCCGGCGACATCCTCCTCACAACCTTCAAATCCGGCGACCCGTTCGCCGGCGTCTGCCTCTCCATCCGTCGCCGCGGCGTCGATACGGCTATATTGCTGAGAAACAGACTCCTGACGACGGGGGTGGAGATGTGGGTGAAGGTGTATAGCCCGAATGTGAAGGGGGTGGAGGTGGTGAAGAGGGCGGAGAAGAGGGCGAGGAGGGCGAGGTTGTTTTATATGCGGAAGCCGGAGCACGATCGGGGCGGTGTGGAGCGTGTGGTGGAGCAGTATTTGAGGCAGAGAAGGTTGGTGAGGAGTGGGGCTGTGGGGGTGCGGGATCCGACCAAGGCGGCGAAGAATCCGGCGAGTGGGAAGGTGGGGGTGAGTGCGAGGTAGAGAGATTTGCAGTTGCGATGGCGGTGGGGGTGCATTGTACAGATCCTAAGGGCACAATGTGGTTATAACCATCAGAACAGATCGAACAACTTGTTCAGTTCACCTATGGATAGAGATTTTATGGGTTTATGGGCTGTCGAGTTGTCGGCTTGTCAGTTCATCGAGTCTTGACATTGCGCAATCCGAGACCGGTCTTCCCCATACTCTGATCCTTTCCTAGTGTCAGAAAATGGTCTATCCACTGAGGTCCTGCGCATTACTTTTCGATTCGCCGTCATTCGGTTCTTCATGGATTCCTTCCACAACTTTCTCTACTAGATAGATACTGAGAGTTCCATATCACAAATCATCATCTCATCAGAAAACATCAGTATTGACCCACACACTCACCCCCAAACAGCATCCTTCCCTCTCCCTCTCCCAACCCCAGTCGGCGGCGGCGTCGTCAGCACATATTCCCACGCCTCCGCCCCATCAACAAACAACCTAAACCTAAGTATCCCCTGCTCCCCGCCCTTCACACGCTCAAGCTCCACAGCCCCAAACTTCGAGTTCCCATCAGGAATATACTTGATACACACATCGTCCTCCCCCTCGACCTCCCAATACGTTCTCACTGGCAAGTAAAACATACTCAGCGGGCTCGTGCTAAACTCATGCACCGTCGCGCTGAGCGGCCACTGGCTACCCTTGGGCGGCGGAAACGCTGTGGCGGCGAATTCGTGACGATCGCCGCTGAGGATGACGACGCCTACGCCGTCGCCGCGAGCGCCGACGTCCCACATGGCTTCGAGGACGATTTGGCGCTCGTGGAGGTAGCCGGCCCACTGCGAGATTTTGGAGTCAGCATTGCTCTTTTAGGATGGACTCATGAGGTGTGAAATATGTTTGCAGATTATGTACTCTGGAAACATGTCTCAACACTTATGATTAGGTCTAGATTAGGTAAGAACTCAGAAAATATGCTTACAGTGTCGGTGGAGCCGAAACGCCAGTTGCGGGTGAAGGGGATGGAGGAGATGATGAATTTCCATTTGACGCCGGAGGGTTCGGGACACGAGAGGAAAGTTAGCAGAGAAGAGAGCTGGTCTCGGCCTAGCATGGATTTGATGGGGGAGCTTGCGTTGGCTGAGTGCTCAGGGGTGCGGTAACGGCGGGTGTCGAGGAGGAAGAAGGAGGCCGGGCCTTGGGTAAATTGGAAGTAGGAAGCGTTAGGGCGGACGGGAGGAGGGTTCACGGAGGTGTGGTAGAGGTGCCAGGGGTCTACGGCGGCGGGGTAGGGGGCGGTGGTATTGGCGTCCCAGTCGTTCGCGATTTCGTGGTCGTCAAGGACGTGGAGCCAGGGCAGAGAGGACGAGACTGATGGCCAGTCTGGGGAGGCGTAGACTTGACGGTACTCGCGGCGGTAAGTTTCGATATCGGTGCCGAAACGGCGAGGGACGTCGATGTAGATGAAGTCGCCTAGGAAGAGCATGAAGGCGGCGTGGAGAGACGGGATCCATTTCGCTAGATGCTGAAAACCTGGGATGGATAAAGGATGGGAGAGTGGATTATAGGGGAAATGTGGCTTAATGCAACTGGAGGTGATAAATGTGAATTTGTCATTATCCGAAGCTGTTTGGCCTGCAGGAGGAGCCGTAGAAAAGACCCCCGTGTGGTTATTTGATATTGCATACTCATAGCGACTTGATGGACGTAGTTTGGAGATGGTAACAACATACGTGTAATCAGTGTCATTTGACAGCCAATACACCGGGCTAACAGACTTCCATGAACCATCCTGCGGTGGATCTTGTGGTTTCAGAGCACTTCGGTAGGAGATGTAAATGGGTAGCTGGGCGCAGTCTGGTTCTCTTAGGAGGATATTTGCGCTGGTATCAGAGACGTAGCCAACCCTAGCGAAAGATATCGTGACTTGAGTACAAGAGTGGGGCCCGGAAAACAAGGTCTCCTACGAAAATAACTAGTAATAGATTGATAGCAGCGGTGATACAGCTCCACAGTGATGATGCTGGACTGGGTACTCCCAACAGCAGTGTCTGAAGTATATGAGGGTCTTTTCTCGCCTTTGCTTTTTCTTCATTAGCAGAATATGTTGCCTTGGTGGCTCTTGTCATGTTTTTTCCCGCGACTTCCAAAGACTTCTTGCTGGTGCTATTGGTTTTCACCACCGGACTAATGCTTGGTTCAATCGCAAGAACTTTCATGTCGGACCGCCAGGTAATGATGTACGAAGTAGTATAGATTACTGCAGACCCAAGCACTACTGGAGGAGCATGATGCCCAGGTATCTACAGTCGGCCTTAGTCAGGTAATAGTACATCTGTGAGATGCTAGACAAATACCCATCTCAGAAAGATGTACGCGACGAGACGTAGGATTGTTGAAGAGAGTGCTGTCGAATATGCTGATAGGGGAGCCATGGCCAACGATCTCGAGGAAACAACAAGCCTCTGGAACCATTAAAAGTATATTGCACAGATCAGTGGAAGTATTGGACTTAATGAAGGGAAGAAAAGAGAACAGTCATCGATGTTTGCCCTCTCATCAATCATCACGGCTATCGAAACTCATCCAACAACAATCGATACCAAGGCCAACTTTCGTTTCTTTGCCCATGTCTTCTTATCGCACAAGTTTGGCATTGGAGCCCGAATACACGAACTCACTATTCTATGTGAACAAGGTATTCGTGGTATTCAAGTGAATACCTGTACGGAGACCCGAGGGTCGGATGCAAAAGTCGTTGCCGATTTTCAAATTTACCGATCCCCACCAAAACATACTACCAAAATCACGAGAAAATCAATCACATCGTCATGTAACGATCTCGAACATCTGATTTAGACGACACAGACCTTCTACTAAAGCAGAATGAACTACATCTACTCGAGCACGTGTCAAACAGTTAAAAGCCGCGGGTCACAAGGCTTCGGAAATCCGTCAGCAAACGGGACTTTCAGAAAGAACTCAAATCACAATGATTACAGCTTCTGTTCGACGATCTGGTGCAGAAAATTCTGATCAATCTAGCAAGCTACATGATGATACAGTTGAGAAGATGATTAACACTCTGAAAGATCATTATAAGAGACGTATTTTATCATAAGATGAATACTGTGTGTACTATTAGCGTGTGCAGAAAGCTATGGATTCCTTGGCATCGCAATTGTCGCGCCCCCCCCCAAATTTACTATTGAATCCAGACATTCTTGACATTCTCAAACCTTCAACGCTCTATTGGAAAATCAATAGAAAAATCAAACCGGTAAATTTGAAGCTGTTCAAACCTTTCACAGCTGACATCCTTTTAGCTATGACAGGTCCACTGGCTTCGGCCCTTCGCTCGAAGATACTACGCCTCCTGCTTTTACATTGAACCCCCCCCCGTCATCGCCGAAGAGGTTCACTGTCATCGTAACACCGTTTATACTATGCAAGAGAACCTCTTCATGTATGACTCTCCCTTTAGACCTCAGTTTCGTCCGAAGGACGCCCCTCGAAAGGTCTTTCCAGCAGCTGAAGACTCTCTAATTACATACCTGGAGCAACAGCCATGAGCCATGCAGAAAGAGATGATGTGGTTTCTATGGGAAGAGTGAGGTATACATGTTCATCAGTTCACGATATCGAGAATTCTGAAGAAGAGACACTGGAGCAATAAGAAGGGACAGCGTGTGAGCATCAGACAGAACGATGAGCTGCGATTAAACTGAGTTGCCGATCTGTTGCAGCTGACGGCTGAACAGCTTGTCTTCGTCGATGAGACTCTGTTCAACGAGACTACGGGGTGACGTCATCAAGCCTATGCACCAGTTGGTGAGCCAGCTCGCTATCAAGTCTCTAGAAAGAGAGAGCATTTCTGAAGCGTTCTTTCGACGTATACAATCGATGACTATCTATCCTGTACCGGTATTCGTGAAGGCTGGTTCAACGGCGAGACTTTCTTCGCTGCTTTGAAACTATCAATGATCTGTCTCTTGGAATTGCGGGGGCAATTGACTTTGACAGCAGCGCCTGCAGTGTTTGCTTTGACAGCAGCCTCTACAATGATTCTAGCAGCGGCGTCTGCTTTGACTTTGCGAGCAGCGTCTGCTTTGGCTTTGCCAGAAGGTTTCTTCGTTGATGAGGTGCTTGAGAGGATGAGTGAATCCTCTAGAGGTAGTTTCTGACTTCGACGTGACGACGGCATGATGGCTTCGGGGGTCGGGGGGGCTAAAAGGATGTCAGCACTGTGAAAGGGTTGAACAGCTTCAAATTTACCGGTTTGATTTTTCTATTGATTTTCCAATAGAGCGTTGAAGGTTTGAGAATGTCAAGAATGTCTGGATTCAATAGTAAATTTGGGGGGGGGGCGCGACAATTGCGATGCCAAGGAATCCATGGCTTTCTGCATACGCTAATACTCCGTAGTCGAATTGAACGGCAGTGCAGACACTATGAAAAAAGCTTCTAACTTGAAGACTGAATATCACAAGTGTTATATCTGTCAGAAGAGCTGAATAAGCTATGAGCAAGCTGAAATCAGAAAAATCACGTGTGTAGCTTTCTTAAGAATTTACACATAATATCTATCTTTTGATGTTCTAACGTTCAGATTTGATAGATGTTGAAGTCGCTTTATGCTGTCAGAACATCGAGAATTGAGAGGCAGAAGAATCAAGTGATCGCAGCGATGAAACAAGAATTCGAAATTTCGAGATCTAAGGCAACTCGTTCGAAGAATTTCAGTGTGAGCAGTCAACATAAATAAAATGACGCTCTTCTTGCTCTTTACCTCGCTTCACAGATAAAGCAGAACTGTATTTTCGGAACTTGCCTTGAGTACTAACATCGTTTCTTACTTCGTCGAGCTGTATCACAACTCAGAGCCTCTTTTATTCTCTATTGGTCACACGAATGCAACAAGTCGAATTGGGGTTTCGCAACGTGAGGCTGAGCGGCGGGGTCCGCATGTTGCCGCAAACCAATCCCAGCCCATTCAGATCACACTCCACAGCCTTCCAGATCCAGTGCAGCACAACCACCACAGATCAAAGCCCATTATCCAGACACCCTTAGACCCCAAACCCTTTGGAATGCTTCGCGAAAATTCGTCAACAATGACCCCACAACCTGATACTCCGGCCTTGCTGGACGCTATCGCTGCCACCAGAGAAGCATTCGCTCAGGCAAAACCTGGGTCTCGAGAAGAGTTGCTGGACCTAGCTCACTCATTGACCGCTGCGCTCGAAACACCCAGCGAAACTATCCAGAGGATTGGTTGGGCTGAGGTAATTCTTCAAAGCTTCTTTCGCCTATCCGTCTTCTGATCAGTATTGAGCCTCTAGCCCGCTGGATTTGCCGCTGCAAGATTAGCAATTGACTTGAAGCTATTCGACAAGCTTACTGCGAATGATAAGACAGGCTTGAGTGCTGCTCAGCTTGCGAAAGATACAAAAGCCGATGTCTCCCTTGTTGGCAAGTGTTCTTTGAATTGGAAGACAGTCGTCCAATACTCATTTCCCTTTACTAGCTCGTACTATGAAACATCTAGCGGCCATGAATATAGTTGCAGAAAAAGAAGCGGATACCTACGTCTCGACCGCTTTTTCGAAGGCATTGACAGAGCCGAAATATCGTGACGGGGTCACATACTGGTTTTTCTTTCTTCCTTTCAAAGTTCAGATCGTAACGTAACAGTCTTCGCAGTTACGATGTCGTCGGACCCTCGTTTCACAAATTGCCGGCTTATCTTGCGCGAGCAGACTACAAAAATCCTAAAGACATTTCAGACGGTCCTTTTCAGTATGCACACGATACGAAGGTACCTTTCTGGGACTGGCTGAGCGAAAACGGCTACGTGGAACAATTCAACAACTACATGAGTGGTTATCGTCAAGGAAAGCGCAGCTGGATGGAGACTGATTTCTACCCCGTTGCAGAAAGACTCGGTCAAGGGCTGAGTGATAATGAAGATGCCGTCCTGCTCGTGGATGTTGGAGGTGGTATCGGCCATGACTTGAAAGAGTTCAAAGCTAAACATACAGACTTACCTGGACGTCTGATTCTGCAAGAACGGGCGGAAGTCATTACGCATATCTCGAAGTCCGAGCAAGATTTTGAAGCAACTGTTCATGATTTCTTTACTCCTCAGCCCATCCAAGGTATGTGGGACGATATAAAGAGCCAATCGCCAGCTAAAATAATGCAGGGGCAAAAGCTTACTACCTTCATTCCGTGCTGCATGATTGGGATGACGATACATGTCGCAAGATCCTGAGTAACCTTGTCCCTGCGATGAGGGCAAACTATTCCAAGGTACTTATCAATGAGAATGTCGTCTCT
>JAABUR0100004615.1_pt1 | contig 15230 bp, 27 predicted proteins | sample 5560091 | NCBI WGS metagenome assembly JAABUR01 (sample SAMN10711879, study PRJNA513375) | rock metagenome | isolation source: Antarctica rocks | place: Antarctica: Victoria Land, University Valley sud
GATGCTAAGGGGTAACATAAGACCCCCCAACGCTGTGACGGCTTTCTTGATCATCTTGAACATCATCCACCTCTACTGGATGTGCGTCAAGTATGTAATTGCCCTAATAAGCCTTGTTTCGGCTTGTGGGAAGTTGCGGTCACTCCCGGATTTCGGGCAAACTGGAAGTAATTCTCGACTGGCGCTAACAGGCCAATGCGCGTTTCGAGACTCGTCTGTCTCGGCGAGTGCCTCGGCGATATATCACCAATCCAGGAGCATTCCTGACGACAAGCGCGTTTAGCAGGACCAATAAAGCTCCGTTTGCGTCAGGGGACAGCATCGCTGCCATCATCCACTTTTCGCCGGCATCTTCTTGCGAACCTTCGGTGCTTTCACCTGCTCTTGATCGGTTGTGTCATCGAGTCGGAGGATAGATGTCATGAGCCCCGGGAAGCGGCTCTCGAGGTCGTTGAGCCGCAAATTGTTTCGATGAATGTTGCCGACAACATCCACGCGGAGCAGGCCCGCATCAATCATGATCTTGAAGTGGTGCGACATACTTGACTTCGGCCTGCCCAGGCACAGGACACCACAGGGGAGGTCGTTTTCAGCAGCAAGCATACGCACAAGTCTCAGTCGCACCGGATCGCTGAGCGCCTGAAGTACCTTCGCCAGATCGAGATACTGGACCTGAGGATGGGTAATGACCTTCACTTTGACATCCTAGCTGGCTTTGCATACTCTCGATAGAAGCAGTTCGAAAAATATCGAACTACTGAAGGCAGAAGATGAGTATGCAGCAGAACCGGCGAATTGTGGAAGATGCGTTCAGCAGGTGGAGCGCTGGGAAAGGCTCAATTCTGGATCTCATGGGCGATGATGGCATCATCATTATTCCCGGCACGGCTCCGCATTGCGGCACCAGGGGCAAGCAGGAGTTTGTGACTGACGTGGCAACGCCGTTCCTTAGCAAATTCAGCAAACCACCCGTGCCTCTGCCTTCGAAGATCATGGCCGACGGCGATGACGTTATTGTCGTTGCTGAGGCGGTAGGAACGACGCTTGACGGCAAGGGCTATCGCAACAGCTACGTGTTTGTTTTGGAGTTCCGAGAGGGCCGCATGATGAAAGCGACAGAATTCCTCGATATGATTGCCTTCAACGCGGTGTGGGATAGCGTCGCACCGAAGGCAGAGACCGCTGACTCGTAGGAGCGTTTCAAGAGGCGCTGATCATCTGCATCTGCAAGCCGGAGCGTTCGGCAAGGTAGTCATCGACATACCGCACTCAGGAGACCTTCATCTATGCTGACCCTCGAAAAGAGCACCACGGCTCTCATCATCATCGACCTGCAAGAGGGGATACTTGACCCGGAACCGGTGCCGTTCGGACGCGAGCACATTGTCCGTCAAGCAGCGGCGCTGGGCCATGCTTTTGCGCAAGCCGGCTCTCTGATCGTTCTGACCACAACGGATTTCGCTCCCGGATATGCGGACGCTCCCAAAGGGCTTGCCGACTCTCCCTGGGAGCTCCCTAAGGCGGGCTTACCCGCAGATTTTGCGACGCTCGCTCCGGAGATCAACGCGCTTCGAGCGGCCGTCCGCATTACCAAGCGGCAGATGAGCGCGTTCTTCGGGACCGAACTCGATCTGCAGCTTCGACGCCGAGGCTGCGAGACTGTCGTGATCTGCGGTGTTGCGACCAACCTGGGCGTGGAAGCCACCGCGCGTGCGGCCTTCGATTTCAACTACGGCGTCGTCCTGGCATCCGATGCCTGCGGCAGCGTCGCGCCGGAACTGCATGAGTTCGCAACGGAGAAGATATTTCCCCGCATCGCGAGGGTGAGACAGACCAGCGAAATACTTCAGGCTATGCAGAGATAAGGCATTCCTGAGACTTGTGAGGACGCTTGACACTCGCTCGCGCGGCTTGGTTCAGGCAAACCTCTGAAGCAAGCTCAACATGATGTTTGTGCGACGTGGATGTATGTCAGCCTACCGCGTCGCAAGTCTGATCAGTCCCGATACGTCCCACTTTGTTGAGTGGGCCTCCCCCGAGACCGTTCGGCCCGCTGAATGGCGGGAAACGCGTTTGTGAGGACTGACGTTGCCTAGCGTGAGAAGACGAGAGCGCGCCTATTACAGTCATCGCGCTTTCACTACCTACGCCGTTTGTATTGGGAACGTGAAGAGTTCGACGAGCGCCTTCACGCGCTCCTTCTGACGGCTGCGCGGGATTCGCTTGGTTCTTGTGAGCTCGGCGATACCATGAAGGCTCGCCCAAAACAGTTCCGATAGAACCTCCGACTTCGAGCCCTGCCCCTGAAACAAGTCCAGGACGGGGGAAAACGCGAATCGCATCTCCGGAGGAGTAGCCGCGTCATCGAAGGGTACGCTCAGGCTGAGCGAAAACATCACTTCATACAGTGCTGGTGAAGACGCGGCGAATCTTAGATATGCGGCGGCGATCGATTCGACCGTATTTCCACGTTTCACCCGTTTCCGTGCCTGCTGCAAAGCCAGGCCCATCTCCCCGAAACCCTCGATAGCAACTGCGTCGAGAATTCCTTCGCGGCTTCCAAAATGAGCGTACAAGACGGGTTGGCTGTATGAGATTTCATCGGATAGCCGGCGAACTGTTACGTTGGACCACCCTTCCAGTTCCGCGATTCGTCGTGCGGCACTGATGATCTGTGCTCGACGGGCCTGCCTGTCACGCAGTTTTCGTTCCACAATTCGGTTAACTGCCAGCTGAGTCGCCATTGATAGAAAGTATAGCGTCGCTAGGATCTTCCCTTGGCGGACTGTGAATCTGTATTCGAATGCTTCGCATCATATATAGCGCCGCTAGACTTTCTAGAGAAAGAACATCTTATGCAAAATGCTATCTCGCTTTCTGTGGCTGCTCTTATAGCTGTGTCGGTCTTTGTTATCGGTTGTTTCTACCTTGTCTCTCCTGAACGGATGACAGGATCATTTGGTCTCAAGCCGCCTGCATCCGATGCTGATACTCGTGCCTGGCTACGTCTCAAGGGAATTCGGGACATTGGATCTGGACTGGTCGTGCTGACCCTGATGCTGGCCGCGGACAGGCGATCGGTAGGCATAGCTCTCATCGCCTTGGCCATCATCCCTCTCGGCGACATGTCAATCGTTCTGGGGTCGGGCGGGTCGAAGTTGCGAGCGTTCTCGATTCACGGCGTAACCTGCGCGGCGATGCTTGTGGTCGGCCTCTTCTTGGTCCATGCTATCTGAGTGAAATGTCTCCGGCCGTTCTGGTTCCGGATGTCGAGTTTCTCGCCTTGCGGGATCACACCCTTTGGCGACTGATAACGATCAGCGCAGTCGTCCGTCGACGCGCAAACATGAAAGTTGAGAATCCATTCCATGAAGGTTCTGGTGATTGGAGCTGCGGGGAAGAGCGGTAGGGCTGTTGTCGAGCAAGCCCTGGCCAAAGGTCATGATGTCACTGCCTTTGTCCACAAGACTGAGGGCTATTTACCAGACGTAAACGTGCGCGTTATCGAGGGCGACGCTAGGGACCGGTCAACAATGGATTCGGCCATGCTCGGGCAAGATGCCGTGATCGACACGATAGGCGGCAAGCTCTCGTTCAAGACCACCACGCTTGAAGCAAGTGCCGCCGCGACCATCATTGCCTCTATGCAGTCAAGCGGAGTTCGCCGCCTCATAGTCATTTCCGTGATTGGCGCAGGAGAGAGCGAGGCGAATACGAACTGGTACGAACGCCTGTTCCTGTCGACACTCCTGCGGAGCGAGATGAAGGACAAGGCGGCTATGGAGGCGATTGTGGATGCAAGTGGCCTCGACTGGATTATCGTTCGCCTACCCTTTCTCAGCGATGATCCAGGTACGGGAAACATTCACGTCTTCTCCCCTGAAACCGGAGAGATTGCTCATAAGCTGACTCGTGCCGACCTCGCCGCTTTCATGGTCGCTCAACTTTCCAGCGATGAATATCTTCAGAAGGCCGTGGCCATCGCCAACAGCTAGTGGTCCAACACGAACACCCGTGAACGCGCAAGTGCAGCAGATGCACGCCTCGGAAAGACGGGCATCGCCGGCACTCTGAAATGGCGACCGTGAGTTGGTTGAACAGCAGTAGATTGCTAACCCAACGCAATGCAAGGAGGACAATGCGAACTTTTGAACTGCGCGTGTACAAACTACGCACCAAGAGGCGCTCGATTTTTACATGAATGAGATTTATCCCCGTCATCTCAGCAGCTTTCCACTCTTCGGGATTGAGGCCCACGGCTTCTGGACCGCCAAGGAGGATGCCGAGCCACGGCTCTTCGTGCTGGCCTCCTATGCGGCGGGCGAAGAACCCGGCGAGGTCGCTCGGCGGTATATGCAAAGCACACAATTCGCCGAGGACACCAGGAACTTTGATGTATCAGACATCGTTGGCGTTGAATCGACGATCCTCATACCGTCAACAAGCTCCCCTCTTAGATGATTGTATGGAGCCATTCATGATGGAAGTCCTAATTGTCACCGCGATTACCGTTGCTGGATTGATGGTTGGATGTGAACTGGCCGTCGCCGTGTTTGTTCATCCAACACTCGGTAAACTTCCGGATGATGTTCATCTGCCAGCCGCAAGCGCCCTCGCTCGGGTGCAGGGGAGGTTCATGCCGTTTTGGTACATTCTTGTATTTTTGCTTACTTTAGCCGAGGTTGTAATTCAATGGCACCGATCTGGCCGCTTACCGATCTGGATCGCTACATCGGCCGTTTTGTGGATGTTGGCGATTCTGTATTCGGTCACCGCCCTCGTACCGATCAACAACCGTCTTAAGTCGTATCCGCCTCCCGATTGGAAGACGTACCGGCGTAGATGGGACCTGCTTCACCGCTGGCGTGTTGTACTCCTCACGATAGCTTTCGCGTTTCTCATCGTGGGATCCATTAGCAAGTAGTCATCTTTGGCCTCTTCCGCAAGGGCAGCTATCGCCGGAGATCGGGAGCCGTGGCAGTCTTCGACACGGTGTGTCCGCGCTCAGCCATGCTGGAGCTGTCGACCCATCGATCTTCGAAGCTGACATGACCACGCTCCTCGCCGAATCAGTGAGCGCTCAGCCTATGCAGCTCACAGGTACGAATCCGTCCTGATATGTCGCCTTGCGTTTACCGAACTTGCCACTAAGCCGCGTTAGGTGTATCTGTGTGGCGGAGGTCGTGACGGTGAAGAATAGGTCGGCTCCCCCTTGTGAAGTGATTCCGGTAGTGGCGTATCCGGATGTGGCTGCGGCCGTGGCGTGGCTGGAGACCGCGTTCGGGTTTCGGGTGCGGTTGAGGATTGGCAACCATCGTGTGCAGATGCGGTTTGGGTCTGCTTGCCTGGTCGTGGGCGAGGTGGGAGAAGACAAACAATGGGCAACAAGGAGTTCTACACTGTTGCGAGTGCCAGATGTGGACGCGTTGTGCGCGCGGGCGGTGAATCAGGGGGCGCACATTCTTCGTGATCCGCAGACGCATGTGTACGGCGAGCGCCAAGCCACGCTAGAAGACTTCGCCGGACACATCTGGACGCTGACACAAACAGTAGAGGATGTCGACCCGGCGGCTTGGGGTGGCGAGGCTGTGGAACTCTGAGTCCGGCGCCGGATGGCGAGTCCTCATAAGTCGGCTTCCCGGAAGCAATCCGCCGAGGCGTTCTCAACTGACGAGAACAGGCCAATGCACTCATTGAGGAGCCATCGGTTCGTGTTTCGGGCGGATCGTCGGATATTCGGAAACTGAGCCACAACCGGTCTTAGGTAGACGATGACGTTTCAGCTGCACCCTGGGAAGATCTGATGCTCGGACGCTGCGGGGATACGCAAACTCGGCCACTGTACGCGGGAACATGACCACACTCCGTTGGTAGAGGCTTGCAGGCGTTTCGTTGTTCAAACCTTCATGCGGATGCTCGTGGTTAAATACTTGCCGAAATCGATCAACTTTTCTGCTGGAGTCGTAGTGTGAGTGCCGGAGGCGGGTCGTGTCTTATTTTAACGTCCGGTGCATCCGTTCTGCTGGCCGTTCTGCTGCGGCCGGCCTGGCTGAATACGTTCGTGCACGATACTTATCTTGATCCAACTGAGCGACAACTTTGACAAACAAGCAGCCCGTTGTCGGCACACGGCGCACCGCTGTCCGTCCTGATCCGACTCGGCATCCCGCACTCATCCATCGCGGCTTCGCAAACCGCAACCACTTGGCTTAGGTCCATGCGCGAGACCGTCTGGCAGCGGATCAGGTAGCGGCTGTGCGCATCGATAATCGTGAACGGATCGTAGCGCGTGCCATCGCCCGTACTGAAGTACCCCTCAAAGTCCATGCACCACAACTGATTCGGTGCTGTCACTTCCGAGAACGGTTCTGAGTGCGGCCTGGTCCTTCGCTTCTTCTGCTTCGGGTTCGTCAGCCCGGCACCGTGAAGGATGTTGCCAAGCCGCCTTCGGTCGATGAGAAACGCCGATAGTAGGCGTGCCCACGACGATTAAAGCAGGGAGAGCCGCGTCCCTCTCCTGCACCCCTCCGATTCACAAACGACATCTCACAGGTGATTCGATGGACAGGACCGAATCCATAGTTCGCAATATGCTTGGAGCCATAGAGGCGCCGCTCTACGATGTCGGTGTCCTGAGCGACCGAGGGATGCTCCCGGGTTTGGACGGCATCCCCGCCTCCGCGGTGCTCGAACGTCTCCCGCTGCTCAAGTACCGCAATGCTCGCGGCTCGCACATCTACATCCGTCCCGCAGGCGAGCATCGCTTCACCGTACCCGACGATCTGGACGAGGCGTCGCTCGCGAGACTTTCGGCAGCGGCTTCAATCCTTGCGCCGTGGTCGAGACCAGCAGTGGCAACTTCCAGGCATGGCTCAGACACGCGTCCGTCTTCCCCAAGCTTCTGGGCATCTTCGCCGCCAGACTCTGGCATCTCGATACGGTGCCGACCCGAGTGCGGCAGACTGGCGACGATTCGGACGGCTGCCCGGCTTCACCAACTGCAAGCCGAAGTATCGCAAGCCTGATGGTCTGTTTCCTTTCGTTCGGCTTAAAAACCACGCGGGCGAGCAGTACCCGATGGCCGAAGCCTTCGCACGGGAGATCACGCAAATGTACGCGGCACGGGAACAGGAGCGAGAGGCACGACGGAAGCAGGCTTCTCTTTCTCCCCGAAGGGACCGAGGTCCAGTGGGCCATCCCTTGAGCGTTTCCGCACTTCGCCAAATACCAGGACCGACCCGCCGCCGCCGACATCGCCTTCTGTGTCGCAGCGATTGCCGATGGCATGACCGAAGACCGGATCGAACGTTCCCTCGAAGACGACTACCTCTCCCGCGATCCCAGCCCTTCCAAACGAACTGCCTACATCCGAAGAACCATGACGAAGGCGAGGAGATGAGCCGAGCGGTAGGACGGTGCTCACTTTCCACGGGTGCGTTACTAGAGCCGATCGCTAGGCTTGTCGAGCGTCAGATCGACGATAATCGGAATGCTGAGGTGTTTCCATGCGGCAGCGTCGTCTCGCAATCGCGGGTGCCGTCGTTCTTTTATGCGTGATGATCGCTGAAGTTACGCTCTCAACTCGCCGACTCTCTGCAAGTTGGGACGAAGGCGATCATATCTACGCGGGGTACATGAACTGGAAACACCGCGAATACGCCTGAACCCCGACCATCCACCACTGGTGAAGCTGGTGGCCGCGCTGTCCTTGCTGCCGCTTTCGTTGAAAGTAGCTCCTCGTGAGGGCAAGTACTTCAAGAGTGAGTCCTACTATGGGGCCGGGAGCTTCTGTTTCGCAACAATCCGCGATATGGCGGATCGTATCCCGCGGATACACTCCTGTTTCGCGCCCATGTGGCAGTGCTGGTATTCCGCTGCTTGTCGCATTGCTTCTCTTCATCGCCGGAGACGAGATGTTCGGCCCAATAGCCGGATTAATCGCGATGGCATTGTGGGTCTTCGATCCGACGGTACTGACGAACGCTCCTTTCGTGACCACAGACACGGAGCTGCTCTCGGCTTCCTCGCAAGTGCTTACACTTTCTACCAATTCGTCATCAAGATGAGCTGGCAAAGGGCTGTGACATGTGACCTGGCCGTGGGCGTTGCATTGGGGTGCAAGCACAACGCGGTGTTGCTGCTGCCCATTCTCCTGCTGCTTGCCGCGGGCGAGTTGTCGGGTCGCTGGCTTCGAGACCGAAGGTTCCCCGGAAGATTCTGCTTTGAGATGTGCGGTGGAATGGCGGCAATCGCAGTTGTCGCGCTAACGGCGTTATAGGGAGCGTACAGTTTTCGTTTTGCAATGCATCCCCAAGGCGTCAGCATGCCCGCGCTGCATACTCAGATTCAGACGCTCTCGCCGCTGATGTCGAACGTCATAAACTTCTGTGCACGGCGTCATTTACTGCCGGAGAGCTATCTCTACGGACTGGTTGACGTTGTGCGCGTAGGAACGTACATGCCCACGTACTTTTTCAGCAAGCTATATGCGCATGGGCAGTGGTTTTACTTCCCAGTCATCCTTTCTTTGAAATGGAGCGTGGGCGTTATCGGATTGTTGCTGCTGGCGATCGTAGCTTTCTTTTCCGGCTACGTACGCCGCCCACGGGAAGTCTTCTTTCTGGCTCTTCCCGCGCTGTTCTATCTGGGGGTGGCCATGGCATCGCCTTTGAACATTGGCGTCCGCCACTTGTTACCTCTCTTCCCCTTCGCCTTTTCGCTAGCTGGCGCCGGAGCAGAAGGGCTGGTCGTGGGGCGGAGAGTATGGGCGTGGCCGGTCGCGGGTCTGCTGCTCTGGCACGCGGTGGATCGGTGCGCATGTTCCCGAACTACATGCCCTATGCCAACGTTCTATGGGGCGGGCCGGCCCACACGCATGAGTATTTTGACTCCGCAACGGAATGGGGACAAGATCTCAATTTGTCAACGCCTGGGTGAAGCAACACGGAGTAAGGGACTGCTGGATCACGCACTTTCCTGCGCCTTTTCTGCTGCCTAGCGCCTACGGGATTCCGTGCAAGCTGCTTCCAACTCTGGACACCATGTACGAGCAGGACATTGCAGTTCCCTCCATCGTGCATGGTCCACTTCTGATCAGCTTCGCTGACCTCAATGGCTTCGAGTTCGGCACGAGGTGAGAAACCCCTACCAAAAGCTGTTTGAGAGAAGACCCGACGAAGTCATCGCGGATGGAGTCGCCGTGTACAACGGAGATTTCATACTTCCTGAGGCAGCAGCGTTGCAGTTCATTCAGAAGTCCCGTAGCGAACTGAAGAAGAACCCAGCCGCGGCACTTGACGCCGCGAATGCTGCCGTCTCGCTGGTTCCACGAGGGTTTAATGAAAACATCGTGCTCGGAGACGCACTGGTTGCGAACGGGATGAAGACGGTTGCACTCTCCGCATACGCCGTGGCTCAGTCTCGAATCCCCGAGATGGAGCCCACAGCACAGGAGCATTGGGAGCCGATCTTGAGGGCCAGGAACGAGGCAGCAAAATGAGCCTTCTCCCTCTTGACCACTCCGAAGCCACCCGTCTGATAGGGGTCCCCTCAGAAAACGGACAATAGAGCACGGTGAGGCTGAGGGGTGATCCGACTGCCGCTAGTTTCATCGCGACATACTTGATTAAAGCATAAGACCGCCCTGCCGAGGACCGGGAACTAGCTTCCAAAGGCCTTAGCTCTAAGGCCAGTATTCTCACTAAGGCGCTTTGATTCCGGCGAGAGACTGTCCTTGAAGTGATGCGATCCTGAAGCCTTGAGTGGAGGATAGAAGCCCAGTACCTATTCGAGTTCACTCCGATATTGACTCGGTGTCATCGCCATCATGCAACGGAATGTTCGACTGAGATGAGACTGGTTTGCGAACCCTGACCTGTCTGCAATTTCGAGTAGGGAACGCCGAGTCTCCGTGAGCAAGCGACACGCTGTCGCAACTCTCAACTTTCTGACATATTCCCCTGGGGTGCAATGAAAGAAACGGCGGAAGTCTCGCGCAAGATGGGTGGGATGAACATCTGCTGCGGCAGCGAGTTTGCACATCGTGGGTAGGTTGCTGATGATTCGTGAAGCTGTTCGCGTGCCTGCTTTAGCAAAGTAGGAATGCGGCAGCTTCGTTCCTCCTTGAAGGCACGTTGAAAGTGACCCACCATCTGCAAGACAAGGCACGCAATGATGAGGTCGCTGAGATCGTCAGCCATATTCCATTCCCGACGGATTTGCAGTGCCACGGCAGCAGGAGCAGGTCCATGGACGTGACGAGGGAAAGTCAGAAGCCGTGCGTCGTCCCGCAGACCTTCGATCCAAGCCTCTTCCGGCTCGATCAACCGTGCCGTTGCTCCTTCGGGCGAGAACTCGTCCGAACGGGGTGCCTCTGAGGGCCGATAGAGCAGCGTTTCTTTCTGACAAATAAAAGAGTCGCGACCGAATGTCTCTTAAAAGGAACCGGAGAGCACCAGGGTAAAGCAGGCCTTACGATGAGAATGAATAGGTAATTGGTACGCCGGCGGATGCACGATCTCGGTAAGCAGGATCGGACCAACGCTTCTCTTGCGGACAATGCCGCCGATGTGCTCGCGCCTGAGAAAGCACTGGGGTGCAGTCGTCGGTGTGGGGGCTCTTCGGCTGCGAACCGCCGGGCGGAGTGGGTGACTCTCTGGTAACGCTTGTTTCATTTTAAGGCTCGTCCTGTGCAAGATACGTTCTTCCGGGAACAATAGTTCACCTGCGATTGACCTACCCTATCTAAGGAGGCGCTTGCTTTCGACTTCCAAGCACTCCGACAGAGGTGAGGTCGCGCATGACAGTCCGCTTTGCAGTCCTCCAATGGACAATTACGCTCCTGATGGGCGCCTCACCACTCATGGCTCTCGCAAATAACCAGGCAGGTGAAGGCACTCGGTCCACCGCTTTTGTAGATGTAAGTGTACTTTCGATGGACGCCAACAGCCTCGTAGAGGACCAGACGGTACTCGTCCACGGTGGTGAGATTGAGCGAATCGGATCTGTAAAGAGTGTGAGGGTCCCTGCGGGCGCGATCACCATAGACGGCAGACACCGCTACCTGATGCCAGGTTTGACCGATTTTCACGTCCACTTCCCGGACTCCGCGCAGGATCAGAGAGACGAGCTCAAGCTCCTGGTGAGCAACGGCATAACGACCGCCGTGAACATGCACGGCACACCGGATATCCTTGCAATGCGGAATCAACTGCGTCAAGGAAAGCTGTTCGGGACGACGCTGTACTCAACCGGTCCCTACGTCAACGAACCTGAGTTCACCAGCCCGGAGCAGGTCCGGCATGCAGTGATTGCGCAGAAGGCCGCTGGATATGACTTCATCAAAATTCACGGCGAACTTTCGATTGATGCCTACACAGCTCTGATCAATACTTCTCGTGAGCAGCATATCCGCGTCGTCGGCCATGTTCCCGCTAAACTTGGCATCGACGCTGTGCTTGGAAAGTAAGCGATGATCGTTCACGCTGAGGAGTACCTCTACTCGTACTTCCAGCGGGACCGCGAACTCCCAACTGATCCGACCGAGATTGATCGAATGGTGAAGGATGTGGCTGGGAGGACGGCTCGCTCCGGCACCTGGTTCAGCGCCACACTTGCCGTCTTTAGGGAGATCATCTTTCAGGTCTCGGATATCGACGCTGTGCTCCAGCGCCCAGAGATGCGTTATTTACCACCTGATGTCGCTGCTACTTGGCAGCCTGACAAGAATGCCTACGTCACGCGCTGGAAGATCGAGAAAGTACCTTACTTTCGAGCGCAGTACGCCATCATGCAAAAGCTCACCAAAGATCTGAGCGATGCTGGCGTTCCTTTGCTTGTCGGAACCGATTGCATTGTCACCGGCGTCGTCCCAGGCTTTTCGATGCAGGATGAGTTGGACGACCTCATTGGCGCGGGCCTAACCCCCTATCAGGTCCTTCACGCGGCGACAGCGAATGCCGCTACGTTCCTGGGTACGGCAGCCGATTCTGGGACGGTCAAGGTGGGAAAGCAGGCGGACCTTCTTCTGCTTGAGGCAAACCCGCTCGAAGACATCACCAATGTGTCGCGTCGTGCCGGCGTCATGCTTCATGGCCGCTGGATGACGGAGGATCAGCTTCAGCATGATCTCACTGCCATCGCGGTTGGGTACGGAAGGTAGCTGCAATTGTGTTCACTGCCGTTTGCCGTTCGCCCTGCTTGGATGTGCCGCCTCGTTGACCGCTGCGGGCCAGAGTGCAAAACCGCCATATGTCCCGTTCCTCATGCACCTCTCGGTTGACGCTCGGGAAGCTTCTCAGGAGATTGTTCGTGCACGTCTTCAAATTCCGGTCTCGTCGGGTGACGAAACGCTGGTTTATCCGAAGTGGATTCCGGGTGAGCATGGTCCTACTGGACCCATCGCGAACATGACTGGCCTCGTGATCCGCGCTCATGGTCAGCTACTTCCATGGCGGCGGGACGATATTGACATGTACGCCTTTCACGTTGAAGTGCCGAAAGGCATTTTCCTCCTGGACGTGAGTTTAGAGTTCCTTGCAACCGCAGGACCGGGTGCTTTCATATCTGGCGCTTCGGTGGGGAACACATTTGCGGTTATCAACTGGAATGAGCTGCTTCTGTACCCTAAGCATCGCTCCGGAAACAGCATTGTCGTCGATACCCAACTCCAATTGTGCGACGGCCGGCACTACGGAACCGCCCTTTAAATGAGAAGCATGAGCGGGGCGCTGACTCACTTTCGCCCCGTCCCCCTCAGTCAGCTTGTAGATTCTCCTCTGATTGCAGGTCAGCACTTCAGAGAGATTCCACTCTCTTCAGATCAGACACCGGCACACTTTCTGGACCTTGTTGCGGGTAGCGATGACGCTCTCGCCGTAGGTGATCAGCAGATTAGGGCCTATGGTCGTCTCATCGAAGAGACGGGCCTTCTCTTCGGGTTTCGGCATTACACTTCGTACCACTTTCTCGTATCTCTGAGCGATCAACTCGGCAACACAGGATTGGAGCACCACCAGTCGAGTGATGACAGACTCCCGGAGAAACGTTTGTGGATCCGGTGCAGGCCAAACTTGAGGCTTGGCTGCTGCCGCACGAATTCACTCACTCCTGGAACGGCAAGTACAGGCACCCTAAAGGGCTCCTTACGCAGGATTACCAGACCCCGATGAAAGGTGATCTGCTCTGGGTCTATGAAGGCTCGACGACATATCTCGGGGAGTTGCTGGCGGAGCGCACCGGGCTCTGGACACCGGAAGAGTTTCGGCAAGAGCTCGCGCTGAAAGCTGCCGACATGGAGCACCGTCCTGGGCGCACTTGGCGGAATCTTGAGGACACGGTCATATCAGCACAAATACTCTCCGGCTCCGGTGGAACGTATGAGTCTTGGCGGCGGAGCGTCGATTACTACCCGGAAGGAGAGCTTATTTGGCTGGACATCGATACCATTCTTCGGGAGCAATCGGGCGGCAGACGCTCCCTCACTGATTTTTGTCGGCGCTTCTTCGGCGGTGACCGAAACACAGGGGCGGAGGTTTTCGCTTATACCTTTGGAGATCTCGTGAAGAATCTCAATGCGATCGCGCCATACGACTGGGCCGGCTACCTCAATGCAGTCCTCACAAGCAACTCCCCAGAGCCTCCGCTAGGCAGTCTGCGGCGAGCGGGATACGAACTGGTGTACCGACCAGAGCCGAGCGAAATGGAGCGGCTCCACGGGAATGCTGCGCATCACCTGGACGGAGATTTTCACTTGGGTCTTCTGTGAGGGAAGACGGAACGCTTGAAGATGTGATTGTTGGCTCACCGCTGTACGTGGCTAAAGTCGTTCCAGGGAGTAAGATCGTCGCCGTCGACGGTCAGAACTTCACCATCGATGTGCTCGGGAGAGCGCTCGTCTCGACAGCGGGGGAAGAGCGCGGTCCGATAAACCTGCGGGTCGCGCGAGGAGTGGCGGAAAATGATGTGCACCTGTCTTACAGTGGGGGGAACGCTATCCCGATCTGAAAAGGATAAGCAGCACGTCGGATTTACTCGGCGAGATTCTCAAGCCTCTGGAGCCCGAAGCGCAACACCAAGAGGTCCAGTCCGGCATCGTGTACAGCGAGACTGCTGGGCAGACTCTGACGATGGATTATTACCCCGCAGCAGGAAGGGGACCTCACCCGGCGGTCATCATCATTCATGGTGGCGGTTATACCGGCGGAACGAGCAAGAGTAGAAGCGAAGCGTGTTGCTCTGACTTTTTGGCCCCTGCAGGCTACGCAGTGTTCTCGATTAACTACCAGCTTGCTCCTGCGTTTCCGTTTTCCGCGATGATCGCGGATGTCCAACGCTCTGTGCGCTTCATCAAGTACAACGCTTCGCGGCGGGGCGTTGACCCTCGTCACATCGCACTGGTGGGCGGCTCTGCTGGAGGGTATCTAAGCAACATGACCGGGCTCTTACCTGCAACTGGTAACCCTCACTCCAGTGATCCCGTTGATAGTGAGGACGCTTCGGTTCAAGCGGTCGTCACCTTGTACGGCGTCAGCGATCTGGTGAGTATGCACGATGATGAACTGGTCAGAGACAACCACCTGCTTGGGCCAATTAGTGAGTCCTCATTTTGAGGAAGCTCTCAAAGCTGCATCGCCGTCAACCTTGTAACCCGACGTGCGCCACCGTTTCTCCTGATCCACGGTGACCGCGATGAATCGGTTCCGATAGAGCAGTCGAGAGAGTTCCAGAAAGCCCTGAATGCGAAAGGAGTGAGCGGCACACTCATCGTCATTCCGAATGGCCCTCATACAACAGAAACCTGGAGCAAGATACCCGGCGCTCCTGATTGGGAGAGCCAGATGACAAAATGGCTCAATCATATTCTGGAACACAAAGGGAATATTGGTTCTGGCATCAGGCCTCGCTCTGGGGGGACTCGCCTTAATGCGGTATAAACCGCCGCCCAGGCGTACGCTTACAAGTTCATTCTCGTCAGCTAACTGTCTCCGTCAGCTCAATAGGATCATCTTGGGCTCCCCACTCGCATACGTTCTACACCATCGAACCGAATCAACACTGAAGCTTTGCTGATTACCGCTTTGCTTGTCGGCACTAAGAATGGGCGGAGGCCGGAATCCACCGATAAAGCGTTGAACGGAGACGCCGAGATTGCCGGCCTTAACCAGGGAGAGGCCCGCAATGTCCTGGCCAGAGCCGTTTCCTCTGCCGCCTCGGAGAGATCAGGGACCGCA
>JAABUR0100005941.1_pt1 | contig 15217 bp, 16 predicted proteins | sample 5560091 | NCBI WGS metagenome assembly JAABUR01 (sample SAMN10711879, study PRJNA513375) | rock metagenome | isolation source: Antarctica rocks | place: Antarctica: Victoria Land, University Valley sud
ATAGCGTAGCCGATATGTTCAAGGGCCTTTCGTCTCGTTTCCGAGTGTGATTCACTAGCATATACTCTTCTTCTTGTATCTAAGCTCAAATGCAAAGTCTTGAGGTCTGGATTCCGACGAATAATGTTGGTCACATCTCGGTACCGGCTGCGATCAAAGGAGCGGCACCTAGGACCGCCGTGTGTCGTGACGCAAGATAAATTTAGTAAACAAACCCGCAGTGAATCTAGACAGGTAAGCGTGTCTTATCGAGCCTCTGAGTTTATTGGTGTGAACGTAACACCCCACACCGAGACGAACAGAGCAGGGAAGCCCATTGATAGCGCGTAGTACCGAGCTTCTAATGGGCCTCAGATCAACTCGGTTATAGTCTAGACTTTCATCCCCTCCAATCTTACAGCCAATGTCAACGGAGATGGTTCATAAGACCGTATTTAAAGCATGTAACAAACCCAACATGCCGCAACTGCGCCAACAACGGCAACAGCCGCTCAAACAAATCCTGCAGCTCATCATGAAACCCATGCTGGCCAAATCTCCCAACTGGGAACCGTTATATACCGAATATGGCACCTAACATCCGCGCGGCAGTGTAAGAAACGTAGAAACGCAGCACACCGATTTCGAAGCCACAGCTGTCAGGTTGACAATCACATGCTGAAAGAGGAGACTTGAACTATTCTCGTAACAACGACGAGAAAACAAGACCGAGCGCTTTTGATAGATGGGAAGCGAATGGTTCTCGTTGTACAGCTAGGACGATAATGAGCAGCTGGGTTGTTTGTAAGGTTGAGCGGGTGGTGCTTACCTGTTGCGTAATTAGGCTGATGAGCTCGGGGCTTAGGTCGTTGAGGGAAGGTATCAGAGCGTTCTTCGAAGATTTGTATCATAAAGCCGTCAAGGGAGGTTAGAACCTGTGGTTAAACACACGTTAACGTGGCTGGGACGTCGAAAGCGTAGACTAGCCGCCATGACACCCTCGCTCGTAACCGCTACTTACGCTCCCTTCACCCCGTATGACACGGCTCCCTCCAAACAAGCCACAAACTCTCTTTGTCTCCCCCATAGCATTTGCCATCCTTCAATCTTCCAGCCTTACGAGAACAGTCCCAAACCCCAAAGTTTACACGAGCCCCTCGGCAATGAAAATCACATCCTTCATGCCAATCTCGATAGAGAATCGTGTCATAGATACTACAACGAACCTACTAACATACATAGCTAAACGGTCACCCAAATGACATTTTTTACGTACGTTCCCTTTTATTGAAAGTTCATCCCTTGTAGTCGATATCAAAAAAATAGTGACTGCTTCGGTCGATTCAGGTTTCGGCTGGCTTGTTCGGTTGGTTCGAGACAAGGTGGGTTGTGCGGGGCAAGAGAGGAGGTTGCGAAGGGGTCTAGAGCTCTGGTAATGGAAAGGGAGAGGGAGGGCGGGTTGAGAGGGTTTTGGTGGTATAAGCAAGAGGTGGAAGGAGTTTTGGAGGGTAGATAGATGGGAGTGGGAGTCATTGAGGTGGAAGAGAGGAAAGATATAGCACCAGAAGAGCAACGGTAATTTTCTAGAAGAAAGCTCTTATTATATGGGATCCTAGCTCCCGAGATCTATTCGTCTAACGTCATCTACCCATTTCCAAATGCCCTTGCCAATACAACCTGCATGTGCCTTCTTTTTGCTGCTTCCGAAACTTGGGATGCCAATAAGTGGCGGAGTATGTCTGCGTAATCAAGAATACCTGCTAGGTTGAGAGCAGCCCTGGAAATTGGGGCTTGTGCAATGACCAAAATCGCCACAACCTTCTTACTTATCACGAAGTTTCTCATCCTCGATCCTCGAACCGCCCCCCCAAAACTCTCAATGATCCATCCCATCTCTCTCCACCAACCCCCTACACAACCCCACCACCTCATCACCTCCTACCTCCACATCCGGCCTCTCAATCTTCCTCGCCAAAACCTCATCCAGCATTCCCCTCAACCGACTAACCAGCACCCCAATCCGCGCCCAACCCCTCAATCTCAACCACCCATCGACCACCAAGCCCCGTCCAAGTGTGTCCAGCGCCACGGGCCCGGAGAACAACAGTAGCGCAGTGGCGTTTAAGGGCGTGAGATCGCGGATGAAGAGCTTGGAGGTGGACAGCAGGGAGAAGTAGGAGAGGTGCGTGGAGCTGCTGATAAATGACTGGGCGGCGAAGAGGGTGGAGGAGGGATGGATGAAGACGCGGCCGTTGGCTTGGTTGAAGAGTTTGATGGTGCGGGCTTCGGGGTCGAGTTCAACGGCGCCGGACATGCTGGGCGCGAATTTCTTCTCGGGAAAGTCGATGCGCGCAATTTGCGGGTTGAAAGCTCCGGCGATGAGGGCGCGGAGGAGGGCGGAGTTGGCATTGTGAGCGTTGAGCGAGGGGGCGGTAGATGGGGCATAATTGGCGAGGAGGAAACCGCAGTCGGTGAGGGAGGAGAGGTATTGGAGGCGGTTGGAGGAGATGTCGGCGAGGGTTTGGGGGGAGAGGAAGTGGTCGTCGCACCAGGATTTGGTGGTGCGGTAGGGGGAGGTGGATTTGAGGAGGGACCATTCTTCGTAGGCGCGGAGGTCACAGATGAGATCACCCTGGTTGGGGGCGAAGGATGAGCGAGCTGTTTTGGATTCGTCGCGTTTTGCTTGTGGCGAGATGAAGGGGCTGCGAACAGTCAGGATAGCTGCGATGGTGAGGCAGGCTTCGAGGCAGCCGAAGGTGGCACCGTAGACCATTAGTTTGCTGCAGCGCAGATCTGCGGGAATCATCGACAGATGTTGGCCTAGTGCTGTGAGCTCGGAGCCGTCGAGAGCTCCCATGCGACCCAAGAGGTCTATAGCGCCTTCGACAGCGAGATCTTCCGGAGGTGTTAGGGCACTGGCGAGAAAGGACGGGACGTCTGTGATTCCCATGGCTCGGACGGACAGGCAGAGTTGCTCTAGGGGGACACGCCTGATTTCAGGCTCGGGCCTTTCGGCCATCTTGGCTTCAGCGTTTCGCGTGTAAAGCTTATAGCATGTTCCGGCTTGCACTCGACCTGCACGACCTCGACGTTGCTTACAAGCCGCTCGGGATGCCCAGACTTCTTCGAGCTTTACCATGTTGTTTTGCGGGTCGAAGCTGGTTTCCTTGACCTTTCCAGAATCAATAACGACGACTATGTCTTCAATGGTTATGGAGGTCTCGGCGACGTTGGTGGCGGCAATGACTTTCCGCTTACCTCTCGGTGCAGATGGGAAGACCCGACGTTGCTCAACCGGCATTAGAGAAGCGTGTAGTGGTAATGCATATATGTTTGGAAGATCGCGAAGAGCATCAAGGGTACGATTGATCTCGAGCGTGCCTGGTAAGAAAATGAGAATCCCTCCTTCTTGTGATCCTAGTTGAGAGTCGATGGCTCGAACAGTGCTAGCAATGAGACTGTAGTTGATTCTCATGCCGATCCCTTGTATGGTGCTGGCCACAGAGGGGTCCACATCATTCATGTCATCGTCATCAAGAGAACTATTACGCGAACCGGTGCTGAAGCCTGTAAAGCGAATGATGTCGTCCAAATGATAGTCTTCAACAGGATAAGTGCGGCCTTGGATTTCGATCTTTGCAACACTTGACGTTTTGCTAAAATAGGCCTCAAAGACACCAGCATCAAGAGTGGCACTCATGAGTATGACTTTGAGGTCTCTCCGCTTAGGAAGAACATCTCTAAGGAGAACCAGAAGGAAGTCAGTGTCGAGGCTACGCTCATGCACCTCATCCACGACAACGTGGCTGATATCGGATAGAGCATTCACCGCATCGTCACCGCTGCCGCCAGAAGTCTGTAATCGTCGAAGTAAGATACCCGTAGTTACGAACGTGATTTTAGTGGTCCCGAGTTTCTGCTTTGATTCTCCCCGTATCGCGTATCCTACTTCATCGCCCACTGATGAGCATCTTTCGTCACTGACTCTGTCCGCAAGTCCCAGTGCCGAAATCCTTCGAGGTTGCGTGCACACAATATTCGCGGCTGCTCCGATCTTTCGCTGGATCATATCGTCTAGGACAAATTGGACAGACTGCGTTGATTTCCCTGATCCAGTTTCTCCAGATATGATTGTGACTTGATGATCATTGACAGTCTTGACGATAGCATCCCGTAAAGCCCATGCTGGCAATGACTGACGCCCAGCGAGCATCTTCTGCTGTCTGACACTTTCCTGTCTCGACTGCCAACGATTCAAGAGAGCAAGACTTTGTGGACTTCCCGGACGCCAATCAATCTGACAAGGGACTCTTCTCCGAATTTGCTGATGCGATACGTTAAGCATAGTCCGAGGTTCATGGAGGCCAGCGGCTCCTGCAGACACATCACGAAGAGATCCAGGATTCTCTACTATTCTCGGTATCTCACCTTCAAGCCAATCCACAAGGTTGAATATCATAGGCTCGCCCAGAAGATATTTGTTAGCCCGTTCTACGAGCTGCCGGATGATGCTCAGCCTGATGTAAGCGGGGAGCCCAGGCGAAGTTATAGAGACGACTGGAGCAGTACGTGGATATGATTCTGATTTTCTAACAGCGAAGGTGAACGCGATTTTGTTTCTTGAAGGCTGAAGTTGGATTTTACATATAACAGGGGTTATGGCTTTGAAGCGATCACCAAAGATGGCACTAAGTGTGTCTTGCTCTTCAGCCCAGATTGAGACTTCTTGATCTTCATTGCCCATAGTCAACGTAGACAAGTCAATACCGTTAGAATCGTTACATCCTTCAGCGCCCTTGACGAGATTGCCTTGTAGGGTTTCGGCAGCAAGTGCTTCGTCACCTTTACAATCATCGAAAACCTTTCCGCACAACTCCATAGAGTAGCCGGCCTCGGCAAGCCTCTTGATGGAAGCTTCTCGTTTCAGATTGCCACTAGCCATGCTGATTCCAGCGACGTATCCTTCAGGCAAGGCCCATTTCGGGAGATCATCTTCTGGGACATGGATAAGTAGCCATTCCAATGTCTCCTCACGGTCTTTGCATTCTGCTACTGCCTCTTCAACATGGCTTCTCCTGAATCCAAGCTCTGTAAGTTCGTTTACGATATTCCTCCGTTGGAACTCGGAAAGACGAACACCGTGAGGGTTCCAGGTAGCATTTCTCCTGACGAGGTCTTCAATATGAGCTCGGGTACGCTTGCCCAATTCTATCTTAGGGACCCTGGTCCATCCTCTCATGGCACTGCGAGCGTTGCTAACACCGCTACCACCAGGATTCCCACTATTGCTCAAATTCAGATGAACGGGCTGCTCTGCTTCTTTGGCCTTTTGTTTGTCTCGCTCTTCGCGTTTCTTGGCCATCAAGGCTTGAACTTCCTCACGCTCCTGTTTGGCAGCGAAAGGGTCTGCCTCATACATCCAACCTCGACCTTCTTTGACATCTTCTGCCTTGAGCTCCTGAAACTCTTTCCAGAGATCTCGATAGGTTGGTGGCAGCATCATATGTATGTTGCGCATACTGCAGACGCGGAAAAGACCGTATGTTGCAGCAAAATGACGTGCTTCTACAGCTGTAGGTTGTATGGCAATATCTTTGTATGATGGTGGAAGCTTGAAAGAAGGCAGGGCAACCATTTCCTTGGTCTTTGGATTCACAGCTTTGAGTATCACCATTGAAGAAAATCCTTCTGGTGTTTTAGTCTGCATGTCAAAATAAGATATAGTTCAGAAAGGCTGCGTATAAGACTTACCATACCATCGAATACTCTGGCTTCGCCCATCTTTGCTTCTGGCAATGCTCAGAGAGTAGATTGACAGGCAACTTTCCAGTCCAGCTTGCCCCGCCGATTAATTTCCTAGTATCCGGTTTCTTAGGCGCATCTTCGCCCACTGCCTGACCCCCAGTCGCGCGGATGTTACCTGATGAGCTTCCAGACTCCGGTGCTTTGGTTTTCCTCTTGGGATTTCCATCTCCAAAGATAATATAGCTGTCATCTTCACCTGGAGCTATCGGTGCATTCGGCTTTTTCGCTTTGCCACTACGGCCACTTGCTTTGCTCATAACCCTAGTGATGTAGCCAGTAGAGACCGTAATAGACAAAACGTCCTTGAGGAGTTAGTCAAATGCTGCACAGAAAGAATGGCATGTAGAGGTGGGTTTTTGTAACTGTTCTCGGCTTCGGCCCATGGGCCGCTCCGCTACTAGCGTTGTCGGAAGACGAACTAATCATGTCGAGCATTCGCACTTCACTCTCTCTTGAGGTATGTTGTCAAGGTGTCATGATGTAGAGACGTCTTAAAGACCGGGATACACGTCTATGTTTACATTCTATCTACACCGAAAGCAAGTATACTGGCTTCTTGAACAGCATGAGCGGGTGTACGGGGTCTTCTTAAGCCTTCACCAACACAACGTCAACCCAACGCGCACCAACTCTGCCTTCGATTCTGTTCAATACCTCCTTGAAATCTCCAACACCTAGTTCTGTGCTATATGTAAGCACCGAAGCCTGATTATCAGGCGTTACAACCTAGCATAGGTAGTCATTTTTTGCTTCCAACTTCCCCAACTCAGATTGCATCCCGGCATAATCTTATAGATACATCGTCTGCTCTTCCCATATCTGCGTCACTCTGCTTGGCTGAGTTTGCGATACGGCCAACCTAGTGTCACCCGATCTACCCTTTGACCATGCAATCGATTAACCCAGTTCGGGCCAATTGAAGACCTTTGTTAGATCAGCCCATGAATTGGCTTAAGAAGCGCGTAAGATCAGTAGATAGGTGATCTGCTGCCCTAGTACTCCATTTTGGACATCCTGGACCAACGGAATGTCGCTACGTGATGGGGTCAGTACGGTGCAGGGGATGAAAGTAGGGTCAAGAGGGTTCATGGGAGCGATTCGACCAGACGTAAAGGGCTCTGTCCAGGCGTCTTGAGGTATGCCTAGCATCGTAGCTTTAAACGTGTGATTTCCGCAGGTAAGCTTGCTATTGGTACGCTCGAAGAAATCCCTAATTTTATTGCCAAAGACCGAGCTTCGGAATCCGACAGAATAGCGATGTACTGGAAGCCCATTACTGAAAGTTGGGGATTTTGAGAGATTCAGGTAAGTAGAGTAGATCTGATATGTTAAAAAGGGGTCTTGTTGACGATTCGTCATTACAGTAGCTTCTAGCTTTCTTGGTAGTGTCGGGTCGCCAAAGAATCAGCTTGCGTGTTGTAGAGAGCGCCAGGGGATAAGGTAATCCAGAATCTTCTCGCCACCTTTCTGCAACCACCAATGTCGCAGTTGATGCATATGCCCGATAAAATATGCAGTCGCGGATACCCGTGGCCCAAGGAACTCTATCAGTCCTTCAAGATTTCTTCACCTTCGTTTCTCTTCCTTGTAATATATGAGATTCTCTGCAAAGACTTATTTATGCAATTTCTCCGTTCTAGGTTCAGATGTTGATGATGATCTTGGTATGTCACGGTCAGTACCTGGTTACAGAATGTATCCACTTCAAAGTCGACGAAATGGCGAGACGAAATTGGCTTAACAGGTGCTCTCGCCATTCGGCCCCCCGTCAACTAGCAATTTTTCAGATTCACGGGGTTGAAGTAATGAATCCATGCTTGGTTAATGATGGTAAAAGTAAAAAAGGGGCGTTCTTACGATACTGGAATCCACTGTCTTCACAGGTAAAGTAAGGTACCTCCTCGCTAAACTATCTTGAGAATTTGTATCCGACGATATTCTCACCGAAGAAGGCATATCCCTACTCTACCATTCCCGTCCTCGATAAGTATGTCTCTTATTCCAAATACATATATTCCTCTTGTAAGAAAACTCACTCTATGTTAAAAAGGAAAGTTTCAGTGCGCGTTGAGAATCGAATTTGACCTGAAAGAACAAAAAATCAAACTCTGGAAACATGCGCAAGCGGCTCAAGCTTAGAGCGGGTGCCTATGTTCCTACTCTGCCATTCCCGTTCTTGATTAAGATTAACTTCTTATTGCATCTATTGATCTCACTTTTGCAGGAGATCCCACCAGATACACATTCAACACCCACCTATCTGTATCTCTACATCTACCATTCCCACAAGATCCACGCATGGCCACAAAAACTTCTCAAACCCTAACCAATACAACATCTACGTCTCGAGCACAAGTCTCAATATGGTCCGTCAATACCTTGGCGTTGCTGATCCGTGAATTTATATTGCCCTCCTTATCAGGAAATGTCATCAAGATATCCTCCCTTTCCATCAAAGTTGTCAAACCGGCTCTCATCCCTGGTACGTCTCTCGCATAGAGCGTCTGCTCTCTCCACATCCTTTCCATCTCCTGTTGGCTAATATCGGAGTGCTCCTTCCCATGCTGAAACTTCCCTTTTACTTGAGGAATAATAGTGTATGACGGCCCATTCCAGATCTGATTGAAAACCTTTGTTAGATCGGCCCAAGAATTAGAATACCTGGCGCGCAAAATTAGAATGTAAGTGACTTGTTGTCCGTCGGTCTTTTCTCCTGGGATAAGTGGGATGACACTGCGGGATGGAACTCTGATTAAGTCCAGTTTTGCGTGATGAGCCACCCACATGACGTCGCCACTGTGAGGATCCACATGCCATCCGCCAGGTAATTCAGGGGACGTAGACATGACATTTCCTGCATCAGAAACTGGTCCACCACCTTGGCTTGTGCTCGAGTGGCGAGGTATATTCGTTTCTAAATGACGGACGATTTCGGGTACTAGGTTTTCGAAAGGTATGCTGGAAGGTATGCCCAATTGTCTAGCCACGTCGCGAGTGACCTCGGGAGATAATTTGTTGACATCTTCGAGAACCATTGTTGAGTAGAGAAGCTATTTATGAGCCACTTGTAAGCGGCAAGGAAGTCTGTTGCTAAAAATGATATTTGAGGACCTCTCTGAGCTTTATATGTTAATCGATTCTTCACCTCGCAATTTCCAGCACGTGCTAAAGCAATCAAAGAAGCAGCTTTCCGAAAAACGAAAACAGAGGCATGTCTTCCATCAGACCTTCAAGCAACAGCATGTGCTCAAGCAATGAAGAGAAGCTGCTTGCTGAACAACAAGAAAATCTGTATGTCGTCATTCAGAGAAGCAGTCTGCATAACCGCTTGCTACCTTCAGCTGTTATTTTCCCTACCAGGTTATACAAACAAAATAAAAAAAACAGTGTCCAATCTCAGCAAAAGCCTTACTTGCATATCTCTCACACGACATATGAAGCATTTTGTTGATGCTTTGGCGGGATCTGGCTGGATGGCATGAGTCACGATGCAGAACAAGCCACAAACAGTCCTATGGCTTACAACAGCCGCTTAAACCCCCCCGGCCGGTAGACGTAGCTACCCTTGATCTCCGTCTACATTCATATCCTATTCTTCAGCTTACTGGCAGCGAGGAATCAATCATACCAGCAGATGGCAAAATCGGCATAGACTGAATCGATGCCAAACTGGACGTTGTGGACATTAAGTTACTAGTCAGATCAATATCTATGAGGATAGAAACAAGGACGATGGGCCTACAGCTCGGGCCGTAGATACCTCGACAATGACTTCAGCTTGAGATCTTCCCCGGAAATAGAATTGAAAGAGATGGCTCGTAACATAATCGGAAAAGCCTCGAAAGTGGAAGAAAGTGGGGGGGTGCAGCTCGCACTCGCAAAGAAGAAAACGACTGATGAAAATTCCAGAGACTGACAAAGTCCCCCTTCCGTCCACCATCACCTAGCCTCAACATCGCTACCTATAGCATCCAAGCGGCCCACCCACCCTTATCCCTTTCTCAACAGACAGCCTGACCCTTTTTGTTTTCCCTTATCAACAGAGCATGATCGATAAGAAAGGTTTTCTGCATTCCATCAGTTAAATATACACTTCGTCAACACGACTGATCGAGCAAGCAAAAATGCAAACGTCGATTTCCCACAGCTACGATTCAGGCTTGTCTAGAAATATCGTCGAAATGTAGGTATCCTACAGGAACCCGTTCCAGATATTCGGAGACCAGACCAAGGATATGTACATGACCTTTTCCGCTCGCTGATTACACAAACCCGGTTTTAATACTGCGAAACACACCCCCCCTCCCCCTTACCCCCCCCCCAATCCCCCCCCCCCCAAAAAATAGAAACGCCCAAAGCAGACTTGCACCCACACAATACTACTTCCCAAACCATTTCAACCTCACCCCCACCACCCTACACCCTCAAACCTCAAACAAGCAGACCGTGGTCTCTATAAAGATTCTTCCTAACCCCCCCCCAGCCGGGAGAAAGACAAGATAAAAAACAAACAATAAACCCACCCCTGCTTCTCGAACGCACAGCTACCCTTCCTTACTCAGCTACTCCCTCCAGTTTTCCCTTCCTTCTCATCTCCGTTTTTCTGTTCCTTTTTATCTCTCCGCTCCGCCCATTCACCCCCCACACTACACCATCCTCAATTTTTTTCTAACTAAAAAGATTGCCTGACGAAATCCTAAAAATGATAATAATGATGATGATGATGATGATGATAATAATAATAATAACAATAACAATTTATCAGAATAGCTCTACCTACTAAAGCATACATACATACATACATACATACATACATACATACATGCAAAGCGCCCACCACCACCATCACCTGCAACCTACAACCTCCAACCTACAACCTACAACCTACAACCTACCACCTACAACCTACCACCTACCACCTACAACCTACCACCTACAACCTACCACCTACAACCTACCACCTACCACCTACCACCTACAACCTACAACCTACAACCTACAACCTACAACCTCCCTCCTATCCACACCATCCACACCACCCCCATCATCTCAAATCTCAAGCACATATACACACACACACACACACACATATACATATCTATCTAATCATAAACTCCCCCAAATTCCCCCCCCCTTCGTTTTTGGAAAAATCTAAAGTGATTGATTTACTAGGGCTGTGTGTGAGAGAGCGCGCGAGAGAGAGGAAGACGGAAGAGACGGAAGAGACGGGAGAGAGAAAATGGGTTTGGTGAAATGGAGTGTGGATGGATGGATGGATGGACGGATGGATATATAGATATATGAATAGATCCAATCTAGCGGTAATCGATAATGATAATAATAAATTCATACACCCTTGTGACATCGGTTAGGCCGACCCATGGGGGACTCTATGCTATTTGTATCGAGTGGACAAAACCCTCTGAGGTAGAAAACCACTCGCAGTCTATACGGCTGCTTCACGCAGCCGAAACAGTGAGTTTTGAGACTATGTACCAAATTTGTTCGCGTTGACCGCACGTTAGAGAACGAGTGTCCTAGCCACTCTAAATTGCTCCAAGAGCTCCGTTTCCATCATCATCTTCGCTACTGCCCTGAGGCCCTTCGTGGTGGCGACGATTATCCGGTAGTCCGAGGAGCCAGCATCTTGTAGCATCCTTGATCGCAGGTGCGACCAGTCCGGGCAGTGCATGAGTACATGCTTCGCCGTCTGATGGCTCCATCCGCAGCCGCATCGCGGGCTATCCGTGCCTGGAACGTTTCTAGAGTGCAGATAAGCGTTCAGACCTATGCGTTCGGTTCTGATGTGCGTTGCGAGGGTGCTTTCTGCTTTCTGAAGGCCGTCACGCATCTTTACCGTCTTATTGCTCAGGTGCGACTTAGCGGTAATCGATATAAAAAAAGATTTACTAGAGAGAAAAAACCCGGCAGCAGCAGCAGCCCGCCGGTAGATTATCATTCCAAATACGCGCAGCGACAATTATGTAGAACGAGAAAAGATTATTCATTGTCCCCCCTTTTCCCGGTCGATATAACTCTCCCCCGATTTGCTCTTTCCTAGCTAGCGTTTACTTGGGCTCTCTCTCTGAGATATAAAGATATCTAAAGAAGTGCCGCTGAAGAATCGGACGACGCGTCTACAATCCCTCTCTCCACTGACCCTCTACTCTTCTGCTTATCAAAAATGTAGTATACCAAAAAACATCAGCTCCCTCTCCCCTTTAAAAAAAAAACCTCACAAACTATAAAACCTTCCCCCCTTCTCGCCCCTCAACCCCCGATTCTCCCTCCACACAACGCCCGCATACGCCAGCGCCGCCACGAGCCCCGCCGCCGTAACGCCCATGCAAATCGAATACCCCTTGTGATACCTGGGCGCATCGGCGGCCAAGAAACTGAACGTCGCCACCACGCCGCCCGCGTTCCCGAACCCAATCATCCACGCCGTGCCGACGCTGCGCTCGACGTGCCCGCGCAGGTTCATCACGTACCAGCAGACGATGACGGGCCCGGCGGCGAAGGCGCCCATGGCGACGAGGTGGATGGCAAAGTACTGGGTTTTGAAGCTGTGGTGGACGGAGAGGAGGATGGCGAGGCCGGTGATGACGAGGAGTTGGCCGAGGAGGATGTAGGGGAGGCGCAGGCGGGAGAGGTCGGAGAAGTAGGCGAGGAGGAGGCAGAGGGCGAGGGCGGCGGCGACGGGGGGGACGGTGTGGAGTTGGGTTTGGACGGTGGTGTAGCCGAGGGTTTTGATGATGGTGGGGGCGAAGTAGGCGAAGGAGTAGATGGGGATGACGATGGCTGTTAGGGGAGGTGGGGGGGTTGGTGTGGGTTTGAGGGGTATGGAGGGGGGAGGGCTTACCAAAGTAGATGATGCCCGCGAGTAGATGCTTTATGTTGGCGAAGAACAATAATACTTTCTTAAAGGTGATTTCTTCCCCGTCAGCCTTGCCGGCTGCGGCCCGGGCCATCACAAAGGCCCGCTCGTCCTCGGTCAACCATTTCGCGTTTTCGGGAAAATCGGAGACGAGAAAGTACGACGCGATGCCGATGAGTATGGTGGCCATCCCCTCGAGGATAAAGACCCAGCGCCAAGCGCTTAAGTCGCGGACCATTTTCATGTTCGCGATTGCGCTGGCGAGAAGGCCGCCAAAGGCGCTGGCCACGAGGACGGAACACCAGTAGATGGTGAAGCGCTTCTGGGATTCCTCACGTTTGTACCAGAATGAGATTAGGTAGAAGCCTGTAGCGGGTGTCAGTGAATTGCCGGTTGTTGGAGCTAGGGTTTGCGTACTTCCGGGGAATATTCCGGCTTCGGCGAGACCGAGGAAGAACCGGGTTGCGAGGAGTCCGCGGTAGTTTTTGACTGTTGCTTGTAAGCTGCTGTAGGGTTTTTGGGGGGAAGAACGCATACCGAACCCTTGAGCCAGCATGATTACCCCAAAAGCGAGTATACATCCTGACACTGCAAGCTGTTAGAAGTCCGTAGGAAGGACATGGAGCCCCGTTCGAAACGTACACCACACATGAGGCTTCAACTTCTTGAGGAAAATATTCGACGGAATCTCAAAGATAATATATGGAACGAAAAAGATAGTCAAGGCGACATTCGTCTGGTTGCCCTTTAGGTGTAGGTCTTTTGGGAGACCCATGATGAGAGCATTGGAAATATTGACCCTTGTACTCCGGTCAGCTTGGTGATATTCCAGTCGATTGTTCGAATTCGCTCCTTACCGATCGAGAAAGGCGGCCAGATAGATGACGAACAAGACCGGCAGCAGCCGCAAGTCGATTTTCCTCACCAAAGCCTTTTCATTGATGGTAGAGGGCGCTTGAACCGCTGCAGCCTCGCTGGCAGTTGACTCGTATGAGTCCGACAAGTCGTGGTCCGTACTGTGCGCATAAGCACCAGTGGTACCTTTGGTCATGAAGCAAGGAAATTAGCATCAGAGCATACTGGATCGCACTCGGTGTCAACTCACCGTTTTTGTCCATGTCCGCCACGTGGAATATCCACAATGATGTTTCTCAAAAAGCGACGGTGACTACAGTATAATTGCAACGTGATCGGAGAAGAGGTGATTTAAGGAACATGGGAAAGAGTGACTCGGGAGACAGTAGAAAAGCAAAAAGATATAGCGAAGAAGTGCAACGCGGCGAGGCATAACCGAGTATGCATGCCAGGCGGCTAAGGATGAGTGGAACGGCCCCATTGTTACAGACATGTGAGTATAGTTTATTGAGTGATGTTGATACGAATACATGTCTGCGTGTATCCAAGTATGTGAGAGAATAACAAGGCAAGCACGCCGTCTCCGACCTGTTCCCTCTCCTCCGTGGTCACCATCCAGAGTTCCATCGAGGCAGCCATGTACGTCGTACCTCCAGGTGGTGTTCCGGGCGTGCCAACAATACAGACGGCCATTATGCGGAGGTGGTGGTGCAAGCTGCAGGTCGGTTAAGGACTTTATAACGATTATGCGCAGTCTGTTGGTTGTATGGAGAAGTGGAGACAAAGGTGAAGTCGCTACGGAATACTGTAAAACATGAGCGCCTCTGGCCCCCCTGGATTGCGGCAGAAGGTACCTTAAGGTAGTGTACGGATGTAACAACCACGATGGCGCGAGCAAACACGTGCATACGGCAAGCTAGGTAAATACAGTACATACCTTAGTATCCAAGAGGTGGTAACCATCGAATAGGTTAGTTCCTGTACCTTAAGATTATTCTCTCCTGTCGCCAAAGATTCCTCCCCTGTCATGCTCCAGACCTGGCGACTTCCCGAGCGTACCACAGTATTCCGTACCTGTGTAAGTTCGGCAGGGAACAAGAATGAAAAGGATCGGGATCCAACGTTCTCCACATACAACATGGTCGTGATTGGCCTCAAGAGCCCGGCGGTGGTGACAACATTGTTGGCCTTACGGACGTATTGCGTGCTGCAACCAACTAATTGTCGCTACACCCAGTCCGAGTAACAGCTATTCTAAGTGTATTCTACCCTAGCTCCGGAAATATTGTACTGTAATTGAAGGCAATCTCGGTTAGAGAGAATCGCGTGGGCTAAGTACCTACGTATGTACGGCTGTATGACACGTGACACAACATGTTATATACCTTACCTTACCTACCGAGTACGTACTTACTCTACGGTCTGTGCCATCCTGATCTTGACGCTTTTTCTCATCACGACATCAAAGCCTCACTGCGACTTCCTAACTGATTTACTTTCCACAGCGCCGTCATGAGGCCGTTTCAACTGGCTTGTGCTGATCAATGGGCGTTTTGTAATCTGACGGTGACTGAAAGGACAAGTGCCGGCAGGACGGGAGGTTAGGATGGCTGCGTCAAAAGGGACCCGACATCCTTATTGGTTGCGCATACTTCTCTCGGACATCGCTACTCGTCGGGAACGCAGCTGAGAGCGTAACCT
>JAABUR0100005944.1_pt1 | contig 15209 bp, 13 predicted proteins | sample 5560091 | NCBI WGS metagenome assembly JAABUR01 (sample SAMN10711879, study PRJNA513375) | rock metagenome | isolation source: Antarctica rocks | place: Antarctica: Victoria Land, University Valley sud
TCGCCGTCAAAGCCAACCAAGCGACCCTGATGGCCGATCTCGCCGTCGCCTTCGGCGACGCTTTTCCCCCCGGAACTGATCAAGGCCCTGAGCGGGGCGACGCCGTCGGTGTATGACCGCACGCCACCGCCCGACCTGGTCCGTAGCACGCAGACCATCGAGAAGGGCCACGGCCGCATCGAGACCCGGCAAGTCGCCGTCAGCCGCGAATGCGTGGCCCATCTGAACTGGCCTGGTGCCCCCTCCGCTGTCCACCCCACCCTGCTTCGCAGGGCGTGGCCCCTGGCCAGCTCCGCCCAGGTCTGCCGCATCGAACGGACCCGCGAACGGGCCGGCACGATCAGCCACGAGATCGCCTACGCCATCACCAGCCTCCCATCCGAGCAGGCCGACCCCGATACCTTGCTGGCCCTCTGGCGCGATCACTGGCTCATCGAGAACCGCCTGCACTGGCGCCGCGATGTCACCTTGCGCGAGGATCACAGCCCCGTCCGATCCGGCGCCAGCCCACGCGCCATGGCGGCCCTCCGAAACACGCTGCTCAACATCGTCCGAGATGCCGCAGAACCTCTTCCCGAAATCCGAGAGATCTTTGCCGAAAACAGGCTCAAAGCTATCGCCGCAGCACGACAAGGCTTTCTCTGAATGACCCTGCCTGGTCTCTATGGACTCGCGCCTTCAGGGCTTTGTCCCTTTTGGGCGTTTCCTCCCTAGACTTGGGCCGCTCCTCGGGGCGGCCTTTTTCTATGCAGGGTCGGGCTCGCGCATCCACCACCGCTGTTCAGGTGGGCAAAGAACCTGTTTCCACCGTGAGGCGGACCTCCGGCACAGGCTGCAGATGGCCATTTCACCCAGGTGCCAATCCGACATCGGTGAATAGTCAGTGCCAGCAGACCACTCTTTCAAATATTCCGGCCGGGTTCACCCAAACACGAAGGATCATGTACATAGACAAATATCGCTCTATGTGAGGTTCGTCAACGCGCTAGCAATTTCAATCCATCTGGACGGAGTTCGCCTCTAGCGTCGACGTGGCGGTACAAGGTCTGACGCGTGACGCCGAGCTCGGCGCAGAGTTCCGCCACCTTTGTTTCTGGTTTGCCCATTGCGGCCTGGGCGAGACGCAGCTTGGCGGATGTCATTTTGGGCTTGCGCCCGCCATTGCGGCCTCGCGCCCGAGCTGAGGCAAGCCCAGCCTTAGTGCGTTCTATAATAAGCTCACGCTCGAACTCTGCGAGAGCGGCGAAAATCCCGAACACGAGGCGACCGTTTGCGGTCGTCGTGTCGATGTTGGCCCCCTGCCCGGCAAGCACCCTCAGACCGACGCCACGCTTCGTGAGATCGTGGACAGTATTGACCAGGTGACGAAGGTCTCTCCCCAGCCGATCGAGTTTCCAGATCACGAGAGTATCGCTCTCACGCAACGCTTTCAGGCAGGCATCGAGCCCTGGCCGGCTGTCGCGCTTGCCCGAAGCGTGGTCCTCGTAAAAGCGAGCGTCTTCCACGCCGGCCGCCATGAGAGCATCTCTTTGAAGATCGGTGACCTGGGATCCATCAGCCTTCGATACGCGCATGTAGCCGATCAGCATCGTCCACCTCTCCCCTGCCCTGTTTCGCCGCTGACCCGAGACTGTCACGCAAACGAGCGATTAAGTGACAAACGAACTTACCAATTCAGCACGACACCGCAGCTGTCACGCAACCCGTCATTAATTTTACGCGCTGCAAACCATTGTGCAAACAGAAAAAATGACGGAGCGCGCATGCCAGAAGTCTTGCGTATTCCAGAAGACCTCGGTTCGCGCTCGAAGCTGGGCATGCCATACCGGCGCTCTGGCGGGGAGTGAGGCCCAGTCTTCCCGGAAGGTATCTTAGTCTCACATCTCGAATAAGTGGGCGGTCGAGGGCTGGAGGGATAGGACTGGCTTTGCGCAAAAAGTTCAGCTAAACTTAAAACGTACTTTGTCCCAAATCTTGTGGTATTGCATGAATGCGAACATAACCAGGATCGACCCAGCTGGACGCCTCAGCATCTCCGCCCAACACCGCAAAGCCTTGGGGCTGGAGAGCGGTGGCCCGGTCGTTGTAACGTTGGTGGGCGATGAAGTTCGCATCAGATCCATGGCGACTGCCATGAGCGAACTCCAGGCCGATGCCGCGCGCTTCCTCCAGGATGAGCAATCTTCGGTAGACGCATTCATCGCGGAGCGTCATGCCGAAGCGGTGCGCGACGAACGGGAGTTCAACGACGAACCCCCGCCCCCTGAGCCGGTGGCACGCGCGGCCAAGAAGCCGGAGCGCAAGGTTGCCCGGTAGCGTCCTCGACGCCTCGGCGCTGCTCGCCTACCTGAGAAAGGAGCCTGGTGGCGAGCGCGTGCTCGAAGCCATCGTAGCCGGCGGTGCCGTTATGGTGACCGTCAATTTCGGCGAGGTCGCGAGTTGGTTTGCCCGCCATGGTGCCGATGAGGCATTCGTCCGCTCGTTGCGAGCCCGACTTGTCTTTCCGCTCGTGTCGGTTGACGACGACCTTGCAATTCGGGCGGCTCTGCTCCTGCCACTGACGCGAGCAGCTGGTTTGAGCCTTGGGGATCGCCTCTGTCTGGCGCTGGCGGCTCGCCTTGGGCTCCCTGCCTTAACGGCCGACCGGTCTTGGCGTGAGGTCGCCGACGCGGTAGGCCTAACAGTCGATCTGATCCGCTGAGCAGGCCAAGCGCCTTCCACGGGAGTTCTCGACACTGCCGGACGACTACCCTCGTGATGATCGTGTCATTCAGGTTCATGCAGTTTCGACCCACGCCCCCGCGTGGGGGGCGACGCCCAGCACGGGGATCTCCCGGCCGGGCTCGGATGTTTCGATCCACGCCCCCGCGTGGGAGGCGACCCGACGATTGGGCAGACGGCCGCGAGAGCACTGTGTTTCGATCCACGCCCCCGCGTGGGGGGCGACCTCGGGCGTTATTGCCAACCGATGCCTCCGCTCGTTTCGATCCACGCCCCCGCGTGGGGGGCGACCCGGACCAAAGCGGAAAAGCAACTCGACGAAGACGTTTCGATCCACGCCCCCGCGTGGGGGGCGACCGGGGGCGGTGACCCGAACCTTCATCGACAAGATGTTTCGATCCACGCCTCCGCGTGGGGGGCGACTCCGGCGCAAGGTCGAGCAGGAAGGGGCGCTGATGTTTCGATCCACGCCCCCGCGTGGGGGGCGACGGGACGGCGGCGGGTCACAACCAACCCTCGACCGGTTTCGATCCACGCCCCCGCGTGGGGGGCGACCTTCCCCGAGGGCCATCAACTCCGGACGTACAACGTTTCGATCCACGCCCCCGCGTGGGGGGCGACGAGCCGGTCGAACTTGTAGACCAGCAGCACGGCGTTTCGATCCACGCCCCCGCGTGGGGGGCGACCACCAGGACAGCGCTTGATGCTGCGATGGTAGTGTTTCGATCCACGCCCCCGCGTGGGGGGCGACGCGCAGGTCTGACGGGTCGACTCCTACATCCGAGTTTCGATCCACGCCCCCGCGTGGGGGGCGACCCCGTATCGATGGACTGCAGGTCGCGATCACCGAGTTTCGATCCACGCCCCCGCGTGGGGGGCGACTCATCCGCGCCATGTGCCGGTGTCGTCGACCTGGTTTCGATCCACGCCCCCGCGTGGGGGGCGACCACTTCCCCGGACCTCTTGCTGAGAACGATCATGTTTCGATCCACGCCCCCGCGTGGGGGGCGACCCGCCCGCGTCGATCCGGGAGGCCTCTTCGACTTTGTTTCGATCCACGCCCCCGCGTGGGGGGCGACCTGTCGGGCCTCGTGTGGTCCGGGAGGTATTGATGTTTCGATCCACGCCCCCGCGTGGGGGGCGACCTGATAGATCCATGCGTCGGACAGCAGCTTGTTCGTTTCGATCCACGCCCCCGCGTGGGGGGCGACTGGTGGCCGATGCCAAAGACCGTCGAGATCTACTGTTTCGATCCACGCCCCCGCGTGGGGGGCGACGTCGGCCGGGCCACCCTCATTCGGCAGGGCGGAGTTTCGATCCACGCCCCCGCGTGGGGGGCGACCTCCTATTGCACTCGATACAGCTTTGATTGGACACGAACGTTTCGATCCACGCCCCCGCGTGGGGGGCGACCGTAGCTCTGCGGATAGACCCAGAGCGGATCGACGGTTTCGATCCACGCCCCCGCGTGGGGGGCGACTTGTTGCCAACGAGTATCGGCTCAACCCTCTCACGTTTCGATCCACGCCCCCGCGTGGGGGGCGACCAGGTCAGGCCAGCGAAGGTCTCGTGCTTGAGCAGTTTCGATCCACGCCCCCGCGTGGGGGGCGACCATCGGGGCGGGTCAGTCGTGCGTCATCACGCCGTTTCGATCCACGCCCCCGCGTGGGGGGCGACTTCATGCCGAGATCTACGCCGCCGTGTCTCGCCCGTTTCGATCCACGCCCCCGCGTGGGGGGCGACCAAGCAGTGGGGTTCGTTTGCGCCAGAAGGGTTGTTTCGATCCACGCCCCCGCGTGGGGGGCGACCTCGCCCATATCGACAGGATGCGGGAGCTATGCAGGTTTCGATCCACGCCCCCGCGTGGGGGGCGACTCCCACCGTCTGAGTTCCGATGGCTTTATCGACTGTTTCGATCCACGCCCCCGCGTGGGGGGCGACTTCCTAAAGGATTTCCCCTCTCATCTCACAACGGTTTCGATCCACGCCCCCGCGTGGGGGGCGACTCGTCGATGTCGTGGATGCGGACCGTCTCGGGCTTGTTTCGATCCACGCCCCCGCGTGGGGGGCGACGGCCACGTCAGCATGTCGTTCGGGCTGCTACACCCGTTTCGATCCACGCCCCCGCGTGGGGGGCGACCGACCGCGACAGCCTCGGCAGCTGGCTTAGTCGTTTCGATCCACGCCCCCGCGTGGGGGGCGACGCGCCAGCATCCCGAATGAGAGAGCCGATCTCAGCGTTTCGATCCACGCCCCCGCGTGGGGGGCGACGGCTCCGCTATAAGCCATTGCCCCTGCGCGACAAAGCGCGCCGATCGCGCGAACCTCAATTCCGAGGAGGACAGCGGGTCGGCGGGGCAACACCGCAGCTCCGCAAGACATTGAACGATCGATCGTTTCAGGCTGCGCGATGGTTCCCCCGGCTGGGCGGGGACTGCAGGATCGCGCACCAGCCGCGGCCGCCGCTCGCGCGTCGCCGGGCCCGTGCACCGGGTCGCGGCCGTCCATCGGGATCGCTTGGCCGCTCGGCGCTCAGAACAGCAGCGGCCCGCCGAGGTCGAGCACCGGCTTCGCGCCGATGTGCTCGACACGGCGAACGGCATCGGCGCCCAGCCGGTAGAAGCGCAGGCTGTCGGTCGCGGGATCGATTTCGGCGAGCAGCCGGCGCCGCAGTTCAGCCCATTGGGCAGAGTCGACCTCGCATTCGAAGACCGAGTTCTGCACCCGCTGGCCCCAGTCGAGGCAGGCGCGCGCGACGCGGCGCAAGCGGCGCTTGCCTCCGGGCGCCTCGGTGCTGACGTCGTAGGCGACCAGCATCAACATGGCGCAGCCTTCACTTCCACACGAAGGCCGGATAGCCGTCGAGGTCGCCGCGCAGGTGGCGGGCCAAGAGCTGCGCCTGGAGGAACGGCACGAGCCCGAGCATCACGGTCTCGCCCAGGAAGGGATGGCGCAGTTCGTCGCGCTTGCGCTCCTGCCAGGCCACCAGCACCCGCTTTCGCGCGTCATTGGTGAGGCGGACGCCGCCCGCTTCCTCCATCACGAAGTCGGTTCCCGCGACCTGGCGGCGATTGACGAGGCTCAGGGCGAGCCGGTCCGCCAGCACGGGGCGCAGTTCCTCCATCAGGTCGAGGGCGAGGCTGGCGCGGCCGGGCTTGTCGGCGTGGAGGAAGCCGACCTGCGGGTCGAGCCCGTGGGCTTCCAGCGCCGAGCGGCAGTCGTGGCCCAGCATGGCATAGAGGAACGACAGCAGCGCGTTGATGCGGTCGAGCGGCGGGCGCCGCGAGCGGGTGCCGAAGCGGAACGCGGGGTCGTCGACGCGGACGAGGCCGCCGAAGCTGCCGAAATAGACCTGTGCGGCCTCTCCCTCGAGGCCGCGCAGGGCATCGACCTCCGCCGTGACGATGGTGCGCCGGGCGACGTCGGTCAGCCGTCGCTCGGCCGCGACGAGCGCGTCCCGCTCGGGTGCCGTCATCGCGTCGCCGTGGTCGCGCAGCGCGCGGCGCACTACGGCGCGCTGGTTGGCGGCCTTGGCCGCCACGATGCCGCGCACGATCGCGACCTGGCGCGGGGGATTGTCGGCAACCCGGTACTGCGTGCGGCGCAGCAGGACGTTGCCGGTGCGCCGTCCCTCGACGCGGGCGAGGAAGCGGCCGTTCGGCTCGAGGTAGGAGACGGCGATGCCGGCCTCGGCGCAGGCCGCCAGCAGGGCCGGGGAGGCGCCGGCGCGCCCGAAGGCGACCACGCCCTCCAGCATGTGGAGCGGCGCCCGGCCCCGCTCGGCGCCATCCACCTCGACCACGAGGTTGGCGCCGTCCTTGCGCAGCCAGGCGTCCTCGCTGGTGACGTAGATGGTGTTGAGCAACCGGCGCATGGCGGCTCGCCCCTCACGCCTCGATCTGCGCGGCCAGCCACCCGGCCACGGGCTGCGGGTGCTCGAGCCGCGCCGGCCAGCACAGCGGTTCCATTGAGCAGCGTCGGCATCCCGGGATCTTGACCGGCGCCGGCGTCCGGCCCGCCGCCAACATGGCGCGCGCCTCCGCCGCCACCCTGGCCGTGAGGGCGCGGAGCTCCACGTCGAAGGGCACGGGTGTGCGGCGCCGCGTCTCGCCATAGAACAGCGCACCCTCGGGCACCGCGCAACCGAGCATCTCTTCGAGGCAGATGGCCTGGGCGCAGAGCTGCACCTCGTCGGCCCGGTGGGGCTTGGGCTTGCCCCGCTTGTATTCGACCGGGAAGGGGCGGGGAGGGCGGCCCGAAAACTCGACCGCGTCGGCGCGGCCGGAGACGCCGAGGCGCGTCGAGCGCAGCGCGATGCCGCGCGCCACCCGCACCCCGGGCCGCGTCTCGCCCGCCCCGGCGTCGACCCGCTCGTGCAGGATGCGCCCCTCCGCCGTGGCTGCATCCTCGGCCCAGAGCTGCTCGACGTGGATCAGCGCGCATTGCCGCGGGCAGAACAGGTGGTGCTGCAGCGCGGAGAGCGGGATGAGCGCGTCTTCGGTGATGGGGTCGAGGGAAAGGGGCTGCATGCACAGGCCTATCGTTCGATCACCTCGACCCCACCGGGAACCTTCTCGCGATCCACTGTGATTGCGTAATCCGTGAAGGCGCGCGCGGGGGGCCAGTTATGCGTCTCGCGGGCATCGATCGCGTGCTGCGAACCCTGATGGACGCGCCACGTCTTCACCCGATCGAACAACTCGTGCGCCGGCCCGTTGCCGAGCGCGCTAGCGTGGCGGAAGACCACGACGGCGCGCTTGTTCATCTCACCGCGGGCCGCCGAGCGGTCGTGCTCGAACATGTTGTCCAGCGCTTCCCACAAAAGATCGAGGTCGGCGTCGGTGAAGCCGGTGCCCTTCTTTTCGTGCGAGGCAAGCGACGCCGACACGAAGCCGTGGGCGCGGTAGAGCCCATAGGGCACGATGTGCTTACGCCCCATCGTGCGCGCGTCGCCCCGCTTCTCCTCCCTCTCGTCCGAACCCTCCGCCCGCTGCTTCTTTTCGGCCTCGTTGGTGGCCGCCATGCGGGTGATCGAGATTTCGAGCGGCAGGATGGGCTCGACCGAGCGCGCGAAGGCGATCTGCACGGGCCCGCGCACCTGCCCGGCATTGATGCCGGTCGACAGCACGCCGCCGAAGGCGCGGATGTCATAGAAGTTGTCGCACATGAACTGCCGGATGCGCCGCGCCTCCTCGTCCGAGTTGGGCGTCAGCTTCTTGTCCGTCTTCACCTTGGCGTCGTTCGGACGCTCGGCGATATAGGCCTCCCGATGCTTCTCGTTGAGGATCGCACCCTCGGTCACATAGATGCGGTTCCTCGGCCCGTCCTTGAAATCCTCGACGAAGTTACGGATCTTGCGCTTGAGGCAGACGTCGCTGACGAGGCCATGCGCGGTCTCGGGGTCCATGCGCGGCATGTTGCCGGCGTCGGGGTCGCCGTTGGGATTGCCGTTCGTCACGTCGAAATAGAGGACGAACTCGTGCCGTCGGGTGAGCGCGCCGTTGCCGTTCATTCTCTGTCTCCCTTCTCGCCGGCCTCAGCCGTTTCAGCTTCCTTGGCGGGCCGCGTCCCGCGCTCGTGGTAGTAGCCGACCGCGAATCGCCCCTGGTCTTCCAAGCTCAGGGTCTTGGGCAGGTCGGGCGGCAGGTGCGACATGATCTCGGCCACGCGCGGCTCGATCCAGCCGCCGAAATTTCGCTTACGGGCGTCCGATACATGGTTGCGCAAGCCCCGCAGCAACGTGCCGAACACGCGTGCTGGGGTCGAGGAGGCGGCGCCGTAATAGCGGTCGGCGATGGTGGCGTTGACTCGCCCCAGCGCGGCATATTGCGCTGCCTCGAGCATGTAGAACAGACGGCCGAGCTGGTAGGCCTCACTCTTGTTGTCGGGGTCGCGCGCCACGGGCATGGGCTCCTCTGATGAGCGAAGGGAACGGTTGATGCAGGCTTTGATGACGGCCGCGTGCCAGCCCCAGCCCGGGTCGTCGCCGGCCCGGAGGCGAATGATCGTGGCCGCGAGCAGCGTGCGCGGATAGGCGGAGCCGCTGAGCACGGCGCGGGCGACTTCGCCGGCCAGCAGCGGCGGGATGTTATCGAACTTCTGCAAGAGCGCCGTGGTGCGGACGAGCAGGCGCTGCACGGACGGTTCCGACTTCCACGGCAAGGGCTCGATGTGGAGATCCTGGTAATGCCTGGCGAGCCGGCCGGCGAAAGCCTCGAAACTGTCCGTGAGCCAAAAGCGGACCGACAGGCGCGCAGCATTGGGCGCGAGGCCGAGGACGTGGAAGCGTGTACCTTCGACGAGTTTCGGCCCGAGCTCCCGCACCGGGCAGCCCGCCCGCACCTTGTCGAGCACGTCCCGCATCTTGGCGGCTTCGGATGCGTCGTCGGGCGGCTCGACCAGGAAAGCGAAGGTCGCTTCGGCGGCTGCCGCCGCCTCTTCGTCGACGCCCGACGTATCCGCCCAGAACGCGACCGTAGCGTCGCCGATCTTGATGCGGTTCTTGATCGCGGCGTTCCGGTCGAGCAGCCGGTTCAGCGCCGCGCCGTAACGGAAGGCCGCGGCCTCCGAAGTCGGAGCATTCGCGCCTTGCTCCTTACCATACGAGGTGAAGGCGTCCTGATTGAAGGAGACCAGCGGCACTTCAGCGGAAGCCGTGCCATCCACCCCTTTTATTTTCGGATGAAGCTGAACCGGCGGCAGTTGCGCGCCAGTCACCAAGCAGAAAACTGCCTTTCGTTTCTTCGTGGCGGAGCGTAAGTGCTCAATGAGGGCTGTCGCGGCCGGCCGCTCGTGCATGAAGTTCTGCTCTCCATCCAGACGAAACGCTACATTGAGCTCGGTCATCTTGCCTTCGAACGGCGCCGAGAGGAACCGATCCGGGCTCCAGGTCTGAAGAAAACGGCCGAGAGCGAGCAACCCGGGATCGTCCGTATTCGCAAGCTGCTCCAGGTGTAACTTCTTGAAAGCGGCGTGATCGCGAGCCGTCTTGCCGACCTCCTTGCTGCTGACACCCAGGGCGTAAGCCGTGTTGTCCCACAAGAAAAACGGTGTGGAGCCGTTTCCTGATCGACCGAACCACTTCGGGACGCGTTCGGGCTTCGGCCTCTTGCCGCTGGAATCCCGCCGCGTTTCGACATCGACGATGGACCCATCTTCGGCCAAGACGATTACGAGCCCGAGCGGCTCGACAGAGTAGCCCGGAGCGACGACTTCTCCCCGATCAGCCATTCGGCCGTAATAGCCGCCGAGCGCCTGCAGGATCGTCACGCGGCGACTCCTTCGGCCAAGCAGCGGTTCACGTCGAGGATGCCGCCGCTCAGTCGGGCGCGGAAGAAGCGCGACGTGCGGTCGTTGGAGAAATCGATATCGTGCAGCATCCAGCCGAGATCGCGTTCGCATTGGTCGGGCGGCAAAGTCGAGGAGGGCAGCGGAGCGTCTTCGGGCAGGAGGGCGAAGCGGGCCGGAAACTCGCGTGTGCCAAGGCAGGGCTGATGGAAGCACTGACCCGATTCGGCCCGGCGGTTGAACATGCAGATGTGCTTCGCGGGCGTGTCGTCGTCCGTAGCCCTATCGGTCAGCTCAAAATGCGCCTGGATGAGGTAGCAGACATCACGTAGCAGGGTCGAGGCCCGCTGCTGCCGGTTGTCTTCGACCGCGAGCGCGAGGCCAGCCAGCGAGCTGGATTTCATTGCGGTCTTGGCCTTGTCGGCGCTTATCTTGGCCCCGACCTCGTTGCGGCGGAACGACTGAAAGCGAATCGGCTTAAGGACGTGGATTTGGTCGACCACCCATCGGATTGCCGGCTTCCAATGCACGGCTTCGAGGATGCCGCGCGCCGCAGAGGGGGTCATGGCGTCGTAGGAGACGCGCTCGACCTTCATCTCCGGCCGGGTGAAACAGGCATAGTCGCCCGATACGCGCAGTCGCACGCCGTAGGACACTGGCTCCTCCCAACGAATCCGTAGTAAAACCTTGGCAAGCAAAAGAACTGACTGCAATCTACTTGCTCAGGACCTCTTCGGCTTGACTTCCGCGGGGGATTCGGGCACCCCACCGGGACACAGGAAACTTCCTACCCCTTGGTTCATGGCCAATGTTTGCACTTAGTGGCTTTACCTATCAAGGGTGATTTGGAAATCTATCGCCCTGAATGTCGCGCTATCCGGAGCAAGCCCCCAACGAGGTAAGCACAATGAACAGACGAGGCGGGCGAAGATTTCGGATTCGCCTCCGAATTGGGCCTTTCGTTTTAGAAATCGAATGGATAATAGGTGGCCCCCTGACGGGGGCGGCCGCGTAGGTTCTCTCGCGAACAGTGGCCCGCCGGCCACAACGTGTCGCCCCCTCGCGGGGGGCGCGGATGGAAACATGGCAAATGTCATGCACCTTTATTGGCTAGACCTCTGGCATCGATGCCAGAGGCAGCCACCGGCTCACATCATATTGTTTTCCGCCGACCGGTACGTCGGGTCGTCGAGCCGGACACCTGTGAGGAAGTCGTAATGCGACAGATCCTCGAATCGTAGGATCGCGTCGCCGAGCGCTGGGTGGGCCGGACGCAAGACGCCCTCGGCGAGCCAGTCTCGGCGCGCCTTCGGCGGGATCGACACGGTATAGAGCTGCAGCCGGCGCAGGTCGGCAACGCGGGGCCTCTGGCTCGCGGCGATGCGGGTCAGCAGATCCAAGCCCGCAGTGTCGCCCGCGTCCGCCTGCCACGGTACGACGACTGGCTCCATGACGTCGTCGATCATCCGGAACGTCCGAGCGATACTGTCGAACGGGAACGTCCAGTCGGGGGCACGCTCGGCGATGTGCGGCAGGATGGGCCAGACCTGCTTGTCGAGCTTCGCAGCGTCGAAGGCCTGGTCGCCCTTTTGCCAGTAAAGCTCCTTGAAGAAGCTTCGCACGGCCGCAAGCGATAGCGGGTCGTCACATTTGCGCAGGATCCCGCGAGCGGCCTGCCAGAACTCTTGGACCGACCGCGGCGCGTTCGCCTCTGCAGGCTCGAACACGACGACACGACCGGGCACAGGCCCGCCTTCCCGATTGCAGCGTCCGGCCGCTTGCGCGATCGAATCCACGCCCGCCACCGCTCGCCAGACTTCGGGGAAACTGATATCGACGCCCGCCTCGATGAGGCTCGTGCTCACGAGCCTCACCGGTTTGCCCGCCTTCAGCCTTCGCCGCTGCTCTTCGAGCACGGTGCGGCGATGCAGAGGGCACATCAGCGTCGTCAGGTGCACGGCGCCGGGAAGCGCCCTTATGCTCTCGAACAGCTCTCGAGCATGCTTGCGGCTGTTGACGATGCACAGCATCTGGCTTTGCTCGGCGAAGCGCGCCGCGATCACGGCATCGGTGATCGGCTCGCGCAGCCATTCGACCCGGACCCGTTTCAGGCGCGCGTAGAGTTCTGTCGGGTTCGGCGCAAGTTCGCAAAACTCGTCCATTTTGAAACCGCGATCGAACCCATCCGCTTCGCGCAAGGCGGGCTGGGTGGCGGTGCAGAGCACGATGCTGCTGCCGTAGTTGCGGGTCAGTTCGTCCAGAGCTGCCATGCAGGGGCGAAGTAGGGGCAGCGGCAAGGTCTGCGCCTCGTCAAGCACGATCACGCTGTTCGCGATATTGTGGAGCTTGCGGCAGCGGGATCGTTTCGCGGCGAATAGGCTTTCGAAGAACTGCACGGCCGTCGTCACCACGATCGGCACGTCCCAGTTCTCGGCCGCGCGATGCAGTCTCGCGGCGGGGTCGCCGCCTTCGTCGTCGCGGGGACGGCCGCGCAGCAACGCCCCGTCGGCCGCCTCCCAGTCGTAGCTGGCGTGATGCTCAAGCACGTCTTCATCGGTGTCGAGCGCGCGCCGGAAAACCTCGGCCGTCTGTTCGATGATCGAGGTGAAAGGGATCACATAGATGATTCGGCGCATGCCGTGCCGCAGCGCGTGATCGAGCGCGAAGGAGAGCGAGGTCAACGTCTTGCCGCCGCCTGTCGGCACCGTCAGCGTGAACAGGCCGGGCGGCGTCGCGGCGCGTTCGATGGCGTGCCGAAGCACCTCGGCCCGCAACGCGTTGAGTTCCGTCTCCTCGGCCTTGTCCGCCAGGTCGGCCATGTGGGCGCGAAGCCGGCCGCGCAGGGTCGCGAGGTCGCGGAACTCGCCGCGGTCGACGTCTCGTCCTTCCGCTTTGGCGTAGAAGCGCTCGGTTTCAAGCGAATCCGCGTCCACGAGGCATGAGAACAGCATGCGGACCAGGAAGGCGCTCCAGAATCCCTTGTCGCACGATCCGGCGGGCGCGCGGCTCGGGCCGAGGGCCGCGAGGGGCGGCAGCGGACCGCTATGCTGTCGCCAGCCCTGGTAGGCGGGAACCTTGCGCTTCAGCCGCTCGTGGAGGTCGGAGGCATCCGCCAGTCCCGTATGGTGGCCGGCGATGACGAAAGCGAGGATCTGCTCGAGCTGTTTCGGGTAGCCGGCGTTCCGTGCCTCGCGTGCCCCGGCGCCGGAATGGTCGCCGCCGCTCGGCCGCTCCTTACGAATATAGGCCTGGAACTCCGCCGAACACTTGCCGATGTCATGTAGCCGGCCCGCAAGGTCGGCAAGGGCCGCCCAGCCGAAGACCCCGGCGAATTCAGCCGCGCGAGAGCCTACCCCCACGAGATGCTCGGACAGCGGCTCCCACCGACGCTGGTCGCGGTCAGAGATCGAATGCGCATAGGCCGTTGCGGGTGCGGTCGGCATCACATCAAGCATCGTGATCTGGCCCCCACGCGCCTTCGGGAAAGGAATGGGACCTCGCGACGAAGGCCTTTGTGTATCCGATGATGTGGTCGGCTGCGACGACCGGCGCGACCGTGTCGCGGCCTAAGCGGGCGGCAACTAGGCCGCGGTCGCCCCTGCCGGGGATGAGCTTTGGCCCAAATCGAAGCCAAGCGTAGGAGTTTGCTACTATCTAGGGCCGGGTAACCCGATAGGGGCTCATCCTCCGGTGCATCACTCCCCGGCATGTCGGCAACAGAGATGCGTGTGCCCCGGAACACCGGTTCGCCGCCCATGGTTTCTGGATCAGCATGGATCAGCGCCTCGGCGCGACGAAGATCCTTCAGGTTGGCCGCGACCTGGCGACGGGCAGTCTCGAGATCGACGAAACCTAGCATTACAGTTGCTTTTTGAATAGATGTGCTCGCCTCGCCTCGGCTTGGTGGGCACGTCGCCAGCATGACCAGGCTATGATGCGAGCTGGTTCGATGCGATTGAGAGCCAGTCGCGTGACGACGCGACGGATCTCCTGCATCGACCAGCGGATTAGGCCGGCAGTCGTCTTGTCGTTTGAGTCAGTTTTTTTGGGTGTATGGTCAGATTGGCCTTGTAGCGGATCACCGCCATCATGGCAAAAGCCAGCATGCTGAGTGTCACGTGGCGGTGCCATCCGTGCCAAGATCGGGTTTCATTATGGTCTAGACCGAACTCATTCTTTGCGGTTTCGAAACTATCCTCGATCGCCCAACGATGACCCTCGACCTCCACCAGTTTAGCGATGCCGGTCCCGACGGGACACCAGGTCGAGAAATACGCGAGAGCGCCGTCGGTCATGTTGCGGCGGATCAGCAAGCCGCGGGTCCACAGGCCCGCCGCAGCCTCGTCGTACTCCGATGCATCCAGGTCGGCCAGTTCGCAATAACCCTCCGCCAGCTTCTCCAACAGGCTTCGCCTGCCGGAGCCTCAAGCTGGCTCCGCCCAGTCGTAGAGCCTCGGCCCCTTGGTGCCGTCGCCGGCCGACAAACGATGCCACGCCGAGGCCTCCAGTCCGCGTGCGATCTCCTCGGCCGTACCGGCGAAAGCAGGCGTTTTACCCCAAGAATTGAACGGCCTGTTGGCGTTGACGCCGAGCACATAGCCCTTTCCGGCTCGCCGCAACGCCGTCTCGAGCGCACCCACCCCGTAGACGCTGTCGGCCGCCCCCTGCGGAGGCTTCCCAGACCTGTTTCACAGGCCTGGGGCCCAAGCCTCCTCCGCCCATCCGAAAGGCACCCCGGCCGCGATGGCACGCCCGATCATGGCCGACGCCATCTGCGGCTTCGTCGTGAAACCGATATCGGCTGAAACACGCGTCTGCTTCAGGCGCCCCGGATCATCCGTCCACACCTTCGGCAGGTACAGCGCCCGATCGATGAACGCGTGGCCGTGGCGCGAAACATAACTCGCAAAAACGCCGATCTGGCAGTTGGTGATCTTGCCGGCTGACCCTGTATATTGACGGTTCACGCCGCACGAGGCTTTGCCTTGCTTCAAAAAGCCGGTCTCGTCGATCACCAGCACGGCATCGTCGTCGGCCAGATGCTCGACCACATAGTCGCGCACCACGTTCCGTAGCGCTTCAGCATCCCAGCGGCCGCGCCCCAAGAGCGCTTGCTGGCGCCATGGTCCCGGATCGCCGGCCGCCTCAGCCCGCATCCACCCGGTCTTGCGCTGCTCCGTCCCCAGCAGGCCATCCAGGAA
>JAABUR0100004989.1_pt1 | contig 15204 bp, 11 predicted proteins | sample 5560091 | NCBI WGS metagenome assembly JAABUR01 (sample SAMN10711879, study PRJNA513375) | rock metagenome | isolation source: Antarctica rocks | place: Antarctica: Victoria Land, University Valley sud
CGCGCATGCGGGGAACACCCACCTATTGTTTCTGCTGGAAAGTGACACCTCGGTTCATCCCCGCGCATGCGGGGAACACTCACTTCGGCTGACCTTACGGGTCAGTGGGGACGGTTCATCCCCGCGCATGCGGGGAACACCGTTGCTCATGGCGCGGGCGAAGAGCATATTGCGGTTCATCCCCGCGCATGCGGGGAACACGAGATGTGGAATCAATCATGAACACCGAAACCCGGTTCATCCCCGCGCATGCGGGGAACACGTGGCTTTGACGGTTTCGCTGTCCTTAACTGTCGGTTCATCCCCGCGCATGCGGGGAACACTCAAGCGCAAGTCGTTCGACGGTCGCAGTAAAAGGTTCATCCCCGCGCATGCGGGGAACACAGATCGCGCCGTCGAAGGGAACGCGCTGGACGCGGTTCATCCCCGCGCATGCGGGGAACACGCGAAGAGAAACCGGGAACAGCCATGATGAAACGGTTCATCCCCGCGCACGCGGGGAACACACTTCGACCTCATAGATTATCACGCCGTCCCACTGGGCCAGTTCCTACCACAAATCTGGATTTTCGCCCGCTTCAATGAGCGTTCTCCGCATCTCTGGAGTGGGAGTTGGAGCTTGTGTTTCTACGGCGTCTGGATTTTGGCCCGCTTCCAACATCTTCTTGCGTGTTTTAGAGGCGGGTGATGGAACTCTCACGAGCATCAGGCCATCGTAGGACACCAACTCGCGCGTCGGGTCGCCGCAGCTTTTAATGATGAAGCCTTGTTCGGTGGGAGCAGGGAACGCCAAAATCGCGGCACCACCTTTGAGTTTGTCTTGCACGCGCATCCACAGTTTGTCGCGCACCATCGCCGACATTTTGCCGACGAAGATGTTTGTTTTTGGCTCGATCATCCAGCGCGAAAGTTCTCCGCGCAGACCATCGGGCACTTTTTCGCAGATGAGAATCACCATCACCCATCACCCCACTGCGCATCTTCTGGGCGCGCTTCGACTTCGGGTTCAGGCGTCCACAAGTCGGTCGGACGCGCCGGATCGTCGTCCAGAGGAGAGACCTCTTCCTGAATTTCGGGCGGCGTGTTCAGACACTTCTGGATGTCGGGGATGATGCGTTGCAGCAATTTATGGTCGCGGAAGATGTCGCGGCAACGGTGCCGAACCGTGCGTTCCAAATGGGCCGTTTCGGTCTGGGCCAGTTGAAACGCGAGCGGGATGGTCAACTCGCACTTATACAAATCGGCGATGTCGTAGACGAAGGACAACTGTTTGCCTGTATGAATAAAGCCCAGACCGGGCGAGTAACCCGCCGCGACGATGGCGGCGTGACAAATCCCGTAAAGGCACGAGTTGGCGCACGACAGCGCGCGGTTGACGGGCGTCGTGCTGTTCCAGTTGCCCCGATCATAAGAGCGCCCCGTCCACTCCAATCCGGTGTCACGGCTCCACTGGGCGTAGGTTTCGCGCACCCGCACGCCTTCGAAGCCGCGCAGTTGTTCCACGCTCAGACTCGGATCAACGGCTTCGCTAAAACGCAGCCGATACATTTGGCGAACCACCTCCAACCGCAAAAGCGGGTCGCTCACCAGCCGCGCCTGATGAAGCAATGACGCCGCCGAGCGCGTGCCGCCGCCGCCATAAGCGTAGAATCGCACGCCCTCTTCTCCGCACCACGCGACGAGGCAGTTGTTGTCCGCGAGCGTTGTGATTGCGCTTTGCGTGATGCGCGTGCCAGGGCCAAGCATCAAAAGGCACAGCGACGAGGCGGGGATGGGCAGACACGAGCCATCGGCCTCGAACGCGGCGATGGAGCTGTCGAGTTTGTCGATTTTGGCGTGTTCAACATACACATAGGCGAGGCTGTCCCGAATTTTGGGAAGACGATGTAGATCTTCGATTTTGTCGATCATGATGGAAATTCCTCGAAAACGGATGAGCGAAACCGATTCGTCGCGTGGGCGACGAAAAACGGTCTCGAAAACTGAAAATGAAAAGGCGACGAAGGCGCGGTTCGTCGCCTGAGCGATTAGGAAGTTGCCGGTGCAACCGACAACAAGCCAAAGCCAAACCCGCGCGCTTTGCCTATGCCATTCTCCAGAGCATGGGCGAACAAGGCGGAGTCGGTTACGCGCAATTCGCCCTCGAAAAGCGCGGCGCTGAACTGGGCGGCGCCATCTTTGATGGGAAAGCGGCGCCCGTCGTTGAGGTCAACCAAGCGCACCAGGGGCAACTCGCGTGAGAATTGTTCCTCTTCGCCGCCATCATTGGTGCGCGTGATGAAAAACGGTTTGAGGTCGAAGGCGAACCCGTGCCGCTCGCTCTGGCGCGCGAGCCAATCGAGGCGTTCCCATTCCCGGTAGAGGCCCACGCGCTGGCCGCGATTCCGTTTGGCCTTTCGCACCGACGAGGAGGCTTTCGTCGGGTTGGCCAAAAGACGAAAGCGCAGCCGCTTGCCCGCTTCGGGCACAAACGCGAACGATTTGAGGGCGATGGCGCGCGCGTAGTGCGGGAGGGCATCCACCTTCGACCAGTCGGGCGCGGTTTTCGATTGAGCGACGATGAATAGCTGGTCGTTGTCGTCGTCTACTCGAAACAAAAGCCGCGCCTGTTGGATGTCCTGGCCTTGCAATTCGGGAAAACCAAGACAAAGCGTCTGGTGCATTTTGTAAGGGTCGCGTAACTGCTGCGCGACCATGCGCGAGCGCGGGTCGAGGGTTATTTTCGAGAGAAACATAATTCGTCCTTTTGAAGAACATCAGAAAGCAGAAGCGGCTCTCTGGCTTCGACATAGCGCAGGGCAAAGGAGCGACTCGCAAACGAGCGCGGCACATCCGGCACTGCCCGCCCCGCCAGAGCGTCCCCGGTTTCGAGCCAGATCGCCAACGTGTCCGCCCGTTCGCGTGGGAATGTCTGGAGCCAGGGTTCCGCGCGGAGCGCGCTTTCGCAGTTGAGACCGGCCCGCACGCCGCTACGCGGCAACGCGACAGGAAGCGTTGGAACATAGGATTTGCGCCCCAGAAAAAGCGGGAAAATCGGGTCGCGTAGTGCCGCGTCGAGGGCGCTCAGTTCGTCGAGGTCGCCGCTTTCCAAAGCGACCAAAAAACGCGCGTCGGACAAATAGTAGCGCCACGACTGCATACCGATGTCGCTCACCGTCTGATAATCCACCATCACGCGGCCTGGATTGTCCACACGCACGCCCATTTTTAAGGGGGTCAAACGCTCCAAATCGGCGTCTTCGCGCTTCTGGCCCAGCGCAGCACAGAGCAGCCCGACAACGCCTGAGCGCGTGGGTTCGAGCGCGGTGTCGCGGTTGTCGAAGCGCGAGCGAAAACCCCACGATTGCATCGGCCCCGCGAGGCGCAGCAACAGCGCGTGACGCGGCGCGAGTTCTTCGCTCATGCCGCGCCACCTTCGCCCGCACCAGGAACGGCGTCCATGATGGCTTGCACGGCGCGCGGATAAGAAACAGCGTTTTCACCTTGCAGCGTCTTCGTCAACGCTTCGGGCTGGGACGTGAAGAACGCCTGGCGCGCGATTCCCTCATCGCCGTAAACCTGGAGCAACCGGCCCCAATACTCATCCAAACCTTGGATGGAAGCGGTCATCAAGCCGCTCTGGTTTTCGATGGGCGACACAAAAGCGTTGGCGAGCGACATCGGTTGGCCCTTGGAGCGCGCGACGAACAAGCCGAAATCCGCCGGATTTTGCGCGGCCATCGAGTTTTGCTTGCCAGTAGGAATCGCTTCGACCATCGCTTTCAAGAACGCCTCGACGGTCTGGCGAGCCGTCGCCGTGTCGCCGTCGAGATTATCAACGAGGGCTTCCCAGTCAATGACGGCGTAACGATAAAAGCAGGCCGAGTTGAAGCCGATCACGCCGAGCATCCCAGCGCTCGATTCTCCTTTCGGGTTGAGGTCATCCACTGCCGAGTAGAAGTCCGTTTCCGGGTCTACGCGATGGGTGGAGATTGGATGGGCGACTTGACACGATGCTTCGCGGTTCAACTGAAACTTCCCAAAAGGGGTGCTGCTTTTAACCTCGATCATCCGCCCAAACAACGCAATTTCCGGCGCCTTCACCGCATTTTGAAGCGTGTTGCCCAAGTCGGAAATGACCGCGGAACGAACTCTGGAAGACTTTTTTACCAGTTCATCCCAGGAGTTATCAAACAGCTTCACCATCTCAGAAAGAGCGCCTTCATCGAAGAACAGCAGTATCTTCGTTGTGTCTTTCTCCGAAGCCTCGTCACCTTTTCCAACTTGGGGACGTTCGATGCCTCCTTCTTTGAAGGTTTCGGCCACGATTTCAACGGCTTGCTCGTAGCTTCGCCCGTTCTGCGCGAGTTGACACGCGATTTCGACGATTAGCAAACGTGTTCGCACAGCTTGCTTGAAGTGGTTGCGCAGGGCGCGTTTGTAGGACTGCGAGGAGATACGGGCGCGGCGCACGCCGCCAAAAACGCACTCTTTGGGCGTGCCGGTGTCGTCGCGGTTGAGGCACGACGGCGCGAAATTTTGCAAAAGATGCACTTCGATTTTCATGGTGTTGTGTAGAATGAGGTTCAGGCGCTTTCAGGCGCCTCTGAATTGGGTTGGTCGGGCATCGGGCGGAAATAGAAACCGCGCGCCCATGAATTTTGAACGGGACGCCCCGGCGCGTTCCAGCCGCTTAGCGTCAAATCGCGCAGCAATTGGCCCCAGTGAACGGGCAGTTCTTTGGCAGAAAGAATCGCCACGATTTCGCGCAAGCGGCGCGCGACTTCACTTTCATCGCACGCAAGCAAATTAGCGAAGCGCGCCTCGCACGAAGCCGAAACGCCGCGTAGTGGCCGTGCTGCCTGACCTAAGTTGGGTCGTTTTTCGGTTGCCGAACCGGTGGGTGAAGGCTTGCTGTGCGAGGCCACCACGAAAAACCATTCGTCGCGCGCCTTCACCCACGCTGGAGCGTCATCGGGCGAAAGAAAGGGCGCCAGATAAGGCAGCATTTTGGTGCGCGCGGCCTCTTGACCGCTCACGCCTTGACGCAAATGCGCCACGACCGCGCGTGGATCGCCCCACACACTCGTGGGCCGGTTGTTGTCGCGGGCGCTTAGCACCTGGTTGAGTTCGCTTGAGAAGCTTTGAACGCGAAGTTCAAGTTCGCTGGGTTTTTGTTGAGACATTAAACATCACCTCCTGTGGGAAATTCGAGCGCCAAAGTGCCCTGCGAAGCAGGAGCGGGCGCGGAAGAGTTCTTTTTTGGTGTTTGCTGGAAGCGCGCAGGCGTTTGGAAGAAATCGGAAATCACGGCGCCACGATAGGAGCGGAACTGGTCGCCCAACTGCGCGCGCGATTCTCGAAAACAGCGCCGCGCTTCGCCTTCGATGTCGTCAAGCCAAGACTCCACCGGCGCGTGCAGGTCGTCAGACGCGGCCAATTCGCGCAAAAACCGCTCGAAGCGCGCTTCCAATCGCGGCCAGAACGCGCGGCGTGGATCGAAGGCGTCGGCCAGCTTGTCTACTTTCTTCCTCTCTTCCTTCTTCATTTTCCCTTTTGCTTCTTCGTAACGATTCGTTTCCGAGTTTGGGTAAAAGAAAACATACACGAGGTCATGTATTTTTCTATATAAATCTTTCCCCAAGCTTTCCGCGTTAATCAACGCCAATTTGACTCTATTTGCGCGTTCCTCATTTTGGAGGAACACCATCGGCAGATTGAAGGTGTCATGTCGCCATAATAAAAACTTCGCGGCCTTCGCTTGCTTCCCATCCTTGGCAGGAAGGGTTGCCAAACCCACAACGTTCAATTTGATTTGTTGGTGATTTTCCACCATCCCACTCTCAGCTAACCAACGTGTAGCAGCTAAGCCGTGTTCACCACCTGATTCCCTTCTTGCTACTTGAAGAAACGCATGAACATCACGCCAAGTAGCCTTATCTGCATCAAGAGACAACTTTCTGAAGCCTTCATCCGACTGAATGTAAAGCTTCATCGGGTCAAAGAACGATACTTGGCCCATCACATTTTCCAGACTGCGGCCCTGCGTGAAGTAGACGTCACGCACGACTAATTGGGAGTTCTCAATCCCTGGTAAGAGACGTAACAAGCGCGACTGCCAAGTGAATATGTCCATCGGGCCTTTAGGCGATTCAACAGGCTTTCTCTTTCGCTTATCTTGTTTGATACCGATTCGTCCTGTATCTTCTGCCAAGCTCCTATCACGCCACTCGTAAGCTGCATCTGCCTCCCAAGAAGGGCAGTCAAGAGAAAGGTGTTCGGACGGAAACAGATTTAATAACAAGGTTTCCTGAAGGTTTTTACCTGAGTGCCATATCGTTACTCCCCGCAATGTCGGTGCATCCGCGTTATCAGGAATGGGCAAAAATTTCCCATGAATTTTGGCATCACTTGAGATGCCAAGTCCTTTCGAGAAAGACTGTGTCGCTAAAAGTAGTCTTATAGCTAAAGCAGATGATACAGATTGCCACATCGTGTTTTCGGGAAAAGAGAAGGCACCTGCGAACCACTCTTCAAAACACAACCGAAGGATGCTGTCAGGTGCTCCTTCGACTGTGAGCGTAGGCGTTTGCATCCAGGGATGTTGCGCGTCGAACAGATCGAATCGTCCGTGCCACTCGTCGAGGTAAGCGTTGATTTGCGCCAAAGGGAGCGTCTTGTTCGGCCACCACTCGCGCCACAACTTTTTGCGTTTGGGTGCGCCCGCGCCGCGCCAGGGCTGGGCGGCCATGACGATTGTCAACAGCAAGCGCAACAGCGACACGGTGACAAGCGGCGAATCGTCGTGTAAATCGCGGATGGCGGCGGGATCGGCGAATAGTTCGCGTAGCGACACTTCGGCAGGTTCGCCGCTCGCCAAAACGATGGGAATCCAGCGTTCGTCCACTAAGTTAAAGGAAAGTTCTGGTTCGGGCATGATATTAATCCTCCGGTGCTAAGCGGTCTTTGGAATGGCCAATTACAATTCCCATCGTGGCGTCGAGTTGCACAGGGCAACCGTTTACCTGGCATTGTCCGTCTTTGAAAATCAACGCGCGGGCGTAGCGCAAATGGGAATTGCGGCTCCACGCAGGGGGCAAAAACTCGGCTTCTCCTTTGGCCAGTGCCCAGAAAATTCCCTGGTGGCTGATGGGAACAGCCCACTTCATCAGGGATTGAGCGCCTTCGACATCGGGTTCGCTATCAAGACAAACCGGTGCGCCGTGTTCGCTTTGATCTTTGGTTGGCGGCAAAAACAGCGCGTCGCCGATTTGAACTAAACACACCACTTGAATCGAAGGGCGCCCGTTGCGCGTGCGCGCCTTGACCTGAGTGGAAACGGCGGGATCGTCTTCGTCGCGGAAATGGGAGCGGCCTTCCACAAAATCTTCGGCGAGTTCGTCCGGGTCGTCTTCGACGGCTTTGACCAGTTGAGCGGCACGCTCTTCACTTGCGGCGCGTTTTTGAGCCTGGACGCGCGCAAGTTTCAAACGCTCTTCCCAGTCCACGTCGGTTGCGGGTTTGGGGCGCACATAAACGCGCTCGATGAGCGGCTCGATGCAGCGTGGCAAAGACAACCGTTTGCGCCGCTTCAAAACCCGAAAGGTTTGCAACAGCGTCGCGTGGTCGTAAATTTCGGGCGGCAACTCCAAACGCGGAAACCCGTTCTCTTCGTCGCATAACACCACAAATCGCGGCTTTTGCAATGTGTCGGGACGTTTGGTTTCGTCGTGGCGGTGCAAACGCCCGGCACGTTGCAACAGCAAATCAACGGGCGCCAGTTCCGAGGCCATCCAGTCGAAATCCAGGTCAAGGCTTTGCTCCAACACTTGAGTTCCGATCACGATGGCACGCGCTCCATCACGGGGCCGGTGCGTTTTGTCTTTGCCGAACTTGCGAAGGATTTCCTGCTCGCGTTCTTGTCGCCACGAAAAAGGCATCCGCGCGTGAAACAGCGTCCACTGCGCCCACTCTTCGCCCAATTCGTTTTGCAATTCCTGGAACAAGGTTTGGGCACGCCCGACGGTGTTGCAAACGATGGCCGCGCAGCCGCCGTCTTGCAATTGGCGGCGCACTTCCTCGGCCAACACCGGGGAATCGTTCGACATCCACACCAGTGCGATGTTTTTGCGCGCCGAGGAAGAAGGCAAAGCGAGCGAATGGGTGGTTTCTCCGGCCCAGGTGAGGCGCGGATACGGTTTTTCTACCTCCGGGAGCGCCGCGCCCCACGCCTCCAAAAGCGCGCGGCGTTTGTTCGAAGGGAGCGTCGCCGACAGCAAAATCACGCTGCAACCCAACTCGCGCAGCCATCCGATGAGCGTTGTCAACAGTTCGCTCATGTAGGTGTCGTAGGCGTGAACTTCATCGAAGACGACAACTTTTCCTGCCAAAGCGAACAGGCGCACGAACCAGTGTTTGATGTTGAGGACGCCACTTAACCCTTGGTCAATTGTGCCCACACCAAAGGGCGCCAGAAGCGGGCGTTTGGCGCCCATGAACCATTCCTGCGCGACGATGACGGGTTTCTCTTCAACTTTGTGGGCGCTTTCTTCAGCGTCCCACTCGGTTGTTTCGCTTTCCAGACGGTGCAAAAAGGCGTGCGAGTGGACGAGTTGCAAGTTCAACTGCGCGCCGTGCCGCGCGTGAGCGAAGAACTTTTGTGCCACGCGGTCGAACATCGCGTTGCCCGTCGCCTGCGTGGGCAACGCGATGTAAAAGCCATTGGCGCGGTGTTGGACGAGGGCCGCATCGAGCGCGACAAAGGCCGCTTCGGTTTTGCCCACTCCCATTGGCGCTTCGACAAGCGCCAGAAACGGCTTTTCCAAACGCTGTGTTCGCTCCAAGACCATTTGTTGCAATGGGTTAGGCGCGAAACCGAATTGAGCCTCGAAATCAAGAGGTGTGCCTGCGGCGCGAAACGGCGGCAACCAGCCGAAGTTTTCCAGTGCCTTGTGTGCTTGCTTTTGCGATTTTCCGGCGTAAACCCGAAGCGTTGGCGGCGTTTTTTGTTCGTGCCCTGCCGGAGGAAAGTGGAAGGAAGACCCCAGCCAGTCCGCCACCGAGATGAGGCCCGTCAAAAAAGCGATGGCGCCTTTGTCTTCAATTGCAGGGGTTTGCAGCGCGTCTCCGGGCGCCAGAAGAAGCGCAACGGCGCGGCAAAGCTCGATGCGCACTTCTTCCCAGCTGCTCTCGCCTAAAACGTCCTTTCCCAACTTGAGTTCAAGGCTATGCGGAAAAAACCCATGATGCGCACCGGTGATGTGCGCTAAAATTTTGGCGCCCTCTTCATCAGTCGCCCAGATTCCAGGAGCCGCACAAAGCCACCGGAGCAGAAACTTCGCGCTCACCTGCGCGTGAGGCGCCCGGCCCAAACTTGAATGCAAACCGCACGCTTCCAAGCGCGTCATCAAACCCTGTGGTGCGCTCGGTTGAAGTTGAAATCCCGGCGCCGCTTTGCCCACATCATGCCAGGCCGCGAGTAGCATCACGGCGCGGCGCGCCTCTTCAGGTGGAATCCCGCCCAGTGTTGTGGCGATGCGCTTTTTCCATTGCGGGCTAACAAAGCAATCCCACAATGCCCCGGCGCAAAACCCGACATCAAGCAGATGAAACGGTAAAGGATGATATTTCTGCGCGTCCTTTTTGTCGATTTTGCCCCACAAAAGCAGCAGTTGATCTTCGGTCATGGTTTTCCTCCATAGGTGCGCGTCAGTTGTTCAACGTGTTCCCTCACGATCTCAATTAGTTCAGGCGGTGCCAAAACCTTCGCGTGTTTTCCGTAACCCAAGGCCCAGCGCGCGACTTCGCCCAAACCACTCGCGGGAAAATGCAGCACCAGAGCGCCGTCGCTTTGTTCTTCGAGGCGTTGGTCAGGATGCCAGCTTCTCTCGCGGATGAAGCGGGCTTGATAAGCATCGAAGAGAACCGCAATTTCAAACACCTTCTTGCCCGCTTCAGCCCACAGCATCGTGCGCGTCATGCTGTTGGGGTCAAACGTGGGGTCTCGCACGAACGGAGTTCTGAGGATTTTGAGACCCTGAATGCGGTGAACGTTGAAGGTGCGCGTTTCACCCCGGTCTTCGTCGAACGCCAGCAACAGCCACTCGCTGCGCGCCACATACAAGTGATAGGGATGCACAACACGCCACTTCGTCTCTCCGCTCGAAGCCGAGGCGTAATGCATCGAGACCTTGCGCCTCGTCGCCTGAGCGCGCGTCAGTTGCATCGCGGTGCGGGCGTTGACGCGCGCAGCAGGCGGAGACGACACAGAAAGCGAATCGCGGAGCGCGCTCAGATCCACCGATACCACTTCGCCCAACCCGCGCGCGATTTTGGCAACGGCACTGGCCAGCGCATCTTCCAATCCGTCATTGCCCGCAGAACGCGCGATTTCAACCGACAGAAAAAACGCCAGCAACTCGCCCTCGGTCAAAATCGCCGTCGAGAACACCCACGTTTGATCGGTGTAGACCCAGCCGCGGCGCGCCCGGTCGAACTGAAGCGGCGCACCCATTTCGCTGATGAGCCGATTGCGGTCGAGAAATATCTGCCGCCTCGACACGCCCAGTTGACGCGCCAGGGATAGGGGTGACGGCGCTGTGCCGCCCCGCACCAACCGGTCGATCTCGATCAAACGCGCCACTTGACTCATTGGCGGGGATTTTACAACCGCCGCAGTGCAGATGCACTTCACCCGCGAATAAAACGCCGGTTATTTTTGAAGACAGCGCCGACATCCGAGGCAGCATCTTCATCTTGATCGCGATCCCCTCACCGGAAACGCCACAAATCCTATCTCTCAGGGGTTGTTATGGAAGGGAAAATAGCCAAACATCCTGACGACCAAAGCAACCTCTTGAGGTTGAAGCCGAGCTTTCGGTCGGTTAATCTATGACAGCGAAGAGAGTTACCCGCGAGCGCGGGGATGAACCGACTTTGCGCGCCCTTTTGAAACGCCGGATCGGGAGTTACCCGCGAGCGCGGGGATGAACCGACGCCACTGGGCGCCGTCGAAGTGCCTGTCGCGAGTTACCCGCGAGCGCGGGGATGAACCGATTTCTACAAGCTCAGAAAGGCTTCCGTTGTAGAGTTACCCGCGAGCGCGGGGATGAACCGAAGCACGACGAAGCCGCAAGCGGCGACGCGCAGAGTTACCCGCGAGCGCGGGGATGAACCGACGTGCGCGGGCCGTTAGCCCTGGTTGGCGATGAGTTACCCGCGAGCGCGGGGATGAACCGAAAACGCCTACAAGCCCCCCGCCTGTTGCGATGAGTTACCCGCGAGCGCGGGGATGAACCGTCCTTTGATCGAATCCGAGTTCCACACCTCAAGAGTTACCCGCGAGCGCGGGGATGAACCGCGCAAAACAAAGTCGGCGAACTGGCGAACCAAGAGTTACCCGCGAGCGCGGGGATGAACCGTCTGTCCCTGAGCCGGATGCGCGGCAACCCACGAGTTACCCGCGAGCGCGGGGATGAACCGCGGCAAATCATCCGGCGCCGCATGATAGCGTCGAGTTACCCGCGAGCGCGGGGATGAACCGATCAGTGAGGCCACGCCCTCAGGTCGCTACGGGAGTTACCCGCGAGCGCGGGGATGAACCGCGCGTCTATTCTGGCTATCGCGGTGAATTATGGAGTTACCCGCGAGCGCGGGGATGAACCGCGTGCATCGTTTCTGCTGCGCTTCCTCGAAAAGAGTTACCCGCGAGCGCGGGGATGAACCGACCCGCAAGCCTATGGCAAGCAGTTGCAAGACGAGTTACCCGCGAGCGCGGGGATGAACCGGGTTCTGTTCCCATGCGCCGTTGCCGTGAATCGAGTTACCCGCGAGCGCGGGGATGAACCGTAGCCCGCCGTGACGCCGCGCCCGTCGCCGAGGAGTTACCCGCGAGCGCGGGGATGAACCGGTCTATGAACCGGGCGAAGACGAGGACGCGGGGAGTTACCCGCGAGCGCGGGGATGAACCGTGCTGGCGTCAACGATTCTGGGGCCGCTTGTGGAGTTACCCGCGAGCGCGGGGATGAACCGATGACTGGTGGCGTTGTCTTGACCCTGAAGACGAGTTACCCGCGAGCGCGGGGATGAACCGATTTGGCTGTTGCGATGTGCGCCACTGTTCCAGAGTTACCCGCGAGCGCGGGGATGAACCGGTTGCCATTCCAGAAAGTCGTTATCCCCTTGCGAGTTACCCGCGAGCGCGGGGATGAACCGCCACGCCGCCGCCCTCTCGCCAGCTTTGTGCGGAGTTACCCGCGAGCGCGGGGATGAACCGGAGTTTTTGGAGATGATGGCGAGGTCACGGCGGAGTTACCCGCGAGCGCGGGGATGAACCGAGCGAAAACCGCGTGGCAGACCGAAAAAGCCGGAGTTACCCGCGAGCGCGGGGATGAACCGAAGAAGGGCCAAAAGTGCGCGGCGCCAATGTCGAGTTACCCGCGAGCGCGGGGATGAACCGATTTCAAGCAGGGTTTAGCCACCCGCGACTTTGAGTTACCCGCGAGCGCGGGGATGAACCGCGACCGAAACCATCATCAGCGCCGGGCTTCAAGAGTTACCCGCGAGCGCGGGGATGAACCGAATCATCGTCACAGCCAGCCACCACACCCACGGAGTTACCCGCGAGCGCGGGGATGAACCGGTCGGCGGCGTAAAGGTTGGCGCGGGAAAGGTGAGTTACCCGCGAGCGCGGGGATGAACCGCGCCACAACTCGAAGTGGCCGTCGCTCAGGACGAGTTACCCGCGAGCGCGGGGATGAACCGGCGAGATCTCGAAAAGATTAGGGCGCGACCTGGAGTTACCCGCGAGCGCGGGGATGAACCGCCTACGCCAAGAACGAGGCGCAGCTTCTGGCCGAGTTACCCGCGAGCGCGGGGATGAACCGTCCTCGCCGCGTCGTTCCAGTTCGGCCCAGAGGAGTTACCCGCGAGCGCGGGGATGAACCGAAAATCACTTTGCACCGCGCAGTTGTTTTTCCGAGTTACCCGCGAGCGCGGGGATGAACCGCGCCGTAAATGGCTCTACCAACTGGATGAAGCGAGTTACCCGCGAGCGCGGGGATGAACCGAGGGTCGATGCGGAAATCCTCAAAACGTTATCGAGTTACCCGCGAGCGCGGGGATGAACCGTCGTGCTGTTGCGTGCTATTGAGCGCCGCCGGGAGTTACCCGCGAGCGCGGGGATGAACCGAAGTGGTGCGCGCTCGGCTTCAGGGTTTACAGGAGTTACCCGCGAGCGCGGGGATGAACCGAATGATGCAGTTGCCGGGTTCAAAAGCAAGTTGAGTTACCCGCGAGCGCGGGGATGAACCGGTTCGCCACGCGCTGAGAATCTTTGCGCTCCAGAGTTACCCGCGAGCGCGGGGATGAACCGAGCAGTTCCTTCACAAAACGCGGCGCTTCACCAGTTACCCGCGAGCGCGGGGATGAACCGCTACTCTTCGCGTCGAATAGAGCCGCAATGAGGAGTTACCCGCGAGCGCGGGGATGAACCGCCGTTACACGAATGTCGCAATCGGCCAATCAGGAGTTACCCGCGAGCGCGGGGATGAACCGGTCACGTCCGTGCCGTCCGTTTCCAGGCCAATGAGTTACCCGCGAGCGCGGGGATGAACCGGAACCGACGTAGCGAAACGTGGTGCTGCCAGGGAGTTACCCGCGAGCGCGGGGATGAACCGTTAGAAGCGCAGGGCTTTGACGCCAAAGGCGCGAGTTACCCGCGAGCGCGGGGATGAACCGCATCTTCACGCTGAAAACCTTTAGTATCATATGAGTTACCCGCGAGCGCGGGGATGAACCGGCGACAGATGATTTACAAACATGGAGTCAAGTGAGTTACCCGCGAGCGCGGGGATGAACCGTTGAGTGATTACCTGGTGAGCGACCTGTTAGCGAGTTACCCGCGAGCGCGGGGATGAACCGCGGCGGGACGGTTGCTCGATGGGCGGACTTGGGAGTTACCCGCGAGCGCGGGGATGAACCGGAAGCAGACGCAGCGAAGGCGACTCAGCAGGAGAGTTACCCGCGAGCGCGGGGATGAACCGTGGGCGCATTATGACGCGGCGCGCGATCCGGGGAGTTACCCGCGAGCGCGGGGATGAGCCGGAAGCAAGAACGTGGCGCGTGACCTATCGAACGAGTTACCCGCGAGCGCGGGGATGAACCGCATGATCAAGGCGCACCTGGGCGGGCTTTTTTGAGTTACCCGCGAGCGCGGGGATGAACCGACAAGACCTTGAATCACGCCGTTGACGAAGTTGAGTTACCCGCGAGCGCGGGGATGAACCGCGCACTACGCCGCGCTCGCGCCGCACTCTCTCGAGTTACCCGCGAGCGCGGGGATGAACCGACCACGTCTCAAAGTGGAACTGCCTAAGAAAAGAGTTACCCGCGAGCGCGGGGATGAACCGTTTATTGGTGGTTCCTCCCTGGGCGCGCCGCTGAGTTACCCGCGAGCGCGGGGATGAACCGGGGCCATACAGCGAAAATTAGAGCATCAAAAGGAGTTACCCGCGAGCGCGGGGATGAACCGACGCGATTGCTGCTCCGTCATTAGCAGACAGCGAGTTACCCGCGAGCGCGGGGATGAACCGTAGTCCTCGTGCGCATTCGTTGCGGTGATGGTGAGTTACCCGCGAGCGCGGGGATGAACCGCGTAGTGATTCGATTTGCCTTTGATTTTGCTGGAGTTACCCGCGAAGGAGGCCATTATGCGAAAGAAGAAGCGTCCAGCGGGCAGAGAAAAGCGGCGCAATGTTTCGCGCGAAATACTGCGCCGCTTCTGCTTTTTGAGGTGATAAAAAAGAGGATTTTGCCTCGGTTCGAAGCGCGCGAATCGAACCTGAGAAAACCTGAGATTCTGTGACTTTTGAGCGTAAAAAGCGACATAAGAAAACTTAATGTTCTGCGGCGTTTTGAGCGTGAAACCGCTTTGTCGACACGAGCAAAAACGGGGGCCAAAAACAGCGGGAAATGAGTGGCTTCGGCGCTAATCGAGAACAACAACAGGGAGCCGAAGTTCTCCAGGTCGCGCTTGCATCGCTCAGCCTTCTCTTCGCAGGTAGCCATAAAGTGTTTCGCGCGAAACACCCAGATCCCGCGCGACCTGCGCCTTGCTCACGCCACTGGACAATCGCTCTTTTGCTTTGGTGACATCTTCGAGCGACAGCGACTTCTTGCGCCCTTTGTAAGCGCCGCGCGCTTTAGCCAGCGCAATGCCTTCGCGTT
>JAABUR0100005948.1_pt1 | contig 15204 bp, 15 predicted proteins | sample 5560091 | NCBI WGS metagenome assembly JAABUR01 (sample SAMN10711879, study PRJNA513375) | rock metagenome | isolation source: Antarctica rocks | place: Antarctica: Victoria Land, University Valley sud
ACCTGCGCCTGAGCCAGCGACATCTCACCGGCTTGCAACGCCGCGGCCACCGCCGGCAACTCGTCGTGCAGCTTCAACGAGGTCTTGACTAGCCGGGAGGCCTCACCCGGTGCGATCCGGTGCGCCGAACGCAGCCAGGCCCGGGTCGACGGGCAGGCCCGCCTACCGGCCACCCCCCGGGAATCGACCTCGGCGATCTGGGCCAGCAGCAGCGCGTCGACCTGGGCCCGTAACGCCAGGGTCTCCCGCAGGTCCGAGACCAGCTCAGGCTCTGACCGCGACCACACCCCCACGGCCAGCGCCTCGGTCACCGCGGCCCGCGCCACACCCACCGGACCGCCGGCCGACGGCGACGCCGTACCCCGACCTGGGAGCACGGTGGCGGTGGTCATAAGAACACCGTATGGAGAGGGTCTGACATTTTCGGACCCGAATCCGACTGCAGCCCAAACTTTTTGGGAGAACTTTCTGTGACCTACGGCGACAATGAGTAGCCGTCCTGGCAGACATCAGGGACTCTTGTGGGCGCTGCGGTCGATCAGATCGCGGTGTCCGCAGGGACCTCGATCTGCACCGCCTGCCGACTGGCGATCAGCGGGGCGATGAACTCCTTGAGGATTCGCACGTGCTCGGGATGATCGAGATAGGCCGGCAGCGACTCCGGACTGTCCAGCACAGCGGCGACCGCGAAGTCGGCGTTGCCCTCCCGAAGTCCGAGATCCGGACCGAAGCTGTAGCTGAGCAGCTCAGGAATCTGGGCCTGCAACGACGTCAAACCCTCGATGACTGCCACCACGTCGTCATTGGTCACGTCAGGACGCCAGGTGAAGGTCACCAGATGCATGATCACGTAGTCGAGCCTACTGATCGGAGAACATTGCTGCGGGGTTGACGGCGGGGCCGTCGAGGCTGTTCACTGATCGAAGACATTCGAACATGTGTTCGAATGCAAGGCACCCAGGCGGGTGCCTAACGGCTGTGCCGGAGCCGATGCCCTCGACCCGTGTCGGCTCCGGTCCAGTGCGGCGTTTCGTTCGTGGCTGTGTCGTTTCAGTGTGCAGGAGGCCTCGTGAGGCGAGAGCGAGTGAGCATCGCAGCGAGGAACCAGCGAAGTGATCGAGCGGAGCGAGCGGTGCGCCAACTCGCGCGCGGAGCGCGCCATGACACGGCGCACGAGGCGGGGCGGTCGTGAGCCGTCTGCCTGAGGCTGGTCGAGGCGAGCCGATCGACGTGCAAGCGGGCACCCGGACGTACTCGAGTGCTTCGCCACAGAGTTTCTGGTGGCGCGAGCGACGGTACGACGTAGCTGTCGTCCTCGATCACTGGGTGGAGTCCGGTCCCTGGTGGCGCCGGTTCAACAGTGGCGAGGCGATCGTGCAGCTGCACTGGTGGCGGGTGGAGACCCGGCCCGGCCGTGGTCCGAGCGGCGCCCCCGGCGGGGTTTACGACCTGTGCTGGGACGAGGAGGTCAACCGGTGGGTGCTGGCCCGTGTCCATGACTGATCCGCAGCCGGGCTCAGCCTATCCACGCCCCGCACGCGGTATGACCGGGTCGGCATCTTCGTTGCTGGCTCAGGCACGGACTGAACTGGTCGAAGCCGCTACCGAGCCTGAGCCCGAACCCCGATATGCCCGAGCACATCTGGCTGCACTTCGCGCTGCTGCGGCCGTGCTCGCCCAGCGCAGTGAGTCCGGGGTTCGGTCTCGCCGGCGTGGGTTGCGCAGCGCTTGGGATTTGCTGTCCGAGTTGGCCCCGGAGCTGGAGGAGTGGGCAGGTTTCTTCGCTGCCGGTGCCGGCAAGCGGGCCGCCGCCGAGGCCGGGATCCTCGGATCGGTGACCCCCCGGGAGGCCGATGACTTGATCCGAGAAGTGGCCACCTTTTGCCGCCTCGTGGAACGGGTGACGGGCGGCGACAGGGAGTGAGCATCGAGCGAGGAACGAGTGAGGAGCGGAGCGACCGCGGAGCCGCCCAATCAGACACGGGCGGCGACAGGGAGTGAGCATCGAGCGAGGAACGAGTGAGGAGCGGAGCGACCGCGGAGCCGCCCAATCAGACACGGGCGGCGACAGGGAGTGAGCATCGAGCGAGGAACGAGTGATCTTGGGTTACCCGAAGACCTCGATCGAGCACCGGCTTCCGGAAGCTCGCCCCAGCCGGGCGTCGGTGGTGACCAATGGGATATCCAGTTCCTCGGCCAGGGCGACGTAGGCAGCGTCGTACGCAGTCATCGCATCCCGCAGCTCCCAGATCCGCTGCCGCAGACCGACATGGGAATAGCGGGTGATCTTCAGGACGAGGAACTCGGCTCGCGCAGCTTCGGCGTACTCGGCCCTGCTCGGATGATGCAGAGTCAGTCGTCGCAAGGCGTGGAGCACTTCAAGATCGATGAGATGCGGTGCATGCCAGGGCTGCTCGACGACACGGTGGATCAGCGGAGCGGAAAAGGAGTCTCCGCCGACTACGTCGAGCACGGCCGATGCATCGACCACGATCACCGTTGGTCGCGACCCGAGCGGACGGCCGCAACGATCTCCTCCCGGCTGAACCCTCCCTCACGTTGGGCAGCACGCAGGAGGATCTGGGCGTTTGTCGAGCGACCGGCGACCTGGACCAGCTCGGCGAGCACGTACTCCGACAGCGACACCCCCGCTGCCGACGCCTGTTCGCGCAGGGTGATGTGGACCTCGTCAGGCACGTTGCGTACCTGGATGACCCTGCTCATGGGGAAATCGTACACCCAACTTGGGTGTAGCGATGAGTGAGGACCCGTTCGTGCACCTGCACGTCGCATCGGGTTACTCCCTCCGGTACGGCGCCAATCACCCGAGCCAACTGGTTGAACGGGCCGCCGAACACGGGATGAACTCCCTGGCGTTGACCGATCGCGACGGCCTATCTGGTGCGGTGAAGTTCGCGGTGGCCTGCCGGGAGGCCTCCGTCCGGCCGATCTTCGGATTGGACCTGGCCCTCGGCTCGGTGGTCGGAGTGCTCCCCCCACGGCCAGCCGGCCGAAAGACCCCAGCGCGCGGCGGGGCCAGCGTGGATGCCCGGCTGCCCCGGGTCACCCTTCTCGCCCGGGCCGGCACCGGGTGGCGGGCGCTGTGCCGGCTGACCAGTGCCACCCATCTGGCCGGGGAGCGCGGAGTGCCGGTGAGCAGCCTGGAGCTGGTGGCCGAGCATGCCCGCGACGGGGCCCTGGTCGTACTACTCGGTCCGGAGTCGACGGTCGGCCGGGCACTGGCCGGTCGCCGGCCCGACCTCGCCGAAGCCGAACTTGATGCCTGGCGGGACCGGCTCGGCTCGCAGCAGGTCTATCTCGAGGTCGTTCACCACCGCGCCCAGGGAGATCGGGCCAAGGCGGAATCCATGCTCCGGTTCGGACTGCGCCAGAGCATGCCGATGGTGCTCACCAACGCCGTTCGCTACGTCGACCCCTTCGATGCCCCCACCGCCGACGTCCTCGACGCGAGCCGGCGGCTGGTCCCGCTCGACCTGCGCCACCTCGACCGGCGCAGCGCCGAGGGCTACCTGAAGTCCGGCAAGGAGATGGCCGAGATCGCCGCGGACCTCGCCGACGACGAGATCGGCACCCGGCTGCTCACCGCGACCGCCCGGCTGGCCGAACAGTGTGCGGTCGACCCGCGACGCGATCTGGGCCTGGGCACCGTGCACTTCCCGGAACTCGACGTCGTACGCGCTCCGAGCGAAGCCGGACTTCGCGAGGGAGAGGTGCTGGCCCAGCGTTGCGAAGCAGGATTCGGCCGGCGCGGCATGGCCGTCACCGGCGCCGTACGCCAGCGCCTGACCGATGAACTGGAGGTCATCGGAAAGCTGGGTTACCCGTCGTACTTCCTGACCGTCGCCGATGTCGCCGACCTGATCCGCTCGATGGGGATCCGCGCGGCAGCTCGCGGCTCGGGAGCCGGAAGCCTGGTCACCTACCTGCTCGAGATCTCCGACGTCGATCCGATCCGCTATCGGCTGCTGATGGAGAGGTTCCTGTCTCCGTTGCGTAAAGCCTTGCCCGACATCGACATCGACGTGGAGTCGGCTCGCCGGATGGAGGTCTATGACGCGGTGATAGACCGGTACGGCGACGACCGGGTCAGCTGCGTGTCGATGATGGACACCTATCGGGTACGGCACGCGATCCGCGATGTCGGTGCGGCACTCGGGATGCCACTGGGTGAGATCGACACCCTGGCCAAGGCCTTCCCGCACATCCGTGCCAACCAAGCCCGGGCGGCGCTGCGCGACCTCCCGGAATTGCGGGCCAGCGGCATCGGGCAGGCCAAGCTCGAGTTGCTCTTCGATCTCGTCGAGAGCCTCGACGGGCTGCCCCGGCACATCGCCCTGCACCCGTGCGGGGTCCTGCTCTCCGACCGGAGCCTGCTCGACCGGACCCCGGTCGAGCGCAGCTTCCTCGGTTACCCGATGAGCCAGTTCGACAAGGACGACGTCGAGGAACTCGGCCTGCTCAAGCTCGACCTGCTCGGCATCCGGATGCAGTCGGCGATCGCGCATGCGATCGACGAGGTGGCAAGGGTCGACGGGGGCCAGGTGGACATCGACGCGATCCCGCGGGACGACCCGACCACCTACGAACTCATCCAGTCCACCCGCACCCTGGGGATGTTCCAGATCGAGTCGCCGGGACAGCGCGAGTTGGTCGGCAAGTTTGCACCGGAGAGCTTCGAGGACATCATCATCGACATCTCGCTGTTCCGGCCCGGCCCGGTCAAGAGCGACATGGTCACCCCGTTCCTGATGGCTCGCCAGGGCTGGGCCGAACCGGCGTACCTGCACGAGAGCCTGCGCTACTCCCTGGAACAGACCGATGGCGTGGTGGTCTTCCACGAGCAGGTGCTCGAGATCGTGCATACCGTCACCGGGGTCACCCTGGCCGAGGCTGACGAGGTGCGACGAGCCTTGGGACACAAGGACGGTCATCCGGAGGTCCGGGCCTGGTTCATGCCGATCGCGCTCAAGCGCAGGTATTCGCTGCCGGATGCCGAGCGGATCTGGGAGGTGCTGGCCGCCTTCGGCTCGTTCGGGTTCTGCAAGGCCCACGCCGCAGCCTTCGCGCTGCCGACCTACCAGTCGGCCTGGCTCAAGGCGCACCACACCGCTGCCTTCGTCGCCGGGGTCCTGACCCACGACCCGGGGATGTACCCCAAGCGCCTGATCCTCGACGACGCCCGCAACTTCGGCATCCCGATCCTGGGCCTGGACGTCAACATCTCCGACGGGGTCTACCGGGTTGAACGGGTGGCTTCGCCGGAGGTTTCGGACAGCCGAGAGGACGGGGACACCGCAGACTGGACTCGGCCGGAGTGGCTGCCCGATGGGATGCCGGATCCCACCCGGTACGGCATCCGGCTGTCCCTTGCCGACGTGAAGGGCATCAACGATGCGGAGGTGGCCGGCATCGTGGCCGGCCGTCCGTACGCGTCGCTCTCGGACTTCGTCCATCGGGCCGGTGTCTCCCGCCCGATCGTGGAACGGCTGATCGTGGCGGGTGGTTTCGACTCGCTCTACCGAATCGGCCGAGCCAGTCCCGTACGCCGGCGTGGAACGGTGAACCGGCGTGACCTGCTCCTGCAGACCAAGGAACTCGACGAGTGGGCGCGCGGCGCCAAGAAAGCCACCGGGCGGCTCACTCCCCGAGGCCGGAGACGTTCGGCGGAGTCATCGGGTACCCAACTGATCTTCGACTTCCCGCTGCCCGGCGATCGAGAGCTGGCCGGTTCGGCCGGGGGATTGCCGGAGATGACCGATGCCGAACGGGTCAGCGCCGAGTTGGAGGTGCTCGGACTGGATGCCAGCCGGCATGTCGTGGACTTCTACAGCGCGATGTTCGGGGCGCTTGGCATCGTCCGGGCCAAGGACCTCATGGGCAGCCGAAGCAAGTCCGAGGTTCTGGTGGCCGGGGTGAAGGTGGCCACCCAGACCCCCCCGGTCCGCTCGGGCCGCCGGGTGGTCTTCGTGACCCTGGACGACGGAACGGGTTGCGCGGATGCGACCTTCTTCGAGGATGCCCAAGGCCCTTATGCTGCAACGGTATTCCATTCCTGGTTGCTCGTCATCCGCGGCGAGATACGCCGTACCGGGCCGCGGGGCATCTCGTTGCGAGCGACCGGAGCCTGGGAGCTGCCGACACTGTACGAAGCATGGAACTCCGCTGGCGTCGACGCAGTGGCAGACCTGATGGCTCAGACAGCTGGCCCACCCGACCTCTCCGAGCAGGCCATCCAGGGGGCAGCGCAAGCCCGGTCGGTCCGCCCGGTCATGGCCAGACCCGTGCTGGTGCACCCCACCGGATTCCGGATGTCGCCGTACTCCGACCTGAAACCGCCGGGAGAGGACACCAAGTCCGCACCCCGCAAGCTCTGGCACGCCAGCCCCGGCAGCAGCGGCCACTGACACTGTTGACCGCCCGCCAGCAGCCGCTGGGGCCGGCTCGGAGCCGCTCACCGTTCAACCGAACGGCACATCCGCCCGGTTAAGCTCGGCGGCGCCATGACGTCCCCTCCTGCAGGCAGTTCGCCGGATCTCGGGTCCACGCGCGCCGCTGCTGTCTGGGCGGCTTTGGAGCCGATTCTGCGCGCCCGGCCGCTGCGGGTCCTGGACGTGGGCGGTGGCACCGGGGGATTCGCCGTACCGCTCGCCCAGCGAGGACACACCGTCACCGTCGTCGACCCGAGCCCGGATGCTCTCGCGTTGCTGGCTCGGCGGGCTCAGGCAGCGGGGGTCGCCGCTGCCGTGCGAGGGGTACAGGGCGACGGTGACCGACTTGCTGATGTCGTCCCGGATGACAGCGCCGATCTCGTGCTCTGCCATCACGTCCTGGAGTTCGTCGATGAACCGGCATCGGCCGCGGCTGCTCTGGCCAGCTGCCTACGGATGACCGGATGGCTCAGCCTGCTGGCGGCCAACCAGGCAGCCGCCGTGTTGTCCCGAGCCGTCACCGGCCGTACGGAAGAAGCCCTCGCACTGCTCCGAGGGCCGCCGGACGCGACCCGGCACCGGCGTTTCGACATCGACGAACTGCACGTTCTGGTCGCTCAGGCCGGCCTGTCGGTCGAGAACTGGCACGGGGTCCGTGTGGTCGCCGACCTGATGCCGGCGCTCGAGGTCGGTGCCGAGCAGAATGTGGCCGTCCGCCAACTCGAGGCCGTTCTGGCGCAGCGCTCGCCGTACCGTGATCTGGCGACCGACTTGCACCTGCTGTGTCGCAGATGAGCCGAGCGCAGGCCACTCACGTCGAGTCCGGACGGTGACATCTCGACCCGTTGGACTGTCCGTTCCGGCCTATGGAAAGGCCAGCTTGACCGAGTTGCTGCCCTCGCTCATGGCCGGCCTCGGTGTCACCGGGTTCGACGACGTCCTCGGGCTGAGACCGGCATTGACCGATGTGCGCCATGTCATCGTGCTGCTGATCGACGGGCTGGGGGAGCACAACCTCACCGCTCACCCGGACACGGCCCCGACCCTGACCCGCCTGGCCAGCCCGATCGGTCCGGTGCATGCGGCAAGCCCGTCGACGACGCCGGTCAGCCTCGCGACGCTGAACACCGGTGTCCCACCGGGCGAGCATGGCATCGTAGGTTTCACCGTCGCGTTGCCCGGCACGGATCGGCTGCTCACCCACACCCACTGGCGGACCGACCCATCGCCGGGGGAATGGCAGCCCGTGCCCACGGTTTTCGAGCGCGCGCGCCGGGCCGGCGCTACCGTCCACGCCGTCGGGCCGGGCAGGTTTATCGGTTCGGGTCTGACCGAGGCGATATATCGGGGGGCCCAGTATCGGGCCGCCGTCAGCCCCGGCGACCTGGTAGCCCGAACTGTGGCCTCGGCCACCGAGGAGGGACCGTCACTGGTCTACGCGTATCACGGTGACCTCGACCTGACCGGGCATGTCCGCGGCTGCACGAGTGCTGCTTGGCGCGCCGAACTAGGCCAAGTCGATTCGATCGTCGGTTCGATCCTGGCCGGGATCGGACCGGAAACCGCCCTCGTCGTCACCGCCGATCACGGCATGCTTGACGTCGAGTCCGGCGACAAGATCGACCTGGACGCCACCGCGACGGAGCCCGGTGGAACGGATGCGGTTGCTCTGTCGACGGGGGTCCGGCTGCTAGCCGGCGAGCCACGAGCCCGCCACGTCCACACCCGGCCGGGAGCGGAGGTCGACGTGCTGGCTGCGTGGACCGAGATCTTGGGCGAGCGGGCATGGGTGCAGTCACGGCAGCAGGCGATCGACGAAGGACTGTTCGGACCCACGGTGCCGGCGGTCCACGCCGAGCGGATCGGTGAGGTGCTGGCCTGGGCCAGGAATGGCTTGGCAATGACCGCGAGCCGGCGCGAACCCGGTGCTCACTCGCTGGTCGGCTATCACGGTTCACTGACCGAAGCCGAACTTGCCGTACCGGTGCGCATCGGCCGTGGATGAAGCCTGCCGACGATCTGGATTCGCCGCGGCGGCTCTCATGGCGGGCCCGATTACCGGGTCTGTTCCTGGCAACTGCTCTGGCTTCGATCGCGTGGGTCGCCGGGTCGTTCCTTCCGGCTGTCGGGGCACCGGTTGTCGGGATCGTGCTGGGCGTGTGCGTTCGGGCCGTCTGGTGCCCGCCACCGATTGTCGTCGTTGGACTCGACTTCGCCGGCACGTACGTCTTGCAGGCATCGGTGGTAGCCCTCGGGCTGGGCCTTAGCCTCGACCAGCTCGTCCGGACGGGCTGGGAGTCGCTTCCGGTGATGATCGGCACGTTGCTCATCGCGTTCGCGGCGATGCATGTCTTCGGCCGGTTACTCGGAGTGCATGGTGAGCTTCGAACGCTGATCGGGGCCGGCACCGCAATCTGTGGCGGCTCGGCGATCGCGGCGGTCAGTGCCATCATCGCCCCTACTCGGGCGAACATCGCGTACGGACTGTCGACCATCTTCCTCTACAACGCACTGGCAGCCCTCGCCTTTCCGGTCCTCGGCCACGTTCTCGACCTGTCTCAGAGCTCCTTCGGGCTATGGGCCGGCACGGCCATCAACGACACGTCTTCGGTGGTCGGTGCGGCATACACCTACGGCCAGACAGCGGGGGATTACGCGGTCGTGGTCAAGCTCAGCAGGACGACGATGATCATTCCGATGGTGCTCGTCCTCGTCCTGGTCCACGTCCGGGGCAATCGCCAACAGCGGGCGTCCGATTCGGCCGGACGGACTGCTGGGCTGCCCTGGCGCAGAGTCATTCCCTGGTTCGTCATCTGGTTCGTCCTGGCCGTTGCCGTCGGTTCGCTGGGAATCGTTCCGGCGGCAGCCCAGGACGCGATCGGGACGCTCGCTCTCCTGATGATCACGGTGGCTCTGACGGCCATCGGTCTGTCGGCGCAGCTCTCGGCCATGCGGCGGACCGGCTTGCGGCCACTCGTACTGGGCGGCCTGTTGTGGGTGACGGTCGGCGCCTCCAGCCTGGGGCTTCAACAACTCTCCGGTCAGCTCTGAGGAGCCAGCCCGTCCACTTCGCGAAGGCTGATCAATTCGAATGACCTGACCGCCGCCGGGTGGCTGGCCGAGCAGGTCAGCCGGTCGAGTCCGGCGCTATGCACCGTGGTTACTTCGGCTTCGTATTCGGTGCCATCCACGTGGCCCAGGCGAGCCACCCAGCGGACAAGATCGCGTCGTTGCAGGTGGATGGGCACCACGGCATGGATCCGGTGCTCGTCGAGGTAGGCACGCAGATGGTGCTCCGCGGCCTGCATGGGTGCCGGCTGGACGCTCGAGCCGCGATAGAAGGCCGACTCGATCAGACCGGCGAGGTGGGCGGCGATCACCCCGACCGCGGAATCACCGTCGAGATTTCCGTAGTACAAGCCATGGGGCAGGATCACGAGATTGGCGGCGAACCTGTCGCCGCCGACATGGGATGTCTCCCAGGCGATATCCGGATACGCCTTGGCCAACGCAGCGTAGGCGGGCCGGCCGAATAGCGCGCAGCAGGCGTCATGCCTGGCGTGGGTGCACACCAGCAAGATGGGGTCACGACTGGGAACCCCCTCGGAGCCGTCCATCGCCAGGTCGAGAAGTTCGGAGTCGTCGGCATAGTCGCCCCACCAGCTGGTCGGCGGAGTCCGGGGCCCCGAGTCGACATATGCCCACCGTCGGGGTCGATCGGGCTGGCCACGATCAGGCGGCCTGCGGATGACCTGGATCCGTACGCCGCGTTCGCCGGCCAGCTCCGACAAACCGGCTGCGACATCCGGGGCGAGGGACGACTGGCGAAGTGCATGCCGCCCCCATGCTCCTGCCTGCTCGATCAGTAGCCACCGGGCAGCGGGTGCTGCGGTGGCCATCAGCGGGTCACCTCGGCGACGGGCCGAGGGTGCACAGCGCTGTGGATCGACCTTGGGTCGCGGTCGCTGTTTGTCGGTGTTCGGGCTGGGCAGGGCGGCGCTCGAGCCCATCAGAGCAGGACCACGACGCCGGCGCGGATCAGCCGACGACCCAGGTCGAGCGCTCCCTCGGGACCGAGGTCGGTGATCTCGCCCAGCCGGACGCTGCGGCCGTCGGCCAGGGCGGTCAACGTCGACTCTGCCCCCAGGCCGAGGTCGAGACTGCAGATAGCGGTCTCGACGCGGAGCCCGTCCCCGGCTGCCCGCCAGTGCAGATCGAGCTGCGGCCGAAGCGCGATCAGGCTCTGATCATCGAGTCCCGTGAGGGCGACGGCCGTTCGGATCGGCGCTACCGGTGCCGGCCGGGTCTGGCTCCAGACGTCGCGACGCAGTCGAGCCGCGGATGGACCGGACTGGGCATGCTCGAGCCATCGACTCAAGGCGGCAATGGTCGCGTGGACCTCGGCTGCCACCGGCCCATCGGGATCGGCCAGATCGATTCCGAGCGGCAGGCTCTTGCGCAGGTCGGCGTTGCTCGCGGCCTCGGCCAGCAGGGCTTCGACGATGCTGAACCGAGTGACCGAATGCACGCCAACGGTCAGGTGGGCGCTGACCCCGTCCAATGCTTGGGCGCCGTGGACGTAGCCCCGCGGCAGGTACAACGCATCGCCGGGCTCGAGAACCGTGTCGATCAGCGGGCCCTGCTCACTGGCCTGTTCGACAGCTGCTTTGCGATCGCTCCAGGGCTGAGTTCGTAACGGATCGACCAGGACCGGCGGATGGATCTGCCACCGCTTGGCGCCGGCCACCTGGAGGACGAAGACATCGTGCACGTCGTAGTGGTGTGCAAAGCCCTGCGAACTCCGCGGACTGAGGTAGGCGTTGACCTGGACCGGGTGAGCAATCTCCCCGCGCAGCGCAGCCGCGAAGTCGATCAGTGGCGGCCAGAGGCGGTGAAGACCTTGCAGCACGAGGGTGTTTCCATCAGCAAAGAGATCCAGTATCCGGTCATCGGCCAGCTGGTCGCCGATGTCGGCGCCCGCACCGCCGCCTCGGGTGTAACTCGCGACAGGCCTGATCACGCCGCCCTTGGCCACCCGCAGGAACGGCGTACGAACGCCACGTTTGGACAGCAGTTCGTCGACTCCATCAAGATCGAGGAGGTCGGTGAAGTCTCGGGGCAGGGTGTCGGCCGGTGACAGCAGGGCCTGGCGCGACCAGTAGTCGACGGCGAAGGTGGCTGGATCGACATTCACGCAGCGACGCAGGGCCGGGAAGCCACTGGCTTCCCGGCCCAGATCAGCGCTGGAGCTCAGGCGCTGCCGTCCGCTCCGCCGTCCGCTCCGCCGTCAGCACCTCCGTCAGCACCTCCGTCGGCTCCGCCGTCAGCACCTCCGTCGCCCCCGCCTTCGGTGCCTTCGGTGACTCCAGCGCCGCCGACCGGGCCACCGTCGATGCCACCCTCTTGGGTGGGATCTATGCCGCCGCCAACACCACTAGCGGCGCCGCCATCGGCGCCGCCGTCAGCACCGCCGTCCTGCTGCCCCGGGGTCCCCGACGCTCCGCCGTCCGCGGGACCTTCTGTACCTGGGCCTGTGTCGTCCGTGGTTGTCACGTTGTCTCCCAAATGCTCGTACCGGAGTCGATACGTACTTCTGCAATGCAGGCCCGTATCGGGAAGCTCGATCGAGCTACCAGTGCAAGGTCTACTCCCTCACTGCGGCTCGGGTATGCCCGGGTTGGGTATTTCCGGCTGCGATCGGCTCGGGCGGCTAACATGACCGGTGTCGAACACGTGTTCGATGTGGATCCGCAAGGTGAACCGATGTCGCAACCAAGCCGAACCCGGACGGAGGCAGACCAGGACGTGCGCATCGGATCGGCTGCACTTCCATCGGAGACCGGGATCCTGCATGTCGACATGGACGCATTCTTCGCCAGCGTCGAGGTGCGTAGGCGTCCCGAACTCGCCGGTCTACCGGTGATCGTCGGCGGGGCCGGTAATCGCGGTGTGGTCACCTCGGCGACCTATGAGGCCCGACGGTACGGCGTGCACAGTGCGATGCCGATGTCCCGGGCGCGACGGTTGTGTCCCAAGGCGGTCATCGTGCCGGGCAACATGGCGGCCTACGTAGAAGTCTCGCAGGCGATCATGGCGCTGTTCGCGATGGTCACACCACTGGTCGAGCCACTCTCCCTCGACGAGGCATTTCTCGATGTCCGCGGTGCTGGCCGCCGGCTGGGGGACCCGGTGATGATCGGTCACTGGCTGCGCGCACGGGTGGCCGACGAACAGGGCATCACCTGCTCGGTCGGGGTCGCAGCCTCGAAGTTCGTGGCCAAACTTGCCTCCACCAGAGCCAAACCGGATGGGCTGCTCCGCGTCTCGCCCAGCGAGGTGATGGACTTCCTGCATCCGTTGCCGGTCGGAGCACTGTGGGGGGTCGGGGCCAAGACCGAGGAACAGCTGACCCGCTTGGGCCTGCGCACCGTCGGAGATATCGCGAACACTCCCCGGGCCACGCTGATCCGTGCGTTGGGTGAAGCATCCGGTGCGCACCTCTACGAGCTGTCCTGGGGCCGCGACCCGCGACACGTGGTGCCCAACGAGCCAGATCGCTCCACCGGCGCGGAGGAGACCTTCGACTCAGACGTGGACGACCCGGTGATCATCCATCGCGAGTTGTTGCGTCTGTCCGAGCGAACGGCCGGTGGCCTGCGCTCGGGCGGGCACGTGGCTCGGACGGTGACCATCAAGGTCCGCTTCGCCGACTTCAAGACCATCACGCGGTCCAAGACCGTGCGTGAGGCCACCGACGTGGGCCATGACATCTACCGACTGGCTCGCGACCTCTTCGACGGGCTGGGTCTGGATCGGGCCCGGATCAGGTTGGTCGGCGTGCGCGCCGAGGGACTTCGACCGGCCGCCGGGACGCCCGTCCAGATGCAGATCGGTGCCCCGGAACGGGGCTGGCGAGAGGCGGAGATCGCTGCTGACGCCGCCGCCGTGCGGTTCGGCAGGGGTGCCGTACGCCCGGCCGCACTGGTCCACCGGCAACTCCCTGGACAGTCAAAAGGAACCGAACGGCCTCGCCAGACGTAGATGGGGTAGGGATGCGTCTTTCGCCTTGTCCTCAGGGCTCGTATCCTGATGAGTAGTTGAGACACTGATCTGCCAGGGAGGCTGACGTGCCACTCTCCGAGCACGAGCAAAAGTTGCTCGAGCAGATCGAACGCGAGCTCATCAACGATGATCCCAAGTTCGTCTCCTCGGTTCGCTCGACCGACGGTCGAGTACGAGCCCGCCGCAAGTTGGTGTGGGCGATCCTCCTGGGCATCCTCGGTCTCGGCATGCTCATCGGCGGAGCCGTGACATCCTCGATCTGGCTCGGCGTCCTGGGCTTTTGTGTGATGTTCGGGGGAGCGGCCGTCGCCGTCCTCAACGCAGGCGCTGCCACGTCCACCGCGCCGGTCGGCGGGTCGAGTTCGTCGTCAGGAAAGTCCGGGCAGCGCGCCAACCCGGTCAAGTCCAAGCTCGAAGAACGATTCCGCCGCCGCTACGACGGCTAGCCGGTACGGCCGTCGAAAGGCGGCAGGCCAAGCGTCGGGCCCGCCGCTCGGCGCAGCGCCAGATTTGTCAGCACGTCGACACTGTCGATTGCCTGGTCGAGGCTGCCCGGCAGCCGGGGCATCGCGTCCATGCGCCCGCCCAAGCCGTCGACGAGTCGACGTAGGGCTGGATCGGTCAACGAGTCGACCAACGTAACCACGAGCCGGGCGGCCGCGCTGACCCTGATGTCGCGGTCGAAGAACTGTCGAGGGTCGGGATCAACGGGCTCGGCCATCTCGAGTTGGTTCGTGGCCCGGGCCAGGACCGTGGCAGCAGCGCAGAGGGCGGCCTCGCGGTCCCGCCAGCCGTCCGTCTTCAACGCGGTCTGCAGCAACGGGGTCATCTGGACGGCCAACTTCAGCTCGGCGAAGGCGCGTCCGAGCCACTTGTTGTAGGGCGCCCACCGTCGCTCCACCACGAAGGCCAGCTTCATCTGATCCCGGACTATCCGGGCCGTGATGACTCTCGAGCCGAGGTCGTCTCCCGATCCGCCGGTTCGGCCGACGAAGGGCTCCTCCTGATCGATCCGCAGCCATGCCGCGGCCAGCACGTAGCGCCACACGTCGTCCGGGTACCAGCGCAGCGCGGTACGGCCCTCGGTCAACAGCCCGGCCGGGTCGTGAAATATGGGGCCGTTGGTGAGCGTGGCCAGGATCTGAGTCGGCGTTGTCAGCCAGTCGGCCAGTGTGATTCCTACCGCCGGGTCGAAGCCAAGGCGGGAGCGGAACAGTCCTTCCGGCGTGCAGACCGAGGGCACACCCTCGGTCCAGCCATTCGACGCCGAAGTGCTGCCATACAGAATGGGGTAGCCCGCATAGCTGGTGGGCAGTCCGGCCAGGGCGTGCAGCAGCGGTCCGGGGTCGGCCTGTTCAGGCAGGATGAGCTGGACCCGGGGGCCGAAGTCGTGATCGGGCGAGACCTCGTCGTCGTATCCCAGTGCGTCTGAGCCGTCGCCCAGCATGGCCGCGGCGTACGGGGTGTCGCCCAGCACTGGGTCAATCGCGGGGCGGACGACTTCGGCGTAGAAGCGCTGAGACAGCTCCCGGCCGGACATGAGCTCGATGCTAGGTGCGCTGCTGTTCGGCCCGCTCCACATTTCTTGAACCGGTCAGAACGGTGGTGGGTCGGGTTCTGCTGGTTCGACGGGTGTGGGTGGGGTGGTGGTGTGGGTGTGTCCGGTGGGGGTGGTCCAGGTCATCCGGGCGTC
>JAABUR0100005949.1_pt1 | contig 15204 bp, 14 predicted proteins | sample 5560091 | NCBI WGS metagenome assembly JAABUR01 (sample SAMN10711879, study PRJNA513375) | rock metagenome | isolation source: Antarctica rocks | place: Antarctica: Victoria Land, University Valley sud
ACACCGAAGTTTTCCATCTGGTCTGAATCTCCGATGCTTAATAAGAGTCACCCAGCTCTCTTAGATATCCACAATGCAGATGTCAAGAATGACCAGGAACCAAACCATTTGAAATAGATGTTTCATGATGTGACTCGCATTAGGCTAAATACATTATAAAACGCGGGAAAATTCTCTGGTATACCAAAATGCATACAGCATATAAATATTGTTTTCCTTGCCTCGATTGCTGGCCTAGCTGCGGGAAATTCGGGGAGCTAACGCCTGGGCCTTAATTGATTGTTATGAGTAGAAGAATAAACGCTACCAGGGTTGTGGTGGGAAGATGACCGTGAGCTCCATTAGGTGGGATACGTAGAGATTTGGTGGTGGTATGAGTTGTCTATAGCGCGGGTCTGGTCGAAGCAGATCATCAGGAAGAAAAAACAGTGGTCGTTACCGAAGGTAGCTTGGATGATAGGAATTTGGGCTTGGCAGGAACAGTTGAATTACAATCTAAATCTGGGTCTCTATTTCAGGCCCAGATTTATGGCAACCTCGGGCCGCGCTCGAGTTCCTTGAGCCCTCCCATGCGGTCCAGGTCCAAAGATTCGAAGCGTTCCGACTCAATTCTCTGATATGGCGGCAGATGCTCATCATTATATGGTTCTAATCCAACACCACCAGTCTCGCTGATGCGTACAACGACCACGCGCCCGGACTTGCGCTTCCCAGCCTCATCCTCCTCTTCTGGGAAGGTGATACGAATCTCCGGAATAGGACTTGCTGGTGGGCTACCAGGTTCTGAGATGAGAGTCTCCTTCTCCTTGTAGACGTAAATGCTCTCTGAACGACGGCCGTAAGGAGAAGCAGTGATAGTGAGGCGGCGATGGTTGGATTTATGAAAAGGGAGGTCCGATTTCTGTTGTTCCTTGGCTTTTCGGCGAGAACGGAGGACGAAGAGACCAGCAACAGCGCAGATACCAACAAATACGAGGACGATAAGAGCGATCAGGAGTTTGGTCATTGTGGGTGTGAGAACTGCAGTATTGAGATCATCGCCGGGTAGAAAAGTGTCGCGGACGAGCAATGTAGTGTCAACAGGCATGTCGGATCGAAGGTGGTTGTGGTGCGAGTGGGCATGGTGATGGTGGGTAGGCATGATTGTGATGAGGGTGGAGCGGAGGGGTCAATGGTTTTGTGTAATCTGGTGGAGGTCAATTCAAGTACCAAGTAGAGACGATATCGAAGCATTTCTGCACATACCTCGAGTCGCGTACGGTGTGCCGGGATTGATCTCGGGTTGTTGATTATCACAGTTTTGATTACGATTAAGGATTGAAAGAGCGTGGTGCGAAGTAAGCAGCTGAAAGAGTGAAGCTGCTACTCGCGATCAATGAATGAAGTATCGTCGTGAGAGTGAGAGGGAGGTAGGAAGTGAAGGTGAAGAGCCAGGAGAGAGAAAAGAAGAAAGAGGGAGAGTCCGTTATTGGCGCTAGGACCCGCCAAGGCCAAGCGCCGGAGCTGATTCGATGCAATTTCCACCACACGCAAAATACATACGGAATACCGTAGTAAACAACCATCGCCCGATCACATTCCGTCACTCATTAAGCCAATCATCATCGCGGAATCGCATGGATGGCTTACATAACGGCTTTAAACGCTGATTCTGTTCCTGAATTGCAAAGAGATGTCTCTCCCCTTTGTATTACCATTATCATTCAGACCTACCCGTCTTCATCTTGGGACACACAAAGGGAACAATTAGCACGCTCTTTTCTGGCAGCTGGACTGGATACTGGAACATCAGAAAGCTGGTTCTAACGCGAATGGCTTACACGTACGGAATAAAGTCTATTTCGTCCCGCCCAAGTGTACATGTAGAATACGACCCACGAACTGCAGAAGGTTGGGCAACGGCACATCTCAAATCTCCAGTCTCCAGTCTCCCGTCTCCAATCTCCACGTTCTAGCCGACGAGCCTCCCACCGTTATCACTCCTCTTCCTTTTCGATGTCTGGGTCTGTTCCGATTGGAGGAATCTGGTCTGATCCTCCACTGCGGGGATTTTACCTGCATACTACTATTGAATGCTGATCAATTCTTCTGATCGTGGCAGCAATAATATGTAGCAGGCTTAAACTGATACTCTCGGTCTCCACTCGAAGCCCCATGGACTTCTGTGGCGTGATAAAGACTCCAAAAGTCACAAATGTTACACAGCAGAAGCCAGAAAGACGTTTACGAGCCGCTAATGTGGTGCTTGTCCTACTCGAGCCAATGACGACTGTACTCCTGACTTGCTGCTTCCAATCAGGATGCCTGCGACGATAGGAGTTCTGTGGCGTTAAGACGAACCAATGGGCTTCCATGGGGTCAAGTGCGACAGGAACCAAAGCTAAGGATCATTCTCCAGAAATAAGGCTGAATGCTTTTCATGTCAAACCGAGCACGAGCGACGTGATCTCAATACTCGAATTGAGAATGAGAAGCTGGAAGATTGAGGGGCTACAAACGCCCGGAAAGCAGCTGCGTAACAGCAATCGCACGCGTTGTGTTCGACATGCTAACGGGAACCAACCAGTATGCTCCTGGAGCCTTGTACCGAAATTGTGCATTCGATATGGGATTATGATCAGTATGAAGTACAACAGTACAGTACCTATTCCTCTCCTCCCCCTTGAGCGTTTTTGGACCCTGTTGTTATTTAAAGACCTTTGATCTCCCGCCGGCCCCCAGTTAGTGTCCAGTTAGTGTCAAGCCTGTCACCTGGAATCTTAGGCTGGCCTTACTTTGCTTTAGGCGTTCGTAGCATACCCGGGGCCGTATTCTAGTTGGCACGTCCAGATATACTGACAACGGTCTTATCAATAATATCTGGCCATAATTCTGGCGTCTTGTTGAACTACTGATGTGATCCATCAACTCGAAAAGCATGCGCAAGAACAGTCAGCAGTCCCCTCATTGTGTAACCTGACTCTGCGAGGCCCACCGATTACCTCTGCCGACCCAACTTTGGCAAATCCGAACAAACATTCCAACCGCGCACTTCCTGCAACCCCCTTGCTTCCTTATACCCAAACCTTCATCCCATTCCACACTCCCATATGTGGACTGGCGGTGAAAACTTCAGGACGCCTTGTGCGGGGACGACTGACATTATCCTTCGATCTGCGTCCGATTACTGGACGGCTGCCTGCTGAGATACTCAAACCCAAGTTGCAGGGCAAACGAAGGGGTGCCGCAACCACCACCTTGCATTCAACAGATATATCCCTCGACCGTGGCCCGTTCCTCTTTCAAATTCCTTTGTACATGGAAAATCAATTCGGGGACATAGATACGGCGAGACTCCCTTGTACAGGTAAGAACTGTCGGTGAAGTCCGGCGAGAGCGTTGACGAGGCACTGATGACTTTCGAAAACCTAGCTGGAGCTTCTATCACGACACAACAGCTAGACCTGTCGAAACGCCTTTACTAGACAAATGTATGGAAGACTACCGAATTGATGATAATCCTGCGTTCGATTCGCCAACCAAACCGCCTTGAAGATCGAACCTTTAGATAACAAAACTGCTAGAATGGCGTCCACTGTAAGGCTTTCGTACCCGATGCTGCTCGTGGTTTGAAGGGAACTCGCTTGCTGACTAGAGCTTCCAAAGACTAGAAATCGTCTCGGCAACTTTGGATCTAGTTCAGGCATGATCAATGGTGACAAGCCCAGGGCCTCGCACGGTTCCTCTATTGGCCCAGGTTTCGGCAGTGCAGGAGGTGCTTGGAACGGCGGCATTTGGGGTACAACAATTGGAAGTGGGTTGAAGAGCGGCTCAAATGACAATCCTCGTAATCAAGGTCAGTTTTGAGGCGAGGTACCCACTCTCGCTGTATGCTGACCCTCTTATGAGAAGATGCGAGCGATTCTGCAGCTGGGTTCGAAGCAATTACCGGATCTGGATCCTTGTTACCGTCGTCGCAGTCGGACAATTGGACCGGCCGCCATACTACACCGTGGAAGTCCATCGACAATACCTCTCCTGCTCTTTCCAGTGTGCATACGAACCACTCAGGACATTCTCCTCTGCGTCGTCAGCCCAGCAACCAGCTTGCTCCTCAATCGGTCCCAGAAGCAGGTTCGGTCAACTCGTCCTACTTTTCAGTCCCAGCAGCTACTGCGATGAGCCAAGGGTTCTCAAGCAAGACAGTGCAAAAGAATTTCCTCGACCCGACTTCGGGAAGTTTCCAGACTTCAAGCGTATATGACTCGACAACCCTGGGACGCTCCTCGCGGCAAAACAGTGACGACGGGAATCGCCGTCCTTCGAAACAATTGTCGGTAGGAACGAACGAAAACATGAGACCGTCGTTGCATTCTGATCGTCAGAACTTCTATAACAGCGTGTCGGGATACAACAGCGGCGCAGCATCACGGAGTGGAAGCTTACCACCATCACGAAATGGCGTTGGCCAGTCATCCCGCTTTGATGAAGATTTGCCAAACCCACAGTATTCCCAGTTCGGTCCGACAACCACAATTTCGCATCGTCCGCATGTGTCTTCGCATTCAGCATCCTATTCTATGCACAGCAACCCTCACGGACCGAAGTATGCAGATCAGCCAAGCCCGACGCAACTCGGCATATTGACTGAAGATCTTGGGAAACTGAACGTTGGTCGAGGCAACCAAGATGCGAATCATGCTGTAACCAAATATGCTGAAGCCAAAGACTCCATTTACTCGGGCCAGAATCATTTGGCCTATGAGTATGCTCAGCGATTGGCTGCCAATAGCGCCAGTGATGCATGGAGTCAAGAAGGTGGTGCGTACCAAGATAATCTCGATTCGTTCGGGCCAGACGCAATCACTGCTGGTTCGTTAGCTCAGCAAAGCCAATATCGGAGCATGCCCTCCAGTGGGCAATATTCGCACTCTCCAAGCAACAGCGATGCGCGTCGTAGTCAACCAAGTCCGTACTATCCCACCGGGGAAACGCCTCCTTCTGGATACCAGCATCGGCTACCTTCGCGTGGTAGTCTCAGCGGTAATCTCCCCACATCGCAAGCGGCGCTACTGGATCACAAACTGCGAGGGCTACAGCAAGAGCAGCAGGGTTATGCACCCCCCCAACCAAATCCTTTCCAGTATAGGACCCCCTTTACCCATGCGTACGATTTTCATCCTCAGAATGCCCTACGGATGAATCCACTTGCTCCTTATTATCCGCTGGCTCCTGCTCCCAACGTTATGAACGGTCCACCTATCCCACGAGGTCCCGCCAGAGAGCAGGATCCAGGCCAGCACCTGAGAAGTCCATTGCTCGAGGAATTCAGGAATAATAGTAAAACAAATAAGAGATATGAGCTCAAGGTAAGCCTTAAAGCCCACAGGTACACAGGCATCCACTAAAAAATTCAGGACATCTATCACCATATTGTTGAATTCAGTGGCGATCAACACGGCTCCAGATTCATTCAGCAAAAACTTGAGACCGCTAATAGCGATGAAAAGGAGCAGGTCTTCCGGGAAATACATCCGAATTCCATACAGCTGATGACGGATGTGTTCGGCAATTACGTGATTCAGAAGTTTTTCGAACATGGTAACCAGTCGCAGAAGAAGATGTTGGCGAACCAGATGAAGAATCACATCTTGACGCTATCGTTGCAGATGTATGGATGTCGGGTTGTTCAGAAGGTAGGTTCCTTCTCTCTCATCGCCTAACACCCGTCTGATATCTTAGGCCCTTGAACACATCTTGACCGACCAACAAGCGCAACTGGTTAAAGAACTCGAAAATCATGTCCTCAAATGCGTGAAGGATCAGAATGGAAACCATGTAGTTCAGAAGGCCATCGAGAGGGTGCCAGCCGAACACATACAATTCATCATCAATGCATTCACAGGAGCAGTACAAGGGCTTGCAACACATCCCTACGGATGTCGGGTTATCCAACGCATGCTAGAACATTGCGAAGAACCTACCAGAACAACTGTTCTTCAAGAGTTGCATGCTTGTGCACCGAGCCTTATCGTCGATCAATATGGCAACTACGTTACCCAGCATGTAATTGAGCATGGTCAGCCAGAAGATCGAGCAAAGATTATCGCCCTCGTCACTGCACAGCTTGTGAACTTTTCAAAACACAAATTTGCTAGTAACGTGGTGGAGAAGAGTATCCAATTTGGCTCTACCGAGCAGAGGAAGAAAATTGTCACCACTTTGACTGTGCTGAACGACAAAGGTGAAAGTCCAATCTCAACATTGATAAGGGATCAGTACGGGAACTATGTCATACGTAAACTCACTTGCTCTCCTACACAATTCACATGCTAACTTCCTACTAGAGAAACTACTTACTCAGCTCAAAGGTGCCGAATACGACGAGCTTGTTGAGTTGATCAAACCTCAGCTGGCGTTCCTCAAGAGGTTTTCTTACGGTAAACAAATTGCCGCCATAGAGAAAGTCGTTTACACCAACCCCCTTACTCATCCACAACTCCAGCCCAACGCTTCACTACCTGCGCCCATCGACACATCCGCTGCTCCCACACCACCACTCCTTACAGGTGATGCACAGTCTCCTCAGAGTAGCTCTCTTCCAAGTACCAACGCAAGCTCCGTTGGTGGTCATGCTGACTCCCGCAAGTCAAGCGCCAGCAACACCGTGGAGGTCCTGACCCCTACTTCTACATGATTCCAGGGATTGCGCCAATATAATCAACACCATGCATCTACTTTTTCCATGCGTCCTTACATCTAGGGCCTGTACTGAATTCAAATGTTAAAAGTCTTGCCATTTCGGTTTATTTTTTGGAGTCGCGGTGGATAAGTGATTCATGAAAGCTAGTACCCTGCAAGTTTCGACTCCACTTTCATTGTAATTCTACATTTTCATGACGCAGCGGCTTTTTCATCTTCTTAGATACCACGATACATTTTTTACGGGTTAATGATGTGGCTTGGCCAGTGTTCGGTTCGTAGCTTCTTGCAAAACAAACTTGGGCTTGGGAAAACTGGATGGAATATGGTTTCTGTTACAAAGTCGGAAAGGGATTAGGGTATGTGATACCACAAGCGGTATAGATGGATAGAGAGCAGGTATATACTAGGATCAAATAGTTGAGCTTCGGCTTCCCCTTCCTTTGAAACTCAACTGTACTTCTCTTTAAACGTGATTGTTGCACAAAATCTGATACCGGGTCCAGTAGCCTGCGGATATACGTTACTCCACCCGTCTGGGCCACTAGCCCTCGCCTTCAACCTGTCCATAAAGGTGATTGAATATGTGACACAGGACAGTGCCCTTGTGCAGGGCGCTCCTGTCAGCCAACCATGGACACCAAACCCCAAGAAATTGCCATATCGCCCTCGGCGTCGCGGAGCAACAAGCTCCAACTACCCGCAAGCTGCGATCCCCCAGGACCTCAGAACCCACCCAAGCAGCTAGTATGGGTTGTAAGTAAGCCAAATACGACCGACCATGCCCCAGCAGATACTGAAATCTGACCATATAGGTGTTCGGCGCGACAGGCCACATGGGTCGCTCGGTTATCAAAGCCGCCCTAACCAACAACGACCTCGTTACAGCCGTCGGCCGCACCTTTGTGGATTCTATGCCATGCATGCAGAATTGGCATACACAAGATCGTTGCCTCGGCCTTCTCTGTGACGTACGTGTACGTGAGACCGTAGAAGCTGTGCTCAAGAAATCCATCGATCACTGGGGCCGTGTCGACATCATCGCCAATTGCTCCGGCTATGGCGTCATTGGGGCTTGCGAGGATCAAGACGACTATGAGATTCGGAATCAGTTTGAGACAAATTTTTGGGGGACGCTGAATATCTTACAGATCAGCCTGCCGTACTTTAGGGAGAGAGAGGGAGGCGAGGGCGGAAGGTATCTGATATTCAGTAGTACGAGTGGGGCATTGGGCGTTCCAGGATTAGGGCCTTATTGCGCGACGAAATACGCTGTAGAGGGATTGATCGAGAGCATGCTCTACGAGATCGACGCGTTCAACATCAAAGCCACACTCGTACAGCCCGGGCATGTCAGGCGAGATGATCAGCCTGATGGCAAGGCCCATCCTCTGCCAAGATTCGGACACTTTTCTATCAAGCCAGCAAGTGAGCCGTATGCCGGACCTACAGCGCCGGCCGGGCACGCGAAAAGGATGGTACAATGGCTTGGGGAGAGGCAGCCGACGAGCGCGGTAAAGTCTGCGGAGCTTGTGTGGCAGCTGGCGCATTGCAGCTTTCCGCCGCTGAGGCTGTTACTGGGAAGCTACGCGGTGGAGAGCGTAAGGGATAGGCTGAGGTGTATCATTGAAGAGATTGAGGACTGGAAGCACCTGAACTTTGGGCTCGGTACGGAAGACGAGGTGCGGGCGAAAGAAGAAGCAGATGAGAAAGAATTTAAGCAGGAGGAAGCGGAGGATGATGATATGAATGACCAAGAGGCTGTGTTGTGAATGGCCGTTTCGATTCAGTCCTAGCTTACAGTCTCACCATAAGAGACCTTACCTGTTCACGATGTCCAGTAATACATTGTGCACAAGGTGATATCAGACGGCCGGACACCTGTTCGATCAGACGGCTGGACAGCTCTGATCCTCAAAAGGTCAGACGGCCCTGCCCAATACACCGTCAGTCACTAGCATTCACTCCGAAGTTGCATGTCACAGCCTTAATATTTACGGACGGTGATCACCGGAATTATCGACGGTGACCATACGCGTAAAAAGGTACTATATCTCAAGCAACCGCTTCTCTTTTCTACCATACTTCGCATCGTTTCCTCCACGCTTTAAAACGCATCTTTCGTTGGCTCCACCAATCTCAGTATGGAGTCTTTATCTACTACGAATGGCTTTCTTAAGCTTATTCCCGAGGCAAGAAATGAGGTTTACCGTTATCTCCTCCTCCGAACGTCTGAGGTCAACATGTGCACCGATGGCCATGGACACAAAACCTCCCACCATACCGAGATCCTCCGAACTTGTCACCTCATCTACGCGGAAGCTTCATCAATCTATTACGGGGAGAACACTTTCCTCTATCAGACAGGCTGCACCATGGATTTCCCTATGCGCCGATGGAATCTACCACCCGCGTCAATCAGTCCTCGAATCTGCAGCATGATGAACAAGATCGAGCTAGTTTTGGACGAGCGATACCACACAGTAACTATTGCCAAGGCGTTGCTGCAGGCTTTTGGTGGCTCTGAGATATTGCGAGACCAATGCCTGATCAGCGTAAAGAGCTATGAGAAATGGTGCCACCTGTGGGATTTCATAGAGGTGGAGAATTTGACGGGCTTCGACACACTAGATCTAAGGATCAGCGTTGACCAAATTTGGACTGATACAGACGCATGGTGGTGCCGCGTTCTCACATCAAGACTAGCGACTGCTCTTGGGCCCATAGTATTATACGTCCTCAACAACCACGTTTGCTTCCAATTTCGGCCGCGCATGTTCGCCTTGGCCAGTCGACTTCCCCAAGCCTTACCATTGATTCCGGCCCCCAGCTCAACGAACGATCACCCTCCCAACAAAGCAAGCCTCCTCACGCTTCCCTCCAAAGTTCGCGCTCACATCATCGACTATGTTTTCGACGGACCCAACACGGTGAATATCTCCTGCGGCCTGGCAATAGGTCCACCCAAAAATTACTTGGCGATCCTAAAGACTTGTCGAAAGATCCACGAAGAGGCCTCGAAAGCGTTCTACGGCGATACGTATTTCACCTTCCATATCCGATACCCGAATCCCAATCCTTTCCCAATGAGTCCGCGGCTCGGGGCGCTCATGAAACACGTCAACGTGATTGGAATGTGAGGTGGACCAGGTGTACGGGCCGCAGCTTCGTCAAGTGCCGAGGGAGAATAGGGGAGGTGGGCGCAGGGTCATCTTAATATGTCTAGCCTGACTAGTCGAACACTCGTTTTCTTTTTCACCTGAAAAGACTCTTGCAATCAACGAAGTGTTCGGTGTGCAGAAGCTCATGTTCGACCGTAGACATGCATGCCCCGTGAATTTGATATTAGAGTCTGAGTGATGTGTTTAACAGCCCGTAATCGACACATCCCCTCTAACCCTTTAACCACTCATCAACTCCTCCAACAAGTCCATCGATAGAACGATCAGAACGATCAGGAAGCATCGACCATCCTACACAATACACCCACACGATCAGGAAGCATCGACGACACTACAAATACACCCACCACCTCCCTCCCTCCCTGACCCTCGATCCCCCCCTTTCCGATCCAACTCCGCTCCTCATCTCTCAAAATCACAAATCACAAATCACCCATCTCCTCCCTCCCATCCTCCCACACACCGACCTTGCGGGTGCGATAGACTATGCCCCCGGAGGGATACGTACTGGACTTGACTCTTACGGGAGAGATTGATGGACTGTGTAGATGTGGGGTTAGGGGTTTTGTTGGTGGGGCATAAGTGAGGGAGGAGGGGGAGAGGCGGGGGTTGATTTTGGTTCGCCTGGTAGGTAGGGAGGTTGATTGATAGTTTGGGGAAGTAGTCGGAAGAGCTTGGGCGGGATTGGGGGGATGAGGTGGTGAGATGAGGTGGGAGATAAGGGGGGTAGGAAGTTTGGTGGAAAGAGAGATGTGGGAAAGAGGGAGGTTTGGAATTTCGTTATTGAAAGGAGGGTGAGGTTCAGGCTTAGGGCCTGGTTTCTAGAGAAGGTCTCGATTTGACAATAAAGTCTTAGCGAGATCGTGGTATGTTTTTTGGTTCGGGGATGCTTTCCATGTCTTCATTTACGGTCGTGCGAGGTATACGGAAGTAGTTGATGTGGATCCGTTCACACCTGGCTTGCGCTAAGCCGAAGCATACCTCATCACTGAAAGATAACTTCATCAGGAGCAAAAATATTAATTTGTATTGGGTATCAACCTACAATCTACTCACCCCGTCTGCCCTTCGCCCCAGTCACCCCCTCCACCTCCTCCAAAATTTCCACCCCCCATCCTCGTCCTCAACCTTCCTCCTCCCACCCCTTCCCTTAACCCGAAGGTAGTAGACTGGAATGCCTACCCCTATAAACGCTACGACAACCAACGTCTGTAACGGCTTCGCAAAAACCGCCCGACTGACCAAGAACAGACTGACGCAGCAAAAAATAATCGGTGTCGACAGCCACGTCCTATACGGTCTGTCCAGATACGGTTCACGGACTCTGAGGACAATGAGGCCGAGCACGGTGAGGAAATAAAAGGTGTAGCCTGCGACGCCGTAGAAAGTCACCAATGTCCCGAATTCACCGACGACGACGTAGGCGGCGCAGAGGAGCGCGTTAAAAACCATGGCATTGATGGGCGTGAAGCCTAGACCGCCCTCTTCGTCGCCGATGAGGCGGGTGAGGATTTTGCTGGCCCAGGAACGGCGCTGGAGGCGGTTGAGACCTGACTCGGCGGTCCCCGGCATGCCGATGCGGCCGAAGATTTCGGGGAGGAAGCCTTCTTTCCCTGCGGCGTAGACGAGACGGCCGCTGGTGAAGGTGGTGGCGTTAAGAGCGCCGAAGCAGCTTGCGCTGACGGTGAGGGCTAGGACAAGCGAACCGATGGGGCCGAAGACCACGGAGCCGAATTGGACGGCTACGGTTGTAGAGGTGGAGATTGTGGAGGCGGGGAGGACGAAGATGTATGCGACGTTGGCGAGGAGGTAGGAAAGAATGACGAGGGGCATGGCGGTGTGGATGACGCGAGGGAGGTCGCGGTGTGGGGAAAGAAATTCGCCAACAACGTAGTTGGTGTTGTCCCAGCCGTCAAAGGCCCAAAGTCCGGCGTAGAGGGCCACGGCCCAATTGGAAGGGTTTGTGGAGGTGCCAGAAAACCAGGGGCTAGTTTTCCAGTCTGTGTCGGGCAAGCCGCCGCGCCAGGTGAAGCCGGTGGCAGCAACAACGATGCCGGTTACGGTTATGCCGAAGAGGGCGACGAATTTGAAGAACATGAAGACATCGCCCATCCGCGTCCCAAGTTTTGTTGATATGCAGTTGAGTAATGTTACTACTGCCAGTCCTCCGAGTGCGACTCCCTTATTGATCCATGCGCTCGCGTTTTCCGCTTCTGCTCCTACCAAAGCTCGTACGATGTATTCGCCAAAGATGATCGAGATGATGGCAGCCGAACCAGGCTTCAGCACGAAGACCGCACACCAGGTGAAGAGAAAGCCCGCCAGTTCCCCGAATATCTTTGACAGATATACCTGCGCTCCGCCATTGAGAGGGATCGCTCCTCCCAATTCCGCATAGCTTGTAGCACCTGTCCATGCAAGAACCCCAGCAACAGCCCAGACGATTAAGGATGCGCCTGGAGATCCAACATTAGTGTTCACCTGGCTGGGAGAGGAAAAGATCCCGGAGCCAATAATCAGCCCAACGATCAGGGACAGACCGTTTAGGTAGGTAAGAGATTTTCGTTTTTCAAGGGATCCGCCATTGAGATCTAAAGTCCCAGATACAGAGGCACCGAGAGCGGTGTAGCCGGTCGCTGTTGACGAGAGTGGAAATAAGTTGGAGGCGAAATCGAAAGTAGACGAGACTGAGTAGGAGCGGTTGTGGGGTATTGGGCGGGGGATGCTCTCCGGATTAGACGCGGAGTGTGTGTCATCGTTCTCGAGGGAGATTTTTCGAGAGGAGGAGATGCCAGGAGAGGAGGATTGAAAACTGCGGGATGAAGTTGGGGTAGAGGAGGCTAGAGAAGCGAGTTCTAGAGAGTCTCGTTGGGGATGTGTAGATGGTAGATTGAGGTTAGCATAGCCAGAACGGGACATGTCAGAATGGAGAATGGGAGTGGCTATGATGCTCGTCTCCGCAGAATCATGTTTTCAGAGTAGCATGAAGTAGCGGGTAAACAAGAGACTTATGGAAGACTTGAATTGAGAGAGGAAAAAGTTGATTGCTTTGGTCAAAGAGCAAGAGTCGCTTGAGAAGAGAAAGCGCTTGCCGGTTTCGGCTATCTGAGACTAGCAGGGATTAAGGGATGACGATAATGATCGCGACTCTCAAGAACTACAAAGGGATGATAGTCTCTACTTTTCCTTCATTCGACGGGAAACCCATAACACATAAATCTATGCGATATCGATGCGCTCTTTTTTTCGACTTCGGCGAAGTTGTTTGAAACCTCCGAGTGATCCAAAGTTCTTCTCAGCAACTGCTAAGTTTGGTGCTCGCGAATTTGCATCGTCTGCGTATCCAACCAAGGTCCCAGCACGGCGTAGGTGGACATTCTTTATCGTGACCGTCGCCTGTGGTGTTTTAGCATATTACGAATATACTGCCTACAATAAGTGGAAATATGATCAGGTCCTAAACCCAACAGACTTCACACCCTTCATCCTTGTCAGGAAAGAATGCGTTTCTTCCACAAGCAGCATTTTCACTCTTCAGCCTAACCTTACGGCAAAGAATTCACGTATCTACGCTGATGCCTGGGAAAAGAGTGTGTGGAGTATTCAAGTGAAACAACCACAGCTCCAAATCGCAAGATCGTATACACCTTTGCCACCCATTGATGTAAATGAGAGCACAACAGATGGTGCTATAAGATTCCTCATCCGCAAGGACCCTAAAGGAGAAGTCTCTGGGTATCTTCATAAGCTTCCACTGGGTGCAACAATAGAACTTCGTGGCCCACATATAGAATATGAGCTTCCGGAAGAAGTTCAAGAAGTATTATTCATCGCGGGAGGTACTGGTATAGCGCCTGCTTTACAGATCGCACATGCATTGTTTGAGCGCAGTAGAGAGTCCCCACGGCGCAACCCTAAAATGCGTATATTGTGGGCCAATAGAAGGCGAGAAGACTGTTTAGGCGGAACAAGTGATATTCCTGAAGTTGAAACCCCAATGGAAGCACCGGACATGGAACAGATGGCAGAACCACGGCCCATGAAAGATCTTGTTGCATACACGTCACCGCAAACAGCCTTGGTCACACAGCTTGATAGGTTGAGAGCGAAATCCCCCGGAAATATCGGCATCCAATACTTTGCAGATGAAGACAATAATTTCATCACCAAAGACTATCTCAGACTTTTCCTTGATGACCCCTGGTTAGACTATGCGAATGCGTTGGAGAAAATGGGTTTCGATTATCAAAAAAAGCGATGGACAAACAGATACCCACCAGGTAGTAGATTGGTCCTTATTGCGGGACCAGACGGTTTTGTCAGACATTACGCTGGTCCCAAGGGTTGGAAAGACGGTCGGGAGGTCCAAGGCCATTTGGGTGGTATGCTAAAGGATATCGATCCCAAAGGCTGGGCTGTGCACAAGCTATGAGTGCAACACCGTAGCACTCCATTCAACCTGCCGTTGGTTCGAGAGGAGTCGTTCTCCGACCGTTCCAAGGCATGTCTTGGGTGCCTACTTCGACACCCATCTGGCACTCAGCGTAAAGGCCGCTGGCAGGTCGTCTTTGTAAAGACGAGACCAAATCCGCGAGACTCCACAGCCGCTTTCATGCTTCTCGTTCGCGGATACTATGAGCACTCGCTGGCAGATAGATTCACCTCTTGCAATCCATTGTCACCAAGAGACTTCGAGAGCGTGACAGACAGGTATCTAGATCTTCGCTCCGAGCTTCAAGCTCAACCAACAGGGTATGAAACCATATCTAAGCAAGAATGTTACTCCTACTTCTCCTAAACATACAGTGGACGACCAGGACTCATCGTCTTCCCTGCAAATGCAGCTCGGAACATCTCAGATATAGATAACGATTCCAGAAATCTGACATCAACATTCGATCTTTAAATCACCTTTTGTTGATCTTGCCTTCCGTACTCAGGCTCGCAGCCTTCAATCTTCCACCGAAACCGCCCCTCGTCCCCCCATACCCCCAAAAGTGACCCACCAGCAACCCCCCTATGATACCCCCCCATCACCAAACCGATAACTTCCCACACACCCCTTTTCTCTCGCTCTTCCGCTCCCATCATATGAACGAATCACGCCACCCCACCCCGACTTCCCCATCCCTTATAAAAACAATCTCCATATCTCCTCGCGCCAGCTCCAACGTCCCCCTTTCCCCATCAACAACTCCCGCTCCTTCCCCTCCCACCACCACCAACAGCCCCATTTCCTTTCGACCCTAGCCGGTCGTACACGGCACGAGCGGGGGGGGGGGGGGGGGGGGGGGGGGGGGGGGGGGGGGGGGGCGGGGGGGGGGGGGGGCGGGGGGGCGCG
>JAABUR0100005951.1_pt1 | contig 15201 bp, 16 predicted proteins | sample 5560091 | NCBI WGS metagenome assembly JAABUR01 (sample SAMN10711879, study PRJNA513375) | rock metagenome | isolation source: Antarctica rocks | place: Antarctica: Victoria Land, University Valley sud
TCCTGCTGCTGGTGGTCACCCTGGTGTCGCTGCTGGTCCACGTCTACAGCACCGACTACGTGGCCGGGGACCGGCGCTACACCCACTTCTTCGCGTTCCTGAGCCTCTTCACCGCCTCGATGCTGTTCTTCGTGCTCGGCAAGACCACGCTGCAGATGCTCGTGGGGTGGGAGCTCGTGGGCCTCTGCTCCTTCGCGCTGATCGGGCACTGGTGGGAGGAGAAGCCCAACTCCGACGCCGCCCTCAAGGCGTTCCTCACCAACCGGGTGGGCGACGTCGGCCTGATCGTGGGCGTGATCACCCTCTACTTCGCCGCCGACCGCAGCTTCGACGTGGTGCGCATCAACGAGATGGCCAACACCGGCCAGATCCGCCACCTCCTGCTGCTGGTGGCGTCGTGCTCGCTCATGGCCGCGGTGATGTCGAAGTCGGGCCAGTTCATCCTCCACACCTGGCTGCCCGACGCCATGGCCGGGCCTACTCCGGTGTCGGCGCTGATCCACGCCGCCACCATGGTGGTGGCCGGCATCTATCTGATCGCCCGCCTCTACGGCGTGTTCTGGAACGGCTTCACCATCGGCGGGTCCACCCTCAACCTGATGGCCGTCATCGGTGCGGTCACCGTGGTGTTCGGCGCCCTGCTGGCCTTCGTCCAGAACGACATCAAGAAGGTGCTCGCCTACTCCACCATCAGCCAGCTCGGCTACATGGTGATGGCCCTCGGCGTGGGCGCGTGGACGGCGGCCATCTTCCACCTCTTCACCCACGCCTTCTTCAAGGCCTGCTTGTTCCTCGGGGCCGGCTCGCTCAGCCACGCCGTGCACAGCTTCGACATGAAGCAGGACATGGGCGGCATGCGCCGGTTCATGCCCCGCACCTGGATCACGTTCCTGATCGGCACCGGCGCGCTCATGGGCCTACCGCCGCTGGCCGGGTTCTGGTCGAAGGACGAGATCCTCGCCGGCGCCAGCGGGCTCGGCGGCGAGGGCGGCTACAAGCTCATGCTGGTGATGGGGACCATCGGCGCGTTCTGCACCTGCGCCTACATGACCCGGGTGCTCTGGTACGTGTTCTTCGGCGAGCCCCGCGGGGCCGCCGCCCTGCACACCCCGCACGAGTCCGGGCCCCGCATCGTCGTCCCTCTCGTCATCCTGGCCGCGCTCGCGGTGGTGGCCGGCTTCGCCAACTTCCCCTTCGGCGGCGAGTCGATCTCACTCCGGTTCGAGCACTTCGTGGAGCCCACCGCCGCCTACTTCCCCGGCGGGCTCGACGCCAGCTTCCGCCACCCCGAGTTCACGCTGTGGATCGCGGTGGTGTCCAGCGCCGTCGGCGGGCTCGGCATCGTCCTCGCCTACCTGTGGTTCTGGCGGGGGGCCGGGCCCCACGGCATCACCGCCCGGAGCCGGCCGGCCCGCGCCGGGTACCGGCTGCTGGAGAACCGCTACTACCTCGACCACCTCTACACCGGCGTGATCGCCGGTGGGATCAAGGGCCCCGTCGCGCGGGCCGCCAACTGGGTCAACCAGAACGTGATCGACGGCGTGGTGAACCTGGTGGGCACCGGCGCCCGGGGCACCGGCGAGTGGGTGTACACCCACATCGACCAGGGGGTGGTGGACACCCTCGTGAACGGCTCCGGCGCCACCGCCGAGGGTTCGGGCCAGCTGCTCCGCCGCCAGCAGACCGGCAAGGTCCAGGCCTACGGCGCCTACCTGTTCGCCGGTGCCACCATCCTGGCCGCCGTGTTCGTGTTCATCGCCAGCACCAACTGAGGATCGAGAGGACGTTCGCGTGAAGGACCTGCTCAACCACTGGGGGCTCACCGCCGCCACCTTCCTGCCCCTGGTGGGAGCGGCGTTGATGATGGTCATCCCCCGCGCCGAGGAGGCCCTGCACAAGCTGGTGGCGCTGCTGACCACGCTGGCCGTGTTCGCCATCGGGGTGGCCCTCATCGCCAACTTCGACTTCGACCGCACCCGGACGCTGCAGTACGTCGTGGACCGGTCGTGGATCGACGTGATCAACAGCCGCTACATCGTCGGCGTGGACGGCATCGCCCTGCCGCTCCTGGCCCTCACCGTGCTGATCGTCCCGCTGGTGGTCATCTACTCGTGGAACCACTTCCCCGAGCCGCACAACCCGAAGGCGTTCCTCATCCTCATCCTCATCCTCGAGACCGGGATGGTGGGCACCTTCGTGGCCCAGGACCTCATCCTCTTCTTCGTGTTCTTCGAGGTCGTGCTGCTCCCGATGTACTTCATGATCGGGGTGTGGGGTGGCGAGAACCGCCAGTACGCCGCCATCAAGTTCTTCCTGTTCACGCTGTTCGGCTCGGCGTTGATGATCGTGTCGTTCCTCGCCCTGTACTTCCTGTCCCCCGAGGTGGACGTGGACGGCACGATGCGCCACACGTTCTCCATGATCGAGCTGTCGGACTGGGCCGGGGCCGGCCTGGCCACCACCACCGGGCTGTTCGTGTTCGGGGGGATGTTCATGGGGTTCGGCATCAAGGTGCCGATCTTCCCGTTCCACACCTGGCTACCCGACGCCCACACCGAGGCGCCCACCCAGGGCTCGGTCATCCTGGCCGCCGTGCTGCTGAAGCTGGGCACCTACGGCTTCGTGCGCATCGCCATCCCGATCCTGCCCGACGCGGCCGAGTCGTGGGCTCCGTGGATCGGCCTGCTGGCGGTTATCGGCATCATCTACGGCGCCCTCGGATGCCTGGCCCAGACCGACATGAAGCGCCTCATCGCTTTCTCCTCGGTGGCCCACATGGGCTACGTGATGCTCGGCATCTCCACCCTGACCACCTTCGGCACGAACGCCGCCATCTTCGGGATGGTCGCCCACGGGCTCATCACCGGGATCCTCTTCTTCGTGGCCGGCTCGGTGAAGGACCGGTACCACACCCTCGAGATCAAGCGGCTCGGAGGCATGCTCGTGCAGGCGCCCCACATGGGGTGGGTGTTCGCGTTCGCGTGCATGGCCTCGTTGGGCCTGCCCGGACTGGCCGGGTTCTGGGGCGAGTTCCCCGCCATCCTGTCGGCCTACAACCCGGGCGGGGACCTGAGCCCCGCCCTGTTCCGGGTCTACATGGTGGTGGCCGCCATCGGCACGATCTTCGCCGCCGGCTACCTGCTGTGGCTGCTGCAGCGGGTGGCCTTCGGCACCCCCCGGGAGGAGTTCGACGACGACCACGCCCACATCCACGACATGCACGCCACCGACTACCTGGCGTGGGTGCCGATGCTCCTGCTGATCCTGGCGCTCGGCGTGTATCCCAACCTCATCTTCCGGGTCACCGACGGCGCCGTCATCAACTCCCTCACGGCGCTCGGACGGTAGGCGCCACCGTTGCCCCTCTCCGCCCTGGCCACCGGCCTCCTCGCCGTCGGCGACGCCGTTCCGTTCCGATCGCCCACCCTCGACTGGCACGCCCTCGCCCCCGAGGCCGTCCTCGTGGCGACGGCGGTGGTGGTCCTGCTCGTCGACCTGTTCACCGACGACCACAACAAGTGGCTCACCTCGACGCTGGCCGGCATCGGCCTGCTGGGCGCGCTCGTGCCGGTGATCAGCCTGGCCGTCGACGGCTCCACCCGCACCCTGTTCGGGGGGGCGTACGTGGTCGACGACTTCGCGCTGGTGATGAAGGCGCTGTTCCTGGTGGCGGGCTACGTCACCGTGCTGCTCTCCGCCCACTACATCGGCGAGGGCGACTACTGGGAGGGCGAGTACTACCTGCTGGTCGTCTCCTCGGTGCTGGGCATGACCCTCATGGCCTCGGCGCGGGACCTCATCACCATCTTCGTGGCCCTCGAGCTGCTGTCCATCCCCGCCTACCTCCTAGCCGGCTGGCGCAAGCGGGAGCTGCGGGGCAACGAGGCCGGCATGAAGTACTACCTGATGGGCGTGTTCGCCTCGGCGGTGATGCTCTACGGCATGTCGCTGGTGTACGGCGGCACCGGCACCACCGTGCTGGCCGGCATCGGCCGGCAGATCTCGGGCAGCTTCGGCGCCACACCGGTGGCCGCCCTCGGGATCGTGTTCGTGCTCGTCGGGTTCGGGTTCAAGGTGTCGGCGGTGCCGTTCCACAACTGGGCACCCGACACCTACGAGGGGGCACCCACGCCGATCACCGCCTTCCTGTCGGTGGCGTCGAAGGCGGCCGGGTTCGTGGCCATCCTCCAGCTCGTCTTCGTGGCGTTCTACGGCCGTGAAGAGGTGTACGGGCCGATGATGTGGGTGCTGGCCGCCCTCACCATGACCGTCGGGAACCTGATCGCCCTGCGCCAGACGAACATCGTCCGCCTCTTCGCCTACTCGTCGGTGGCCCAGGCCGGCTTCATCCTGGCCCCCCTCGCCGTGGCCGGTGACAGCCCGGCGGTGGCCGACGACGCCATCCGGGCGGTCGTGTCCTACCTCGTGATCTACACGGCCATGAACCTCGGGGCGTTCGCGGTGATCCTGGCCGTCAGCCGCAAGACCCGTTCGGGCGAGCTCGACTCCTGGGGTGGCCTATTCGAGTACGCCCCGGGACTCACCGTGCTCATGACCGCCTTCCTGTTCGCCCTGGCCGGGATCCCGCCGCTCGGCGGCTGGTTCGCCAAGTTCCAGGTGTTCAAGTCGATCCTGGGAGCGGGAGGAGCGAGCGCCTCCATCCTGGCGGTGGTCGTCGCCGTCAACTCGGTGGTGTCGCTCTACTACTACGCCAACGTGGCCCGCCTCATGTGGTTCCAGCCGGTGCCCGATGGTGACCGCGCCCCCGTGCGGGTCCCCGCCGCCATCAACGTCGCCCTCGCGCTCTGCATCATCGTCACCGTCGTGACCGGATTCTTCCCCGGGCTGGTGGGCGACTTCGGCGACGCCGCCACCGACCTGGCCGCGGTCGCCCTCGGCCGGTAGGTCCCCGCTTCCGGTGACGGCGGTCGCCGACGTCGTCGCCACCCGGGTCCGGCGCCAGGGCCCGGTGCCCTTCGACGAGGTCGTCGACCTCGCCCTCTACCACCCCGAGGCCGGCTTCTACGCCGGCGGCGGGGGCGCGGGGCGGCGGGGCGACTTCCTCACCAGCGCCGAGGTCGGCCCGCTCTTCGGGGCGGTGCTGGCCCGTGCTCTCGACACGTGGTGGCGGGAGCTGGGCGCTCCCGATCCGTTCGTGGTGGTCGAAGCGGGTGCCGGGGCGGGCACCCTGGCCCGATCGGTGCTCGCCGCCGAGCCGGCCTGCGCCGCCGCCCTGCGCTACGTGCTGGTGGAGCGCTCGGCGGCCCTGAGGGCGATGTCGGCCGAGGCCCTGCGCCTGACCCCCCCGGCCTTCGCCCTCGGCGCGATCGCCGCCGCCGGGAAGGGCCCGCTCGTGGTCTCGCTCCCCGCGCTGCCCTCCATCGACGGCCCCGTGGTGGTGCTCGCCAACGAGCTCCTCGACAACCTGGCGTTCGGCCTGCTCGAACGGCGGAACGACGGCTGGGCCGAGGTGCGGGTGGGCCTCGAGGCCGACGACCGCACCCTCACCGAGGTCCTGATCCCCGCCGGCGACGACCTCCGCCGGCGGGCCGACGGGCTCGCTCCCGGGGCTCGCGTCGGTGGCCGCATCCCCCTCCAGGACGAGGCGGCATCCTGGCTCCGGGACGCGCTCGACCTGGCCAGCCTCTTGGCGCGGCGCAGTCCGCCAGGCGGAGCAACAGGAACGAAGCCCCATGGATCGGCGAAGCGGGCCCCGCCGGGGGCGGGCCAGACGGGCAGGGTGGTCGCCCTCGACTACTGCACCACCACCGCCGAGGCGGCGGCCCGTCCATGGCCGGAGTGGCTGCGCACCTACGCCGGCCACGCCCGTGGCGCCGCTCCACTCGATCGGCTCGGCGCCCAGGACGTCACCGCCGAGGTGTGCGTCGACCAGCTCGCTCGGGTGCGCCCACCCACGGCCGCCCGCACCCAGGCCGCGTTCCTGGTCGACCACGGCATCGAGGAGCTGGTGGCCGAGGGACGGCGGACGTGGGCCGAGCGGGCCCACCTCGGCGACCTGGCTGCGGTGCGGGCCCGCAGCCGCATCCGCGAGGCCGACGCCCTCTGCGACCCCACCGGCCTGGGCGCCTTCCGCGTGCTGGAATGGAACGCCGGGTGACCGGGCACCGCGCTCCCGACCGACCTCGTGTGGAAGGACGAACCATGACCGAGCCGACCGGCCCCACCATCGAGGACTACCTCCTAGAGGAGCGCACCTTCCCCCCGCCCGAGGACTTCAAGGCCGGGTCGCTCGCGGTGGGCACCTTCCTCTACGACGAGGCGGCCGGGGACGACCAGGGGTTCTGGGCCCGCCAGGCGGACGAGCTGCTCGACTGGGACCAGGAGTGGAACACGATCTGCGAGTGGGAGCTGCCCTTCGCCAAGTGGTTCGTCGGCGGCACCCTCAACGTGTCGTACAACTGCCTGGACCGCCACGTCGAGGCCGGCAACGGCGACCGGGTCGCCTTCCACTGGGAGGGTGAGCCGGGGGACACCAGGACGATCACCTACGCCGATCTCCTGGGCGAGGTGTCCCGGCTGGCCAACGCGTTGAAGGGCCTCGGTGTGGAGCGGGGCGACCGCATCGCGATCTACATGCCGATGATCCCCGAGCTGCCCGCCGCCCTGCTGGCCTGCGCCCGCATCGGCGCGGCCCACTCGGTCGTCTTCGGCGGGTTCTCGGCCGACGCCCTCTCGGACCGCATCAACGACGCCGAGGCCAAGGTGCTGATCACCGCCGACGGCGGCTGGCGACGGGGCTCGGCCGCGCTGCTCAAGCCCACCGTCGACGTCGCCCTCGAGTCCACGCCGTCCATCGAGCACGTCGTGGTCGTGGCCCGCACCAGCACCTCGGGCGACGACACCGAGATCGCCATGGCCGAGGGTCGCGACCACTGGTACTCCGATCTGATGGCCGAGGCCGACGCCCACTGCCCGGCCGAGCCGATGGACAGCGAGCAGCTCCTCTACCTGCTCTACACGTCGGGCACGACGGCCAAGCCCAAGGGCATCATGCACACCAGCGGGGGCTACCTGACCCAGGTGACGTTCACCCACAAGTACGTCTTCGACATCCACCCCGAGACCGACGTGTACTGGTGCGCGGCCGACATCGGCTGGGTCACCGGCCACAGCTACATCGTCTACGGCCCGCTGGCCAACGGGGTCACCTCGGTGCTCTACGAGGGCACGCCGGACACCCCGACCCGGGACCGCTGGTGGCAGATCGTCGAGAAGTACGGCGTCACCAAGCTCTACACCGCGCCCACCGCCATCAGGACGTTCATGAAGTGGGGCTCGGACCTGCCCGCTGGGCGCGACCTGTCGTCGTTGAAGCTGCTCGGCTCGGTGGGCGAACCCATCAACCCGGAGGCGTGGATCTGGTACCGCACCCACATCGGGGGCGACCGCTGCCCCGTGGTCGACACGTGGTGGCAGACCGAGACCGGCGCCATCATGATCTCGCCGCTGCCGGGGGCGACCACCACCAAACCGGGCTCGGCCACGTTCGCGCTCCCGGGCATCGGCGCCGAGGTGGTCGACGAGCAGGGCCGGCCGGTGGACCAGGGCGGCGGGTACCTCACCCTGACCCGCCCGTGGCCGGCCATGCTGCGGGGGATCTACGGCGACCCCGACCGCTACGTGGAGACGTACTGGAGCCGGTTCCCGGGCCGGTACTTCGCCGGGGACGGCGCCAAGGTCGACGCCGACGGCTACCTGTGGCTGGTCGGCCGGGTGGATGACGTGATGAACGTCTCGGGCCACCGGATCTCCACCACCGAGGTGGAATCGGCGCTGGTCGACAACCCGAAGGTGGCCGAGGCGGCCGTCGTCGGCGCCAAGGACGACACCACCGGCCAGGCCATCATCGCCTTCGTCACCCTGAAGGGCGACCAGCAGGCGGGGGACGAGGTGGGTGAGGAGCTCCGCCGGCACGTCACCACCAAGATCGGCCCCATCTCCCGGCCCCGGACCGTCATCTTCACCGATGACCTCCCCAAGACCCGCTCGGGCAAGATCATGCGCCGCCTTCTGCGCGACGTGGCCGAAGGCCGGGACCTCGGCGACACCACCACGCTGGCCGACCCGTCGGTGGTGGAGGAGATCCGGGCGCGGGCGGCGGCCGCTCCCCAGGAGGACTGAGCGTCCCCCCGGCATACTGGCCCGATGGTCGTCCCTCCGAACTGGCGCTGGCGCGAGGGGGCGGTCGGGCCCGGGCCGGCGGTCATCTTCGACATGGACGGCGTGCTGTCCGACGCGTCCGGTCGCCAGCACCTGCTCGAGCGGCCGTGGCGGGACTGGGACGCCTTCTTCGAGGCCTGCGCCGACGATGCGCTCATCGACGAGGTCGGCCGGCTGCTGGAGGTGCTCGACCCCAAGCTGTCGGTGGTGCTGCTAACCGCTCGGCCCGACCGGGTCCAGGCCCAGACCCTGGCCTGGCTGGACCGCATGAAGCTGAGGTGGGACCTGCTCATCATGCGTGACGTCGGCGACTACGGCGCCTCGCGCTCGTTCAAGCGACGCACCGTGGCCGAGCTGAGGGCCTTCGGCTTCGACCTCCAGCTGGCCTTCGAGGACGACCGCCGCAACGTCGAGATGTTCCACGCCGAGGGCGTGCCCTGCGTGTACATCCACTCCGGCTACTACGACTGAACCGACTCGAAGTTCTACTGGCATACATGAAATGGGTGATGTGCGGGTTGACAAACCCACATCCTAGGTAGGAGTCGAGTTATTCTGACTGGCGATGTCGAACGATCGGGCCTGGCTGACGCCAACTGTCCCTCCCCCTCAACCGGCGCCCGGGCTGTCTGCCCCGTCGCCGGTTGCCAAGCGGTCGGGTCGACCTGTGCTCCGGAAGGATCACCCGTGTGGCACGGCCTTCCTTGATGAGACAGGCATCATCTCCAAGGACCAGTTCTTCGCGATTGGCCTACTGAAGTCCACCGAGCCAGCCAGGCTACTCCGGCGGATCTCGAAGCTCCGCGACCAGGATCACTGGTACAGCGAGATCAAGTGGTACGACCTCACCGCTGGCACGCTCCCCTTCTACCAGAAGGTCGTCGACATCTGCGGGGACAGCGACGCTGAGTTCTTCTGCTTCATCGCCAACCGCGCCTTGCATGACCCCGTGAGCCGCTTCGGCTCGGCGTGGGACGCGTACGGAAAGCTGGCCGAGCAGTTGCTCGTGGCGTCGATTCATCCCGACGAACTGGTCGCCTTGCTCGCGGACAACTATTCGACGCCGGACTCGGTTCTGTTCGAGGAGGACCTGCGCTCGGCGGTCAATCGCCGTCTCAACAGGCTTGCCCTCACGTCAGTGGTGCGGCTCGATTCCCGGTCCTCTGACGGCCTTCAGCTAGTTGACCTGCTCACGTCCGCCATCGCACACGAGTTTCGGGCGGACGCAGGGCTTGCCTCACATACGTCACCCAAGGGCCAACTGTCCACCTACGTGCGGAGCATGTTGGGCGCAACAACGTGCCTCAAGGGCTGGCGGAACAAGTCGCACAGTGTGGCGATCTACCGCGTACCGTGACGTGACGGTCGTCACAATAGGGTTTACCAACCAGGCAAACCTGTGTATGTTGACGATGTCGGGTGTGGGCCTCTGGCCTTCAGCCCGTGTCGTCGATCAGCCCGGCCTCTGGCCGGGCTGATCACCGTGGTGGTGGTCGGTTTCACCGCGCTTGTCGGATTCCCCGCCGTGCTCCAACGGCTTCACCGCGAGGGTTCCCCGAATGAACTCCTCGGGGTCAAGATCGACCTTGACCCGTTCGTCCCGTTCCTCGGCGTTCGGTCGTCGCTTGCTCACCATGACCTCCCCAGCGTAGAACCACGCACGTAGGATGAGTGGAGCACAGGGGGATCGGACCCCTCACGTAGCGCCTCCAAAGCACCAGTGGTCAACCAGACGTGCCCCTGGATGTGAACGATCCCCGGCCATCGGGCCGGGGATCGTTGCAATCAGTCCTCCTCAACCTCGTCCACGTCGATCACCAGGGGGAGTCGAGCCTGCGCTGGCGGGAAGGCCCGCTCGAACATGCTCTCGAACTCGCGCTTCGTGTTGGCGATGCGCATCAGCGTGGTCACGGTGGAGATCTGCCGGTCCAGGTGGATGCTGCCAGTGTCCACGGTCATCAGCTGGTGGTGCTTGTGAGCCCGGTACCCACGCTCGGTGCGTGGGTTGCGGCGCTCCAGTTCGTCGAGAACCCCCTCGGGCAGTTGCTCGTAGATGTACTTGTTAACGAGCTTCCCGACATAGGGGGTCCGCTTAGACGTGCCGGGCCGGTACGCCCATCCTTGGAGTCGGTAGATCTGCTGGAAGAATTCGTCGGGGAAGGTCTTGATCCAGGGTCGAAGCTCGGCACTGACGTACGCCTCCAAGATGCGCTGGAGTTCGTCGCGGGCCCGGATCTCTTGGTACCCCGTCGCTTCGTCGACCAGCGCGACGATGCCGAGTCGGGCGAGCCCTCGCGTCAGGATCTCCGCAGCGCGGGCGACGGTCATCTGATTCTTCGTCAGGTCGCCCTCAGCCCGTGCCTCTAGGTAGATCTCACAGATCAGCGGCAGGATCTCGGCTGGGTACCCGAGCGCCCGGCCTCCGCTCGGTAGCTGGTAGCTCACCGGCTGCTCCGCCATCTCGCGGAGTTCATCGCTGATGTACTTCTGGAGGTTGAGGGCGGACAGGAGCGGGAGCCCGCGAGCACCAGGCCCGCGGCGAGCGCCACCTCTCCTCTCCAGTGCGGTATGCATCGTGGTCTGGTTGATGACGCGGGTGCCATCGTCAAGCACCGCGCATGAGAGTGCTCGGTCACCGATGCGGAGTTCGCCGGTGAACGGCGCGATCGGAACCGTGGTGCCCCACCGAGCGATTGCACCCTGCCGGGCGATCTCGCTTCGCTGCGCTGGTGTCAGCCGTTCGGCCCTGGCACGCCCCCCTCTGCTCGCCCCGCGCTTGCCGAGCGCCGATGCCTGCTTGCTCACCTCATCTTCATCACTCATGCCTACTCCTTGGTCGGGCAAGCATCAGGGTACCACGCACGTTCAGGCGGAAAAGCGCCATACCCATAGATGCAGCTCAGAGGAGAGATTCGGGCCCTCAGATGTTGCGGTTGCGCGAGGTTGCTTGCCCGCCCAGGCCTAGCCGTCAGTGAGTGGCCGGTAGCTCAGTCGACGCCCTTCGGCCTGGTCGACCATGTGCTGTAGCCGGGCCGAGTCGGACAGCTTGCGGGTGTGTTGTACCGGAAGTCGAACTCGGCCAGGTACCGATCCAGGTGCTCGCGGCTGACGTGGTGGTGGGTGCCGTCGATCGACCGCTTCATCTGCGAGAAGTAGCCCTCGGCGTGGTTCGTGGTCACGTCGCCTCGCACGTACTCGTGCGAGGAGTGGTCGACGTACTCATGACCGGCGAACTGCTCGCGCCCCATCTGCCGGTAGCCGGGGCGCGCCGTCGGTGTGCAGGACGCTGTTCGCCATGTCGACTTGCTCGGCGATGGCCTTCTGCAAGGGGGCCCCGGTGATGTCGGGGATCACCCGCGAGCGGACCTCGCCCGTCTCCTTGTTCACCAGGGAGAGGACCGGGGTCATGTGCTTCGGTGTGCCAGCGATCCCGCGGCCCGTCCGAGGGCGCTGCCGTCCCTGCTGGTGCTTGTTCTTTGGCTTCCCACCGACCCACGACTCGTCGGCGATGATCGTCCCGCGGAGCATGTCGGCCAGTGGTTCGCGCTTCATGGCCTCACGCAGCCGGTGGAGCATGAACCAGGCCGTCTCGGGGGTGACGCCGATCAGACGCTCGACCTCGCGGGCCGAGATGCCGTTCTTCGCTGAGCACATGAGCACCATGACCGTCAGCCAGTCGGCCAACGCCACCTTCGTGCCGTGGAAGATCGTGCCCGTCAGCACCGAGAACTGCTTGCGGCACTGCGAGCACTTCCAGACCCGGCGCACGCTCTGCGTGCGCTTCCCGTCGGCCTTCGGCTTGCCGGTGCCGCGGGTGCCGTTCTTCGGGGTGAGGAAGTACGCCTTGCCGTTCCCGCAGTGGGGGCAGGTCAGCCGCTCCCGGTCGGAGCCCCAGCGCAGGTCCTCCATGAGGACGTAGGCGTCGGCTTCATCGGTCACTCGCTTGCGCAGCTCGGCCAAGGTCAACTTCACACACCCATTCGGTCGTTGTACCAGGAGCAGATCGACCGGCTGAGCACGGGCGGGCCCAGCCCCCAGACCGAGGCCCGGGAGCTCATCTACCGGGAGATCCCGGCCCCCTACGACGACCGTCTCATGCAGACCCGGGCCATGCGCGACTACCTCGACCGGTGCCAGGTGCTCGGTGTCGCCCCCTCCGACGACGAGCTGCGCCGCATCGCCTACGAGGAGTTCCCGTTCCTGAACCAGCCCGTCCCCGTGCCGGTGCCCACCCCGAACGCCCCGCCCGTGCCGACCGGCACGACCACCCCGGTGCCCACCCAGGCTCCTCCGGGACCAGCCCCCACGCCGTCGCCCACCCCCGGACCGACCCCCACGCCGACTCCGACGGGCTGACCGGGCAGCGGGAAGCTCAGCGAGGGACCCTGCTGGGGGGAGTCGGCCCGCCCGCTTCGGCGGCGGCGGCGTCGGCCCGGCGGTTCTCGGACGCCTGGGCCGTGGCCGCGGCGTCCCACGCCCGGCGCAGGGCGGCGATGGCGTCGGCCACGCCGGGGTCGCTCAGGACCGCCTCCGAGGTCTGGCGGTGGCCGTCGTACTGGGAGCGGTAGCTGCCCAGCCAGCTGAGAAGCGACGGGCTGGCCCCGGCCCGGGCCGACAGGTTCGACCCCATCGTGGACCGCACCCGCTCGAGCTCGCCCCCGACGGCGTCGGCCTCGGCGAAGTCGAACCGGACGGGCGTCGCCCCGGGGCTCACCGTCGGGCGTTCGAGGCAGCCGTCACGCCAACCCATGGCTCCAGTGAACCACGCGAGCGGGTGGCTCGGCTTCGCTCGGCCCCTAGTCCCGGAAGTTCGAGAACTGGAGGGGCAGGCCGAAGTCGCCGGCCTTGAGCTCGGCGATCACGGCCTGGAGGTCGTCTCGCTTCTTGGCCGTCACCCGGAGCTGGTCGCCCTGGGTGGAAGACTGCACGCCCTTGCGGCCGAGGCCCTTGATGAACTTGTTGAGCTCCCGGGCCTTGTCCGAGGAGATCCCCGAGGTGAGGGTGGCCACCTGGCGGGCCGAGCTCCCCGACGCCTCTTCGACCTTGCCGTAGTCGAGGGCCTTGAGCGACACCTTGCGCCTCACCAGCTTCTCCTCCAGCACGGTGCGCAGCGCAGCCAGCCGGTCCTCGCTGGAGGACCGCAGGGTGATGGTGTGGCCCTCGAGGTCGATCGCCGTCCCCGTGCCCTTGAAGTCGTACCGGGTGGTCACCTCGCGGGACACCTGGTCGACGGCGTTGCGCACCTCCTGCAAATCCACCTCGGATACCACGTCGAAGCTCGCCATGTAGGGTTCTCGCTCTCAGCACGAGGGTCGGTGCCCGAGTGGCCAAAGGGAACGGGCTGTAAACCCGTCGGCTCAGCCTACGGTGGTTCGAATCCACCCCGGCCCACCGCTGAACGGCGGGGTGCGATCAGCCCGTTCCGTAGCCCCACCACCACGGAGCACGTCTGAAACCGGTCGGTGGCGGGTACCTCTAAGGCCGTCCGACCAACGGGGTCGGAAGGAGGGGAACCGTCATGGCATTTGTGCTCTGGATCCTGGCCGTCATCCTGGTGATCGCGGGGATCGTGGCCCTCACCCGCCGTCAGATGGTCTACGGCCTCGTGCTCATCGTGCTCGGCTTCCTCGTGGGGCCCGGCGGCGTGAGCATCTTCACGTGAGCGGCGATCGGGCGGGGATGGCGGTCCCTGCCCGACTGCTGGCCGTCCTCTTCGCCTCGCTCCTCCTGGTCGGGGCCTGTTCGGAGAGCACCCAGGACAAGGCCAAGGACGCGGCCGAGTCGGCCAAGGAGGACGCCGAGGACGCCACCGGCGAGGCCGCCGCCCGCGCCGCGGCCGAGGCTTACCGTGGCGCCCTCAAGTCCGACGACGCCGGCGACGAGAACGGCCTCCGCTCGATCGACGTGCTGGAGGAGAACGCCAAGGACCTGCCCGGCGATCCCGAGGTCTCGGGGATCGAGGACGGTGACGGCGACGGTGCCGACGACGACGGCAAGGTGCAGTTCGACGTCAGCGACAAGTCGGCATGTGTGACCGTGCCGGCCTCGGGTGAGGACGTCACCGTCGACGACGGCGACTGCTGATCAGCCCAGGAGGCGCTGCATCAGGGCGACATCGAGCCAGCGTCCGAACTTGCGCCCCACCTCGCGCTCGACGCCGACCAACTCGAACCCGCAGGCGCGGTGGAGTGCGATGGACGCCTCGTGGCCGTCGACCACCCGGGCCATCATGGCGTGGAACCCATGGGCCGTGGCCAGGCGCACGAGCTCGCCGAGCAGGGCCCGGCCGACTCCCCGGCCCTGGCTCCCGGGGTCGACGTACACCGAGTCCTCCACCGTGGTGCTGTAGGCCGGGCGGTCGCGGTAGGGCGACAGCGACCCGAACCCGATGACCCGCGTCCCGTCGACGGCGACCACGGCGGCGTGGGCCCCGGCCCGAGCAGCGAGCCATTCGCGCTGCTCGGCGAGGCTGCGGGGGACCATGTCGAAGGTGACCGTGGACCCGGTGACCTCGCGGTTGTAGATAGTGAGGATGGCCTCGGCGTCCTCCGGGCCGGCCAGGCGCACCTCGACCCCCTCGCCCACCAGCCCAGCGTAGGGCCCCAGCGGGCACCGATCGGTTGGGGCCGCCGCACGGGGGCCAGCTAGTATTGCCCGCCGACCACCGGCCGCCCGCAGCGGCGGCGGGTGCGGTGCCTCCTTAGCTCAGTCGGCAGAGCGTTTCCATGGTAAGGAAAAGGTCGTGGGTTCGATTCCCACAGGAGGCTCGCCAGCCGATCGTCCCGATCGTGGCGGCGTAGCTCAGTTGGTGAGAGCGCTCGGCTCATAATCGAGAGGTCGTCGGTTCGAACCCGACCGCCGCTACCACACGTACGAAGAGAGAGAGAACTCCGATGGCCAAGGAGAAGTTCGAGCGGAACAAGCCGCATTTGAACATTGGTACGATGGGTCATATTGATCATGGGAAGACGACGTTGACGGCGGCGATCACGAAGGTTTTGCATGAGGCGGATCCGTCGT
>JAABUR0100005954.1_pt1 | contig 15195 bp, 20 predicted proteins | sample 5560091 | NCBI WGS metagenome assembly JAABUR01 (sample SAMN10711879, study PRJNA513375) | rock metagenome | isolation source: Antarctica rocks | place: Antarctica: Victoria Land, University Valley sud
GGGAGGAGGTGGGAGGAAGTGATGCTGATATTGGTTGGTTACCGCGAATTGATGGGAATACACTCTGTCTTTTCCCTTCTTTCTCCTTCCTCCCTCTCCGGCTTCCTCTTCCGAAGAACCTCCCGCTCATCTCATCGCCGCCTCATTTTCGCCTCATTTTCTTCTATCGACTTAACTTGACCCATCCTGCTTCGTCGCTTTGGAATGTCAACTATGATAATTGTTGTTCTATTCGGGCAGGGGAAGCAAGATCGGAAGAGGGAATATAGGAGTGAGGGATGAGTGTTTCGTTTGCGAATGATGGTAAGGGAGAAGGAGGTTGGGGTGTAGTTGACAAGGGGGGGGGGATTTCAGTTGGTGCCATGACAGCGACGGGGACGACAGCGAGGCTTACGACAGCAAGGGTAGAGCAGCGAGAAAGCAGAGATATTCGATTCAACAGTCCACGTAGACCTTCAATCTATTAGTAATACCACTAATCACATCATTCCCTTCGAGCTCCCTTAGCATAACCTATATTTAGGTCCCAAGTCGATTGAATACTTCGACGATGTATCTCAAGCTGGCAGTGACCGTTCGCATGTACCCAACCGCCTACGCCTTGGCGGCATTATCCTGAATCCTCGTCCTCAAGACGTTGATAACGAGGTTATTCTTCGTTGCGCTTTCCTATATTGCGTGTATGACGAGGAAGGAAGACTTGCCCTCGCTCAGATCCTCGGCATAGCCTGTGGCATCCGTCATGGATGCGGAGGTAATGTTTCGGTACTCAGCCCGGATCTGGAAGGACCGGCCAAGAAGGTTGATCAAAGGCAGGAGGTCATCATCCTGTCCAGAGCAGGCCATCATCAGGCGCACGGCCAACCGAAAGAGTCCGCCGGTTTTATTACCGATCATCTGTTGATAGTCGCTCTCCGTGGGCATGGTAAAGGAGTCACACCATTACAGCTCCATGCCCTGGCCACGGTGCAGATTTGGGATTTCTTCGTTGAACATCTTGCTCGACTGCTCTACAGTGGGCAGCGAGAATAGCAGATGATGGGCTTGGCAACACACATAATTGGCACTCTTTATAGTCTGCGCGACGCCGTAGATGTTGTTTGCTACTGGAGCGCCCCGCCGAAGCTTAGAAGTCGTCAATGCTGCACCCACGGTCAGTGCTGTTATAGACAGTCTTGGCGGGACCATACGAACAGCAAGGAGGCGTTGTGGAGTATATTGATATTCTCATCTATTAAGTTGAAGCTTCTTTGGAAAATCTTGAGCTATGCATTATAGCCTGCGAGCAATATCTTTGCTGGGACGAGGTTTCAGATATCTATACGGCCCGAGTATTAACTGTCATCGAATTAATACCGAATTAGCTGTAGGTGATGCTGATAGAGTTCATATAGGAGGTCGTTTCTTTCCAACATAGCCTCTTTCGACATTGAAAATAGAGGATGCGATGAAAGGTTTCAAATTCGCACTGAGCGAAACGGAATTGAATTGTCACAAGCGCTCTTCATAATACATTCATCAAAGTCGCAGCAAGACCTGCAGTCCAAAGCTTCAACCGCCTTCTAACCTGTGATGGACTATGACGTTCGAACAGCAAGAATGAAGATGGAAATTGCCGTACAAGGTAGTACTTATACCTTTCGAATGGAATCTGAAAGGCATTTAATCGGGCTGTTCGACGTAGATTCGACGCCTATGCTAGCTGTCTCTTCACCGAAACTAGGCAGCTCTGGAACCCTTGCCAAGATTCCGTACCAGCTGGTACCAATCGTAGTCTTTTAGCTTCTTTGGGGTAGCCATGACCTTTCTTAGATCTACAGCAACTGAAAAGAATAGCCCTTTCAAAGGAATAGGGCTTTACAGACTTCAAGACATCATGGTAGTCGGCCCGATCAAGCCCGATCACTCTCGAGGAGATTGGAGGCACTTCAGGTCCGGCTTGGCTCTGTTGTGTACTCCCTACTAGAGGGTAAGTTAGGTAGGCAGCTAAGGTAAGACGTTTTTATCCACTGTACTAGATAATTTGTTTGCGGTCCACCAGCAGTACAGGTAGTCTACTACGTAGTATGTCAACTAGCTAGCAAGCAGTGTACTGTACCTGACTTACTAATTAGTACTTCAATTAGTTTCGCCAATTCGTGAACTTGTGCACATGCTATTTCGAATCTCGCCAAACGGCCACCAGAGCAGACCATAGAAATAGTCTCATTCTTACAACTACATATAGTCGACCGTCTGCTTCCCACACCATTCTTGGAACTTGCGGGCCTGTCCTGTGCCCCCCTCCTCCTCACTCTTCAAGGCATCAAGCAGGTCTTTACGTGGCGATGGATGGACCCGCCCCCAGGGTATCACATAGACTCCATTCATCGCCATGGTGAGCTCAGGCGACAAGCCCGCCCAGAGCTCCGTATACGCGCCCTGTTTCGCACTGTATAGAAGTGGGGATGAAGCCAGCCTCATCAACGTCGAGGCATGTCTTAGAAGGTTTGTCTTCAGATTGCCAGGGTTCTGCGTCACGCTGAGGATTCCGTGCGGACCGACGTCACGCGCCAACTCGCTGGCAAGAAACCAGTTGCCCGTTTTCGACATGACGTAATTCTTCGTCTTGTCCTGGGGTGGGGAGTCTAAGTCCGTCAGGATCATGCCGCCTGTTGGTGCAGTCATGTCTACCATCTGAGAACTGGTCCATACAACACGCACGGCACCCTGAGGCGAGCCCTGAGCGGCGGATTGAAGGGATGGAAGAAGAAGTTTGGTGAAGAGGAAAGGCCCGAGGCAGTTGGTGCCGATTTGAAGTTCATGACCTTGTTTCGTGACACTGCCGATGGGGGGCAAAGAGACACCTGCGTTATTCCAGAGCACGTCGAGCTTCGATTCTTTGCTCTTAAAGCTTGCGACAGAGGCTTTGACGGTATTGAGATCGCTCAGGTCAAGAGGGAGATATTCAAGCTGGCCCGCAGACGAAGCATCGCGCACCGAAGACTTGATTGCTTCGATTTTTTGCAGCGCTGTGACTCTCGAGCGCCCGGCTATGTAGATCTTGCCGCCTGCCTGATATAGAATTGTAGCGAGCTCTAACCCGATTCCCGAGGCTCCACCTGTAATTATAAAGACCTTGCCTTTTTGATTTGGCAGGTTTCGCTCCGTCAGAGTGGGACTAGGAGGGTAGAATTGAGACCAAGCGACGCCCATATCGGTGCTCTTTTGAGTGTTGGTGTAAAGTATTAGGGATGTCGCATGAGAAAGCTCCTACGTAGCTGCAGCCAGAAAGCTGTGGGTTGAAAGCGAGCTGGGGAACAGTTGTTCTGTGGAACATTAAAAGTACGACACGCGTACACCAACAGAAGCTGCATGAATTACAGTAGGTGTAGGGAGTTCATGTTCGCTAGTAGAGGCTAGATCAGCTAACCTCTGTCAATCCTAGTGTAGGGATGAGTCTTTTCCATGTTCAGGTCAGGAAGTACGAAATCTTGCCTTCTCAGAAGAACAACAAGCATGCATATGTTCAGGCGCTAAGAAGTTTTCAGAGTGTCTATATTTGCACAGTTTGCTGGTTATCGTAGTATGAATTTAACTTACGGAGTAAAGTACCTACATACTACATATCCGCGGCAGCATTGCGAGCGCAACCGGGCTGCAGCAATGCGAAGACTATCCTTTAGAATACTGAGTAGTGGATCTTAGACAAAGAATTTGCTGAGACTTTCAAACGGTCTGTGGTGCTTATGTGGATCTACAAGGCCATTGAAGAGCGTTGAGTAGACTTGAAACATATTGGTACATGAGGTGCAGATGGAGCATGTATAGATTGTATATCTGATAGAACTACAGTAGGAAGCTACGAAGGAAGGAAGAAGGTGAAAAATCTGAATCCCCCTAGGCCCAGTCCTATGGCGCGGAGCGGGGATTACTAACCACCACAGAGGTAACAGTACTGTTCCCTGTTTCCAACACACCTTCTTAGGAATTAAGCTCCATGTTGAAGCTATTTGGAACCCCCTACTGGGTGTATATCCATGCTCTCTTGCTTGCCGGCCCCATGCTCGGTGGCGATGGCGGTGCCCTTGCTCGGAGCCAGTCCGATCACCTCATTGAACTAGATCTCAGGAATTTACTAGGCTCCAAGGGCTTGATCAAACCGTCGGGCACCATTTCGTCGGTGGGTATGTATTCTATCTTGATTGCCACTCTTCCATTTTGTTCCGGGCGTTAGTAATAGACGATATCAATGTGCTTAGCCCATGGGTGATTGACGGGGTTGCTGGCCATTTTGATAGCCGCCTGATTACCTACATATACCCAAGGTTTTTCGAAATATGGCAGTGGTGTACTGAACGTCTGAACTTGAGGAGAGACGAGCTTATTGTCCGTGACAATTCCTTAGGATTCTGAGTTCTGGCAAGGTTATGCCGGTATTTCGGCTCGCTTTCTCCAGAATTCTGGTAACTCTACCACTTCCGTAAGGAATAATCTCGTCATGCTCATTGTCATTCCATTGTGGTGGACTCAACCTCCTTACCACATGAAGCAGTACGATTGTCTCGACCAATTACCTCTTCGCAATAGAATGGCTTTGTCTAAGCTAGTCCAAGTATCCAAGCCTGCTTTGGCTTGACGTCCAATTACGATCGAATTAATAAGATCCCATTGTCTGGTACAATTTTCGGCTCTTTGTTTTCTCAATACACTGACTTTGTTGATCGAGGGACAATGATATTCTGTTCATCATTCAAAGACTGTGGTATTAACATTCATAACAACGAGTCAGTCATGATTGATAGTCTACATAATCTCCGCCATTGCTCTAAGGTTTATCTTCCTTACCCACTATTCCGCTTTCTCAACATCCCCTCACCTCAATTTTCAAAACTCCCATCACACCGCCACAATGCCACCCTCACGAGTCGGCCCTTCAGGCCATCGCCGTCTGCGACTGGACAAGATGAGAAGTCGAGGCCAAGCCGAACAAGTCCGTAACCCTTCCCCAGATATCGAAGAAGACGAAGAGTTGAGGAAAGAGCATTTCTCGTACTACAATCTCATGTATTCTGCCCGCAAACCAAAGTCGGAAATTAGCGAGCCAGTGCTCTTTAGGGATCCGTTCCAAGAAGACCGGCGAAATCAGAACCAAATGACGCTCCCGATACGTAGACGTCGAACGAGCCCTTTTTCGTCCGCTACGGATTCTCCAACGAGCCTTCCGATTCATGGTCTTTCGATAAGCGGTCGTTCCTCGGCTGTTGATACATCATATCTTGGCAGAAACGCGCAAACCCACTTTGGAGATCTTCAGGAGACCAGGAGGCAAACGGAGTCAGACCAACAATCACCTACCACTTCTGATCAAAGCAACATTTCTGATGGCACTCGAAAATACAAAAGAGCGGAAATATTCCTAGATGGGTTAGGTCAGTTGACGTTTCGGACATCTCAAGGCGAATATGAAGCCCTCGGTGTAGTGATAAGCATTTCAAAATGTGGTGCCATTAATATTCGAAAAGTTCCCAGGATCGAGCAGCTTTCAACGGCAGCGTGGAGCAATTGTAGGGTTCCCAGTTCCAAGCAGCTGTCAACAGCAGTGGCGAGCGATCTTAGATTGCTGTCTAGCCTTCAGCATATTGCTGACAGTGTGATCAATAGAGGCGTCGTCCCAGCAATTTTAATGCCTGGGTCTGTTGAGTTGGAACAACCTGAAACAGACCGCAGAGAGCCAGCACACCAAGGTCAAGAAGCCAAGGAGGAAGGGCACAAGCCAGACGAACGCAAGGAAGAAGAACAGCACGAGGATGAGGAAGATGCCTGCATGTATCCAAAATCCTGTAATAGAGAATGTTGGAAGTGATAGAGCTTTTAGTGTGTTGATGCAGATTAAGGCTCAAGATTGGGCGCCAGAACATTGAGCAAAGAGTCTCGGACATAAGGTCCTAGAAACCTGTTAGAGGCTAAGAGCTTATAAATTGGATTTCGATCGACTTCTTGGCTATTAAACTACGATTCTGGATTAGCATCTACTCATAGAAAAGAATAATTGCGTACTTGCTTCAATGCCATGACTGCCTTCCACTCTAGCTAATACTAACTTTACAGGTGATGTCGTTATAATCGCGCTGGAGAAGCTAAGGGTATTGTAGTCGCCACAATACCATGTGTAAGGACCCATTGAGCAACGGCAACTTCTCCTACGCCATGAATCCGAAGTCTGGGCATGTATAATTATGTTTCCTCCAGATTGATCAAGAACATGACTGGCCCCAATCCGTCAATTGTTAGACCGGTAATCTTCATAGCGTTATATGCTCCATCCCAGTCTTCTTAATACTTCGGGCCTGTGATATTAGTAGTTGCAAGTGGGAGGTGAATATTAAGCTAATAGCTACCACCAGAGATAGTACAAAAAGTTTGCCAGAAAGCACGACAAACACCGACTATCATAAGTCCAGTCCCACTGAGGATGATGCTGGTGATGGACTGATAGTATAGTGACCGCTGGAAATCCGAAAACGTATCCACGGCTGAAGTCGCCGAAGTCCTAGGCTCGTTCCCGGGCATCCACGAAGCGAATTTCTACGGCGTGCTAGTCCCAAAGCACGACGGGCGTGCAGGGTGCGCTACCATTGTCGTCGCACCCGGGCAATGCGGGAATTTCGATTGGGCGGCGCTGGCGAAATATGCCAGGGAGAGACTGCCGAGCCAGGCGGTTCCGGTCTTTGTGCGTGTGGTGGGTGGGATGGACAGTCATAACAACAAGCAGAACAAAGGGCCGTTGAGGGAGGAGGGGGTAGATCCAGGGTTGAGGGGGAAGAAGGCTGCCGGTGGGGAGTTTGATACGGTGTTTTGGATACCGCCAAGGGGAGATGTTTATGTGCCGTTAGGGCAGGAGGTTTGGGAAGAGTTGGTGGGTGGAAAGAGTAGGCTTTGATGGAATGGTTGTAGTGGTGGGATGGAGGTCAGGATAGCATTGCGAGTATTGCATATTGGTATATTTGGAGGGAGGTTTGCAGCGCTTTTTGCAATCGCTCTTGAAGGGGTGTATAGATTGGATATGTATGAATGCTACCGTCGCTCTTGACCACTACTCGCAGGTATCATGTTCAAATCTGTACCCTCCAAGATGTTTCTCATTCATCCTCGACATACCTATCTAGATCTCCATGTTAGCAACAAGAATTTTTGTGTTATGCACAAAGTCTTTAGAAGATGGGAGGAAGTATGCCCTCAGCGATCTTGGTGTATACAAGGTATGATCATTCCCCGAAGGGATCACTTACTATCTAGTGCTTGTGTTGTATAATCATTGGGCAGGAAGAAAACGTGCATTTGAAGGAGAAAAGGAATGCGGCAGGGAACTAACCTGATGGTGAGAGATCTTTGCTCTTTGTATGATTGCTCTACCTCTGCAAGCTGGACTAACGACATTATCAGCAACTCTTCAGTGACGGAGAGGCTGTAACAATTATGGTTGGTAGTGTAGTTCAGAATATGTAAGATTGAATATCATACCGCTCTGACCGTATCGAAGCTCCGGCGAGAGCTTCACAGACATGAGCGTCAATCGCAAATTATATCATCATGGTAAGGTGGGATTGGGAGTCGGAAGGATGCGTTGGAGGGAGGAGGGGGTCTACCTGGGGAGCTTTGGAGACTTTGACCCTCTGGTTCACAACCTGCTCTTAGCAATGAATCACTGTTACGCTCGAGTGGCATTGCCACAGTCACTGAGTATCCAGACGTCAGTACTGCCAGGTAAATTCTGGCATAGGAAGCTCGGGTTGAAGTCCGTGGCGAGCCACATCCCTCTCGCATTGTAGAAGAATACCTGCGACGCTCGTCCGAAGAACATACAGCCAATTGGTTGCATGATTCTCGCCGGATTTGGAGGCCACTCGAGGCTTTCGAGTAAAGTGTGAGAATAATCGGCGTTGCGTTGCACATCGACGAATTTCGATTGCGGGTATATAAGGAGGGTAACGAAGGTGACCAGGAGAGGCTCAGAGATTAAGAAGCTTTCTACCCATGCTCACATGGAATTCTCAGTCCTCTATTTTGTTCGACTCCATTCTTTTGAGCTAAGATGAGGTGGACCTCACGCTCTTTCCAACCGCGCAAGTAAGCAAATAGCCGTTCAAGGCCATAGAAGCTGTGTTCCCCTGGCTCATTCCACGGGGATTCTGATGATATGGAGATGGTGCCTTGATGGCGGCCACGCTCGGCCAGCACTGTAGGCCTCCGACCTAAGTGCTGGTATTTTTTCGATACGGGCTGCGATGCTGAGAAAGCTTCGCAGATCATAGCTCAAGATGAGCCCTGTCTGTGGCAGAAGATTTGTTGACCTAGATATGAGGATTTTGCCATTATGTTGCGATTTGCCAGTACCAAAGCAATTCCGTCTTGACTTGGTGTTGGAAAATATGAATTCGGGCATGAAGACTCTAAGGCTTAGCGTTACATTTAGCGGTATAGAATATTCTATTTAGCGAGCCCACGAACATCGCAAGCCGAATTTCGAGATTGACGAGCTGCGACACCACGACATCAACTCTAACATCATCCCCGACAGTGAGCTCTCCCCGCAACCTATTTAAACCAACTCCAAGCTCTGACCAAACCCCATAGTAGCGACGCCGCCATGGCAGAAATCGAAATCAAAGCCTCTCAATGGCGCCTTGTCGAAGTCGGCCGCGTTGTCCTCTTCACCCACGGTGATTACACCGGACGCCTAGCTACTATCGCGGAAATAATCGACCACAAGCGCGTTCGTCTCTCCCCTCCTCCAGCTTTCAGGACTCCTCCTTTTACCTCCAAATCAAGCCTGAAAGAAACTAACCCCCCACAGGCCCTTGTCGACGGTCCATCAACCAAACCCAACGCCTCTGTCCCCCGCCACGCCACGTCTCTCGCCAACCTCATTCTTACACCGATCGTCATTCCCAAGCTGCCGCGTGGGGCAGGTAGGGGAGCAGTGGCTAGAGCGTGGGAGAAGAATGAGGTGCAGAAGAAGTGGGATGAGAGTGTGTGGGCGAAGAGGAGGGAGCAGAGAGAGAAGAGGAGAGGGTTAACGGATTTCGAGAGGTTTAAGGTTCTGAGATTGAGGAAACAGGTAGGTTTGAGCATAATTCAATCGCTTGATGGGAGAACGGGACGTTTGGATAATGTAGAGCGGAGATAGACTACTGGGATAGTGGGTATTGTGCCATGGGTATGATCGCTGACATGTACTATTTAGGCACGATTCGAGGTTCGCAAGTCATTCGCAAAAGTACGATCCTCGGCGAAGGCGTAGGTGGACACTCAGGATGGGTTAGTTGTGTGAGAGGTGGACTGGTGATCTCTTTGTTACAGAGCCGCAAGATGTGTATGCTAGAAAGCAGCTCGTAGCATTGAACCTGGTTTCTTCTGTGCTCAAAGCGTTACTGTTATTTCATGCGTGAACTTCTGAGGATATTGTGGTCGATTGGTTGATTGGTTGATGTAATGCTTGAAGTAGTTTCCCAAAGGAATGCCTACGATTTTCCCTTGCTAGCAAGCCATCGCTGAGAGGAGTTGCGGAGGTCAAACACCCACGATGTTCGTTCTATTACTTCTTGGTGAGACGAAGGAGTACCTGATCTTGCATTGAGATAAGCTAAAATAAATTATACATGAGATGAACATTTTTCGTTACAAGATTTTTCCTTCCTCGCAAATCCATCATTTCTGCTTCGAAACTTGCAATTCCTGCCAGCAGGCCATTTACCTTTGCTGCGAATACTTCGCATCGAACCAGCATTCTTGCACTCCCCGCCATCTTCGCCAATGCCACACCCTAGCATTTCGCAGTAATAGTAGTATAGGTCGTCCCACAACCATGCCTACACCCCGTCGTGCAGCTCGCCGTCGCCGTAATTGTGGGCGTTGTCGGACAACAGCTGTTATAGCATCCCACGCTTGTCGTCTCCAAGATGATACAAGCCGGGACGATGCACGGCGCAGAAGTTGGCATGGAACAGGTGGGAGTGACGGTGGTGTGGAAGCTTGAGCAGGAGATTGGAGCGTTGGTGGTGACGGTCGAGATGATGGTTGTGACGTAGGTGGTTTTGGTTGGGGCGCAGGTGGGGTGGGCGGGGGTGTTGGGGACGGCGGCTGGGGAGGAGAGGGACGGAGTGAGGAGGCTGTGAGGGGATGTTAGCTGGGGGCTCAAGGAGATGGAAGGAAGAGATTTGGTGAGGAGTGTGTGAGTGGAGAAGGAACAGAGGGAATAAAGGTGCGATATTCGATATGGATGGATCAGTATTGATAGACTTGTTGCCGCAGAGGAAAAATACAAGCAAATAGACAAAATCTCGTTTTCTTCGATTGCAAAGGGAATGGTAGACTGAAGTATCACTTGATGGTCTGATCGTCAATGTTTATCTTCAACACAGTATGCAGTACTAAGAGAGCATATTTCCCATAAAGCATCAAGCCTGGAAGCCTCTCACGGTACATGATGTGCCATTTAGAGCTGACAAGACTGGCAAGTAGCAACGGATATAGAAGAGCAACGACGATGCTGAGCAAGGGGAAGTGTAACAGGAAAGTTTCCATTACCCAATGCTAAGTAGCAGCGCAAAGAGGAGCTTCATGATGGTAGGTTTGTTGATAATAATGGTGATGTGATGTACTGTGGTAGTTGGAATCTCTAATAATCTACCTAGAAAATGCGCGATTTCCACAGTGTTATATCGTCAAGATGGCATAGCAGCAACTCAATGCTGACCGTGGCGTTTGTCTCAGCCGACCATCGATGCAGAGCTGAGTCCATCAGACAACCTCCTTGTATCACCGTTGCTGCAAACGTAATTCGCTTATTAAACGTAATTTCTATTGAATTCCGGCTATACTTGCCACTTCTGTTGAGCTTTTGACTTGTGAGGCGTTTGTGGCGTGACCAAAAACAACTGTAAATCCGTAAACCTGGAGGCCGTGTGAGTTGGTTGACTAAGACGACTGCTGCATGCGGGGAATGAGACAGCTGAGTGGCTCAAGGAGTCAAGACCAGCTTTCAGCCTTTTCCTCGTATTATTGAATCGCTCCTGACAGCGGGCCGTGACAGCAGAAGATGGCGTGGCCAGCAAGGGACAAGAGAGCGTACTTCTTGTCAGGCACCATTTACAAGTCAAGTCTGACAGCGAGGTGAGAAAGCTGAGGTGTGAGAGATATGAACTTAAAATAATCAAAACCAATAAAGCGTAATAGTATAAAATGTAAACTCAGTACTTCCGTAGAGCAATCTGAATGCAAGGTGGAATAGTAGAAAGGGTGATGCCAAATTGGACCTTAGATGGCCACCTTAAGCTTTTTGGGGGGGAAGGGGGTGGGGGAGGCTGTTGATGCCGGAACGAAAAGCAAACACTCCTCTGGGCCGCATATGCAAGATGATTCAGCGGGGTTGAGGTTGAATGAGCATCTGAGATTCATTGACGCTCGCAGGATCCGAATGACGAAGTTCAGTGCCACACATGCAGATGGAAGTAAGGCCATTCGGGATTGGAGTCGAGATGCTGATTACTCGACAATTAACGATGTCCAGTGATAGCGATTAGTGCTTCGCGACCATGCGACATTGCTAATCATTCATTCGAGGTGCTTCAGAAGATTCCTGTTCATGTAGATAGGTAAAGGATGCACGAAGAAGAAAGCTGTGATAGACCGAGCGAAGCTTGCCGCGCCCACTGACCAATTCACCTAACCTAATTGAGCCGCACTCGCTAAACTGTCGGGAAAAACCCCCAGACCTTGAAGGCCGCTGCAACGAGCTCATATTGCATTGTTTGTCATTCAAGGTAGGTGTCGATATCTCATGGTACTTAGCTCTATGGCCATGCCTCCCATGTTCTTCTGTTCCATCAAGGCTGCGGCTTGAACAAGGGTTTACCCACGGTGCTGACATGGTTTCCTTTCATGCAGAATCGCTTCCGAGATGTCGAACCCACGCATCGAAGAGCTCCCGGACGACCCACCAGCCAAGAAGGGTGCAGAGGTTGACGATGCATCAAGTAGCTCCGACTCTGAGCCTGAAGCTGCAGGTGGAGAGGAAGTTGGGCCATCCGGAGGATCAACCGTCACCGTACACTCACGCAACGAGAAGAAGGCCAGAAAGTCAATTGCGAAATTGGGCTTGAAGCATGTTCCGGGTATCACGAGAGTAACTTTGAGGAGGCCCAAAAACGTGAGTCGGACCAGCAATGAGCTGCAGCACCACTGGGACTTGTATCACAGCGCTACGAGCTTCTTCATTGCAGATAGCTAGGTTTTGCGGACTGATTTGAGAAATAGATTCTCTTCGTTATCAATCAGCCAGATGTTTACAAATCTCCGTCGAGCAATACCTGGATGTAAGCTGTTCGTACCCACCTGGATCTACCACATGCTAATTCTATACTCCAGTATATTCGGTGAAGCCAAGATCGAAGACCTAAGCTCCCAGATCAGTGACTCGGCCCTTAAGAATATCACGCCGTCCGGAGATAGCGGTGCGGCGGATCCACACGCAGGGCACAATCATGCAAACGACAAGGGTAAAGCAATTGAGGCCGGAGAAGCTAAAAAGGACGAGGAAGATGACGACGATGAGGAGGTCGATGACACTGGACTGGAAGCCAAAGATATTGAACTGGTGATGGCTCAAGCGAGTGTGTCGAAGAAGAAGGCTGTGAAGGCATTGAAAGAGGTAAAATAATGCCCTAAGAACTATCATTCCTCCATGTTTCTAACGAAGAGCATAGAACGACAACGATATCGTCAACTCAATCATGGCCCTTAGCATATAGCCCTAGTTTCTACGTGTGCTATTTCAGGGAAGCATGCACTTGCTGTTAGGCATGAATTCAGACCTAATCTACTTTGTCTTTGGGTTCTTTGCATGCCAGCGCAAGTTCGAGTATCAAGACTAGGTAGCCACCAAAGTTAGAGGCGCAATATCTTCTGTCTCATTTGAATATTAACGCTTTGACTCCCACGAATCAGTAGATATCTTGCTGTGAAAACAAACCTAGGGCCTAAGGTAAGGTATCTGCTCATCAGACTACGTAGTAAATTCAGGATCACGTGTTCAGCCTTACCGAGTCGACCTGCACCAGGGCACCCCATTCCCGAACCACGACCTCATCTTTCATCTGTAGATCCATTTCACACCCGATTGTTTTTGAATACCACAACAATGGCTGTCGGAGTACGTAAATCCTTACTGCGATTATTTATCAACTATCAAACCCCACTAACATCTCTCTCCCAGCGCTCCGCCGCCGCCAAGATCGACTGGACCCGCATTACCTCCTCCCTCGGCCTCAAAGGCTCAACCTCAACCTCCCTTATGGCCTTCAAAAAGCGCAATGATGACGCCCGCCGTAAGATCAATCTCCTCTCGCAGGCCCCTACGACCGTCGACTTGGCGCACTATGGCACTGTCCTCAACAACACTGCCATCGTCGACGAAATTGAAGGGTATATGAAGAGCTTCAAGCCGCAGACTTATGATGTGGGAAGACAGGTTAAGGCGATTGAGGCATTTGAGACGCAGGCGGTGAAGAGTGCGGAGGAGACGAAGGGGAGGGTGGATGAGGAGTTGAGGTCGTTGGAGAAGACGTTGAAGAATATTGAGGAGGCGAGGCCGTTCGAGGATTTGACGGTGGTACGTCTCGAGCATGTTGCGCGGCAGGGGTGTGAATGTATGCTGACTCCAGACATGATGATTTATAGGATGAGGTTGTTGCTGCGAGACCGGATATCGATGAGCGCACATCGCAGCTCGTATCGAAAGGAAGATGGCAAGTGCCGGGCTACAAGGTACGCGACGCTTCTTGTCCATTTCGAACAGTGCACCCTTATCTAACGCACTTCACAGGAGAAATTTGGAGACCTCTCCCTCCTCTAAACAGCCCACTCGCGATTTTCGACCCCCCATGGCGTACCTTTCTCTCTTTCCGTCCAAGCACTCTGCATTGTATATGTATCTCAACCGCGCCTAACCATAGATAAACTTCAAATTTCTTCCACAGCTTCCCTCTGCATCATCAATCTATACAGACAAAGTCCCACCATCCACCCTTCCCTTCCACCTCCGCATCCATCACCGGCCCGCAACCACCACTCGCACACACCCTATCAATGGCCTCTCTATATTCGCTTCCAGTAATACGAGTAATCATCCACACACCACCACGAATACAGCCCCTACAACAAGGTCAATCCCTCCATTATCGTTATCGCTCTAGCTCCTTTCACTTATTTTCCTACTCTCTAAGCTCAGGCTTCAAATCGTTACGGACTAATTCCCTTGGTTTTTGCCGTAGGATGTTATGATGGATGTGGTGTAGCATGCGGCGCACATTTTTGGGTGCGAGGTTGGTTGGGTTGAGGAGGGGTGGTCCGGTGGTGTGGTGTAGTGGAAGGGGAAGGAGATGGCGGCGGCGATGGCGATGGTGTTCATAATTGATGGAATTTTGGAGAGAAATGAGAAATTGGCTTCCTTGCACTCGTCTCTGGTCTGCTGTCAATGCAGTGGGTAACTAGGTAGATAATTCCAAGGAAGTAAGCCACAAGGAGTGAAAGCAGGGTTTGGGGAATGGGGACTGTCTATTCGTAATCCTCGATCTTTGCGTTCAAGGTGCATCGACGGGGGTATTTCCGTAATGGACGTGAAGGTGGGAGTGGGCTGGCATTGGGTGGAAGACTGAGAGTCGGTGTGGAACAGTATTGTGATTGAAGTCTCAAGGAAGACTGGAAGTGATAGGAGCAGAATGTCTATCCGTTCTATTGCTAAACGCATAAGTTTCATCAAAGGAAAGCACAATGGGTAAGTCTAGCACGGACACCTTTGACCCCTCGCTCACGCCTCGCGTCTACAAATCTGCTAGCTTTTATCGAGCGAAATTATCAGGCGGCTGCGTCGCTGGTCCTTCTGGCGTGACATAAGCCTGGGACATACCACCATTAGCAAAGGCTTTTCTAAATGAATTTAGCTGGAAATCTATTGAGGTCTTACTTTAGTCATGGCCCCATCAACCACAAAATCCGTGCCATTCACAAAGCTGCTTTCGTCGCTGGCAAGGAAGAGGACGGCTTGAGCCTGCTCGATCGCTTCACCGAAGCGGCCTGTTGGGAAATGGATTTCGCGACGATGGCGCTTTGCTGCGTCGTCGCCGAGCCAGTCTTGGAGGAGTGGTGTGCTGTTTG
>JAABUR0100005955.1_pt1 | contig 15195 bp, 17 predicted proteins | sample 5560091 | NCBI WGS metagenome assembly JAABUR01 (sample SAMN10711879, study PRJNA513375) | rock metagenome | isolation source: Antarctica rocks | place: Antarctica: Victoria Land, University Valley sud
GTAGGGATACATGCAGGGTGCTTGGTAGGGTGCTTGGTAGGGAAACATGAAGGGTGCTTGGTAGAGTGCTTGGTAGGGAAACATGAAGGGCGCTTGGTAGGGAAACATGAAGGGCGCTTGGTAGGGAAGCATGAAGGGCGCTTGGTAGGGAAACATGAAGGGTGCTTGGTAGGGTGCTTGGTAGGGAAACATGGAGGGCGCTTGGTAGGGAAACATGAAGGGTGCTTGGTAGAGTGCTTGGTAGGGAAACATGAAGGGTGCTTGGTAGAGTGCTTGGTAGGGAAACATGAAGGGCGCTTGGTAGGGAAACATGAAGGGCGCTTGGTAGGGAAACATGAAGGGCGCTTGGTAGGGAAACATGAAGGGTGCTTGGTAGAGTGCTTGGTAGGGAAACATGAAGAGCGCTTGGTAGAGAGTCATGTAGAAAGCCATGTAGAAAACCATGTAGAAAGCATTGTTTGACTCGTGTTATGCGCTCGATCGACGCGTATTTTGAAGCATGTAGAATGTTTGGTAGAGCGTTTGATAGAAAGCTCAGTCGATAGCTCAATAGATAGCTCAGTAGAAAGGTCGATAGAAAGGTCGATAGAAAGATTGATAGAAAGATTGATAGAAAGGTTGGTAGAAAGATCAGTAGAAAGATCGGTCGAAAGATCAGTAGAAAGCTCACTAGATGACTCGATCGAAAGGTCAGTAGAAAGCTCATCAGTAGAAAGATCAATAGAAAGGTCGATCGAAAGATCAGTAGAAAGCTCACTAGATGACTCGATCAAAAGATCAGTAGAAAGGTCGATCAAAAGATCAGTAGAAAGCTCAGTGAAAAGCTCAGTAGAAAGCATTGTTTGAAGCACTGTTTAACTTATGTTATGCGCTTAATCAACGCGTCTTTTGAAGCATGTTTTGAAGCGAGTAGACTGACTAGTAGGCGAACGAGTAGATAGCTGAGTTGATAGCTGAACATGTTGATATTTTGATTGTTGTTGTTCTAGAAAGTAGAAACTATGAAGGGAAAAAGAAGGTAAAAACTTCGAACTCTCTAGCGTCAGCCCTATAGAGCTCAAAGCGAAGATTATCGAGTAGATAGCTGAGCATGTAGAGTGACGAGTAGGTAGAAAGTCATGTAGAAAGCATTGTTTGAAGCACTGTTTGACGTGTTTTATGCGCTCGATCGACGCGTTTGATAGAGAGTAGAGTGAAAAGTAGGTGAGTGAGTAGGGTGAAGAGTAGATGAGCGAGTAAATAAGTGAGTAGAATGAAGAGTAGATGAGCGAGTAGATAGACGAGTAGAATAAAGAGTAGATGAGCGAGTAGATAGGCGAGTAGATAGGCGAGTAAGTGAGCGAGTAAATAGGCGAGTAGAATGAAGAGTAGGTGAGCGAGTAGATAGACGAGTAGAATGAAGAGTAGAATGAAGAGTAGATGAGCGAGTAGATAGACGAGTAGAGTGAAGAGTAGGTGAGCGAGTAGATAGACGAGTAAGGTGAAGAGTAGATGAGCGAGTAGATAGACGAGTAGAATAAAGAGTAGATGAGCGAGTAGAATGAAGAGTAGTGCTAAATCAGCTAAATCAGCTTGTAGCTGATTTATGTAGCATGTAAGCTAATTAATGATGCAAACTCAGCTGACAGCTAGCTTGTAGCAAACGTCTCATCTAGTAGCTAGCATATGCGTCTCAAGCGCATTAGTATTGAATGAACTCTGCTCACTAGCTCACAAGCTATCTAAGCTCTTTGCCGAAACGTCGATGAACTTGAAACATTATAGAATCAGACTCTGTGTCATGTTGCAAAAAGATTCAAAAGAGTAAGCATCGAGACTTTGAAAGCAGAAATGTACACAAGCTCACTGCATGTTCATTTGAACATGCTGCAAGACAAGATCACGTTACACAGTTGAATCAATGATCATATGCAGAAAATCAGATAGACATGCAAACTGATATGCGCTCATTTGATGAATGTCAATCACATCATCTTTCATTCTTTCATCATCAAGAAAATGATGCTTCTGAACAACTTAATTCAAGAAGATGCAAAAATACAGTCAAGATGCAAGTGATTAACTCTCGCTGCAACAAATTCAACTAGTGACAGCATTGCAATAGCGCAGTATTACAGAAATCAGTGAAAGCAATGATGAAAAAAATATAGAAAATACATTGCAGATGTTCATATCATCTTGATACAAAGATTGCATTTGTTTAATAAGACGATAAAGATGCAAAATAATTTTCAGAAAGTTGAAAGCACTTTCATCATTCACATCAGAATCAAATGCATAGATTTGAATGCTTATCTGCACTTCAGAAATGTTTCAGATGTAAATAGCATACAATGCAACTGCAACTAAAATTATCAGATGACAAAACATGTATTCATGCATTGTTTAAACTGATTGCATTTGCGATCAAGAATGTTATGAAACGTTGATTTCTTGAACTGTTGAATAATCATTGCTATCATGAAGAATCTTAAAGCAGTTGCAAGAATGATGATGAAAATGAAGCTTCTGAAGCAATTTAAAGTGACTAAGTCACTTATTTTTTAACATGCAATCAACGTGAACTAATTTGATACATAGTCTCATAATGATAGTTTCAACTGCGTGAAGTAATCACATAAACAGCGAGTGATTTTCTACTTCAGAGAGTTTTGTTCACTCGATATAAATAGCATAAAGTTTCTCATGAGTTGACTTAATCAATGTCACAAGAATGTATGAATTTATTATTATTATTATTATTATTATTTCAACAACATGAATAAAAACAATCACAACGCACGCATCACAAATTTTGAAAAAGAGCATTACAAATAAAACAGAGTGAATTTAGAAAATAATTGAATGATGATGAATTGCATGAATTGCAGCAATGCTGATTCAAAGACAATTGCAAGCAACGTTGATTCATCACAAGAAAACAAAGATGTAAGATTGAAATTCTTACACAATAATGAAGAGAACATTGTTAATATTATTGATTTACTAATAAAGATATCAACGTTAGAGAAAAAGAAGAGCAAAAATCATTCAAGAAAAGAAATAGCATTGAAGCTAGTTTAATGTCTTCGACTCAACTCAGAAGAAAAACATTATGTGAATCAGAATGCATTCATCACGAAAAATGTACAGAAATTGAAGACATCAATTTAACTGTTTAACAAGTAGTTGCATACACAGAGAAGCACACATCTTTCAACGAAAATCACATCATGAGCAAACATGACAAGAGAAGAAATAACGATGAAGAAGTAACATCTCAAAAGCAATTTATTATCGCTTTGTAAAAATGAGAAATTATGATTAAAATAATGAACAGAAGAGAAATAAAAAAGATACAGAAGAAGTTGATTGAACAGATTCTACAGAGAATTGCAGACGTGTTGACAGATCAAAGAAATTTAATTGTGTCACTTTGCAAACTGAGTAGTGATGATATTTTTCTTCACGCAGTTAGCTTAGATGCTCAAGCAAATCTGAAAAAGACTCAGATATGAGCAAAAGAAATCACGAGTTCAACACATGTAACATATTAAATCTTCGTAATGTTGACATATGAAGTACATACTACAATAAACATAAGCAATCAGAAAAAAATCATTGACAGATTGATAAAAGATAACATGAGACTTCATGAAGATCTGAAAGTTTCAAGAATAGTTTGACTCAAGAAGATAGCAAAAAGTGAGAAGATTCATTCATCGCTCATCATAAAGATCATGATTGAAGCAATGATGAATCAATTAATAAACATGAGCATGCTGAATTTATATCAAGAATGTGCATGCAAGTTATTTGAAAAGAACTGTTGCATCACATAATGCTTCAGATGTCACGAATTTGATCATATGATTAAGTTCTGCAGAAAGAATCAACGTTGTGAAAAGTGTGCAGACAAGCATCACATCAAGAAGTGCATGATGTCTTTAAACAGAAGACGTTGCGTTAACTGCAATGAAAATCATGAACTCTGAAGATGCATTCATTTCAAGTGATGACAACAGATGAAACAAGTGTTTGAAATTTATAAAAACAAATCATTCAGATATTTTGAAACATTTAAATACAATCATGCACTCTTCTTGCTGTCTTTGAACTCTTTAGATTCAATGAACTCTTCAGATTCAATGAACTTTTTCGATTCAACAAATCTCTTGAACTCAGTAATAATCATGTTGAAAATATACAGTTGAATCATTAATGAATCAGCTTGACAGATAGTAAAGATCAAGAAGAGATGAGTTGATCTTTTCTCTTACGTGAATAATGACTCAAATGAGATGACATCTGAGCAGATTCAGAAACGTTTAATCAGAAAGTGAGAAAGACTCTCAATGATCGAAAGCATACAAAGAGTCTTCTCATCGCAAAATCAACAACAGTTATGAATAACTTTATGATGAAACAATCTTTTCTACGAATTCTACAGTACAACATCAGAAAGTCATTAAGAATTTAAGAATCATTTCTAATTAATAAAGAAATTCGCGAATTTGACATAGTGACTATACAGAAGTAAGATTGCAACAACAATGATTCATAATCATTTAACTCAGCACACAACTTCTTTCATCTAGTGAAAAACTCGTCATCTCAATCAAGAACATGCATATACATTAACAAATATTTAAGATTTGATCAATGAATAGTAGAAACAGCTGAGTCAAACATTTGCTTAATCAGAATATTAACTTGCAACGCAAATGACAAAATGCAGACGCTAAGACTTTTAAACGTTTACAATTCATGCTCATTGTTTACTACATTCACAGAGAAATCTTTAATCATTTCTCGTTTGAATGAACTACTCAAGAATGATTGCAAACAACTGATTGTAGAAGATTTCAATCTACATCATTTTCATTGAAAAAGATGAAGATGCTTCACTTATTATATGATGACTGATATTCTGCTAAACGTCATTACAAATGCAAGACTGAAATTATTGCTGAAATCAGACATTATTACTTGCGAAGCTCACAATCAATTTACGATGATTGATCTAGTTTTTAACAGTAAGAAAATACAGTTCATGATACACAAGTGCAAGATACGAATTGATCTGCATCAAAGATTAAATCATTTTTCAATCATTACAAAGCTATATTTATAAACAATCTCAGTGCAACTCTTGACTTGATGACTTTGAAAGAAAATGAATACAGAAGCATTGAGTGCTTATCTGTGAATACATTTATCTTTGAAACACTCTCTAAATGACAAGACTATGATGAATGACAAAGTGTGCAAGATTATCAGAGTGTTACAAAAGATCATTGAGAAGTCTACTTTCTTGACAAAGTTATTAAATTAAGTAAGAGACTTTTAAAATCAAAGCTGCTTCAAAGCAGTAATAAAATCAAGATGATTGTGAATCATATAAAAAACGCAAGACACATTAGAAGCATGAAATGAATATCTGAAGCACAATGATCACAAAAACAAGATCATTCAACAAATGAAATGCATACACTTCAGATCACAAATGCATAAGCTGAGCGAAGCATTCAAATCAATATGATGCTTTGCAAAATGAGCTAGAATTGAAAGTCAGCTATCTAAAAAGCTTTTTCAGTTTTCATCACTGAAGCGAAGCAACATTAATTATATGACAATGATGTTTAAGAAAAAAATCGAGATACTGCAAGAAAAGTTCTTTTTCTCATCTTTTTAAACAAATGTCAACAACATTGCAAAGTCATTCATATTTCTGACAGTTTCATTTAATTCACGCATTATAAAAGATGAAGTAAAGCAAACAATCAAATGAGTAAAAGTAGATAAAACATCAAGTGCTTCAAATATTTTAAACAGAGCATTTTAAGTGAGTCTTGCAAAACTGATCTCAGTACTGACGAGTTTATTCAACGCATGTATAATACACAAGTATCATTCAAAGCAGTTTAAAAAGACTCAGACAATAGTACTATGCAAATCAAAGAAAAACGACTATATTGATTTAAAAATGTATCAACTCATTGCTTTGCTTAATATCATGAACAAAGCGTTGAAGTTGATCATGATCAAAAGACTGAGTGTCATAATTGAGATTCATTGCATGTTATTAAATGCTTAAATGAGAGTGAGACGTAACTAATTTGTGATCTCAACGTTAGATTTACTAATAGATCAAGTTTACACAGTGTGAAGCTGTGAAATCAAACATGTGATTTTCATGCTAAGCTTAAATGTCGTCAAAGCGTTCAATCGAGTCTTACACATCAGACTTTTGCACATGCTGAAAATGAAAAGAATGTTAAGCTACATAATCAAATGAACACGCAGCTTTCTAAAGAATTGAGAAACATCATTAATATTCAACGAATAAATGAGCAACATACGCGAGATAAACGCAGACATATTGCAAAGATTTCTTATTTCATTGATTCTCTTTCTATTCTTCAACGCAAGTTTAATCAAAAAATGCGAAGCATTGAAAATTAAAATCAAAGTACTTGACTTCATAAATGATATTAACATTCTAGTCTACAACAGATTCATTGAAGAAATTTGTAAAACATTAAGCAAAGCACATAACATTTGTGCAAAATGAGCTTGCATTCATGATGTAATGTTTGCATCAGAAAAGTACAAGCTTACACATTTCACTAGAAAATTGAAAAGATTTGACATGATGATTAGCATATAAATAGAAAACTCAATTATCAAATTGAAATCAGATATACAAGTTCTAAAGATGCAACTGAACATGAAACTGCAATGAGATGTACATCTTCGACAAATAAAGATGAATTACGTCACAAGAATGCTGACACTTAATCATTTTAAAGTCTTCACATGAGAAGCTATCTTCACAAAAGCGAGATAAGTATACTCAGCAGTAGTGAGATCAGAAATTGCATTTGAAGCGTCAGTCTGACATTAGCGTGACAAAAAAGATGAACTGTTAAGCAAAGAATGCAGACTAGAAACACTTCAGAATCAGACTTTGCATCATGTAGCAAAAGCATTTAAAAAGAGTAAGCATTGAAACTTTAAAGACAGAAACATACACAAGTTCATTACATATTCATTTGAACTAGACTGATCATTGAGTCAAGTTTTCATATCTACTTTCTGACTCGCGCAAGTACTTAATATCAATGTTGTAACTTAACTCAAATACTCAATATCAATCTTGTGACTTGACTCAATATCAATCTCAAGTTGAATCAGAATTTAAGTTCTTGACTCAACTCATCAAGCAATCAAAAATGACATCAAATATTAAGATTTACTATTTTTGAATTTATTATGTCATTATATTTGAAAGATCTACATGCAACAAAGAAAACTATTTCTCATTTCTTCATTATCATCTTCTTATTGTTTGCATTATCTTGTTGCATTATCAATAAAATACATTGCAAGATGTCTGATTCTGATAAGACATATGAATTATCAAGATCATCGATCGAAAAAGAATTTAATTTCTTGATCATTCATTCATTTACTTTCAATAGTCTTCATTCTAATGATTTTGCAAGTCAAGATTCACGAAACATTAATCAGATTTTCGTCGAAAAGAAATGAACTCTTCAAGAAGCAATGAATAAAATTCATCATGATACTTCTCTTCTAATATTAAGAGAGAATAATCAGTACGTTGAGTGAAGTTTTGATATTAATGCTCAATTTCAACAATGATGACTACAGACATTTGTTGATGAAAGTATCATCAACAAGATTCAAAGAAAGATAGATAATTCACTTTAAGTTAAGAAGATCGAAGTAAATAAACAATTCAACATCTGAAATCAGTTTATTTAAATGATCTCAACATTGAAAGAATATTCTAAGATTTCATGCAAGAATTGTTTTAAAATTCTAGATTATTCTACAGCTATTAATGAATCTAGTATAATCAATATGATCAAGCATCTTAAGACAAATGCTTGCATGAAACGAAAATGATTCAACTCTCTTTCACAGCTTGAGATAGATTTCAGTCGTGTAAGTTCAATATGATAATGCAAATAAATAATGCAAAGTTAACATATTTATAGAAGAAAAGTTATATCAACTTATCATTTTAATTCAATCAACAAAATTGAAAAAAAATATTGTGTCAGATCTTTATTGCACTGAATTTGTCTTTTCAAATCATCGAAAATGAGCATTTTCAACAGTTACTACAAATGCTTCGTTCAGAGATTACTTTCGTGCATTGCACTAAATTGTCAAACATGATTTTCTTGAAATATGATAAGATTCATGCAAAGATAAAGTAAGATTTAAAAGAGTTATGACGTGTTTCTATTGCATTAAATGCATGATTTAGTTCTTAAAAAGTCACTTATTTGAAAGTCTTGATATGTTGAATGAATGCTGCATTTCAATATCATGAACATTTCATTGAATTTACATCTCTTGAAGTTAAGCATACTGATCATCATTTAATGCAAGAGCTGTTCAAGATTTTGAATATATACAACATCAAGAACAAGCTTTTTGATGTTGTTACTGATAATGCAAGCAACAATAACACTTTAAAGAAGAAGCTTGAAAGAGTGTTAAATCGACGTGACATTTCATGAAATAAAGCACAAAACTTAATTTCTTGTATGATTCATATCATTAATCTAACAACTCAAGAGTTTATCAGAGCTATTAAATTAAAGACTTTGAATGACAATTTTGCTGTGTCATTGAATGATGATTAAGTTGAGAATGTAATCACAAGTAATGATCTTTGCACTGTTGTCAAGAAGATATTTATCAAGATGATAATGCAAAAAGATAATGCATTTACTAATTAATGAAACAGATTCGCGCTATTACTATTGCTATCAACAGTTTTTCTCAATGAAAGCTTCGCTTTTTAAAGCTGCAAGCAACAAGATCTTGAAAATTGATACAAGACATTCATATTCGCTGAAACTTTATTTATTTGATGCTTTGATGTGCATATCAACTGCGTGACACAATTAATACATGAGTTGAGAAATTTTTAATAAATGCAAAGATTCAAGCTATTTGATTAAAGAAGAATAAATGATCACTAGTATTACTTATTAACAACATGTTAAATTCTTTCTATAAGTTAACTCTGATTGTATTTAAAATCATCAATGTTAACATACATTTAAAATTTCAAATGTTTAATACTTTTTTCAATCATCTTAATGTTATTAAAATGATAGTACGTGATAATGCATGTACTTCACAAGCACTTATTCTTCAAGCTTACAAACTAACTTCTAACAAGCTTGCAAAGTACTATTTCAAGATAAAGAGCAAAGATGAACTGATATACAATCTTGTTATGATTTTAAATTCTACTCAAAAGCTGAATTTGTATCAAGATTGAAATGCAAATGAGAATGATTCTCATTTTTATTACAACAAGTACAGAAAAGAGTTTAAGAACTATTTTCATCATCATTATGAAGAGATAACTACAGTTGCAGAAGTCAAAGCGCAAGTAATTAGTGATATTGATCAGATAATGCAATATGATAATGCAATTGATCATTTATTAACAATGCTATAGTTTATTGTAATGATTACATGAACTCTTCTTTAAAGAACTCAACATCGCTCTGTATTTGTTAGTGAAGATGATTAATATCTTTGCACTGATGCTATTGTTAAGAAGTTTTCAACATGAAAGTATTGAAGAGATAACATCTTAAGTTATTCAAGATTGACTCAAATGACTAAGAATGTTCTTTCATGTTCAATATTTTTTATAAATATTGAATGAACATTCAGTTTTGCAAGAAGAGTTTATTGATGAGATTAATCACAAATGACTTCAGAATCAGTTGAACAGATAATGCTTCTCAAGTATTATAATTGTATCATGAACTTGAATTTTGAAAAGACTATCATTGAAGCATGAAATATTTATCGTAAAGAAGAAGATGAAGATAATGCAATTGATAAAGCTGCTGATTCTTTCAGAGCAAATTTGCAGAATGTTTTATGTTTTATTATTGTTTAAATGTTCAATATCATTTCATTTGAAGTCACTTTTGCATTGTCAATGTATGTAGTATGATAACATAGTTACAAAATAATGCAAAAAGATAATGCAGTTCATGTATTACTATGCTAAATAACTTGATCTGATTAAGATATTGCAAATGCTATTTTCATTAAGCACTTAACTGAATTTTGAGATTATGCATCAAAGTTTTCATGAATATCAAATCTTTCTGCTGAAGAATTACTCATTTGACATGAATAGCAAGAAGATTGCTATCTGCATATGTAAAGCATTATATCAGTAAATGTTGTAAAACATCAATGATAATGCAAATGAATAATGCACTTACTGACAAGAAATTCACATAGAAATGCTTCTGTGATCTTCTGAAAAGCAAGCAATGTTGAAGTCTGAATTTTATAGTTTGCATCACTCATTCTCTGATTCATCTTGTTCATATCAGTCTCATTTTGCATGATTTCGCGAACTATTCTTTCAAATGAAATCTTTAATATTAACAAATTCACATCTTTCTGATAATGACATATTTCTTGAAGTGTGATGATTTCTGACTTTCATTTTCTTTTTGACTGTCATGATAAATTAGCTGTTGATAGCTTAATGCATTATTTATTTGCATTATCTTCTGAACTTTATTGATCTCGCTTTCAGATAAAGTCTTTAAGTCTGCTCTTGATTCATTCATGATTCAATTATTTGATGTCATATCATCATGAGTTGAAATTCTCAAATCATTATATAATGCATCTTTAAACTTTCGTTCTAAATCAAGTCTGTCAGCAATGCGCAACAAGAGATGCATTATCTAAATGCATTATCTGTTTGCTTGCAACGAGTCATGATGTATATTAACTGACAATGATTTGAAAAATTAAGACTATTGAGTTAAGTGAAAGCAAAGTGAAGTACGATGTAAACAAGAGATGATGTGTAAACAAGAGATGATGATTGTTGACTGTGTTTATAATAGAATTAATATGATGAATGTTTTGATATTAGCACTAATATAATGAATGTGTTGATTGCAGCTTTAAGATGATGAATAAATTCTAACATTCAGCTTTAACTCTAATTTTATTTACATCTCATTTCACATTTATTTTAATTCTAACTTTATCTACGCTCAATGTTTATTCTAACTCTAACTTTTTCTACGTCTCACATTTATTCATTGCACTCATCTATTATGACTAAGTTCATTAGAAAAAGCACTTCAACATTGCTATCAAATAAGAAGATTGTTAAGCATTATTTATATGCATTATCATTGAGACTAATCAAAATCGCAGAATGTTCAATTTATTAATTAAGTTGCAGTCAATTGCAAGTAGAAATTATGCAATAAAATGAAACAAAAATCAGAAAACTCTTTATATTAAACAAAGTGCAGATCAAGTGATTTTTTATAAACAACTCATCAAATTGAGAAGCATCAGCGTTTATCAGAAAGTCATCAAAGCGAAGCAGACGAAAATGAAGAACAATATGCGAAATATGATCATGAATGATTGAGTGAGAAAGAGTCTGTATGATAATGCATTTGAATGATGCATATGTGTTTCAAAAGCTGATTGTATAATAGCTTAATGCTTTGAGATGAATTTGATGAAGAAGACGAGAAAGAAGAAGACTGTAAAGCGAGCGAAGCTTGAAGCAATAATCATGAAGATGACATTCAATACTACTTCTACTGTTGATGTATATACTGTGTTTGATGTGAAAAACAAGACTAATGTATGCATTAAACTATTGCAAAACAAGATAAACTTGGGAAAAACATGTTAAGATACATGATATCTACTATTGAATTAATTCAGCAATGCATTTTACATCATGAAGAATTGAATGAATTGAAGATGATGAATGATTCAGATGTTATACAAGAATTTAACAGATTTATGAACGCATTTTCAAATGAAAAAAATACGATTAATCGAAAGATAGTTAATTCACTAGATTTATCAAATGATGAATTTGATGATATCATTAAGATTGATGATGATGACAAGAAGATGAAATTTAGCAAGAGAAATAATGATGCAGATATGATTGAGAATGAGAATGAGTACAAGAACGAGTACAAGAAGAAGAAGAAGAAGAAGAAGAAGAAGAAGAAGAAGAAGAAGAAGAAGAAGAAGAATGATGAGATAATAGTGATCTCAGATTAGCAGTAGTAAATGAACAAGCATGAATTTTCTTCAATTAATTGCATTACTCTGTTGCATTATTAAACACTCAGATGAATATTAGTAGTACTTTGCTTTATGTCTTGACGAGTTGAATTGAGAATTTAAGTCAATATTCAATTTCAACACTTTAACTCAACTTGAATACTTAATTTAAACATTATGACTCAACTTAAATACTTGATTTCAAAATTCTAACTTGAATCAAGTCTTGATGAGTTGAAAACTTAACTTGATCTTGATGATTCAACTCATCGCAATCAGTTTAAACACTATTACATCATTTTTCTTTCACTTCTGATACTTGATCTTCTTTATGAACATGTTATGAATCAAAGACGTATCAATCTTGTAGTTTTGTGACATATGTGATCATAGTTGAAATAGTTGTAGTGAGTCAGTGAAGCAAAAGAAACGACTATTTTAACGAAATCAATCTGCAAAAGTGACATCAATTTTCACGAAATTTAGTTGAAATCTATAGTCGTATATGATATTTATATGATCAATAAGTATTTCAAATGACAACTCATTCATCAGTAACTTAAGTCTATTTCTCAGTCTTTAAAGATGTAAATGATACATAAATGTTTCTTCACTTTAAGTTTTGAAGCAATATTCTCTCAGCAACTTCATTGTCACAGTTAAAGATATTGAATCAAGATAATCAAGTCTTTGCTTTCATGTATGAGACACTTGTATGCAAAAGTATGCTTTACTCTCTTTCATTTCTTAAATATTTTCAATGGTTTGATAATGCAATTGTTGAACTTTCGATTATACACTTTCTATCACTGTCGCAATGATAGCTTTCTTGCAGACATTCACAGTATCATTCATTTCTGTTTCTAAGCTGTATTGTAAAAGAATCTTTTTGTTATTTATGATTACATCTAGCAAGAAAGTAAGTCTTTGCTCATCATATTCTGCTAACTTCAAGAACGTTAAAGCAATCAAGATAAGAAAATAAGAAGACATAAGAAGATGTATGCGTGATGTTCTTGAAGAATTTAACGACGTGAACAAAGCAATTATGTCAGAAAAGATTGATATGATAACTCTTGATGATTGATGAAATTTTATCATTAAACTTTGCATTATTGACATTGATAAATTAAGATCTGAAATCATTACTACATCATTTGCAATCAACATAAAGTGTGAGCTTTCATTCTTTAACATTACTGATGAGCATCTTGATTACAATGATAGTATCAATGATCTTGATCTTCTTTCAAAATCAAATTGCAAGATTGCTGATGAGCTAAAAACAGTCTTAACATGATTTGTTTTCAAGATCATGTTGCTGATATGCTTACATAGTAAGTCAGACTTTACTCATTTTTAATTCATGTGATTTAACTTCTCATTCATTAACATAACTTCAATCTGATTCATGATCAATTTGTCAAAATTTATAAGTTGTAAGAATGAGAAGATTGAAACTTAATCTCTGCTGACAATTATTTGCATCGCTTTATAATATACTATTTGCTTCATCATCACTCTGATCAGATGCTCATTCTGAATTCTTGCAATGACAGCATGCATTTTATTTATCGCTTCTCTTTTTACTGAATATGATGAAGAATCTTTCTTTGAGATTCAAAGATTCAATAGCTTCAAGTCTCATCTATTCATCATCATTCTTTTTGTTTCAACTATATTTCTTCTCTCTTTTTCAATTCTCTCATGCTTAATATTCATCATCTTTCATTCTTTTTTCTTGTTAATCATTCTTGAATAAAGTGAGTTATTATCAAGAAATTTCACGAAGCTGTACATCAAATTCTTTACATTGATGTGTAATTGCATAATCTGATTTCGAAATTAATGAATTATTGTTTATTATTCTTGTTCTGTGCGCAGAGAATTCAAGTAATTGACTAGTTCTTTTTGATCATTTATGAAGTATTTCAGATGATGCAGCATTATTGCAGAGCTTGCTCTAGTGAGTGTCATTGAAATAATAAAAGTAAAGATAGTTAAAGAATTTGAATGAGATTCTTCTGAGAAAATGTGTAAGAGCTTTCATTGATGAAAGCTTCAATGTGAGCTTTTAATGTTTGAGAAAATAAATGCTGAGTGAAGAGTTATGTAAGATGTTTAGTCGTTTTAATGTGAATTCAAATAATAAAGATGATGAAATACGTAAGATTTTTAAACGTTCTAGTGCGAGTTTGAATAACAGAAATGATAACTATGTTGAAAGATAAAGAATATATGCTGAGTCTTTTAAAGCTCAACGCTAGTAGAAATTGCTTGCAGTTTTGCAAATAACTTTTCTGCAACTTACGCTTGTTATAGCTGAGAAAGTGTTGATGACTCGATATTACATCGACAAAATGTTCAACAGCTAACTTTTTGCTTGATGACAGAATCTGAAAAAGTCGGCTTGATTCAGCTAATAATCAGCTAACAACTGACTAATCAGCTAAATTTCAGCTAAATTCAATCAACTCAGCTAATTCAGTTAATTCAGCTAAAATATTTATCTACATGCTCATCATTCTACTCGTCATTCTACATGCTCATCATTCTACTCGTCACTCTACATGCTCATCACTCTACTCGCGCATTTACTCGCTCATTTACTCGCTCATCTACTCGCTCATCTACTCGCTCATTTACTCGCTCACCTACTCGTTCACCTACTCGCTCATCTACTCGCTCACCTACTCGCTCACCTACTCGCTCACCTACTCGCTCATCTACTCGCTCATCTACTCGCTCATCTACTCGCTCACCTACTCGTTCACCTACTCACCTACTCGCTCATCTACTCGCCCATCTACTCACTCACCTACTCGCTCACTTACTCGCTCACCTACTCACCTGCTCGCTCATCTACTCGCTCATCTACTTGCTCACCTACTCACTCATCTACTCACTCATCTACTCGCTCACCTACTCGCTCACCTACTCGCTCATCTACTCGCTCATCTACTCGCTTACCTACTCGCTCACCTACTCGCTCACCTACTCACCTGCTCGCTCATCTACTCGCTCATCTACTTGCTCACCTACTCACTCATCTACTCACTCACCTACTCGCTC